>Ga0116189_1001154_pt1 | contig 21343 bp, 19 predicted proteins | sample AD_JPNTR3_MetaG_FD_89895 | JGI IMG/M metagenome (GOLD analysis project Ga0116189, IMG submission 89895) | Active sludge microbial communities of municipal wastewater-treating anaerobic digesters from Japan - AD_JPNTR3_MetaG | ecosystem: Engineered > Bioreactor > Anaerobic > Digestate | place... | reverse complement strand
GATGGTTTTAAAAAAGCTTATCCTGAAAAATTCGTTTCTGAAGATGAGATTTTCAGCCATATCCGTCGCGGAGATCACATCTTTGTGGCGTCCGGTTGCGGCGAGCCTCAATATCTCGTCCAAGCCATGATACGCTATGTAGAATCCAATCCCAAGGCTTTCTTCGACGCAGAGATCATTCATATCTATTCTCTGGGTCTTGCTCCCTACACCGGTGCAAAATATAAGGCAAATTTCCGCCATAACTCCTTTTTCATCGGCAACAGCACCCGGGAAGCCGTCAATGCAGGACTGGCCGACTACACGCCCATTTCCCTTTCTCAGGTTCCCGCCCTGTTATCCAGCGGTGTGGTCAGGATTGATATCGCCCTGATCCAGACCTCTTTGCCGGATGAACATCATTTCTTAAGTCTCGGGGTCAGCGTGGACATCGTCAAAGCCGCCACGGAAAAAGCAAAAATCGTCATCGCCCAGATCAATCCCAATATGCCCCGGATTCACGGAGACGGTTTCATTCATATTAAGGATGTTGATTTTATTCTTCCCTGCGATGAGCCTCTTCTGGAAGTATCCAAAACACAGACCAATGATGTCATTAAAACCATCGGTAAAAACGTGGCCCGCCTTGTTCAGGATGGCGACACGATTCAAGTCGGGTGGGGCGGATTGCCCAATGCGGTGATGGCCAGTTTATACAAGAAAAAACACCTCGGAGTGCATACGGAACTTTTAAGTGACGGACTGGTGAATCTCATCAAAGCCGGCGTCATCGATAATTCCAGAAAGACCATCGATCATGGCAAAACCGTCGCCTCGTTCTGCATGGGCACCAGGGATACTTACGCGTTTCTGGATAATAATCCTTCCGTATCATTCCGCACGTTGGATTACACGAACAATCCCCTCATCATCGGCCAGATTGACAACATGGTGGCCATCAACAGCGCGTTGGAAATCGACCTGACCGGACAGGCGACATCGGAATCCATCGGCGGCGTTTTCTACAGCGGCGTCGGCGGGCATCAGGATTTTATGCGCGGTGCTTTGTTTTCCAAAAACGGCAAAACCATTCTGGCGCTGAAATCCACCTCCCGCAACGACACGGTTTCGCGGATTGTTCCGGCCCTCAAGGAACAGGCTGGTGTTACCCTCAACCGCGGTGACGTGCGCTATGTGGTGACAGAGTACGGCATTGCCTATCTGCACGGCAAGAATATCAGGGAGCGCGCGATGTCCCTGATTGCCATTGCGCACCCCAAATTCCGGCCCTGGCTCATTGAAGAAGCGAAAAAACGAGGTCTGATTTTTAAAGACCAGGCTTTTATTCCGGGAAAACGCGGCGAATATCCCGAGGACCTAGAAACCTATATTACAACCAAAACCGGAAGGCAGCTTTTTGTCCGGCCGGTCAAAATCAGCGATGAAGAGCTGTTAAAAGATTTCTTCTATTCTCTTTCCGACAAAAGCATCGAAAGACGATTCATATCCTCCCGCAAAGACATGCCTCATGAAAGACTGCAAAATTTCGTCATCATTGATTACACGAAAGAGATTGTTCTCGTGGTCATCGATGGAGACAGGGAAAATCCCTTTATTGTCGCTGTCGGCCAATATGGCATTGATGAAAGCACGCATACGGCCGAAGTTGCCTTTGCCGTTCGTGACGATCAGCAAAATTCAGGAATAGGATTTGAAATCTTGAAATATCTTACTTATCTTGCCAAAAGACAGGGATTGCTTGGCTTTACCGCCGAAGTTCTGGTCGAAAACAAGCCCATGCTTCATGTCTTTGAAAAAGGCGGTTTTGAAATAAAGAAAAAAATTGACAGCGGCGTTTACGAACTGACACTGAAATTTAAAACATAATGCATACAAGAAGAATTTCCATTCATGAAACCCCATGTAAAAATTTGACAAGACCTGCTTTTAGTTGCTGGCGGCAATGGATGGTATCACCGGTGGCGGTTTCTTTTCGTTCCTCTTCGGCGGCGTTGCTGTGATATCCGCACCAACAAAGCATCTGCATGCACCTCTTCAGAATATGCGAACACATCGCCGGTCGTGAAGCGCAATTTTGCGCCCGGAATCGAGGCCGCCGGCAGGATGAACTTCCTGACAAGTCAGAAAACTGGATTTGCGATGGGTTTGAAAGGGGGATGGAAGGATTAAAAAAACTCCCCGGCCGCCACTCGCCCTGCGCCGTTTGATGCGCAAGGCGGTGTCATTCCCGCAGTGGCGGGAATCCGGTTGGTTTAGCTTTTCTTGAACAGCGCATCGAGCTTGTCTTTGGGATTGGCGCCTGCCGCGCCGGAAGATTTTGCCGAGTCTTTGAACCGGAAAAAATCACAGAAATTGGAGCGGACCTTGTCCAGCACGCGCTCCGCCTGTGTTTCGCGGCAGTCGTTGTAAGCCCCCGGCTCGTAGAAGAAGCAGTTGAGACAGCAATGCAAATCCGACCCGCAGGAAGGGCACAGCGCCTGCCTACCGACAAAAAAATCATCCGCGATTTCCTTTTTGCATTTATAGCAGACTTTCATGTGAAGAAAGATATAAGTTTATAAGGGTGGTCGTCAAGAAGTTTTGATGGTATGTTATTAATTTAACATTGTTTAGACGGATCGGTTACAATACAACAAACGCCGACGGTTCTGTTGGCATAAACCCCCTTAACAAAAACTGCAATTATAAGTGTAATAGTTTAATATTAAACATCAATCAACAAGATTTCTGTTTTCACATTCGGGATATTATGCCGATCCGTGTAATGTCCCAATTTATTCACCTGAGGTTTTCCGTTCCAACCAATTCTTTCCGCCGGGGATGCGCGCGACGAAAAACGAGTATAGTGTCCCCCAATTTGCGAAATTTGCGACACCGGGGCAATAATCAAAACGACTTTCTAAAAAGGCCCCGCGTCAGGCGTTTCAATAATATTGGTACATAGAAAGGGATCATCAGGGGGTTCGGATAATCGCGAATGATGCGCATGATGCGGGACGGTTTCAAATAAAACCTTCTCCAGGCCTCACGCTGATATCTGAACAGTTCCTCATCAGGAACATCGCTGAGATTAATGAAAACATCGCCGTATTCCATGTTGTCGTATCTCAATCGTGCGAGCCTTTCCGGACACCTGCTCTTCGCCATCTCATACATCACTGTGTTTGCAAACGGCGTTGCCGTAAAGAACGAACAGAGATGCAGAAGTGAATTGCAGGCGGCATCAATGGTCATCTGTATGTCGGATCCAGTTTCAGAGGGAAAGCCAAGCATAGTGAATCCATTTGTGAAAATCCTTTTTTTCGCAGCATAGTCGACATTTTTTTTAAATTTGGATATGTCTAATTCTTTACCGATCAGCTTTTGTATCCTCGGCGATCCTGACTCAAGAGCAAAACTGCAGTAATAGAGCCCTGCTTCTGCAAGGGCGTCTATGTCTTCGAATTTAAGTATATCGGTTCGCACCCCATTCGGCAGGGCTATTTTAATTCCGGGAACTTGGCGTGGCAGTTTTTCACAAAAATCAATCATTCGCGGCCGGTACAGGTTGAAAACATCATCGAGAAACTCGATGTCGTTGATGTTATACTTTTTTTTTAGATACTTGATCTCGCTGACAATTCTTTCGGCTGACTGATACCGAAATTGCTTTCCGAATATGCGGTGACAGTAAAAGCATTTGTAGGGACAACCCCTGCTGCTGAAAAGAGATGCATACCTGCTGCCCGAATTGAGAAAAAACCTTGTTTCTTTCCAGTAGAAGGGCAGGTCAATCAAATCATAGGCGGGTACTGGTAGTGAATCGAGATCCTCAATAAGAGGCACCTCCCCGGAATTGGCAATGATCATGTCGCCGTCCCGCCGGAATATGCCCGGCACGTTTTCAAGACCGCTTCCATCAAAATAATTCTGTATGATCCGTTCAAAAACGATCTCACCCTCGCCGGGTACGGCCGCGTCGAGCGCTGTATTCTGCAGCACTGCCGCGCCAAACGCCGAGACGTGAGGCCCCCCGGCCACAATGAGGGATCCGGGAAGAACCTTTCTTATCTGATGTGAAATATATGGCAGCAAATACGATGAAGGTGTGATCACGCTGATCCCGACGACATCAGCGTTGAATTCCTTCATCCGAAATACAATCTCATCTGCGGAGATATTTCTCTCCTTTTGATTTATCAGACGTATGTCCGCGTCAAAACGCGAGCGGAGGTACGCGGCAAGATGCATAATGCCGAGCGGCGGAGAAAGAATCGAGGACACCGGCGGACGGAATCCGATGCTCACAAGAAAGATGCGCAATTTTTTCATTTATCACCCCTTACAGTGGCGCGGGAATCTGTTCCCCGGACAAAATGTTTAATGCATTGAATATCCCTCAACGGCTTGCCCGTCTGTTCATGTCGATGTATTAATAATTCGTCTTCTTTCGTGTAGCCACCGGAGAGAAATTCGTTCCAGTCGCCGATTAGTTTCAATAATGGCGCTACTCTGACAAGTTTATTGTCTTTTGTCGTCATATGTGCTTGGGCACTGCTCCATCCAGTTTTTCCCGCCGAGAATGCGCGCGACGAGCATGCCGGCGACGTTGTCGCCGACGGCGTTGACCATGGTTGCCGGGGCGTCCACCAGGGTTCCAATCATGGTGATCAGCGGAAAAGCTTCCATGGGAAATCCGTAAAAGGAAATAATCAAGAGCTCGCCGATGGTGCCTCCGCCGGGAATGCCGCTGACGACAACGCCGGTCAATAAAGCAATGCCCAGAGCGGTTAGAATCGTTTCGATGCCGGTAAAGGGCATGTTGAAGACGCCGAACAGGAACGCGATTTTCAAAACGGCGGCCAGGCAGGAGCCCTCCATGTGCATGGTGGCGCCGACGGGAATGACGATTTCGCTGATGTCTCTCGGAATTCCGTTGTCATCGGCGGCCTGCAGATTGGCGGGGATGGAGGCCATGGAACTGCCGGTGGCCAGCGCGACGAGAGACGGCGGGATGATGTTTTTCCAGAAACGGCCCATGCCCTTGCCTCCGGCGGCGATAAAGGCGTAGAGGCTGAAGGCGATGAAGAAATAGAGAATCGCGGCGGGATAGTAAACGATCATCGCCCGCGCGTAGGAATCCAGCAGTTTGGGCCCGAAGGAGCCGATGAGATAGGCGAAGTAGGCGCAGAGCCCGACCGGCGCGTAATACATGATGAACGTGATGACCTTCATCATCACGGCGCTTCCCGAATTCAGGAAGGCGGCAAACGGTTTCCCGCGCTCACCCGCGGCCACGGCGCCCAATCCGGTTAAAATCGAAAACACAATCAGCGCCAGCATGTTCTTTTTGGAAATCAGTTCCGTGAAGTCGGAAACGGTAAAGGCTTTGACGAGCTGGTCGGAGATTTTCATCTGCTCAACATTTACCGCGCCGCCGAGATTCAGGTTGACGCCCACGGCGGGCGGATAAAGGATGACGGCGGCCATCATGACGGCGGAAGCAATCAGTCCGGTGGCCACAAAAACAAAAATCATCGCCGATATGATTTTCCCCAGACGCCGCAGATTTTGCATGCCCGCGACGGCGGAGGAAATGGAAAAGAAGACCAGCGGAACAATTGCGGTGAAAATGAGGTTTAAAAAAATGTCGCCCAGCGGCTTGAATTTCGCTGCCTGTTCTTTGTAAGCAATGCCCAGAAGCGCGCCGCTGATAATGGCAACAATCAGCAGGATTGAAAAACCGTAGGATTTCAGAACAGATGATTTTTTATTCATTTTTTCACTCGATCGGGAAGTCAAAATACGTGTTCGGATAGGGTTCGTTCTTCAGCGTGTAGTGCCACCACTCCAGTTCATAATTTTTGAAGCCATGCTTCTCCATGAGTGTCCTGAGAAGGAGCCGGTTGATTTTTTGCTGTTGTCCGATGCCGGGGTTTGCCGTGTGCGCCAGTTCGTGGAAACAGTCAAAACCCGTTCCCATATCGAGGCTGTTGTCGCCGAAGCGCCGGCCTGCCGGAAGATAACATTCTGTCAGCGTCTGCCCGGGGGTGTATCCGGCCTGCGGGGGAACCGGAACGGGAACAATCGTGAGATCAACGGTGCTGCCGCGGCTGTGGCTGGAGCGCTCGGCGATGTAGCCGTCCTTGAAAAGATTGCGTTTGTCCACGGTGGGGTAGAATTCTTTCCGGGTTTTCGTGTTTTCAATGTCCTTCGCCCACCGGACGAAATGATTCACCGCGCGTTGCGGGCGGTAGCAGTCGTAGATTTTCAGACTCAGCGAAAAGGGTTTCAAGTCTTCCTGAACGCCGGCCAGAGCCTGCGCCGCTTCCCGGGTGAGGTAGCATTTGGGGGCGAGGTAGCCGTCCACCCGTTCGCCCAGGAAGTTGTGCTCGCCCCAGTAGCGGATATCCAAAACGATATCGGGAATGACGGTTTGAATGTCCACAAAATTGTCCGACATTTTGTCGGGGCATTCGCATTCGGAGGCGCAAACCGGCAAATGCAGGCTCAGGGCGGCCAAGACGCCAATCAGAAAAATAGCTTTTGTTTTCATTGGATATTTCTCCTTTTAGTCTTCCGCTTCCAGGATGATGAGCGGGTGCGCCGCGGGATTGAGCCATTCCAGAATTTTTAAAATATTTTCTTCGGACACTGCCACGCAACCGGCGGTGGGCATCCCTGCGCATTTCCAAACATGCAAAAAGATGGCGCTGCCGTTTCCCCGGACAACCGGGTCGGTGTTATATTCGATAACGATGCCGTATTTGTAAAGATCGTCATCGCGCCGCATCCTCTCGAATGAGTCCGCCCGGGTTTTTTCGAGTTTGACCCAGCGGTTGTAATCCGGCGAGTCGGGGTCATCCACCCAAACATCGTCTGAAAGCGCCTGGCAGTAGGGCATTTTGGTGTTGACCGATTCGGGGTAGCCGAAGGCGAGCTTTAGGGGAAAAACGCCGGAAGGGGTTTTGCCGTCGCCTTCTCTTTTTGCGCCAGGCGATGAAAAGCCGTTGCGGCCGATGGAGGCGTCAAAAGGCTCAAAAGCCAGCCGCCAGATATTGCCTTGCTTTTCAAGGGTGTAGAGTTTGACGAGGGTAAAAAAGACAAGGCCTTCATCCCGGACAAGAACAACCTGGGTTGATTTGCCGATTTTGTCCTTGTGCTTTCCAATCAGAGTGTCGGCATCGGGCTTTGTGAGCGAGGGAAGAAAGATGCACCCCTGCAGGGAAAATAAATATGCAAATGATTGAAATATAATGAAAATAAAAAAACATGGCCTTGTTTTCATCGAGAAATGGCATTCCTTCCGTGATATGGAAGCAAAATATGTCAAAAGCATAAAAAAATCAAGCAATAAGAAGCGGCAACTTATTTATTGACTTTAAAACTTCTTTTATGATAGCTAATCATTTCCGTTTATTGGCAAAAAGACTTGAGTAAGCAGGAAGCAAAATGTCGGATAATTTTTTCACATTAATGATTATTCCTAACCGCAAAAGCGGTGTCAAAAAAATATCTGTTCCCAAAAAAGTCATCCGCAATATCCTGATTGGTTGCGTTGCCCTCATTCTGGTCACTTTGTTTGTTATCTACGATTATGCCAGCATCAAAAGAGACAGGGCGGAACTCGCCCGTCTGAGGCAGCAGACGCAGAAACAGTCTCAGGAATTCCGAGAACTGGCCATGAAAATAGACGCTTTTTCCGACCAGATGGAAAGGCTCAGGCAACTGGATAAAAAGGTAAGGATTCTGGCTTCATACCAGACAGGCAAGGATAAAAATCTTCTGGTGGGCATCGGCGGATCCGATGATGAAACCAAGGTTCGTGATTTGTTGAACGCGGAGCACGAAAAACTGATAGAAGGCATGCGCAGCAGCATTGCCAAACTCAACGAAGATGCCGCGGAACGGGAAAGGAGCTTTCAGGAACTTTTGGCGTTTCTGCATGAGCAAAAATCGATTCTTGCCTCGACGCCTTCCTTATGGCCGATCAGGGGATGGGTGACTTCTGAGTTCGGCTGGCGGGAGTCGCCTTTTAGAAAGGGCACGGAATTCCACAACGGCATAGATATCGCGGCGCGGTTCGGCGCGCCGATTCTTGCGCCCGCGGACGGCCTGGTCATCCAAAGTTCCTCCGGGTCGCAGGAAGGAAATATGATTAAAATTGAACACGGCCATGGCTTTTCCACCTGTTATGCGCATCTGTCGAAAATCGCCGTCAAGGTGGGGTCGAGAGTCAAGAAAGGCACGGTTATCGGTTATGTGGGCGACACGGGACGCAGCACCGGTTCCCATCTGCATTATATGGTTTTGGTGAACGATATTGCGGTAAATCCCAAAAAATACTTGAGATAGAGGAGAACTTTTATCAGTAAAAAGACCTGAATTTTTTCTTCTCAAGGTGATGAGCGGGGAGGAATTTAGTTTTCATTGAGTGTTTTAGGAATTTGCCGGTAATTATACCGGTTTTTTTTTAGAAGGGATGGAGATGATAGAGAAAATTCTCAAATTGATTGTCGGTACAAAAAATGAACGTGAATTGAAACGGATTTCCGTTCTTTTGAACGAGGTGAACAATTTTGAGCCGCAAATGATGGCTTTGAGCGATGAAGAGCTCAGGGCGAAAACCGATTATTTCAGAGAAAAATTGCAGAAAGGCCTGACGCTGGATGATATTTTGACGGAAGCCTTTGCCGTCGCCAGGGAAGCGGCCCGCCGGACTTTGATGATGCGTCCCTTTGACGTCCAGGTTATCGGCGGAATTGTCCTGCATGAAGGCAAGATTGCCGAAATGAAAACGGGAGAAGGAAAAACTCTCGCCGCGACCATGCCGCTTTATCTGAATGCCTTGGAAGGAAAAGGCTGCCATGTCGTAACGGTCAATGATTATTTGGCCAAAAGAGACGCCGAGTGGATGGGTCCGATCTACAAATTCTTGGGGTTGACCGTCGGCGTCATCGTCAACGGCATGGATGACGAGGAGAGAAGAAAAGCGTATCATGCCGACATCACCTACGGAACAAATAATGAATTCGGATTTGACTACCTGCGGGACAACATGAAGTTCACGCTGGATGATTATGTCCAGCGCGACTTCCATTACGCCATCGTTGACGAAGTGGACAGCATTTTGATTGACGAGGCCCGAACCCCTCTGATTATTTCCGGCCCTTCGGAAGAGTCCACGGATAAATATTACAAGATTAATCAGGTCATCCCGCGGCTCAGAAGAGATCAGGATTACACCATTGATGAAAAAAGCCGCACGGTCACTCTCACGGAAGAAGGCGTTGCCCACGTGGAGAAATACCTGAATGTCCAAAATCTTTACGAGCCGAGAAACATCGAGTTGGTTCATCATGTCAATCAGGCCCTGCGTGCGCATACGCTTTTCAAGCGGGACGTGGATTATCTTGTCAAAGACGGACAGGTCGTCATCGTCGATGAATTTACGGGACGCGTCATGCCCGGCAGACGATACAGCGACGGACTGCATCAGGCGCTGGAAGCCAAGGAAGGCGTCAAGATTGAAAGAGAGAATCAGACCCTGGCATCCATCACGTTTCAGAATTACTTCCGCATGTACAAAAAACTGGCCGGCATGACGGGAACAGCGGACACGGAAGCGGCGGAATTCAAGAAAATATATAATCTCGATGTCGTCGTCATCCCGACGAATATGCCCATGATCCGCGAGGATTACAACGATCTGATTTATAAAACCGAAAATGAAAAGATCAAGGCGGTCATCAATGAGGTCAAGGAACTCAACAAAGTGGGAAGGCCGGTCCTGATCGGGACGATTTCGATTGAAAAATCGGAAATGCTCAGCAAGCACCTCACACGCGCCGGAATCAAGCACCATGTTCTGAACGCCAAAAATCATGAGAAAGAGGCGGAGATTATCGCGCAAGCCGGTCAGCGGGGCATGGTGACCATATCCACCAATATGGCCGGCCGCGGAACTGACATCAAGCTCGGCGCGGGCGTTGCGGAGATGGGCGGTCTGCACATTTTGGGAACGGAACGCCACGAAAGCCGCCGGATTGACAATCAGCTGCGAGGCCGTTCAGGGCGTCAGGGAGACAAGGGATCATCGCGGTTTTATCTTTCCTTGGAGGATGATCTGCTGCGTATTTTCGGAGCGGAGCGCATCTCGGGGATCATGGATAGGATCGGGATAGAGGAAGATCAGCCTATTGAACACAAGTATATTTCCCGCGCCATAGAAAACGCTCAGAAGCGCGTCGAAGGCCAGAATTTCGATATCCGCAAGCACCTGCTCGATTATGACGATGTGATGAACAAGCAGCGCCAGGTGATTTATGAGCAGCGCCGAAAAGTACTGCGCGGGGATAATTTATGGTCGGATCTGGAAACGATGATCGAAGAGATTGTTGACTCCATGATATCCGAGTATCTGGACGAGAAAACACCCAAGAGCGAATGGAATTTCAAAGGCCTGGAAGACGCGCTGTTCAAGCAGTTCAATCTGAAACTGGATCTTTCAAGCGCGCCGGAAAGCCAGTCCGCGGAGTCCGTCCGGGAAATGATTATTCAAAGCGTGAATAAGTTGTTGCGCGATAAGGAAACCGAATTCGGCAAGGAATTGATGAATTACCTCATGAGGGTGATCATGCTGCAAGCGATTGATACGCAGTGGAAGGATCATCTGCTGGCGATGGATCATTTGCGGGAGGGTATCGGTTTGCGCGGTTACGCGCAGAAGGATCCCGTGCGGGAGTACCAGCGTGAGGGTTATGAAATGTTTATGGAGATGATTTCCCGCATCAAGATGGATATTTTGGAAAAATTATGTTTAATTAGAATTCAGAGAGAAGAGGAAGTCGAAGAAATCAGGCAGAAACAAAAAGAGGATTATATTATGAGCCGCGGCGAAAGCATGGCCAAATCCAAAACAATCAAACACGAAGGGCCGAAAGTGGGAAGAAACGATCCCTGCCCCTGCGGAAGCGGCAAAAAATACAAAAAATGCTGCGGCGCTTAACACATGGGTGAGGTGTTCAGGATGGTCAAGGAAAAAGCAAAAATCACCGTGCCGGGTTTTCTGGCCCATGGTATTTCCGTCGGCATTAAAAAACCGGGGCAAAAGGATTTGGGCCTGATTTATTCAACGGTTCCCGCAAAGGTCGCGGCGGTTTTCACCAAAAATACTTTCAAAGCCGCGCCGCTTCTTATTACGGAAGAAAGGACCAAAAGGGGCATCGCGCAGGCGATTATCACAAACAGCGGTTGCGCCAATGCCGCCACTGGCAAGGAAGGCTATCGCGACGCACTGGCCGTTTCCGCGGCCTTGGCCAGGGAGCTGAAAATCAGGGAAGAGCTCATTTTAATGGGTTCCACCGGCGTCATCGGAAAGAGGCTGCCTTTGAAGAAAATTGAAGGCGGTATCGAAAAACTGGTCAAGGGATTAAATGAAAACGGCATCGAGGACGCGGAATACGCGATGATGACCACCGATAAATATCCCAAAATCGCCATTCGCCGGGGCGTTGTCGGCGCGAGAGATGTTACGGTTTGCGGCATAGCCAAGGGCGCGGGCATGATTGAGCCTAATATGGCCACGCTTCTGACCTACGTGATGACGGATGCCCTCATTGACGCCAAGGCGCTCAACACGGTTTTTCACCAGGTGATCAACACGACATTCAATTCCATCAGCGTGGACGGCTGTACCAGCACCAATGATATGGCGATTATTCTAGCCAACGGGCTGGCCGGCAATAATCCGCTGGAAAAGGTACAGGCCCGACTGCAGCGCTTCCGAGACATGTTGACGGAAGTCATGATGGAACTTGCCGTTGCGGTGGTCAAGGACGGAGAAGGGGCGACCAAATTGATTTCCATTTCGGTCAAAGGGGCAAAATCGAAATCCGACGCCCGCTGCGCGGCTTATTCCATTGCCAACTCCAATCTGGTGAAGACGGCCGTTTATGGGGAAGACCCGAACTGGGGCAGAATCATTGCCGCACTTGGCGCCTCGGGCGTGATGATGGATAAAGATAAGGTGAGTCTGTTCATCGGGAACCTGCCCATATTTTGCCAAAACGCGCCGGTGGAGGCAAATATTGGTAAATTAAAGGAAATTTTTAAGAAAGACAAGATAGACATCCAGGTTGATTTCGGCGCCGGAGATAAATCGTATGTTTTATATGCTTCGGATCTCTCCCATGAATATGTCAAAATCAATGCGGAATATTCCACATAGTTGATCTTTTCACCTGAAAACATTTATTTCAGCTTGATTATTTGAATCGTTTATGTTAATTGCCCGCGAATATTTCACACACCCCCGGATTGCCGGTTTGTTGCTTAGACTTAAGTTTGCCGCGCAAAATGAAAGGGGTGGAGGAAAAAACAAAACAAGGAGATCGGTATGTCAGTCATTTCAATGAAGCTTTTATTGGAGGCTGGTGTTCATTTCGGACACCAGACGAACAAATGGAATCCCAAAATGAAGCCGTACATTTTTGGGGCGAGAAACAACATTTACATTATCGATTTGCAGCAGACCGTCGGCCTTTTTCAGGCGGCTTACGATTTTATCGTGGAAAAAGCGGCGGAGGGTCAGAACATTCTTTTTGTCGGAACCAAAAAGCAGTCACAGGAAGCGATCAAGGAAGAAGCCGTTCGTTGCGGAATGCCCTATGTCAATCAGCGCTGGCTGGGCGGCATGCTGACGAATTTCGTGACGATCAAGAAAAGCATCGACAGACTCAACACCCTGAACAAAATGTTTGATGATGAATCCATCAAGGCTTTTCCGAAAAAGGAAATCACCCAACTCCAGAAAGAAAAATCGAAGTTGGAAAAGGTTCTCGGAGGCATCCAGACCATGCGGTCGCTTCCAGGCGCGATTTTCGTGGTGGATCCCAGCCGCGAGCACATCGCAGTCAACGAGGCAAGAAAATTGAGGATCCCGATCGTGGCGATTGTCGACACCAATTGCGATCCGGACGATATTGATTTTGTCATTCCCGGAAACGATGACGCGATCAGGGCCATCAAACTGTTTGCCTCCAAAATAGCCGACGCGGTTGTCGAAGGAAGAAAGCGCTATGAAGAAAAACTGACGGCGGAATCGGACAAGCAAGAGACGTCTCCTGATGGAAAATCGGAAGAAAATGATGTGCCCGTCAATATTGAAGCGGCTGAATTGGATGATAAACTCGATGAATATGATGAGGCATCCTACAAATAATTGAAAAAGATTTTATCAAGTTAAGGGAGGAATTTACATTGGAAATATCTTCAGCTATGGTTAAAGAGTTGAGAACCAAAACCGGCGCCGGCATGATGGATTGCAAGGAAGCCCTGAAAGCGTCGGACGGAGATTTTGAGAAGGCGATAGATTATCTCAGAAAAAAGGGTTTGTCTGCCGCAACCAAAAGATCATCCAAAGCGACCAAAGAGGGGACCGTCGCCTCTTACATTCATATGGGCGGACGTATCGGGGTCATGGTGGAAATCAATTGCGAAACCGATTTTGTGGCCAAAACGGATGACTTCCAGACAGCGGCCAAGGATATAGCGATGCATATCGCGGCCTGCAATCCGCTTTACGTACGGCCCGAAGAAGTGCCTGCTGACGTATTGGAGCGTGAAAAAGAAATTTACCGCAGCCAGCTGCGCGAGGAAAAAAAGCCGGAAAAAATCTGGGACAAGATTATCGAAGGAAAGCTCAAAAAATATTACGAAGATGTGTGTTTGACGGAACAGAAGTTCATAAAAGATACCGACATCACTGTGGGCACGCTGATCAATAATATCATCGCCAAGACCGGCGAAAATGTCGTCATCCGCAGATTTGCCAGATTTCAGCTGGGAGAGGAAATCAAACAATAAATGGGACCCCTGAAGGAAAAGGCCGTTTATAAAAGAGTTCTGTTGAAGTTAAGCGGCGAAGCTCTTTTGGGCAAACAGTCTTTTGGGATAGATCCCGATGTGGCAGATTACATCGCTCAAGAAATAAAATCGCTTTCAGATTTAAAGGTCCAAATAGGTGTTGTGGTCGGCGGCGGAAATATCTTCCGCGGCATTGAAGCGGCATCCAAGGGGATTGAGCGAACCACGGCTGACTACATGGGCATGCTGGCCACCGTAATCAACAGCCTCGCCCTGCAGAGCGCGCTGGAGCGCTACGGAATTCCGACGCGCGTGCAGACGGCCATTCAGATGCATGAAGTCGCCGAACCGTTCATCCGGAGAAAGGCCTTAAGGCATTTGGAAAAGGGACGGGTGGTGATCTTTGCGGGCGGAACCGGAAATCCTTATTTTACGACGGATACGGCCGCTTCTTTGCGGGCCATGGAAATCAAGGCCCAGGTCATCATGAAAGCGACAAAGGTCGATGGTGTTTATGACAGCGATCCGCTTAAAAACAAATCGGCCGTCATGTTTAAAAAAATCAGATATATCGATGTATTAACCAAAAACCTTAAAGTCATGGATGCAACGGCAATATCTTTGTGCCGTGATAACGCCTTGCCCATTATCGTGTTTAATTTGCAAAAAAAGGGAAACATCCGCAAAGTCATCTGTGGCCGTAAAGTCGGCACTTACGTAGGAGAGGAAATATGAAAGAAGATGTCTTGAAAAAATTGAAGGAAGAAATGGAAAGAAATATCGCCAGTCTGAACAAGTCGTTTTCCCGCGTAAGAACTGGAAGGGCATCCGTTTCGTTGCTCGATGGGATAAAAGTGGATTATTACGGGACGCCCACGCCCATCAACCAGGTGGCTAACGTTTCGGTTCCTGAAAGCCGCCTGATCCTCATTGTTCCGTGGGACGCTTCAGTGGTCGGCGCGATTGAGAAAGCGATTCAGAAGTCGGACTTGGGATTGACGCCAACGACGGACGGCAAAGCCATCCGGCTTGCCATTCCGCAACTAACGGAGGAAAGGCGCAAGGAAATCGTTAAAACAGTGAAAAAAATGGCCGAAGAAGGGAAAGTGAAATTACGCAATCTTCGTCGGGACGCCAATGAGGAACTCAAAACTTTGAAAAAGAACAACAATCTGTCGGAGGATGAGCTCTTCAAAGCTCAGGAAGAGGTTCAGAAAATCACGGATCAGTATATTGAAAAAGTGGATAAGGTATTGGCAGCAAAAGAAAAGGAAATCATGGAAATTTGATTTCGGCGAGGAGTGATTTGTTCATCAATGGGGAGACGAAGGCTCCCCATTTGTTTTTTTGAATCAAACCGGCGGGTTGCCAATTTCATGCCGGATGCACATATTCCTTGTTGAAAAAAACATTGCTCTACATTAAGCTTTCCGAAAACAGGTGAAAATCGATGAAACAGGACGCAGGCAAATTGCCTCAACACATCGCCATTATTATGGATGGCAACGGTCGTTGGGCGCAAAAACATACGCTGGACCGAATCAGAGGGCATAAGAAAGGCGCTCAGACGGTGCGAACGGTGGTCCGGACGTGCCGTGAAATCGGAATAAAATATCTGACCTTGTTTGCTTTTTCCACGGAAAATTGGGAACGTCCTGAAAATGAAGTCAAAGCTCTGATGGGTCTGCTGGAGCTGTATCTCGACAAAGAATTAAAAGAATTGAAGAAACAAGGTATCAGGCTCACAACCATCGGCGATACAGAACGGCTCAATCCCGCATTAAGGAAGAAGCTTCAAGATGCGATGGAAAGCACCTCCGTCAATGACAAAATGGTGCTCAACATTGCCTTGAGCTATGGAGGACAGGACGAGATTGTCTATGCCGTCAAAAAAATCGTCGGTGATGTTTGGCGTGGCGTCATTCAGGAAAACGAAATCAATAAGGAACTTTTCCAGAAATATTTATACACGGCGGGTATGCCGGATCCTGATTTGCTGATCCGGACCAGCGGCGAGTACCGTATCAGCAATTTTTTGCTCTGGCAGACGGCCTATACGGAACTTTATTTCACGAAAGTGCTCTGGCCGGAATTCACCAAAGAAGATCTGTTGAAAGCGATATCCAGCTATCAGAAACGGGAAAGGCGATTCGGCCTGACCAGCGAGCAGCTTCAACAGTCATAGATGATCCACCCGAATTTCAAGGAGCGCAAGGACAAACAATGTCATCATTAGTGAAAAGATGGATAACCGGGCTGGTGCTTGTTCCGATTTTATTGTTTGTGATTTTGTTCGGGTCCGGAGCCGTTTTTGCCGCCGTGGTCACCCTGTTTGTTCTGGGCGGCGTCTGGGAATACAACCATATTGTTTTCGGCGGTGACTTCAAAACGGAAAAAGCGGAAGGGTTGATTTCGGCCGCCGCCATTTGCTTTTTCGCTTTTTACGGCGACGAGCGGCTGATGCTGTGCTGTCTGGCTTTTTCGGTAATGGCGGCTTTTATTTTGTTTATCTGGCGGGTCAGAGAAACACCGGCATTTGATTTGTCGATCGTGACCAGAGTGGTTTTTGGCATGATGTATATTCCGTTCATGATGGCCCATTTCATTTACTTGAGACAGACCCCCAAAGGCATTGTCTGGATTATTTTTGTTTTGGTACTGGCTTTCGCCGGAGATATCGCCGCCCTCTATGTCGGCAAATACTTCGGCAAAAGAAAACTGATTCCGTCCGTCAGTCCGGGCAAGACGGCGGAGGGCATGATGGGTCTGATTATCGGCAGTGTGCTGGCCAGTTTGATTTTTGCTTATTTCTTTTTGCCGGAGATATCCTGGATGCATATTGCCGCTTTGTCTTTTGTCGGTTGCATTATCGGGCAACTGGGCGATATCTGCGAGTCGGCCATTAAAAGATTTTATGGTTTGAAGGATTCCAGCGCGCTGCTGCCCGGTCATGGCGGCCTGCTGGATCGTCTGGATTGCCTGATCTTTATTGCCCCGTTTGTCTATTATTACCGATTGCTGATCATTGAATGATGAAAAAAATATCTATTCTGGGATCCACAGGCTCCATCGGGGTCAGCACGCTGAAGGTCATCGAAGATCATCCGGATCGGTTTCGGGTTGTGGCGCTGTCCGCCGGTAAAAATATCGGGTTGCTTCAAAAACAGATTGAGCGGTTTATGCCCCGGATCGCGGCGGTCAGAAATCGCGAGGATGCGAATGCCCTGCGCAGATCTCTTGCGTCCAAAAAAGCGGTGAAAATATTATACGGGGAAGAAGGACTCAAGGCAGCGGCTTCAGCAGCCGAGGCCGATATCGTTGTTTCAGCCATTTCGGGTTTCGCGGGCCTATTGCCGAGCCTGACCGCGATCGAGGCGGGGAAAAGCCTTGCCTTGGCCAACAAAGAGACCCTGGTGGCGGCCGGAGAAATCATCATGCGCGCGGTTAGGAAAAAAGGAGCGAAAATCATTCCCGTGGACAGTGAGCACAGCGCGATATTCCAGTGTCTGGAAGGAGAAAGAAAACAAAATTTATCCAGCATTATTCTGACGGCTTCGGGCGGTCCTTTTCTGGGTTTCACAAAAAAACAGATGGAGAAGGTGACGCTTCGGCAGGCGCTCAAACATCCCCGCTGGAACATGGGCAAAAAGATCACTATCGATTCCGCCACGATGATGAACAAGGGGTTGGAGGTGATCGAGGCTAAATGGCTTTTCGGTGTTGACCTCGCCCGCATCGACGTGTTGGTGCATCCGCAGAGCATTGTGCATTCGATGGTGGAATTGAAAGACGGAGCGATTCTCGCGCAACTGGCCATGCCGGACATGAAAATTCCCATTGCCTATGCGTTGAGTTATCCTGAAAGAATCACCAATCAGCTTCCGCGTTTGAACCTGGCGAAAGTCGGAAATCTGGAATTTTTCAAACCGGATTTGCAAAGGTTTCCCTGCCTGCGATTGGCTTATGAAGCGGGAGAACGCGGCGGCACGGCCACGGCGGTGTTGAATGCCGCCGATGAAACAGCGGTTGAATCTTTCCTGCAAAAAAGAATCCGGTTTGCCGATCTTCCCAAAATCATCGAAAAAGTTCTCGACGCTCATGATACCGTTGACAGGCCCTCGCTGGATGATATTATGGAAGCCGACCGCTGGGCGAGGCAAAAAACAACGGAAATCATGGAAAGGATAAAATCGTGACCACATTAATTTCGTTTATCATTTTATTGGGCATCCTGATTTTTGCTCACGAGCTGGGACACTTTCTGGCCGCCCGGATGGGAGGCGTCGGTGTGCTCAAATTTTCGCTGGGATTCGGACCCAAAATCTTCGGCAAAAAAATCGGTGAAACCGAATACGTTCTTTCCTGGATTCCGCTGGGCGGTTTTGTCAAACTTTTGGGAGAATCGGATACGGAGGATCTTCCGCCCGAAGATGAGAAACGTTCTTTTTTAAAACAGCCCGTGTGGAAAAGGCTGCTGATTGTCCTGGCCGGTCCGGCCTTCAATTTCCTTTTGGCCATTGTGATATTCACGGCGGTTCTGATCTACGGCCTGCCCAGCTTAACATCGGAAATAGGAGAGGTGCAGCCCGGCTCGGCGGCTTACGAGGCCGGCATTCTCGGTGGTGATAAAGTGATTGAAATAGACGGTCAGAAAATTGAATACTGGGAAGATATGCGGTCGGCTATTGCAGAGAGCAAAGGCCGGCAGATTGCCGTCGTGATTGATCGCGCCGGCGAAACCAAACGGATTGTCGTGCAACCCAGATTATCCAAAACCAAAAATTTGTTCGGCGAAGAGGTTTCCGCTTATCTTATCGGCATCGCGCCGTCGGAGAAAACAGTTCTTGAAAGAAGGAATCCCGTAAATGCCTTTCTTGCCTCGCTCATGAAGACATGGGAGATCAGCAAGCTGACGGTTATTTCGGTTGTTAAAATATTTGAGGGAGTCATTTCTCCGAGAACCATCGGTGGCCCGATCTTTATCGCGCAAGTCGCCGGCGCGCAGGTTAAAGAAGGAATCATTCCCTTTGTTCTTTTCATCGCCATTCTTTCTGTGAATTTGGGAGTGATCAATCTGTTTCCCATACCGGTCCTGGACGGCGGGCATATCTTGTTTTATTTATATGAAATGATTGCCCGTAGGGAAGTCAGCGCGAAGGTGAGGGAACTTTCTCAACAAATCGGCTTTGTGATCTTGCTGATGCTGATGCTCTTTGTCATATATGTCGATTTGGAGCGGTTGAACCTGAGTTTTCTGAACCAGATTAATAAAATATTTAAGTAGAAAATGCTGACGCTTGCTCTGGATACTTCAACGAAGACCACCTCCGTTGCCATACTAAACAATCAATCCGTTTTGTTCGAAGCCGTTTTGAACACGGGAGCGCATCATTCCGAGGCGCTTTTGCCGCTCATCAGGAAGGCCTGTGATCAGACAAAGATCCGGATAAACGATTTTGATTTGTTTGCCTGTACGATAGGTCCAGGATCTTTTACCGGCTTGCGCATAGGGCTGGGAACGATCAAAGGCTTCGTTTTTGCCTCGGGGAAATCCGCAGTGGGCGTTTCTTCTCTGGCCGCTTTGGCCTTGAATGTTGAGAAAAATTCCAAATTCATCTGCCCCATGATGGATGCGGGCCGCGGTCAGGTCTACAGCGCCTATTTCCGCTACCTGAAAGACGGAAGAATAAAACAAGTGACTTCCGAAAGGGTCGCCCATCCTCAGGAGGTGGCAAGAGAGGCCAAGGAAGAAACCGTCTTTGTAGGAAACGGTGCTGTCATTTATTCGGATGTATTGAAAAAGACAACATCAAGAGGATGTCTCATCGCATCGTCGGCGAATCAGTTCATCAGGGCTTCGCTTGTCGGCTTGCTGGGCATTCAGAAATTCCATGCCCATGAAATGCTTGATGTGGAAAAATGCGGGCCGCTTTACCTGCGTTTGGAAGACGCCCTCATCAGAAAAAAAATTTTTTAACCCTTAGGATGTTGGCGATAGTTTTTTGGGTTGATCAACCGCCGGTAATTTTATTGAGAAGCCTCCGGACCTTCTCATTGTGGGGGTTGCGCGAAAGAATGAATTTCAGACGTTCAACAATGTTGTTAATGTTGACGACATTGGGACTCGTCAGAAAAAGATTGAAGTAAACATTGGCCAGATTGTAGTTTGTTTCTTCGTCTAAGGGGTTTATTTTCAGGGCTTTTCGGTATGTTGCAATCGCCTGTATCGTGTTATTCGTGATTTCGTAGACGGAACCCAGATCATTCCACGCCGCTATATTTTCAGGTTCGAGATCGAGCACGGCCTGAAATTTTTTTAGGGCTTCGGCGTATTGGCCGTACTGGAAATAAATTCTGCCCAGATTGTGCAATGTTTTGACGTGTTGGGGATTGATGTAGAGAATATCTTCGTATTCTTCGGTGGCTTCATCAAGCATGTCATGACGGTCATAAAGCGTTGCAAGACGATACCGCGGCTCAATGGCTTGCGGATCAATTTCTATGGCGGTGCGGTATTGATTGACGGCGTTATGATAATCTCCCTGCAATTCATAAATGCTGCCGATGTTTAAAATAGCTTCAATGTTTTGACTATCCACCCGGAGGGCGTTTTCGTAGCATTTCTTGGCCGAATCGAACATGTCTATGTTTTCGTAGACATGTCCCATATGAATGTAATGTATGGGGTTGTAGGGTTCGAGTTCGGCCATCAGTTGAAAACATTTCAACGCTTCATCATAATTTTTGTTTTCAAGGTGAATCAACCCCCAGGCCGAATAATCATCCGTGGCATTTACATCTTTGACGTTATAATTTTTGTTATTCGTGGCCAATTTGTCAAAATCCGGACAGAGAATTCTTAGATAAAAAAAGACAAATGAAAATAAAGCATTTTAAAGTCAGTTCATTTTCACCCGGCTGTTGGGAGAACCTTCAAATTTTTTAAGGATGATATTTTTTACCTCAAACCAAAGCGATACAGGATCAGCGAAGGACGAACTGACCACTTGAGGGTTGGCTTTCAGAACTTGCGCCGACCAGTAACCGGCCAATTTGTTTTTGTTCTCTGCGTTGGACATCTGGGCCTGTTTCACTGCCTGCGCTGGGATGGACAGCGTCACTTTTTGCTGTCCAATGGTAACTTCCTCATAGATTTCGGCGCTGGAATCTCCGGAATCCGTGGTTTGTTGTTGACTGGGCGCCGCCTCTTCAGGCCGGACCGGTTGGGGTCTTGTCGCCGAAGGGGAAGCTGCCTTTGCCGCGCCTTTCAGGGGGACATAGTTGGCGTTCGATCTGGGTATGGGAACGACATTAGATTGATCGGCGCGTGGAGGAATATTTTCGGCTTGCGGGGGAATAGGCGATACTGTTTCTTTTGAGACAACCATTCTGGGCGGTTCCATACGGACGGGTTGTTCCGGGGGCACCGGCGGCGCAACGGGTTTTTCCGGAGCGAACACCCGGGGTCTTTCCTCTTCGGGCGAAGGGATAGGTCTGG
>Ga0116189_1001149_pt1 | contig 21393 bp, 18 predicted proteins | sample AD_JPNTR3_MetaG_FD_89895 | JGI IMG/M metagenome (GOLD analysis project Ga0116189, IMG submission 89895) | Active sludge microbial communities of municipal wastewater-treating anaerobic digesters from Japan - AD_JPNTR3_MetaG | ecosystem: Engineered > Bioreactor > Anaerobic > Digestate | place... | reverse complement strand
GAGCGCCGGAGCGCTAGCCATTGCGGCGGCCGGCTCCTTCCTGTTCGCGGGTGCGAGGGGGTTCACTTCCGCCTTCCTCGGACGGATTCTGATGGGCATGGGACTCGCAGCCGGGTTTATCCCGGGCATGAAGGTTATCGCAGCGATGTTCCCGCCTGAGGCGTTCTCCACATATAACGGGCTGTTCGTATCCATTGGAAACGCGGGCACTTTGATGGGAGCTGCGCCGCTGGCGTGGCTGACGGTCATGGCCGGATGGAGGTTGGTCTTCGCAGGGCTGGCGTTTGCGGCAGTGCTCCTGGCCGCTCTGTGCGGGCTATTCGCTGCGAAACGACGAACGCGCGCAGTGCCGGATTCCGACCCAGGCGACGAGCCGGTATCCAACCGAGATGTGATACGCAGTCGCGATCCGTGGCTGCTTGCGTTGTTTCTATTTGCGAAATACGGCTCTCAAGTGGCGTTCCAAGGCCTGTGGGGAGCGCCCTACATCGCGAGCGTCTATGGTGTGACCCCTACTACGGCTGCTACTGCCGTGACGATGATTGCTGCCGGTTATGTCGTGGCCGCCCCGTTCATTGGCAGACTCGCCGACATCATGGCCGCGCGGGGCATGAACCTCATGGCTGCCCAGCGGCGCCTGCTCATAGCCACCACACTGCTGTACGTGGCAACGTGGGTACCAATCGTCCTCGCCCCGGGGCTGTTGCCCTTGGGCGCCATGTACGTGCTGCTGTTTGTCATGGGCATGTCGGTCAGCTCGGCCGGCCTGGTATTTGGAATCGCCAAAGACCTGTTCCCGGCGAAGGTGTCGGGGCTGGCGATAGGCCTTGTGAACATCACGTCCATTCTGGGCGGAGCCGCGATGCCTCCCGTTGTGGGCTGGTTCATAAGGCGCCTAACGGCTGCGGGTATTCAGGGCGGAGCGGTGTATTCAGGGGCGATGATCCCATGCCTGCTGGCTGCCTGTGTGGGACTGATCCTGCTGTCGATGGTGGGGAAGCCTTCCGGGCGGCGCCTGCGGCCTGGCTATCCTGCGTAGTCGCGTTTGCTTTGTTGGTAATGGGCACGCGCACTCGAGGCGCCCGGGGCCAGGGGCCAAGCCCTCCCCGGGCGCCGGAGACTCCATTAGAACCTGCATTCTGCTCCAATATGGAATACGCTCGCGTTCACCGCATAGCCGGAGGCCCAAAATTCGCTGGCCGAGGTACCGAGCTCGACGCGAATGCCCTCGTACCGGTACCCGCCGACGATCTCGACTGCGGGGATGATGCGAGCTGCCGCACTGATCGCTAGGTCGAACGAGTATGCCTTATCGGGTTTCGAAACGTCGAAGACGATATAATGACGGTAAGGAACGCTCTCATCTGCGAAATCGTTCGCTATCTCGAAGATCTCCGCGACTGCGAGACGGGGGGAGCATCCAAGGGAAGCGGAGAACGAGAACCTGTCGCTCAGGGTGGCGGATGCTTCGGCTCCGAGCCTGACTCCGCGGGTTCGAAGCCCTCTGCCCCAGGCATGGACTTCTCCTTCAGAAGAATCCTTTTGCCCTATAGTAGTCTGCATGCTCCGGTAGCCGATCGACGGGGCAAGCTTGAACGACCCTACATCGAATCGATAGGCTAGGTCTCCTCCGAAAGCTGTCACTCCTCCGCAGTCTTTATCCGCATCGCCTAACAGGTCAGGATCCAGCTCGGCCTCTCCGAAGCTCTTCGTGGTCAGAAAACCATTCAGATTCCACGCTCCGGATGTTACGCCCAGCTCGAACCTGAGCGGCGGAGCAGAAACAGAGGACTCATATCGAGTCGTGTCGTCAGTCTCGCCAGTCTCAAGAATTGTGAAGGCGTAGTTACCCGTCTGATAGACGATCTTGCCACCGAGCCCTAACTCCGCTGCGCCAGCCAAACCTGCCCATGCAGATACTAGCAGTAGCGCGAGCCCAAGAACCAGCAGATATCTCTTCATCCAACTCTTCCTTTCAGGGCCTCTCGGCCCAGTACATGGGCACAAAGGTCAGTTCTACGTGCGGGGGCTCCACTCCTTCCAGCCTGAGACGCGGAGACGAAGTAGTAGGATTATCGGCGCTATCCTATATGACTTAAGACAGTACGGCACGGCAGCAGGAAACGCCTGATGGAATCCGAACTGTACAGGGCAGGCGCCCCGGGCTCAGCTTCGGATCGAGTCGAATGGCGTACATGCTGACCCACTCCAACGTTGATGCATCATCGCGTCTCATGAAGGAGGCAATGGCAAATGAGAGTTACAGTAGGGTTAGGGCGAATGGTTCTAGGGTTGGCCGTTATCTTCGCTCTGGTCAGTGTCCCGGCGAGCTCGTCATCGGTGAGCGCCGAGGACGTGGAGGCGTTGGTCAGGGGGAACAACGCCTTCGCCTTCGATCTCTACTCGGTCGTGTCGTCTCGGGAGGGCAACCTGTTCGTCTCACCGTACAGCATCTCCTCAGCACTGGCCATGACCTACGCGGGCGCGCGCGGCAACACAGCGGCGCAGATGGCCGACGTCCTCCACTATGATCTGGCCCCCGACCGGCTTCATCAGTCTTTCTCCGAGCTCAACAAAGCGTTCAACGCTGGAGGAGCAGGCTATCGGCTGTCAGTCGCCAATGCATTGTGGAGCCAGGTTGGTCTCAGGTTCCTGCCCGAGTACATTTCTGTGGCCGAAAAGCACTACGACGCAGGGCTCAGGGAGGTAGACTTCGTCTTCCATACTGAGGAGGCTCGATCGATCATCAACCGCTGGGTAGAGGCCAGGACCGAGAACAAGATCGTTGATCTGATAGGGCCGGGGGTGCTTGATCCACTGACCCGTCTGGTGTTGACTAACGCAATATACTTCAAGGGCCAATGGGAGCAGCCGTTCAGGCCGGAACAGACCGAAGAGGCTCCGTTCTACCTATCCAGTGGAAAGCAGGCGATCGTTCCGTTCATGCATCAGATAGGAACGTTCAAGTACGCTGAAACGGGCAGCGCACAGGTATTGGAGCTGCCCTACAGCGGCAACGAACTTGCCATGACCGTGTTGCTGCCGAAACCTGATTCCAGCCTGGCGGAGCTTGAGGCGGCCATACGAACCGATGGGATCCAGGCGATTCTGGAAGGGCTTACCCCCATCAAGGTTGATGTGAAGCTCCCACGGTTCAAGTTCGAAGCGGAGCTATCGCTCAATGAGTATCTTCAGCATCTGGGCATGACAGACGCATTCGACGACAACATGGCCGATTTCTCGGGCATATCCGATACGTTCCTGTACATCACGCACGTCTTGCACAAAGCCTTCATAGAAGTCAACGAGGAAGGCACAGAGGCCGCCGCGGCTACTGCGGTCGTTGTGGGTACTAAGTCGATTCGACTGGACCTGCCGAAGGTGTTCATGGCTGATCGACCGTTCGTCTTCCTCATCCGTGATTTGCGGACCGGGAGCATTCTCTTCTTGGGGAGAATGGCCGATCCGCTGTCGAAGTAGGAGTAGGGGGTAGGGCAGGCGAATCAGTGGGAGGGGACGGTGATTCGGGCAATGACGCAGAGGGAGATCACCCAGAAGGCCGCTCTGCTGGACTCCCGCGGCAGGCTGACCGGCCCGGGGTGGGCCAGGGACTTGGTGTTGCGCTACGATCGGAGCGCGATTAAGGCCTCACCGTTTAGGATCAAGGAATGGGACTATTACTGCATACTCACTGACGAATTCGGCGCGGCTTTCACCATTGCCGACAACAGCTACATGGGCATGGTTTCAGCCAGCATATTGGACTTCACGCAACCGTGGGAGATTACCACATCAGTGATCACCCCATTTCCTATGGGCAAGTTCAACATGCCGCCCTCATCCGCCGAGGGCGATGTCCACTTCCGGAACAGGCGAGTGAACATGGCTTTCACGCTGAACAACCGGCGGCGGCACATCAGTGTGGATTTCGCCAACTTCCGCGGCGGCAAGAGCCTCTCGGGCGAGATAGGCATGGTGATGCCCGAACCGCTGGATACCATGGTGATAGCCACACCGTTCGCCCAGGATCCGCTGGCCTTCTACTACAACCAGAAGATCAACTGCATGCCTGCGGGAGGACGGCTCCGCCTCGGGCAGGACGAATTCGTGTTTGAAGAGGGCAAGGCCTGGGCCGTTCTGGACTGGGGACGCGGTGTGTGGACCAGGACTAACACGTGGTACTGGGGTTCGGCCTCAGGCGCGGTGGACGGTGTGCCGTTTGGCTTCAACATCGGGTACGGTTTCGGCGATACATCGGCCGCAAGCGAGAACATGGCCTTTTACGCCGACAAGTGCCACAAGCTAGACCAGGTCGTGTTCAACATCCCCGCCGACAGCTTCACAAAGCCGTGGACATTTGGCAGCAACGACGGCAGGTTCGAGATGGACTTCGTACCTGTCATCGACAGGTACGCCAAGATGAATGCTGTCGTAATAAGCTCGGTCCAGCATCAAGTGTTTGGCAGGTTCACAGGTCGTGTAGTACTGGATGACGGAAGCGTGCTGGAAATACGCGATCTCATGGGGTTTGCCGAGAAGGTGAGCAATACCTGGTGAACCACAGTTACGAGAGGCTGGCCTCATCATGCTGCCGATGAGGCCAGCTACGTGTCGGCTCTGAACGCTTCCTACGGCTGCATGGCGCCGAACAGCACTAACCACGCAAGGATGGATTTGGCCACAAGGCTCAGTATGATGTAGACCCTTTCGCCGTAGAGGTAATCATTCCACCTGCCGATGCGCTTGTACTGCAGAACCATGTTTATCGGGAACGTGTTGAAGGCGACAAAGTAGGTTCCGACGATCGCCCACACGAACCACGGCACCATGTCGTAGTTGCCGGTGCCCGTCATGTATAGGAGTATCGCAATCCACGGCGCCACACCGGCTATGGAGCCCCAAATGAACGGTCCCCAGTTGACAGCCGCCTTCTTGGCACCGGAATTGAGCTGTTCCATATCCAAGCCGAACAGGTTCATTGATGCGTTGACGAGGAATATGAGGATTAGCGTCGCGATATCGTGTATACCGAACAAGGTGGCGATGAGAACAATCATCACAGAGGAACTCAACGCGTACTCGAACCAGCGGAACTTGTTGATGCCCTTTTTCAGATCGCGGAAGTACTTTTCGCTGTTCAGAGCAATTAGGCCATGAGCAGCAGCCGAGATCAGGAGAAATGACGCTACCAGAGTGCCGAATGGCAGAGTGAACAGCTCTTTGCTGGCAGGCTCAAGCGATCTGGTCACGGGATTGAACGTCAGGTAGTACTGAACGATAGTTGGCTGGAACTCTGCAATCTTCTGAATGACGCTGGTGGCCAGGAAAATCATGATTATCCCTTGCACCAGGTGAACCGCTCCCATGATGATGTTGAAACGTCTCAGGCTATTCAATCGATTGTCCACAGGATTGTCCCCCCTTTAGAACTGATGTCTATGTCAACACCCATGAAGAGTGGTTGCAGGTGAAAGGTAAATAGGAACTATTCCTGATATGTGGCACTAAGTCTATATCAAGGATGCAGTTTTGTGAAGATGGATCCGTCGTTCCATCTATCATCACCTGGCCTCTCGGGTGGGGATCGAGAATCTGGAGGAGATGACTGCCTTCTGCAGAAATCTACGCCATATCGATAGATAGAGTGTCCGCAGTCTCATCCGTTTTCACCCGTGGGGAGGGTTTCAATGACTCTTGCCGCCGTTCTGATCCCTTTCTTCATTGGCGCGATCCCGTTCTCACTAGTGCTGGGCGAGATGGTTCTGGGGCTAGACGTGAGGGACTGGGGAGATGGTAACCCCGGCGCGACCAACGCTTTTCGCGCCGGTGGATGGCGCATCGGCCTACCGGCACTTGTTCTGGATTTCGCCAAGGGGTTCTCAGGTGTTGCCCTGATCAACGTACTGCACCCGCCATTGTCCCGGTGGGCATGGATCACCGCTGCCATAGCTCCTGTCCTCGGCCATGCTTTTTCGCCATTCCTTGGAGGCAGAGGAGGCAAGGCGGTTGCCACTACATTCGGATTATGGGCTGCCCTAACCGGCCCGTACGGGCCTTGTGCTCTCGGGTGCACGCTGCTGTTATGCTTGGTGTTAGCCAGAAGGTCGGCTGATTGGGTGAAACTAGCTGCGGCATTCACGGCCTTGGGAGTGACGTTGGCTGCGCTGGGTGTTTGGGCGGAGTTGTGGGGATTGTGGGTATTGAACTTCGCCTTGGTCATGTTCAAACAGTGGCAGGGGTATTGTACATGAGCGCGCTGTTACTATGGCTTATACCGTCGCTTCTGCAGTTCGCCACGGTCATTCTGCTGCTTACCATTGCCAATGCAGTGTGGCTCGAGGTTGGCCGCATCTTGACCAGAACGACCGAGAGCGGTCAAGGCCCCATGGTGTCGGTGCTGGTGCCTGCTCGCAACGAGCAACGCGGCATTGCCGGGTGTGTTCAGTCTCTATGCACCCAGTCTTACGCCAATACTGAAGTTATCGTGCTCAATGATTCATCCACAGACTCCACCGGCGAGATCCTCGAGCGACTCTCTGCCCGGTACAGTAACTTGAGGATAGTCGGAGGCTCGCCGCTTCCTGAAGGCTGGGGCGGCAAAAACTGGGCATGCCGTCAGCTGGCACAGGAAGCCTGTGGCGACATCATGATCTTCACGGATGCCGACACCCTGCATCACCCTGACACTGTCTCCGAATGTGTATACGACATGACCCGGAGTAACCTGGGCTTCCGTACCGGCGTAGTGGGGCAGCAGATGATCACATGGGGCGAGCGGATTTCGGTTCCCATAATGAACTGGTCTGTCATCACCTTCTTTCCGTCGTGGCTGTTGCCTTCGCTCGGTTTCGGGAGCCTCGGAGCGGCTCATGGGCAGTTTATGGCCTTCACGCGGCACGCGTATGCAGCGGTAGGAGGACATGAAGCTGTGAAAGGCAGTGTGCTGGACGACATAGGGCTGGCTGCCAGGGTGCAGGCTAGTGGGACAAGGTGGGCCTACCGGGATCTTAGCAGACGCGTTAGCTGCCGAATGTACACCGGATTCAGCGAAGCCTGGAATGGCTTCGGCAAGAATCTGTTTGCGGTTTTCGAGTACAGGTTGCTTCCCTATCTGTTCATCTGGACCTATATCCTTGCCATGTGCACTGTCCCCCTTGTATGCTGCTTCCACCCTGATCCTGTCATGGCCCGCCAGGCGTTTGCTACGGCTGTGATACTACTGGCGCAGTTCGCCCTGGTTTTCGGCATTTCCGGAATGCCGATAGGCCTCGCGATGTTGTATCCCGTTCACGCAACCATATGGTGGCTGCTGGCCATGAACTCACTGGTCTCAGCTGCCACCGGAAGTGCTCAATGGAAGGGTAGACAGGTGGCGGGCGGAAGACTCAGGATCCTGTAGTTGCTTTGCCGTTCGGGATTCTCCCTGCCATGCGGAATCTCGTTGTCCACCGCCTCTGGGCCGCCGGCGCAGGACATGCACTCAAAACGGCGAATCTCCAATGAATACATGGCAGGACAAGCTGTTCGCGGTACTGGTGCACGGTGTATACGGCCTGAAGGGAGTGAGCGGGTGCGTCTTGCCTGATCTGCGGAAGGGGGAGTCGCAATGGCCGCGAGCCTACGCGACGCGCGGGCCAGAGGCGGAAGGCAAGTCGAGCTGGATATCGGCAAGGGCCTCGCTGTACTGCTGATGATCTGCGTTCACGTTCAGGAGGTGCTCTCTCATACTGCTGTCCAGTATTCCTTGTTTGGCTGCATTGTGGAGTTTGTGACTGGTTTTCCGGCGGCGCCGCTGTTCATGTTCGTCATGGGGGTGGGCACCGTCTACTCCCGGCGGCAAGACGCCGGCTACGCAATAGGCCGGGGCGCCTCTCTGCTTCTGATGGCCTACCTTCTCAACGCGGCACGCGGGTACATACCATGGTTGCTAGGCATTAAGCTGGGGCTCTTGGCTCAGGACGCGGTTCCCTACGGAGATGTCCTGCTGAGCCTTCTCGAAGTCGACATCCTGCACTTCGCCGGTCTATGCTTTATCCTTATCGGCATGCTCAGGGCAGCCAAGGTTCCCTGGGGGGCTTACCCCGTAGTCGGGCTCGTGCTTGGAGGCCTCAACTACCTGGTGCGCGGGATCAGCACCGGCCAAGTCTATGCCGATTCGGTTCTGGGGCTATTCTGGGGCGCAAGCGAGACTTCATACTTCCCATTCCTGTCCTGGGTCATGTACCCCATGGTTGGAGTCGCCTTCGGGCACATCCTGAAAGACAGCTGCGACAAACGCCGGCTCTACATGCAGAGCCTGCTCGCCGGCTGCGTGGTGTTGCTTGCCGCCATGTGCATCTCCGGCTTCCGGTTCATGTATTACATGGGGTTTCCAGAGGAAAACGCCTACGTGTACTACCATCAAGACCTCATCGCCAACGCTGTCAACGGTTCACTGGCGCTTATCTGGCTTTCTGTCCTCTACTTCGCGAGCGGAGCGTTTCCCGCTGTCGCTTATCAGAAACTGCTGTATTGGAGCCGAGAATTGACCCCGATCTACGTGATACACTGGGTGTTGATTGGGTGGCTGGCGCTCTTTGTTGGTTTTGGCCAATTCATGTTCTGGCAGACTATCCTGGCAATGTCTATAATAGTTGTGTCAGCCGATAGGATCGCCGCGGCATATGCCGGCTGGCGGGGAAAGCGCCGGGACAGACTCGTCATGAGAGGGAGGACAGCATGAACAGCAGAAGGACGATGATCACTCTTATCGTGGTTTTCACCGCCATATCGGCGGGAATTGCGTGTGTTGCAGGTATACGATCGGGATTGGACGAGAGTACCTTCACGTTCGCGACGCCCCGCGGTGAGACTCTGGAGTTTCAGAGTGAAGGCATCTATCGCTACAACCCGCGATGGTTCGTGGCTGAAGGGATAGGGTGGGACATTGCCACTCTGGTGGTCGGCATACCTGTGCTGCTGATCTCGTTGGCGTTGTTCCTCAGGGAATCGCTTCGCGGAGGGGTTGTCCTAGGAGGCATGCTGGCGTATTTCGCCTATCAGTACCTCATGTACGTTACGGGCTGGACCTACAACAACTTGTTTCTACTGTATGTAGCGCTCTATTCTCTGCCCATAGTCGCATTGATCCTGGTGGTCCAGGAGATCGGAGTCGGTACCCTGGCCAGGCGTGTGAGCGAGAAGAGCCCGGTAAAAGGCCTGGCGGGGTTCATGTTCGCAAGCGCCGGATTCCTGCTGCTCATGTGGCTGGGCAAGATCGTTCCCGCTCTGATGCGCGGCGAAACGCCTGAAATGCTGCGCGGCGTGAACACCCTGATCGCGCAGGCACTGGATCTTGGAATCATCGTGCCGTTCACGCTGGCAGCGGGGATACTGCTGCTCCGGCGAAACGCATGGGGATACCTCCTTGCCTCAGTAGGCATAGTGAAGCTCGTCATGATGGCCCTGGCGATCATCGCAATGGTAGTAGTCAGGTCGATAGCACAGGGCGCGATGAGCTGGCCGGAGATCATCATATTTGCTGTCTTGGCGTCGGTCGGGACCGGATTTTTGGTCGCGCTTCTGCGGTCGTTCAGACCCGCGGAGTCCAGACGGGCGGTGTGAGTCATGGGTTTTGTACATGCTGATATCGATGCCATACGGCGCAGAGTGCAGGGCGCCTTGGCCCCTTGGAATCCCACGAGTTCGATGTGAACGTCATAGATACGTCGGGTACGGTGTTTGCTTTTCGTGTGATAAGGGATGGCCTGCCCCTTCAGGTCAACGATGAGGCGTGCATGGCGGCCCTGATGGAGAGAATCAGTAGGGCTTACGCGGAGGATGGTTATCGTTATCGCCTGGCTGTAGACGAGATACTGAGGGAGGCAAGCTCATATGAAGCTTGATGCTGATACTATGTTGAGCTTGGCAGGACGGTGAACCATGACTGACGATCAATGCAGCGGGCGCGATGGACGCAACGACTATGAACTGATGGCGGAATTCTTCGACAGAAGGGTCGACGGGTATGAAGAGCATATGCGCGAGATATTCCCGGCGTTCGATGAGTTCTACTCGTCTGTAGCTGGGCAGATTCCCGCAACCGGCGAGCCTTTATCCATTCTGGACCTGGGTTGCGGCACAGGCCTCGAGCTGGACTTCATCTTCGCCAGGGCGCCCAATGCCGTAATCACTGCAGTTGACCTCTCGGCAGAGATGCTTGCCAAGCTGAAAGCCAAGCTCGAACGCGTCCGGTATGGGCCCCAGGTGGAGATTGTACAAGGATCCTATCTGACCATGCCGTTTCCTGCGGGCCGTTTTGACTGTGTTGTATCTGTGCAGACAATGCACCATTTCACGCCCCATGTGAAGCGACGCCTGTATTCCCGGATTGCGGACGCACTCAAGGCCGGCGGAAGGTACATAGAGGGAGACTATGTGGTATCGCCTGGCGAGGAGCGTTCCCTGCTCGCTCGATATGCCGAGCTGGTAAAGTCGCTTCGGGCTGCCGGGGCCGTGGGAGAGGATGAGCTTGTGGACGGTAAGCACCACATAGACATCCCGCTGAGCGTCCAGTCGCAGGTAGCAGTCTTGAGAGAAGCCGGATTTGCAGATGTTGAAGTGGTGTTTGAGCAGGGCGCAACTGCCGTCTTTTGCGCGGGCAGCAGGTGATGTCCGCGTGAGTGCGAAATGCCTCCCCATCGTAGGGCCGGAACTCGATTCGACCGGCGACTGATCACGCTCTCTAGCGTCCCACGGGAATACTCACGAAGGGCAGACCCACTACAAGCCCTCCGTTCGTGCTTACTCCAGGCGACACTGGACCAAGACTAACCGAACCTGATGCAGCGCCGCTTATGTCCGACACCGAACCGTCGGGATCGAACGTAACCTGTGCACCGAATCTCCTACCAAGTCTGGCGGGACCCACGCCGCTCTGGACGCCCACGCCCACGAAGATCTGGGTGACGCGCTTGTTCTTGAAGTCCCATGTCAGAGAAGCCGCGGTGCCTGCTGCGAACCCGATCTCCACAGTGGTGCATGTCACGCTATAGTCTATCGGGCCCAGGCTGAGGCTGAATTTGCTGCCGCCCTTGAATGGGCACTTGTCGTCTGGATCGGGAGGAACGTCCGCGTCGCCGACCGGCGCTGTTGCCTTGCCTGTGCCTCCACAGTTCCCGCACTCAAAGTGGGATATGGGCATTGCCGCCAACGCCAGGGTTTGGTCGTACGCCATTTGGATCATGGAGTATGCTGTGATTCGGCGATCTAGTTCAGCCAGCTTGTACGTAATCGGATCGTATATGGAATCCAGTACCGGCTGACAGAAGGCCCAGTAATCCTCGATTGCCGCTACCACTGCAGTATTCATAGCAGCCCAGATGGGCTTATTCTTGGCAAACTCACGGTTAGCGAAGGCCGCGGCCTCCGCGCAGAACTCGGCCGCAATCTCTCTTGCTTCCTGTTCTGAACCCGCGGCCGCCATCCGTAGTGCGTATCGCTGCATCATGGAGACGTATCTTTCACGGCTGGCATCGGGGTCGGCCTGCTCAGTGGCCCGATCTATGGCCTGAACCGCCGTCTTCCAGAAATAGTCCTTGATCAGCCTCAGGTGCAAGAGCTGCTTTTCAAATCTGAGCGGAAATGTGCCCGGAATCTCGTAATCCCGCGGGTTGGCTGTCGCCATCCTCTGGCGCTTCAGGTTGACATCTTGCTGTACTGCGGAGGAGCGTTCGACTGCAATCCTGCTCATGATCTCCGCTAATGGTTCCATTGAACCGGCCAGCGAATCAACACTTCCCCAGTTGCCAAAACGCGGCAGGACCAGAACAGGGTGGCCGTGCTGGGCTACCAGGGGCACCACCCCAATCGCCGATGCCGGCGAGTCGTTGCTATCCCAGTCGGGGGGGCGAGGCGGCACTTGGTCAGAATCACCGTAGGCCTGATCAAGTGCATCTACGAGAGAATCGTTGACTGCAGTGCAGAATCCCATCTTCGACCCGCGCATCAACATGTCAACCGCCTTTTCGTAGTCACCGCGCGCCATATACATATCACCCAGGGCCGATAGGGCGGGGCCAAACTCGTCTCCGGCCCGAAGCGCCTCAAGGTATAGGCTTTCAGCCAGGCGCAAGTCGCCAAGCTCCCGGACGGAGTTGGCCAGGTTCGTCAGTATCATGGGAGATTCGGGATCAACTGCTCTGGCTGCCCTGAGCACGACAACTGAGTCGGAGATCTCTCCCAGCAGACGGAGCATGGCACCGAAGTTGTTCAATGCAAGGCCAAGGTCGGGCATCTCCATCACGGCTCGGGCAGCCAGAACTACTGAAGCCGACCGTGACGCCCCGGGCGCCGCAATCGCAGCCGCAGCGGTTGTGATTTCTTCCACATCCCCGCTCGGGGCAGCTCCGCCCGAACGAATGTCCATTCTCCAGGTAAGCGACTCGACGAGCGACCGTTCACTGAAAGTGAGGCGGCCCCAATAGAGATCATGATACCTCCTAGCCAGCGCCACGAGCTCATCATCGGCGATCACGGCATCAAGATCTACGTTCGCAGCCTGAGGGTGTCCGCCTTCTGAGTCGAGGTCGAACAACTCCTCAAACTGGCTCGCATCGAACTCATCGGGCATAATGGGGCCCCCCATGACCACAGTCTCCCGTGCAGTCTGCCCGGCCACTATGACCACGTTTAGCATCGCGGGTAACACCGCCCCGATCTGGCCTGTTGGCGTGGCGGTCGGCGACCCAACGCCGCCCGGCGGCATCACGATCACCATGTATGTGCCGGCCGGCAGTTCAGCTGCGAGCGTCCCTGACGGCGACATCGTCAACATGGCAGTATGCCCGGTAGACATGTTCGTGGCCATGGCAGTGCATTCGGCACACACGTCTTTTGAGCCGGAAAGCACGGTCAATTCCAGGCGACCGGATGGCTCGGCGTTTGCTCCGGCATATGCGGCCGCAGGTTTTCCAAACGCGAGCGCATACAGGATAAGCAGGAGTAGCGCGAGGGTAGCCCGTATCCTTGCCGATCTCATGCGGGTCTCCTCCGATCGTCTCATGTTCCGTCGCCATGAATCTTCGCAGCTCTAAATGACTGTCGAAGCCTGATGCGCACACAAAGCGGTAGTTGGTTTTTCAACAATTGACAAGACGGTGCAAGATTTCTACGGGCGAGCGACAATACCTTTCTTGCGAAAACGAAGACTGACGGACACGATCGCCGGAGTCAGGAGAATCGGGCCACTCTGAGTCTGCGCATGCCAACACCGTCTTCCACGTCATGGGTCTGCAAATCCCTGATCACCCGGGGCGCTTCGGGTACAACCAGGCGATGCAGCATAGCTCGCAGGAGAAGCCTTGGCTAGAGGGAAAAACCGCTCGATATGAGAATACCTATTTGCAGCATATTCTGTGATCTATCGGGTGAGTGTGATGGCTAGGCTCTGTGTAGTTTCTTGCGGTCAGAGGAAGATCTGGTCTTCGGAACCTGGTCGGGGTCCTACACCGGCCGGGGAGGCATATGTCAGTTCGTTTTCGCGTCTGTGCAGGGAGTACGCTCTGCGGTTCTTCGACAAATGGGTCATTTTGTCGGCGAAGTACGGGTTCCTATATCCACACGACACTATCCCGGATGACTACAACGTGTCGTTCAACCGGGCGAGACCGAAACCTATTAGCATCGATGACCTGCGAAGCCAGATAGCGAGTAAAGGCCTTGCCGAGATCGACACTATCGTAGTTCTCGGCGGACGCCGGTATGCCGAGGTTGTGGTGGCGGCATTCGGCGGGGATTATTCGTACGAGCTACCTCTTGCAGGCGCCGCCGGCATTGGCGTCATGATGCAGAGACTCAGGCGAGCGCTAGATGATGATCGGGAGATTCGTGCAGAAGCTGGGGGAATGATCATGGATCTAGTTCATTGGCTTCAGGGAGTAGAGGGACACAAGTTCGTTCCGCTGTTCGAGCTGGACGACAATCTCGCGGTGAAGATCAAGTACGTGGGAAGCCAAAATAGACCTGTTCTCAGGCGTCATCCCCAGATGGAGCAGACAATCATCGATCTGGTGGAGAAAGGCCTTGAGGATCCTGACTGGGAGGGCCTGATCTACGTGATGGGCTGGCATGACCTACCCCACTTCGTTCCGCTTTTCGTAGGCAAGACTGAGCGTCGAGGCATCCGCCGCCAGGTCAGCGAGAACATCCGGAGTATTCGCACGAACACGAGCGCTTTCGCAAGATGGGGCGACAACATCGACTACCACATCGGAGATCTCAGCCATGCCTTGTTCCGTTTCAAGGCATACAGAGAGCCCAGGAAGTCCTATGAGCGATGGGCCGCAACGCTATTTGAGGCGCCAGGGTCCACTCATCTCGTGCAGCCGGTCTTCTTGTATGTCGCACCTTGGTACACCTACAGCACGGGCCCGTCCGGCAGTGTGTGCTCGGTGAAACAGGTCACACAAGAACTCATTGACCTGGCTTCCACACAGTTCGCGGAGACTCTTCTGAACGCCCGCAGACGATAGCCATATCACAAGTGGAAAACCGCCCGCGTTGCTTTGCGTACGAGAACGCGGGTGGGTGCAGTTCGGGTCGGGGCATGCCCGATGCCGGCGACGAGGTGTTGCGGGCGAACTGGCGTTTCCTCCTTTCCGTCCACACGCTTGGCCACCGCCAGGCGCCTCGCCCGGTTTGCTCTCCTTTGGCCCATGGCCTCTGGCATACATACGGCTCCGCGGCTGCGGCGTCCACCGAGAAAAAGCGCCGAATAGGAAGTGGACGCTGTGCACTACACGTATCCATGGGTATTCCTGGACGTGACGTTCTCCCGTGGTGGGCTCTGGTGGGGTTCTGGGGCATCCTGTCCATTTTTGAACAGGCTTCTCGAGCATCCTGTTCAGATCCTGCCCGGTTTGGCAGGCGATAATTGTCAGAATTCGCGCCGGCAACGGCGCCTCCTTTTTCTGTAATCACGCCGCAGTCGAATCCGCAGGTAGAGGTCGTTTACATAATATGGTCATACGCACACGCCTTCCGAGTCTCCCCGGAAAGGCCCCGGAGACGGGTTTCAGACCCCTAATAAGTCCCAAATCCGCTGGGCTCCGGCTCCTGCCTGTCAAAACCGGGCACATTCTGAACAGCCCGCGCAGAAAACCGGGCACATTTCTTCTATACGTTACCCATATCCATGGATCGGCCCGGGTACAAAGGCCGAAGCGCCCCGGACATCCACATTTTACAGCTAAGCGGGAAACCGCTGATGCCGTACCATGGGTACCCAGACCGCAGAAGCTGACTGACTACCGGGCGACCTGCTTAGGCTCGGAAACGATAGTCACAGGCGAAAAAGGCTTTGCACAGGTCTTCAGCGAAAGGGGCGTTTAGCAGGGGCTTAGCGAGCCTACAACAAATGTGGGTGGTTTTCCGACGTACCTCCTTGGAATGTGCGAGGTTTTGACGGCTGGGCGAAGAGGGCCGGACCAATCTGGGTTTTCCTAGTAGATCAAGGGCTGCCTGAGGGCTTTTTCCAGCGCGCTCGAGAAACCCGCACGCGTATCCATATTATGTTACCCGCCTATGCCTGCGGATTTGTTGCCGGCGTGGCTCCGAAGAAAGGGGGCGCCGTTGCCGACGCGAATTCAGATAACTCGTACCTGCCAAACCACCCAGGATCCGAGGAGGTTGATCAAAAAACCTGCCGAAAAACGAATAGGATGAGCCAGAATGTGGTTGGGCCAAATGCGATCCGGGTAATGGATAGCGACCACACGACAGGCTGGAACTCGAGCCCTGGGAGCCGATAGTCCCGAACCGGCAATAGGCCCGCTGCTGTTGCCTACAATCCCTACTCGCGCCTCGCCGTGAGCGCCGTGCCATGCGCCCCAGGCCCCGGGCACCATCTTGACATTCCTCGCCGTGCGGGTTTGACTTAAGCAGTAAACGAGTAAACTACTAACCTAAAGCATGAGATGAGGTGCGCGCATTGAAGATTCCGGTTTCGCTTAAGCACAAGCCCGTGATCGTGGTTGAGGACTATGAGCATGTGGACGGCAGGCGTGCGTATGACTCGGACGCCAAAGGTCTGTCGTTGGGTCTTGCCCAATGGAATGACCGAGGCAAGGTGGAGATATCAGCAAAGGTATGGCGGCATACCGGGGAGAAATGGTCCAGGCAATCGGAGGAACTGCCCCTGCACAGGGCGCTCGATCTGGCGCTCCTTATCTGCAAAGCCCGCCAACACTTCATGGAGGCGTATCGCTACGAGAAGCTCTATGACCCCGACATGACCACCATTGGCCGGGTAGGCCTGCAGGGCGATGCCATGACTGTTAAGGTGTGTACCGAAAACCCCATGATCGACGAGGACATCAAGCTGTTTAGAGACTGCATAAGCAGGGACGACGAGTTAATCGGGGAGAGGCTCACAGCGCTTTCTGCGATTCTGAAGGACATGGGGTATTGATGCTCGGAACCGATGGAGGGATTCACCATGGGCATATCGAGCGAAAGAAAACGCCAGCTGAAAACAGCGGACAGTATCTGACGAAGCGGCTCCCCATTGGAACAGAGTGTCCATACCGCTTGTCGGCGCGTAATCTGATGGGAGATTGCGCCGAAGCCTGCGCTTAAGATTGTGCGCGGAAGGAAGCGCAAGAGAATAGGGGAGCGAGGAGGTGAGACGGCATGGATATGCCCGGCCCGCTGGATATACCGCCTGGGAAGATGGTAATCTTCGCGGTTGAGACCGCTGAGGACGCCATTGTGTTCGAAGTCGCTTTGGATCCGCCGGGCGCACAGATTCTGGATGTTTGCGACCATGCCGGCGTTGTGACGATTGAACTGGGGGAGGACGCAGCCGTTGCCACTGTTAATGTGGGGGCGACGTTACTTTACGCCGACAGCGAGGGCGAGGAGCATACCACAATGTATGATAAGGCCACGTTGCTCCGGATAGACATGCCCGGGGTGTTGAGCACAGACTGCGTGGCAGGGCACATTCTTGACTGCCTTGGCATTGACGATCAACTGGTAGACGAAGGGAGGATATGGCGGCACACGCGCCGTGTGAGCGCTACTGTGTCGGCTGAACGAGCATACTGGCACATGTGACCTGCCGGTTGTCCTATTATGCCTCTAGCTCGGTTGCAGTCGTGGCGTGTCCGCATAGCGTGTAGAGCAATCCCATCATGGAGGAGGAAGCTCAAATGCGCATGAATGCGGTTCGCACCCTTGCTCTCGTGAGCGTCGTTCTGGTGTTCCTGTTCGGCTTTGGCCTTGTGGGCTGCGCGGCCGAGGGACCGGCGCCTGTGTGCCCGCAGCCGGAACCGGTATGCAGATGTGAACCCATAACGGTGATCGTCGGCTGCGGGGAGTGTACTCGGTGCGACGAACGGGAAATCCAGTTGTGCCCGCCCGTCAGAATGCCCCAGACTCCTTCGATTGTCAAGAACCTTGTGATCGACCTTGTTCAGGTACAGAACGGCAGGGTGGTCGTGTTCGCCCACGTTGATAAGCTCATAACCTACATCGACGTCAACGGAGTCACCAGAACAAGGCTGGAAAGGGTCCCGTTTGCGTGCGAGATTCCGATCGAGGGAATAGTGTTCACCGACACGGTGGCATTCCAGAGCATCGTCATCACAGAGGAGACGGACACTCTGTGCAGCGACGGTAGGACTCTGCGCGAGAGACTGTGCGTCAGGATCAACGTATCCATACAGCGCATCATCGGGTGCAGGTTGGTGTGTGAGCCCGACTTCTAGGGCACACGCACTCAGCACAGCACAATACGGCCTAGCCCGGCACAGCCCGGCCCGACCTTGTTCGGCGCCGGGCTGGCGGTGTTTACGCCCTGCCGACGTACATGATAAAGTAAACATGTCATGCCAATCCTAGGAGGTCATCACAATGGCTGCCAATACTCCGGAGTGGATAAGGAGCGCCATCATCTATGAGGTCTTCCCGAGGAATCATACGGCCGAAGGAACACTTGCAGGAGTCTACCGCGATCTTGAGCGGATAGCCAGCTTACATACTGACGTGCTGTGGCTGATGCCCATTCATCCAATAGGCGTCGTCGGGCGCAAAGGGCCCCTCGGCAGCCCATATGCTATCGACGACTACCGGGCGATCCACCCCGAACTGGGCGATGAACGCGGTCTCCGGATGCTGATCGACAAAGCGCACGCTCTTGGGATGAAGGTCATGATCGATGTGGTGTACAATCACACATCCCGTGATAGTGTGCTCCTCAGCGAACACCCCGAGTGGTTCATGCACGACGTGCACGGCAAGGTCGCAGGCAAGGTCGGCGACTGGTCGGACGTCTATGACCTAGACTACAGCCACAGAAGCCTCTGGGAGTATCAGATTGCCACGCTGCAGAAATGGGCCGATTGCGGCGTAGACGGATTCCGCTGCGATGTTGCGTCCCTGGTGCCGCTGGACTTCTGGGTGGCCGCCCGCGAGCGGCTTGCGCAGGGCGAGTCCAGGGAGGTGATTTGGCTTGCGGAGAGTGTGGACAAGTCTTTCACAAAGCTCCTTCGCGACGAGGGGTTCGTCAGCCATGCCGACCCCGAGCTGCACACGGCCTTCGACCTGACTTACGATTACGATGGGTACGAGTATCTCAGAGGAGCCATGCAGGGCGCAAGGCCGCTCGGCGACTATCTCAACTACCTATATATACAGGAGACTCTTTATCCTGCGGGCGCCGTGAAGATGCGCTTCATCGAAAACCACGACAACCCGCGCGCCGCGGGCATCGTGGGCAGCAGGCATTCCCTGCTTAACTGGACGGTTTTCTACTCCCTGCTTCCCGGGGCGACGCTGGTGTATGCAGGGCAGGAAGTGGCTTTGAGTCACTGCCCAGACCTGTTCGACAAAGACACGGTACGCTGGGACGAGGGCGATCCTGAGTTTCAGCCGTTCATGCAGAAGGTCCTGGGGCTATCCAAGGAAATCAAGAAGTCCTGCACCCGGTTTGCCGTGTCCGAACTGCGCGAAGGCGTGGCTAAGATCGTGTGGCGCGGAACCGGAGCGATTTATGTTGCCCTCGTCAATCTGAGCGGCAAAGACGGCGAGATCTGCCTAAACGAGCGCGAAGCGACCGAGCTGCGGTACGGCGAGGTGTGCTCAGGTAGGCTGGACGAATGTGGGCGCCTGCGCCTCCGCCTGGAGGACATGCCGTTGGTGATAAGAGACATATCATTTTGAGAAGGAGAACGGCAATGGGTAGAGAAACCACTACTATACTGCACTCAATATTCTGCATCCAATCTATTATGCACGCGTGCGAGCGTGCTCGGCGGGGGTATGAGGCATGCCCGCGGAGAAACGTGGACTCGCTAGCATTGCTAAAGATGCGCAGAAGGTATGTGACGCCATAGCGGCAGTAATAGGGCTAGAAGTTGAGGTAGTCGACAAGAGCCTGCTCAGGATAGCCGGCACCGGCAAGTACCGCCTTCGCGTCGGGCATTCACTCGAGCACGAGGGTGCAGCTTATCGGCAAGTCCTCCGGACTGGTCAGGGCACAATCGTGACCAGGCCGGGCATGGAGCCCATCTGCGGCTTGTGCCCGAAATACGGAAGTTGCGATGAGAAGGCGGAGCTCTCGGCGCCGATAACTGTTGAGGGCGAAGTTGTGGGCGTAATCGGACTACTGTGTTTCGATGAATCCCAGCGCGCAACGCTGCTTTCGAGGCTCGAAAGCCACAAGGACTTCATTGAGCACATGGCCGGCCTGCTTGCAAGTAAGGTGCGAGAACACGCCCTCTTGGAGCAGGAGCGGCGTGCAGCTCAGGAGGTAGCGGCCTTGCTCGATCAGATGACCGATCCGGTGCTCGCTGTAGACCAAAATGGAAAGGTGATCCACTGCAACGTTCCAGCGGCCCGTCTGCTCAATCTTCCCAGGGGCGATGGCTTAAGCGGCGACACACGCGGATTCGATGCGTCGGTAGGCGCTGAAGGACTGGAGTTTCTGGAGCGCGTTCTGAAGACCAGGGCGGGGTTCGATGATAAGGAGATGTTCCTCAGCTTCGGGGGAGTGGAGAAACCCTATCTTGTGTCGGCTACACCGCTGGCGTATGGGGGGCTCATCTACGGCGCCATGGCGGTCATCCGTCCCCTGGGGGAACTCCACCGATGGGCATATAACCTAACTAATGCCGTCAAAGTGTTCAGCCTGAACGACATTATCGGCGAGAGTCCTGCGATTCAGCTGGTCAAGGAAAAGGCCCTCAAAGTGGCAGGGAGCAAGTCCAGCATCCTGATTACGGGGGAGAGCGGTACCGGAAAAGAGCTGCTGGCAAGGGGGATACACAACGCAAGTGCTCGGGCTGACGGGCCATTTGTGGCGGTGAACTGCGCCGCGATTCCCGACACGCTCCTTGAGAGCGAGCTTTTCGGGTATGAGGAAGGAGCATTCACCGGTGCACGAAAAGGCGGGAAACCCGGGAAGTTCGAACTCGCCGATGGAGGCACGATCTTCCTGGATGAGATAGCCGAGATGTCCATTCACCTTCAGGCGAAACTGCTCAGAGTACTTGAAGGCTGGGAAGTAGAGCGGGTCGGAGGCACCCGGCCGCGCCCTGTGGATGTACGGCTTATGTCCGCAACCAACCAGGACTTGACCGAGAAGATTGCCTGCAGGGAGTTTCGCGAAGACCTGTATTTCCGGCTGAATGTGATCCCGCTGCGAGTGCCGCCTCTTCGAGACAGGGCAGGCGACATCCCGCTGCTGGCCATGCATTTCGTTCGAAAGCATGCGGCCCTCCTGGGCAAGGAGATTGAGCGAATCGATCCTGAAGTCGCCGAACTGCTTGAGACCTACGAGTGGCCCGGCAACGTGCGCGAGCTTGAGAACGCCATAGAGTATGCGGTCAATCTGGAAGGCACATCAACTATACATGAGCGGAGCCTGCCGGAGACGATTCGTGCTAGAGCGTCGAGTCTCCCGAAGGGGTCGTGCGACTCTGGGGGCATCGACGACATGGAAGCACGTCTGATAGTAGAAGCGCTGAGTCGGCACGGGTACAACTATAGCGGCAAGCAGGAGGCTGCGCGCGAACTCGGGATCGGAATCGCCACACTCTATCGCAAGATGGCCCGGTACGGCATCCCGGGAGTTCGCGGCGCGAGGCCATGATAACTATCACCCCAATTATCATATCGATAGAAAACACCTCTCAACCAAGATCAACCGACACCGGCTGCGTCGCTCCGAAGCGAATAACAGGCCAGCTAAAGGGCGAGTTGTCATCAGATTCGCGCTTTTAGCGTCGCTCGGCGCGGAACTTGCATGTATCGTGAGTGTGAGTATGCAGGCGCAGTGTACAATATGAATGGGAGGAAATTGAATGTCTCGGAGGATGGTTTGGGGACCGACGTTTGAAGAGATGCTTCATCCCG
>Ga0116189_1001139_pt1 | contig 21473 bp, 14 predicted proteins | sample AD_JPNTR3_MetaG_FD_89895 | JGI IMG/M metagenome (GOLD analysis project Ga0116189, IMG submission 89895) | Active sludge microbial communities of municipal wastewater-treating anaerobic digesters from Japan - AD_JPNTR3_MetaG | ecosystem: Engineered > Bioreactor > Anaerobic > Digestate | place... | reverse complement strand
CGACCAGATCTCGCTCGTCTCGGGGAAGTGCGAGATGTACTTCTTCTCAAGCGGGGCGCACGGCCAGGGCACATCCTTCTGCCTCGGCTTCAGCGGCGCGCCGACCGAGTGCAGGCACTTGATAAACTCGCCGTCCTTGCCCAACTGCTTCAGCACCTTCGTGCCGACGCGGGTCATGATGATCATGTTGACCACAACGTAAGGCGAATCGGTCAGTTCGACGCCGATCTTGGAGATGGGAGAGCCGATCGGCCCCATCGAGAAGGGGATCACATACAGTGTGCGGCCTTTCATGCACCCCTTATAGAGACCGGTCATCGTCGCCTTCAACTCAGCCGGGGCGACCCAGTTGTTCGTCGGGCCGGCGTCCTCCTGCTTCGTGGTCGAAATGTACGTGCGGTTTTCGACGCGCGCCACGTCCGACCAGTGCGAGCGAGCCAGATAGCATCCGGGACGCTTCTTGGGGTTGAGCTTGATAAACGCGCCGCTCTCGACCATGCTTTCGCAAATCGCGGTGTATTCCTTCTTGGTACCGTTACACCAGTAGACATCCTTTGCCTGGGTCAGCTTGGCAAAATCATTCACCCACTTGATCAGCTCTTCGTGCTGGGTGGGATACTTGGCGGCGGATGCCTTGGCGGCTTTTGTCTTTGCAGTCGTTTTACACGCGCGTTTTGCAGTCTTCTTACAGGACATTTTGGTGATCTCCATGCTTGGTCTTTTTGTCACTCTAGCGGCCCGCCCAAGCTCCGGGCATGAGCAGCGGTAAAGTTGGCGCAACATGGTACAAATCATTCCCCCCACCGACAAGTGAAATTTTTTTCGACCGCGCTGCCCCTAGGGTTCGATTACGCCACTCACCATTAACTAACTTTACACTGCCGTGCATGCTCCCTTATGATGAGTGGTCGAACATCAAGAACGATAAGGGCAATCGGGTGGTGACAGGGGACGGTTAATCTCGTACAGTTGGTCCTCGCACTTCGTCGGTTACACCTCGTCGTTTTGTACTTCGGCGCGTACACTTAGTTTCTGCCGAATTGACGACTAAGTGTTTTCGACTAAGTGTGTAAGACTAAGTGTGTAGGACTAAGTGTGTAGGACTAAGTGTGTAGGACTAAGGGAGAACGGGCCGCATGGCATGTAAAGGCAGGGAGAGGCGGGATCGGACGTTGCGGCAGTGTGCTCGCGGCGTGGGTCTGGTGGCCTTGGTTTTCAGTTTGACGGTCGCCTCCCTACTGGCTGTCGACGCCGCGCGTGTCGGTCCCGCTGAAACGGTTCGCTCTGAAGTGCTGACGCAGGCGCTGGCCCAAAGTCGTAGCGAATCCGCTACAACGCAGACCGTGGCCTTTGCCCGCGAGATGGACCGTCTGGCGCGCCGTGCCTATTTCAACAGTTTCTCATTCCGCCAGCAGGGCATGGCACTGATGGTACTGGGCCTGCTGATCACCGCCGGCTGTTTCGGGGTGGCGTACCGGCTGAGTCTGCGCATCCCCGATCCGCGCACCATCGACGGCAATGATCCCGCACGCGCCGATCGCTGGGCGGTGAATGCGGTGCTAGCGGCCGGCGCGTTGCTGTTGGTCGGCGCGACTATCCTGCAAGTCCGTCAGCGGCACGCTGACTCCGTAGCCGACAGGGCGCTGCGCGCCAGCCTCGTCAATCCAGCGTTGAAGCCCGGCGAGACGCATGTCTGCCCATGCCGTCGCGGCACCTCGGCCGCCGATCTTGCCGCGCAGTGGCCGTTCCTGCGTGGACCTGAGATGTCGGGACGCACCACACTCACCAACCTGCCGCTCGCATGGGACGGGACAACCGACAAGAACATCCGCTGGAAAAGCAAACTGCCGCGCGGAGGATCCAGCACACCGGCGGTCTGGGGCCAGCGGCTCTTTCTGACGGCAGGCGATGAGCAGACGCGCAGTGTCATGGCGTATGATACCGCAACCGGCGAGTTGCTCTGGTCCACCGACATCCCGGACGGTGCGAAGGGGGGCGAGCCGTTACCGGAGACCAGTGACGATACCGGATTTGCCGCCTCCTCGCCAGCCTGCGACGAATCGCACGTCTATGCCATTTTCGCCAGTGGCGACTTAGCCGCTCTCGATCATGACGGCAAGATCGTCTGGCAACTCTATTTGGGGCGTCCCCATAACACTTATGGACACGCTTCGTCGCTCGTCTACTGTGGCGAGATGCTGATCGTGCAGTGGGATCAAGAGGAGCACAGCCGCATTCTGGCACTCGATAAGACCTGCGGACGCACGCTCTGGGAGACCCCGCGCACGGCCGGCATGTCTTGGAGCACGCCGCTGATCATGCCGCTGTGTGACGGCTACGTACTGTTGGTGCATGCCAGCGGCAAGACGTGTGGCATGGAGTTGGCGACCGGCAAGAAACTCTGGGAGGTCGAAGCCGTTACTGGAGAGATCGCTCCGTCGCTGACATGGGAGAAGGATATCTGGTTGGCCGCAAACTGCTACTCACGCATGGTGGCGTACCGGATGCCGCAAGAGGGTGCACCGGAGATGCTCTGGGAGTGGGATGAAGGCAATCTGCCGGATGTCGCCAGCCCGGTGATCGCAGACGGACTCGTCTTTCTGGCTACTGACGCCGGCGAAGTCCTCTGCCATGACTTGGCTGACGGCAAGCAACTGTGGTACAAGGAGTTTGAGGACGGCTACTATGCCTCGCCTGTCGCTGCCGAGGGCCGGGTCTACATCGTGGATCGCAAGAAGGGGCTGTTCCGCGTCTATGCCGTCGCACGTGAGGCCAAGGAGTTGTCCGTCAACCCGATGGGCGAGGCGGTCTGCGCCACGCCGGCCTTTGCCAATGGGCAGATCTTCGTGCGCGGCCACAGCCACCTCTGGTGTATCGGTGCGGGCGCGCCGTGACCACCGCGCCGTTTTTATTTCACAGCTTTTTCAGAACAGGTCGTCAATATGCGTGAGTGCTTGGATGTTTTTTTGCTGGCGGTGCTTCAGGGCATCACCGAGTTCCTGCCGATCAGTAGTTCTGGGCACTTAGTTCTCGCCCAGAATCTGCTCAAGACCAACACGCCGGGCGTGCGGCTGGAGATTGTGCTGCACCTCGGCACCATGATCTCCATCATAGCCTTCTATCGCAAGCCGCTGTGGGCGTTGACTTGCGGTGTGTTTAAGGGGCAGCGTGCGAGTTGGGCCGCGCTCGGCCGGATCATCCTCTCAGCGGTTCCAGCCGCCTTCTTCTACTTCCTGTGCCACGACAAGGTCCATGCCTTTTACGAAGACTCGCAGGCGGTCGGCGGCTTCCTGATTTTCACCGGCGTCGTGCTACTCGCCCTGCGCTGGATGCGGAGCGGCAACGAATCGGTGAACGGTGCGCGCGCCTTGCTGACCGGTCTTGCGCAGGCACTGGCGGTACTACCCGGCATCAGCCGCTCCGGCATGACCATCGCAGCGGCCCGCATGGCTGGAGTCGCGCCGGGACTGGCGGCCGAGTTCTCGTTTCTCATGAGCCTGCCGCTATTGGTCGGTGCCGCGTTGCTGGACATCCTCGGACTCACAACACAAAACGGAAGTGCCGACTCCCTGCCCGGCTGGCTTCTTTTCGCCGGTGCGGTCGTCTCAGCCGTAGTGGGCTACGCGGCACTGGCACTGCTGGTGCGCACCCTGCACAGCGGACGCTTCTGGCTTTTCGGCCCCTACTGCATCGCGGCGGGGAGCATCACCCTGATCGTGCTTTGAGTGTGAACGCCGAACCACGAAAATGCCAAGTGGTACGGCTCGTGGGGACAGTCGCCCACCAGTGCTTCGCGTCTTCGCGCCTTCGCGTGAAACACCCGAGCAGTGCTTTTACTCTCCCCCAAAAACCTCTGCGTCTCTGCGCCTCTGCGTTAAACAAACCCGAGCAGCGCAAAACAAACTCATGCACTAATGAACTACCGATCCGACTCCCACTTCTCCAGCCACACGCATCGGTTACCGGGGCCGAACGCCTCAAGGAACGCGGGGGTATTTGTGTCGCACATGCGGTCACGCACAGGCACCTCCGTGATTTTACCGAACACGCCACCCGTCCGCTCGATGAAGACATTCCCGTCCAGACGCGGCATAGATGAAGACCCGTCGAGGTTTTTGAGCCCGCTCCCCACATCCATCAAACGGTCAATCGAGTGGCAGATCACGTTATTGCGTATCACGTAGTTGAACGCCCGGTTGCGCTCAGCGTGGAACCACCCCTTCACGTGCGCCGCGCAACCGCGATCCGCACGCTGTTCGCTGAAGCCCACGCCCGCGTTCATCATGAGATTGTTCGCGTAAAGGATGTTCTCCATACGGCTCGGGTTACCGTCCTTCGCCGTAAGGAAGTATTCGATCGAGTAGTTGCACCTGTCGAACACATTGTGCGCGAAGAGGACGTTCTTCTGATCGAAGCGTTTCATCCCGTCTTTCGGAGGGATGTTGAACTGATGCGTCACGCCCGCATCATATATCTGGTCAAAAAAGCAGTTCGTGACCGTGTAGTTCTCGCAACCGCCGTAGATTTCCACACCGTTGCCGAGGCGCGTGGGATAGTCGCGCCCGTAGATGCCCTCCGCCTGAATGGATCCACCGATCCAAACAAACTCGCTGTTCGACACCGTGAGGTTGCGGCAGGTGCCCGCCGCAACACCGTGCACGCCCACGTACTTGACGGTAAAGTTGTCAATCGTCACGTCATCAGCACCCCCCACGCCGAATCCTGACGTCTTCACGTTGAACTCGATTGAGCGGAAGCGTTCGCCTGGATTGCGTTCGCTGTAGAGGTACACGAGCCCCGTGCCGTTTTTGTAGTAGTCGTGCCAGAAATGCAGATCGCCATCAAGATCGCGGTAAGAGTTGAAGGGACGCCCCGTATACTTGTTGAACTTCTCCCCCGTTTTCTTGTCCGTGCGAATGACGATCTTGATCGCATGTGCGGCACCATCGTCGAAAACGAGCGTGCCCACATCCGTTTCGCCGATTGGATACGACCACACACGCGGATTGTCCGTCCGCCGCCACTTCTTCGGATCGGCGCCGTTCTCCGGCGAACCATAGATCATCGGTTTCGGTCCGGTGCCGTATGCCGCGTAGGTTACACCCTTCTGTACGCATACTCTGCCGCGGTACACGCCGCCACGCTGATAGCGCACCCAACTACCGGGCGCGAGGTTCTCGCGATTGAGCCGTGCCGTCGTCTGCCAGGCCGTCGAAGGCGTACGGCCGTCCGCCGTGTCGTTGCCCTGCGCCGCTGAGACGTAGTAGACGGGCACACCTGCGGGCGGCGTGCTGTCTCCCGTTGCACGGATTTCCGCGATGCGCGCATCCATCACACGCCGCAACGCGGACGGCGAGTTGATCTGCGCGAGATCCAGTTCCTTCGCATCCAGTCCCGACACCAGCAGCCCCAGCCCCATCATCAAAGGACACAACTTGGCACTCATATCATCCATTCTCCCTCTTTCAGAAAAGTGTTACCCCTCAGCGCTCTCGCATAGTTTTTCTATGGTAGCACAAGGAGAAATCAGGTATCAACTGCGGTTTGCGGACGGGGCCGTTTTTTGGTATTCTCCATTTCTTACGTTTTGGACGAAAAAGATGAAATGCGAACTGTGTCATAAAGCGGATGCGGAAACCGCGATCCAGCGCGAGGTGGACGGCGAGGTTCAGGAGCTTTACGTCTGCCAGAACTGTGCCCGGCAGGAAGCCGCGCCGACCGCACCGCCGGTCTCAGAGGAGGGGCAGCCGACTCCGGAAGACGAGATGGAATCGATGCCGCTGATGGGCATGATCCTCGACGCGGCGTTTGAGATCGTGGGACGCGCCATGAATCTTGCCGAGCCGGCGTGCCCGGCGTGCGGCATCATGCGCCACGAATACCGCAAGCAGTCGCGCCTAGGATGCCCGGAGTGCTACACGGCATTTGCCAAGGAGATGGACGCGGCGATCTTTGACCTGCATCGCGCCACGCAGCATGTCGGTAAGGTGCCGCAGCGGGCGCAAGCCCTGTGGCAGCGCCGCCAGATTGAAGAGCGTCTGCAGGAGGCCGTCAAGGCGCAGCGCTATGAAGAGGCGATCGCACTACGCGATGAACTGCGTCGCCTGCCGGAGCCTGATGCTGCGGAAGGAGGCGCACCATGATTTTACCGTCGGAGGAACAAAAGACGCCCCGGCAACCCGCGTTGCCTGCGGAGGCCGCGACGATCGCGATGAGCTGCCGCGTGCGGCTGGCGCGTAATCTGGCGGGCGAGCGCTTCCCGGACTGGGCAACCGAACGTGACCGCGAACGAGTCTTGGATGCGGTGCACGAGGCCCTAGATAAAGAGGCTCCCGAACTGGGCATGGCGCCGATCGCAGGAATTGAGGCACAAGACCGCGACGTCCTGTACGAATCACGCCTGATCAGCAGGGAACTGATGGAACGGGCGGCGGGCGGCGGCATGGCGGTGGCACAGGATGGCTCGACCTGCGTCATGATCAATGAAGAGGACCACCTGCGCATCCAAGGATTCGCGCGGGGGCTGGACATGCAGACCGCCTGGCGGCGCGCGGATGAGCTGGATACGCGCCTGGAGCGCCATCTCACGTATGCATGGTCGCCGCGGCTGGGGTATCTGACAGCCTGTCCGAGTAATGTCGGCACCGGTCTGCGCGCGGGGGTCATGTTGCACCTTTTGGGGCTGCGTCTGTGGAACGAGATTGAACCGGTCGTGACCGCTCTGGAAAGGATGCGGCTGCTGGTGCGCGGCATCGGCGGCGAGGGCTCCGAAGCGGCCGGCCAGATCTATCAGGTGTCGAATATGGACACGCTGGGCATAGGCGAGGCGGAGATCATCCGCCGCGTGACGCGCATTTGTACGGAGGTGGTGCGGCAGGAGTACAACGCACGCGTGCGGCTCCTGCAAGAGTCGCCTTTGGTGCTGGCGGATTGTTTGGCGCGCTCGTTGAGCATCCTGCAGAACGCGCGCCTGCTGACCACGGCAGAGGCGCTGGAGTTTCTCTCGGCGTTGCGCTTAGGTGCGGCGATGGGATTGTGTACGCGCCTGAAGGTGGCGGATGTGGATACGTTGATCCTGATGATGCAACCCGGCCATTTGCAGAAGGGACTGGGCGCGGAGATGTCCTCCGACGAACGTGACGAGATGCGTGCGGACTTCCTGAGCCGCAAAGTAGCCCATGTCAAACTGAAGTGTTGAGGAGAATCGATGAACATTTTTGAGCATTTTACAGAGCGCGCGCGACGCGCATTGCATTTGGCGGCACGCGAGGCCAGCCGCTTTAACCATCCCTATATCGGCACCGAGCACCTGTTGCTGGGGCTGGTGGCGCTGGGCGAGGGCGTGGCGGTTGAGGTGTTGGGCGAACTGGGCGTGTCACTGGACGATGTGCGCATCGCGGTCGAGCGTATGGTGGGGTTCGGCGGTGACATCAAGACCAAGGGTGACCTGCCCTACACGCCGCGCACCAAGAAGGTGCTGCAACTTGCGGTTGCCGAGGCGCACTCGATGCGGCAGCAGATGGTGGGCACCGAACACCTGCTGCTGGCGCTGCTGCGCGAGGGCGAAGGAATTGCCGCGCAGGTCTTGCAGTCGCTGAATGTGCAGATCGACGAGGTACAGGACGGCGTGCGCCGCTTCCTTGAGGCGATGGAAGAGATGGACGAGGACGACGAAGGTGAATTTGGCCCGTCCGACCGCGACGAGGAACAATCAGAGCCGATGCGCGATGGTCCGCCGCTGGGCATGCCGCCCATGGGTGGCACGAAAAAGGAGGCGAAGTCCAAAACGCCGGCGCTGAACGCATTCGGCCGCGACCTGACCGAACTGGCAAAAAAGGGTGAATTGGACCCGGTGGTCGGACGCCACAACGAACTGGAACGTGTGATCCAAATCTTGAGCCGCCGCTCCAAAAACAACGCGGCACTGCTGGGCGAAGCCGGTGTCGGCAAGACGGCGGTGGTTGAGGGGCTGGCGCATGCGATTGTCAGCGGCGATGTGCCGGAGCGCATGCTCGATAAGCGCGTGATCGCGCTCGATATGGCGCTGATGGTGGCGGGTACGAAATACCGCGGCCAGTTCGAAGAGCGCATCAAGGCGGTCGTGGAAGAGATCCGGCGCGAAAAGAATGTCATTCTGTTTCTGGATGAACTGCACACGATTGTGGGCGCCGGCGGCGCCGAGGGCGCAATGGACGCCGCCAACATCATCAAACCCGCGCTGGCACGGGGTGAGTTGCAGTGCGTCGGCGCGACGACCCTGAGCGAGTACCGCAAGTCTATCGAGAAGGATGCCGCGCTGGAGCGCCGCTTCCAGACCGTGCGTGTTGAAGAGCCGACCGTCGAAGAGACGGTGGCGATCCTGCGCGGCATCGCACCGCGCTACGAGGCACATCACAATGTGCTGTACGAAGCCGAGGCGCTGGAGGCGGCGGCGAAGCTGACGGCGCGCTACCAGCCCGGCCGGCAATTGCCCGACAAGGCGATCGACGCGATCGACGAGTCCGGTGCGCGGGTGCGCATGCGGGTGTCGGCGCGTCCGCCGGACATGCGCGAATTTGAACGGCATATCCGCGAGGTGAGCCAGAAAAAAGACGCGGCGATCCGTGACCAGCATTTTGAGGAGGCGGCGGCATTGCGCGATGAAGAGCGCAAGGCCAAGCAAGAACTGGATGCCGCCGTGGCGGCGTGGAAGGCCGAGCACTGCGAGAAGCCCCAGCCGGTGACGGTCGACGATGTGACCGAGACGGTGGCATACATCACCGGCGTGCCGATCAAGCGCATGAGCGAGACCGAGTTGGCACGCATGCTCAACATCGAGCAGGAACTGCAAGAGGCGGTCGTGGGACAGATCCCGGCGATCCAAGCGGTAGCGCGTGCGCTGCGGCGGTCGCGGGCCGACCTCAAGGATCCCAAGCGGCCGATCGGCTCCTTTATCTTTCTGGGGCCAACCGGCGTGGGCAAGACCCTCCTGGCCAAGGCGCTGGCTGAAAAGATGTTCGGCGACGAGAAGGCGCTGGTGCAGATCGACATGTCGGAGTACATGGAGAAGTTCACCGTCTCGCGCCTCATCGGTTCGCCGCCCGGCTATGTCGGCCACGAAGAGGGCGGGCAGCTCACCGAGCGCGTGCGGCGTCGGCCGTACAGTGTGGTGCTTTTCGATGAAGTTGAAAAGGCCCACCCGGACGTGATGAACATGCTGCTGCAGCTTCTGGAGGAGGGCCGGCTCACGGACAGCCTCGGGCGTCAGGTTGACTTCCGCAACACGGTGGTGATCCTGACGTCCAACCTCGGCTTCGACACGGCCAAGCAGGGACAGGGGCTGGGCTTCGCGCAAGAATCGGCGCAGGAAGACTACGACCGTTTGCGCAACCGCATGATCGACGCGGCCAAACGGATCTTCAAGCCGGAACTGATGAACCGGTTTGACGACATCATCGTCTTCCGCAAGCTGGACAAGGAGGATGTCGTCAAGATCCTCGACATCGAACTGGCCAAGCTGCGGGAACGGCTCGCCGCCAAATCGATCACGCTTGAGCCTGACGAGGCGGCCACCGAATTTCTGGTCAACAAGGGCTTTGATCCCGCTTTGGGCGCCCGGCCGCTGCGGCGTACCGTCGAGCGCTACTTAGAAGATCGGCTGGCCGAGGAGCTGTTGCGCGGTGTGCTGACCGCGGGCGTGATCGAGGTCAGCGTAGCTGCGGACGGCGAGGGCCTGACTTTCCGCATGCGTGACGAACTGCCCCTGCGCACGTCAGACACGCAGGCGCTGACGCCGGAGGGTGACGCGCCGAAAAAGAAGCGTACCACGACCGCAAAGAAAACCGGTACAACAAAGAAAAAACCACGGAAAACCACGAAAAAAACCAGCGCGACCACAAAAAAACGTGCGCCGCGCACAAAAAAGGACAGTGAAAAGAACCGCGATTGAAAAATCCCGCTTGCCAGACAGGGCTCAGTGTTGATACCTTATCGCGTTTCACGGAGGAAAAAATGGTCAAAATCAGACTTCGCAGAACAGGCTGCAAAAACAACGCTGCGTTTCGCGTTGTGGCGACAGACGAGCGTTCGCCTCGCGACGGCAGATTTCTTGAGATTCTGGGCTGGTACGAGCCCAAGCGTGAAGGCGAGAACTTCAAGGTGGATCTGGAGCGCGTCGAGCACTGGCTGTCTAAGGGTGCCCGGATGAGCGAGACCGTGGCGAGCATGGTTCGCAAGACCCAAAAAGCTGCGGCTGATACAACAGCAGTGTAAGGCCGTGCGGCGGCCGGTATGGGCGACCCCCTGCAGATTGATGTGCTGACCGTGTTTCCGGGCATGCTCCGCGGATTTCTCGAAGAGAGCATGTTGCGGCGGGCGGCGCGACAGGGGGCAGTTGTTTTCAGGACGGTGGATCTGCGCGACTTCGCGCACGACGCGCGGCGCACGGTGGACGACCGTCCGTATGGTGGCGGCCCCGGCATGATCATGAAGCCGGAGCCGTGGTTCGAGGCGATTGAAACGGTGCGCACTCCGGAAGCGCGGGTGATCCTGATGACCCCGTCCGGTGTGACGTTCCGGCAGGCGGAGGCGCGGCGGCTGGCGAAGGCCAGTCACCTGATCTTTGTCTGCGGCCACTATGAGGGCGTTGACGACCGCGTGCGCGCGGCACTGGTGACGGATGAGTTGTCGATCGGCGACTACGTGCTCACCAACGGGGTCCTGCCCGCAGCGGTGGTGATTGATGCGGTTGTGCGGTTGCTACCCGGTGTGCTGGGCGGCGGCGAGGAGGCGACCCGGGACGAGTCCTTTAGCGAGGACCGGCTGGAGTTTCCGCAGTACACGCGTCCGCCGGTGTATCGCGGAATGGCGGTGCCGACGGTTTTACAAAACGGCAACCATGCCGAGGTAGATGCTTGGCGCGCGCGTCAGGCGTTGGACAGGACAGCGAAACGGCGGCCGGATTTGTTAGAACGTGAATTCACTAGAGTGCGTGAAGCACAGGTTGGAGAAGAGAGATGATTGCGAAAGCGATTGATAAAATAGATGCCGAGCAGGTTGCCAAGGCAAATGAAGGCAAGAAAGCCCCGGAGATCAAGGTGGGCGACAGCGTGAAAGTTTTTGTGCGCATCAAGGAAGGCGGTAAAGAGCGCTTGCAGGCGTTCGCCGGCACCGTGATCGCCCGCGACAATGGTTCCGGAAACACCGCGACGTTCACGGTCCGTCGCATCTCGTTCGGCGTGGGCGTAGAGAAGGTCTTCCCGCTGAACTCGCCGTATATCGACCGCGTCGAGGTGGAGCGTTCCGCCCGCGTGCGTCGCGCCAAGCTCTACTTCCTGCGTAGCCGCACGGGCAAGAAGGCCCGCCTGCGCGAGGCGTGAGAAGTTGCGCGTCATCATCTGCCAAAAACAACGCCGCTTTGCTATCGACACATCTGCGGTCAAGCGGATGGTGCGTGACTTTGCGGAGTTGGCTCAGACATCTGCCGAACATCCGTGGCAGGAAATCACCGTCCACCTGTACGACGATGACGGTATTGCATCGATCAATCGAGCAATCATGGACCACGACGGCCCCACGGATGTCATCACACAGCGCTACACGCCCATTCCCGGCGAGTCCGCCGGTCTAATTGGCGAACTGTTCGTCAATGTCGAACGCGCGCACCAAGCCGCGCCACGCCGCACGGGATGGTCGCCCGACCACGAACTCGCGCTCTATCTCGCACACGGCTGCGACCATCTGACCGGTGCCGACGACACCACACCGCGCGAACGCGCCCGCATGCGCCGCCGCGAGCTAGCATGGCTCCGGAAGGTGTCCCCCAGGCGATTGTTTGCAGACGACCAGTAAGAGGTAATAGGTAGTAGGTAAGAGGTAATAAGTTTTCGGGAAGGGCAAGCGTAAGCGGGGGCCTGGTGGATGCCGGACGCATAGCAGCACCCGCAGTACCCGCAGTGCCGGAGAACTCTCCGCGCACGGCGCGGAAGGAAACGATGCCGCGACCTGCGGCTGGAGCAGCCCCAAAAAACCTCTGCGTCTGTGCCTCTGCGTTAAAATAAGCCCGAACATTGACATCTACGGCAAAAATCTGGCATGCTCTCGGGAACGAAAGAAGGAATGGAGAGGCATGGCGATCACAGATTTTTTGGAACGCAACGCACGGCTCTACCCCAATGAAATTAGTCTGGTAGAGGTCAACCCGGCAAACGAACCGGACCGCACTCTGACATGGCGTGAGTACGCCCTGATTGAGGCCTCCTCCGCCGAGAGATACCGGCGCGAGATGACGTGGCGTGAGTTCGACATCAAAGCCAACCGCTTCGCCAACCTGTTGCTGACGCGTGGTGTGCGGCGCGGCGACAAGGTCGCTATCCTGCTGATGAACTGCCTGGAGTGGCTGCCGATCTACTTCGGCATCCTGAAAACCGGTGCGCTGGCCGTGCCGATGAATTTCCGCTACACGTCCGAGGAGATCAAATACTGCCTGGAACTGGCCGAGGTCAACACGCTGGTCTTCGGGCCGGAGTTCATCGGGCGCGTGGAACAGGTGTTCGACCACCTGCACGGGGTGAAATCGTTTTTCTATGTGGGGCCAAGTGTGCCGACCTTCGCGGACAGTTACGACACGCTCGTGAACTACTGCTCGTCGACCGCGCCGGCGGTGGAACTGTGTGACGGGGATGATGCCGCGATCTACTTTTCGTCCGGCACGACAGGCTTCCCCAAGGCAATCCTGCACACGCATTCGGCGCTGATTTCCGCCTGCCAGACGGAGCAGAACCACCACGGGCAGACACGCGAGGATGTTTTTCTGTGCATCCCCCCACTCTACCACACCGGCGCTAAGATGCACTGGTTCGGCAGTTTACTTACAGGTGGCCGTGCCGTGCTGTTGCGAGGGGTCAAGCCGGAGTGGATCATGCGGGTGGTCTCGGAAGAAAAGGTGACGATTGTCTGGCTGCTGGTACCGTGGGCGCAGGACATATTGGACGCGATCGATCGAGGCGAGTTACAACTCTCGGGCTACCGTCTTGCCCAGTGGCGTCTGATGCACATCGGCGCCCAGCCGGTGCCGCCCAGCCTGATCCGGCGTTGGAAAGCGGTCTTCCCAGATCACCGCTACGACACCAACTATGGGCTCAGCGAATCGATCGGCCCGGGCTGCGTACACCTCGGCGTCGAGAACATCCACAAGGTGGGGGCGATCGGCAAGGCCGGCCATCTCTGGCAGACCGAGATCGTGGACGAGTCCGGCGCTCCGGTCGAGCCTGGGACGGTCGGCGAGTTGATCGTCAAAGGCCCGGGCGTGATGAAGTGCTACTACAACAACCCCGAGGCCACAGCCGCCATTCTCAAAGGGGATTGGCTCTACACGGGCGACATGGCGCGCGCGGACGAAGAGGGCTTCATTTATCTTGTGGACCGCAAAAAGGATGTGATCATCAGCGGTGGCGAAAACATCTACCCCGTGCAAATCGAGGACTTCCTGCGGACGCATCCGGCGATCAAGGATGTCGCGGTCATCGGATTGCCGGACGACCGGCTGGGAGAAATCGCGGCGGCGATCATTCAGGTCAAGCAAGAGGCCGAACTGAGCGAGGCAGAGGTCACGGAGTTCTGCCTGGACCTGCCGCGTTACAAGCGGCCGCGCCGGGTGATTTTCGCCGATGTGCCCCGCAACCCCACGGGCAAAATCGAGAAGCCGAAGTTGCGTGAGATCTATTACGGCAAACGATTGGTAGAAGCGCAAACCACGAAGTGAATATGAAAGGAACACGGTACATGAAGATGAATCAAGTGCTGAGCATGCTTGCTGTCTGCGGGTTGGTCTGCGGCGCTGAGGCGCAAGTGCGGCGCTCCTCGCGTAATCTGCAACCGCTGACACGCCGTCCCGAAACGACCGCGGAGCGCACGCTGAGCGGCAACAGCAAGGCAGGAGTGTCGACCATTCCCCAAAAACCGGAGCAGCCCGTCGCAACGATTACGCGCGTCACTTTTCTGGGGCCGAAATCCGGATGGGGCATCGTGAAGGCAAGAAGCCCCTACTACGCGCCTGACGGTAAGCGGCTGGGCACACTGTCCGGCGGCACGGTTTTCACGTACAACGACGTAAAATCCTCCTCCCGTAACGATATGCTGGTCTGCACGGTGCAGCGCGAGATGGAAAAAGACGGCCCCTACCTGATCGACTGCACGGATATCGCAGGGTTTGAGGGCGACCCCGCGACGCTCGACCCCGAGATGGTCCAGAATCTTTCACGTTATTTCACGGTGAACGGACGTCTCGAAGAGCGCCGAGCCATGCTGGAGCGCGATGCAAAAGCCAAAAACCCGCACGCTGAGTTGGTGCAACAGACCTCTCAGGAGTATCAGGCGAGCATTAAAAAAGCCACCGAGATGGAGCGCGAGGCGAACAGCCTGACCGGCTCACGCAGATCCAAGGCCCTGGATGCCCTGCGCTCCCTCAAATATGAGCAGGCGGCGATCAAGACACGGGCGGATAAAGCAGCCGCCGCCTCCAAAGAGTGGGAGGCGAAAAATAAGCTTGATCCTGCCGTGATCGATGCCGACCCCGAGATCCGCGCCCTGCGGGCCGAACTCGAAGAGGCACGCAAACCGGTGGCGAACCTGATCCCCGCCCAGTAGAATTTAGGAGTTAGGAGTTAGGAGTTAGGATTTTTCCACTTGAGCGTTGAGCGTTTTCTACTTCGGTGTTCTGCGTTCTGCGTTCGACGTTCACAAAGCAGACGGCGTGACCGCCGCCGGACGAGCGACACTTCATCCAAACACTTCGTCGCCTACTCTTCGTCGCTTACTCTTAGTCGCGACACTTCGTCGCCGAGTGCAATCGACTAAGTTTGGGGACTGAGTGTTTTTTTCGACTAAGTGTTTGGACTAAGCGTAGCCGACTAAGTGTGCTTCCGCCCGTTGCGCAGAGGGGAAAACTCCTAAATCCTAAATCCCAAATCCTAAATCCGCGCGCCGTGTCGGCTCGCAGGAACGCTCTCTATTCCTTGTCAACGTGAAACACGCGCCGCGCTTTGCCTTCGCCGCGAGGCAGCGTACCCGGCTTGAAGATGTCGCCCTTGGGGCTGAAGCCGAGCCGCTCCTTCAACTTCTTTTCGACCATGTAGCCGGTCACGCCCTCTTCCGCTTCGACGTTGATGCGTATGTCGGTCACGCCGTGATCGTTCTCCAGAATGATCTGGTATTCCGGCAGCACGCCGGGGATCTCCATCAGCGCCTGCTCCACCTGTTTCGGGAAGAAGTTCACGCCTTTGACGATCAGCATATCGTCGCAACGCCCCTCAATACGATCAATGCGCAGGCTGGTGCGGCCGCAGGCGCAACGCTCGCGGCTCACGACGCGGGTCAGGTCACGTGTGCGGTAACGGATCACAGGGATCGCCTCACGCGTTAGCGACGTGAAGACCACCTCGCCCACCGCGCCATCCGGTAGCGGCGCACCGGTCTCGGGGTCCACGATCTCGGTGATGTATTGATCCTCCCACACGTGAATGCCGCAACGCGCCTCGCAATCCATGCCTGTCGTACCCACGCCACCGGTCTCGGTCATGCCGTAGATATCGAACGCTTTAATGCCGAGGCGCGTCTCGACCCGTTTGCGCATCTCGTCAGAGAACGTTTCCGCGCCGAAGATGCCGATTTCGAGGTCGGGCAAGTCCAAGCCTTTTTCATCAAGCATCTCGATGATCCGCGTTGCATACGAGACCACCGAACCGATACCCCTGACTTTGAAGTCGCGCATCAGCTTGATCTGCCGCGCGGTATTGCCCGAGCTGGTCGGTATGGTGAAAAGTCCCGCGCGGCGCGCACCGTGGTAGAAGCCGAAGCCGCCGTTGAAGAGCCCGAAGGTCGGCGTGACCTGAATCGCGTCACCCGGCTGCAAGCCGGCCATGATCTGGCAGCGCGCCATGCACTCCGCCCACTGCGCCAGATCCGCCTCGGTGTAGGCCATCACAATCGCCGCGCCGGTCGAGCCGGAACTCATGTGCATTTCACGGATTGAACTGCGCGGCATGCAGAGCATGTTGAGCGGATACTGATCGCGGAAATCATCCTTGGTCAGGAACGGCAAATCCCGGATATTGTCCAGATCGCGGATATCCCCAGGCTCGATGTTGGCCTCGGACAGCCTGCGGTGGTAGAACTCGCTATTCGCCCAAGCGTGTTTGACCGTCCACTGCAATCCCTTCAACTGCATCGCCGCCAACTCATCGCGGCTCAGGGTCTCCATCCGCTCATTCCAATACTGGAGTTTTTTCATACTCAATCCTTGAATCCCGAAGGTCGCACCGACCTCCTCTTGTTGCTTTAAATAGAAACTAATTTAGCGTTTTGACCGACCGTCGGCAAGCGAAAGTGAGTTGGAGTTTAGGATTTAGGAGTTGGAATTTGGGATTGATGCACAGCGCGGCTACGGCTCGTGGGGACACTCGCCCTCCAACCTTCGCGTCTTCGCTTGAAACAACAGAGCAGGGCTTTTACACTCATCATTGCGACCACTGAGTGGTCGCAATAACGCCCCCCCAAAAAACCTCTGCGTCTCTGCGCCTCTGCGTTAAAAAAACCGCGCCAGGAAACGTCCGGTGTAGGAGTCGGGGCAGGCGGCGACCTCTTCGGGCGTGCCGGTGACGACCAACCGCCCGCCTTCGTCGCCGCCGCCGGGGCCGAGGTCGATGATGAAATCGGCGCACTTGATGATGTCGAGGTTGTGCTCGATCACTACGACCGTGTTGCCGGACTCGCGCAGACGCAGTAGCAGGTCGAGCAGCTTGTGTACGTCCGCGAAGTGCAGACCGGTGGTCGGTTCGTCCAGCAGGTAGAGCGTCTTGCCGGTCGCGCGTTTGGAAAGCTCGGCCGAGAGCTTGATGCGCTGCGCTTCGCCGCCTGATAGCGTGGTCGATGGCTGGCCGAGACGCACGTAGCCGAGTCCGACCTCCGAGAGCGTGCGCAGCTTGTTGGCGATCTTGGGCAGCGGCGCGAAAAAATCCAGAGCGTCATCCACCGTCATGTCGAGCACCTCGGCGATCGTCTTGCCGCCGTACCGCACGCTCAGGGTCTCTTTGTTGTAGCGCAGACCGTTACACTGCTCGCACGGCACATAAATGTCCGGCAGGAAGTGCATTTCCAGACGGCGCACGCCGTCGCCTTTGCACACTTCGCAGCGTCCGCCCTTGACGTTGAAGCTGAAACGCCCCGACCCGTAACCACGCACTTTGGCGGCGGGCGTGGCGGCGAACAGTTCGCGGATCGGCGTGAAGGCACCGGTGTAGGTGACGGGATTGCTGCGCGGTGTGCGTCCGATCGGGCTCTGGTCGATTTCGATGACCTTGTCAAGCAACTCGACGCCAGTGATCTTCTTGAAAGCGCCGGGCCGTTCTTTGGAATCGTAGAAGTGGCGGAAGAGATGCCGCTTGAGGATGTCGCTCACCAGCGTAGACTTGCCTGAACCGGAAACGCCAGTCACGCAGACCAGACAGCCGAGCGGGATTTCGACATCGATGTTCTTGAGATTGTTTTCGGAAGCGCCCGTGATTTTGAGGCGCGCCTTGCCCGGCTTGACGCGCGTTGCGGGCACCTCGATACGCGTCCGTCCGGAGAGATAGGCTGCGGTCTGCGAACGCTCGCATGCCAGCAGTCCCGCCAGTTCGCCTTGATACACCACCTCGCCGCCCTCGCGCCCGGCACCGGGCCCCATGTCCACGATGTAGTCCGCCGAGCGGATCATCTCTTCGTCATGCTCGACGATCAACACGGTGTTGCCGCGCTGCTGGAGTTGGCGCAGCATGGCGATCAACCGTTCGTTGTCGCGCGGGTGCAGGCCGATGGTCGGCTCGTCCAGCACATAGAGCACGCCAACCAGACCGGAGCCGATCTGCGTCGCCAGCCGGATACGCTGCATCTCGCCGCCCGAGAGGGTCGAGCTTTCGCGGTCGAGCGTGAGGTAATCGAGCCCCACGTCGTTCAGGAACTGCAAGCGTCGGCGGATCTCCTTCAGCACCTCGCCCACGGCCGCCGCATCGGTGGGGGTGAGCGCGATCGTTTCGAAAAAGGCCAGGCTCTGCTTGACCGTCATGGCCATGACTTCCACGATCGAACGATCCGCCACGGTGCAGGCGCGCGCCTCCGCCCGCAATCGCGCGCCGTTGCATTCGGGACAGATCTGGCGGCTCATGTAGCGCCGCAGCTTCTCGCGCACCTCGTCGAATTCCGACTCGCTGTAGCGCCGCGCCAGACTCGGCAGCACGCCTTCAAAGGGCTTCTCAGTTTTACGCCACGCGCCGCGCATCCAGAAGCGCAGCGTGACCGGCTCATCGCCCGAGCCGTGCAACAGCACCTGACGGAACGACTCCGGCAGCTCGTTGTAGGGCGTGTCCATGTCGATCTCGTAGGCCGCGGCCACCGCCTTGAGCAGATGCTTGTAGTACACCACCATGCGGAAGCCGCCGTGCCGCCAGGCATGGATCGCGCCATCGGCCAGCGACAGCGTCTTGTCGGGCACCACGAGGTCCTCGTCAAAGATCAACTGCGCACCGAGGCCCGCGCAGGTCGGACAGGCACCGAACGGGTTGTTGAAAGAAAACGAGCGCGGTTTCAGTTCTTCAAAGCTGATCGCACAATCTGGACAGGCGTTCTTTTCGGAAAAGAGTTCTTCGCGCGCCTCGCCTTCTGGGGGCATGCTCTGCACAAGGATCAGGCCCTCGCTCTGCTTGAGCGCCAGCTCGACCGAATCGGTCAGGCGCCGCCGTACGTCCTCCCCGGCGACCAGCCGATCCACCACCGCCTCGATGGTGTGCTTTTTGTTTTTGTCGAGGCGCGGGACATCTTCGAGCGCCAGCATCTCGCCGTTGACGCGCACGCGTACAAACCCTTGGCGGCGGATCGACTCAAACACCTCTTCGTGGCGTCCCTTGCGCCCGCGCACCAGCGGCGCGAGCACCACCAGCCGGGTGCCGGCAGGCTGCGCCAGCAGGTGGTCGACGATCTGCTCCGCGCTCTGTCGTTGTACCGGCTTGCCGCAGCGCGGGCAATGCGCATGGCCGATGCTACCGTAGAGCAGGCGCAGGTAGTCGTGGATTTCGGTCACAGTCGCCACGATCGAGCGCGGATTCCCGCCCGATGTACGCTGCTCGATCGAGATCGCGGGCGAAAGCCCTTCAATGTGGTCGACCTCCGGCTTCTGCATCTGGTCGAGAAACTGCCGCGCGTAGGCGGAGAGGCTCTCGACATAGCGCCGCTGGCCTTCGGCGTACAGGGTATCGAAGGCGAGCGACGACTTGCCGGAACCGCTGAGGCCGGTCACCACGGTCAATGAATGGCGCGGGATGCGCACGTCAACGTTCTTCAGATTGTGCTGACGTGCGCCGGTAATGATGATGTCTGACATAGCCTAACGCGGGCAGAGCCCGCAATCCAAGTTACTCGTCATCATCATCCGGATCGGCGATGCTGACCGATACCAACGTCGCATCCTCAGCGAGGTTTACGAGGCGGACGCCCTTGGCGGCACGGCCGATGATCCGAACCTCATTGACCGGCGAGCGCACCATCATGCCGTTGGAGGCGATGGCGATGAAGGACTGGTCTTCGCGCACAGCGTGCGCGGCCACGACCCTGCCGTTGCGTTCGTCGACGCCCTTGATCGCGATGACGCCGCCGCCGCCGCGGTGTTGCGCCGAGAAGTCGCTGAACTCGGTACGCTTACCGTAACCGTTCTCGGTGGCGATCAGCAGCGTTTCCTGGTCGTTCACGATGTCGAAACTGCGCACAACGTCGCCCGGTGCCAAGCGGATGCCGCGCACGCCCGCTGAGGCGCGTCCCATGCAACGCACGCTTGTCTCGCGTTCGGTGCCGTCCGCATCGGTGCGTTTGAACGAGACCGGGAAGCGGATGGCCTTGCCGTCGGCCGTGACCAGCAGGATATGGTCGTTCTCATTAACCAGCCGCACCTGAATCAGGCGGTCACTGGCGGTCTGCTCGTCCGACTCATCCTGCGTGTCAGCGTCGGTATCGACGGTGCCAGCGTCAGCCGCTTCATCGTCGGCATCGCCCGGCATATCCTTGAACTTGATCGCGATGATGCCCTTGCGGTTGACGTTACGGAAATCGGCGAGCGCGGTGCGCTTGACGATCCCGTTTTCGGTGGCGAAGAAGACATCCTCGCCGGTATCGAAAGAGCGGATGGGCAACAGAGCCACGACCGATTCGCCTTCGCGCAATTCGAGCAAGTTCACGATGGGCTTGCCGAACGAGGTACGGGGCGCTTCGGGAATCTCGTAGGCATCCTTCTTGAAGACGCGGCCCTGGCTGGTGAAGAGCAACAGCGTGTCGTGCGTCTCCGCCACGAAAACCGTGGTGATGAAATCCTCCTCCTTGATCGCCGCGCCGGTGATCCCCCTGCCGCCGCGCCGCTGTTCGCGGTACGTGGTGAGCGGAACGCGCTTGACATAACCGCGCTGGCTTAACGTGATGACACACGGCTCATCGGCAATCAAGTCCTTGATGTCGACCTCACCCTCCATCGGCACGATGTCGGTGCGGCGCACATCGCCACGCTTGCCGGAGAGAACGTACTTGGCCTTGAGGTCGGCCAGATCGTCTTTGATCAGGCCATAGATTTTGTCGGGCGACGCCAGCAGATCCTTGAGGTACGCAATACGCTCGCAGAGCGCTTTGAACTCGGCTTCGACCTTTTCGCGCTCCAGCCCAGTAAGTTGGTAGAGGCGCATATCGAGGATGGCGTCAACCTGCTTGTCAGAAAACTCAAAGCGCGCCACCAAGCGGGTCTTGGCCTCGTCACGGTTCTTCGAGGCGCGGATGATGGCGACCACTTCGTCCAGATGATCCAGCGCGATGAGCAGCCCGTCCAAAATGTGTTTGCGCGCCTCGGCCTTGTCCAGCTCAAAGCGGGTGCGGCGCGTCAACACGTCAAAGCGGTGATCCACATGGCAGCGGATCATCTCTTTGAGCGTCATGACCTTGGGGCGTCCCCGGTCAATCGCCAGCATGATCGCGCCGAAAGTGCTCTGAAGCTGGGTATGCTTGTAGAGGTTGTTGAGCACGACCTGTCCGATCGCGCCGCGCTTCAGCTCAATCACCACGCGGATGCCGTCACTCGCGCTCTCATCGCGGATGTCGGAGATGCCCTCGATGACCTTGTCATTCACCAAGTTAGCCATCCGTTCGATCATCGCCGCCTTGTTCACCATGTAGGGGATTTCGGTGATGATGATCGCCTCTTTGTTCTTGTACTCGACGATCTCGGCCTTGCCGCGCACCATGAGCGAACCACGCCCAAGCTTGTACATCGCCTCGATACCGCGCTCGCCGCAGATGACCCCGCCGGTCGGGAAGTCCGGCCCTTTGATGAACTGCATCAACTCGTCGATCGTGCAGTCTGGATTGTCCACATAATACGTGATACCGTCGACCAACTCACCCAGATTGTGCGGCGGGATGTTGGTGGCCAT
>Ga0116189_1001133_pt1 | contig 21516 bp, 13 predicted proteins | sample AD_JPNTR3_MetaG_FD_89895 | JGI IMG/M metagenome (GOLD analysis project Ga0116189, IMG submission 89895) | Active sludge microbial communities of municipal wastewater-treating anaerobic digesters from Japan - AD_JPNTR3_MetaG | ecosystem: Engineered > Bioreactor > Anaerobic > Digestate | place... | reverse complement strand
CACGGGACATTCGGGGGATGTCCCGTGGTGTATCTGTAAGTGTCCCGTCTTGCTGAAGTTGTTCGCTAAGCTTTCGGGCTTTCCTTCTCCGAGGGACTGTCCCTTGCCTCACGTTCGAGGGACTGTCCCTTGCCTCACGTTCTCTGCCTCACGTTCGAGGCACGTTCGAGGGACTGTCCCTTGCCTCACGTTCTCCCTATGACGCCCCTGACACAATCAAAGGGACTGTCCCTGTGACGTCCCCCCTGTGACGTCCCCCTGTGACGTCCCTGCTCGACAGGCAGTTCTGCTCTGTTCTCTGCTTTGCCGGTCTTCCAGGTTTCCCCGCTCAGTCTGGCGCTCCCGGCTTGTTTTTCATCGAATCAGCCGAAAGGGCACTGGCTCGCCGGCGGGGATGTGATCGACGCCTACAGGAACCTCGAAAAACCCGTCTGCCTGCATTAGCGCAATCAAGTGGGCAGAGCCGTGGTATTCGATTCTCTCTAGCCTGCCCTCGGCCGATATCCGAGCCGGAACATACTCCATTCTCGCCGTTGCCCTTCGGCGAAAGTCCGAGGCTAAGGGGACCATGAATCGGAGCGGGGCTATCGGTGCTCCTGAGAGCCTGGCCACGCCTCGCAAAACCATAAGGTGGAACATTACGTAGACCGCAACCGGATTACCGGGCAAACCGAACAGTACCGCGTTCGGTCCGGTTGCAAAGGTGGTCGGCTTTCCTGGCTTGAATGCCAGCCGATTGAAATGAACCGTCATACCGAGGCGTTCCAGGATTCGAGGGACGAAATCATAGTCACCGACTGACACGCCCCCTGAAACCACCACGATATCCGCCTTCTCAATAGCACCGGCCAACTCGAGTTCCAGTGCAGCTTCGTCGTCCCTCACACTGGCGCAGCCAAGCACTGGCAGTTGATGCTCCTCGGCTAGCCTCGCCAACAGAGGGCCATTACTGTTCATGATCTTACCGAGCTGCAGCTCCTTCGGACTGTCCACAATTTCGTCGCCGGTCGAGATCAGATAGAGGCTTGGAGGAACAACGACGTCCACCTCCGTGATGCCACAAGCTACCAGATTGGCAATCTCCAAGGGACCAAGACGCTGGCCCTTGGTGAGTACTACCTGTCCTGCTCGAACATCCTCGGCACGACGGGAAAAATTAAGCCCTTTAGGCACTTTGTGGATTTGTACAAAGCCGTCGTGCTCAGCCGCATCCTCGAGCATGACGACCTTACCCGTCCCTGCGGGCACAGGGGCGCCGGTCATCACCTTCACTGTAGTCCCGGGTTCGAGCTTCGCTCTGCCGGGGTGACCAGCGGCTACCGTTTCGAGGATTCTGTAACGGCCGCGGTCATAGTCCCCCTCCAGAAGTGCATACCCGTCAACCGCAGAACGGCCAAAAGGCGGAAGATCCAGAAGCGAGGCGACATCGGCGTCCAGAAAGCGCCCTCTGGCCTCATCGAGGCGCACCCTTTCGCGGCGGAGGCGCCGACCCTCAAGCGCGGCATCAAGACGGCTGAAAGCCTCATCTAAAAGAATCATCAGCAAAGCTTAGCGCGCAGAGGCGCTTCTTTGCCAGCCGCTTTGATCTGGAAGAGTGAGCGGCCAGGAACGGATCCGACGGGAATCAGAAGTAATACCAGATAGTACTGTAATCGGACGGGTCCTCTCCGATTGCCTCCAAACGTTCTAAATAATCGAGGATAGGAACGTCTTTACATACGTAGGTGGTTGTGATCCGGGAGATATTCTTCTCCCAAGGATGAAATTCATAAAGGCGAGAACCGTCCGGCAGGATCGAGAACATATCTCGATGCTGCCACGCTCTGAGGTAATTTTTCCCGAACCCGGGCACGTTGTAGACCGGCGAATCAGTTCGAGCCAGACCAGGCAACAGACGAACCTCTTCCTTCTGTTCCTGAAGCACTCGCGCGATCGGCACCCTGTAGTCCTTTGTCTCTTCTTTGCCCTTAGTGTTGAAAGTGTAGTAAGGATCCACACCGATCAACGACAGCAGCCGCCTCAAGAGTGCAGCTTCAAAGCGGCGAGAGGTGTAGAAGGTATAGACCAGCTGGTTATAAACGCGTATCCCGCGCTTTGCCAGTCGTTCAATGGCTAGAACCGTGTCCGGTGTCAACTCATAAGGATGCTGAAGATGCGTAACCACCGCTATCTGCTTTTTTGAGGGAATCCGATAGCTGGCCAACAGTTCCGCTAAGTCTTCCGTGATTCTCATAGGAACGGTCACCGGAATGCGAGTTCCGATGCGGATTCGTTCCACCGAAGGAATGGCAGCCACTGCCGAAAGAATGCGCTCCAGATCGCGGTCCGACATTGCAAGGGGATCACCACCGGTGATTAACACCTCGTAAATCGACGAATGGTTCCGGATCCATTTGATTGCACGATCTATCTCCGTTGGTGGGGCCAACGCCCCCGGTTCCATTGCATCCTCAATCTCCCAGTTTCTCTGACAATAGACGCAGATCTGAGGGCAGGTATTAAAGGGTTTGAGGATGCATATGCCGGCATACCGACGAGTGATCAGATTTACCGGCGAGGTGTCGTTTTCGTGCATGAAATCCAGGCAGGCACGCTCGCCCTTTTCGTAACGACTCATCTCGTTCACATAGTTCCGGGACGGAATAACCTGAGCTCGAATAGAGCGGTCTCGGCCCGCCTCGGGATCGTCGTCCATCAAGGAGAGGTAGTGAGGAGTGATCCCAAAAGGCAAAGCGTTTTCTTGAGCTGCCCGGATCCCTTCCTTTTCCGCGTCAGACAGTCTAACCAGCCGTGACACCGAATCCGCATCACGCTGAATATTTTGAATGTGCCAATTCCAGTCGGCCCAGTCTTCCGCCGAGCCTCCCAAAGCGCGAAGGATAGCCTCGCGTCGTCGTGCTCGACGCTCGACCGATTCCGGATTAAGCCCGGTGGCATACCTGGCCATCCATTTAGTGACTTCTTCCTGAAGTATATCCAGCTGCTTCGATCGTTCGATAGCGGCCTCACGTCCTTCCATGTGTCCCGGAATCATCTGCAAGTCCGCCAGGCGTGTCCTAGGTCCGCGCCCTCTCAGCCCTAGCAACAGATGGTACAGATCGCTATAAAACGCGGGAGACAGGTCAGGACGGGACCTGCCCAAACCGATATCTTGAATTGCCTTCGCCACCGAGAATTCCGCTTTGTCCTCGGATCGTCGAGTCAGCATCCGGATAAAAGCTCTGCTGCAGTCACGGATACGGATGATCGAACCCTCTGTGTATGAATAGTAGTCGTCCGTCGCTTCAAAGCTCATTCGGTGGGCAAATTCGGCTAGATTGTGTCGCAATTCTTCGTGGGACGAAGCTCTCGCAGCAATCTCAAAGACTTCGGGTACTTCCGCCCGGAGGAGTTCCGGACTATAACGCAACGAACTAGTGCTCGATGACAATGCGTGTGATTGAATTGTTTCTCTTTCCTTCAAGACTTATTACTAACCTCCGGGTGCCAATTCTAACAGCAACGATTTTTGTTCCCGTCCGGAAACAAACTGAAGGACAAAAGTACTGTCCCTTGGGGCTTTCCCTTGGGGCTTTCCCTTGGAGCGTTTCTACCGGCCAAGGTCCAGAAGCACTGTTCCCATGAGCCTTCCAGAAGCACTGTCCCCATGAGTCTTCTGCAGCTGCTCGACACTGCGAACTGAGCAACTACTGCCTTATCTGTCGCCTGATTCGTTCCTTCTTTCATCCAGTGTTAATATGAGTTCGCCGTGTTCTGATACCGAGCATCGTGATCATGCGAGTAGCGCGGGATACGTGGGCAGAGTAGTTGCAGCAAATCGGACACTGAACAACAACCGGAGAATTTTCCGTAGTGTTCCCAATACTGTTCTGATGCCATGTATGAACGACAAAGACCTCGTGCCTTAGTAGTCGACAACGACCTCTCGGTTTGCAAGAGTTGCCACCGGATTCTGCTGCGAGCCGGCTTTGACGCCCGAGCCGCTTTATCGGGAAAAGAAGCGCTGGCCCTCCTTCACCAGGAGTCGTTCGACATTGTTTTCACCGATTTGAGAATGCTCGACATGGACGGCAGGGAACTCCTCGGAAGTTTGCAGACACACTTTCCCGATGTCGTATGTGTCGTCATTACGGGGTATGCAACCGTCGCGTCGGTAGTCGAGATTATGAGGCTAGGGGCATACGATTGCCTGCCCAAACCGTTCACCGCCCAAGAACTGGCCGCAGCCGCCCGCAAAGCTTGGGAAAGACGCAAGCAGATCCTCGAGAGGAAAGCATTGCTGAAAGGAGAAAGCGTCTATGAGCTGCCCGGAATCGTCGCGAAGAGCGCATCGATGCAGGAAGTGACACGCTTGGTTCGAAAGGTGGCGGCGACCGATAGCACGGTGCTCATCATCGGGGAAAACGGAACGGGAAAAGAGCTGATTGCACGCGCGATCCATCAATTGAGTCCGCGCCGGTTCCAGAAATTCCAAGCGGTTGATTGCGGCGCCCTGTCGGTAGACCAGCTGCATACGGAGCTCTTTGGTATCAACGGGGCATTGAGTGCTGCTGAAAGCAAAGAGGGCATTGCTGGAGCGGACTGCGGCGGAACGGTGTTTCTCGACGAAATCTGTAACCTGAGTCTTGACCTCCAGGCTAAGCTACTGGCTTTCATTTCGGAACGCGGATCGCGCTCACCCGAATCCAATTTCTCACCCGAACTCGACACGCGCCTGATTTTCGCAACCAGTCAGGATCTGACCCAGATGGTTGCCGCACGGAGTTTTCGTGAAGATCTGTATTATCGGCTTTGTGTTGTGCCCATTTACCTTCCACCCCTGCGGCAGCGTAAAGAAGACATCGCCCTGTTGGCCCATCACCTCTTAGGCAAGGTTCAAAAAAGAATCGGTAAGCAAATCGCGGCCATATCTGAAACAGCCTTGAGGCAATTGGAGGAATACGATTGGCCAGGGAACATCCGGCAACTGGAAAACGTCATGGAATGGGCCTCTATTACTTGTGACGGAGAAATAATCGATTGCTGCCATCTGCCGCGAGAGCTGTTCCGGCACAACACCGCCCACCAAATGGTCGTTCCACACACCAACGAAGAACTGCTCTTAGTGAAGAAGCAACTTCGCGAACAGGCGATCGCGGAGCTGGAACGCGTATTTCTGCTTCAGGCTCTTGAACGGAACCAATGGAATATCAGTCGAGCCGCGCGGGAGGTTGGCATCAAACGCCAAAACTTCCAGTCCTTAATGCGAAAACATCGTATTTCTCCGGCCCGCTGATAAAACAACTTACTTCAATACTTCCAACGCGGCCGCCGGATCTTTGAAGGGCGCAATCACGTAAACGCCCGGCACTTCTTTTCGGGCGGTCTCCAACATAGTCCGGGCGAGATCAAATCCCACCTTACGAGCCTCTTTACCGGCTGCTTCGAGTCTGGACAGGACCTTCTCCGGCACCACGATTCCGGGCACTTCGTGATGTAGCCGAAGCGCGAGGCGATAGCTGGTCAGAGGCCAGACAGCGGCCAGCACCGGGATAGGCAGGGGTTCGCGAAAAACATCCAGAAAACGAAACCAGCACTCCCAGTCGAAGAAGACCTGGGTCATCGCAAACGATGCTCCCGCCTCAATCTTCTTGCGAAACCTATCCGCTTCGACCGCAAGGTCCGGAGCTGCCGGGTTCACCGCCACTCCCACGAAGAAATTCGTCGGCGTTCCGATCAGGTTTCCAGCTGCGTCCAGCCCGCGATTGAGTTCGCTAATGAGCCTTACCAGTCCTGCCGAGTCAGTCTGATAGACATCCATGCCACCCGCTTGACCACCCAATTGCGAGGGATCCCCGGTTATTACCAGGAGATTGCGGATCCCGGCAGCATGCGCACCGAGCAGATTCGACTGAAGGCCCATGATGCTCGCGTCTCGCGGGGTAATATGCGGAATCGTGGGAAGCCCCGCCTGTTCGATCTGGGCGCTCATCCAAAGCGAATCCATATGGAGCCGGGCCATCGGGTTGCTGTTTACATCGACCGCGTCAACAACCCCTGACTCTTTAAACATCTGGACAGCGTCCATTAATCGCGATGTTTCAGGCCCCTTAGGCGGGTCAATTTGGACCGAGACAACGAACTTCCGCTGCTCGAATTTTTCCGCCAAAGCGGACGGTCGGGTCGTCGGAGCTTCAGGCCTGACCGCAAACGAAGGAGCACTTGCGATGACCTGCTCACGCTGCATCGGTTTGGAGCTGCGGATCGCATCGGCCATGGCCCTGATGTGTTCGGGCCGTGTCCCGCAACATCCGCCAACGATATTAGCCCCTAAACGAATCGCCTCGAGAGCGAAGGCAGCAAAATACTCAGGCGAGGAATCAGGATAAATGAAGCGTCCGCCTCGTCTGCTTGGGACCCCTGCATTCGGGTAGATCGAAATCCCCTCACGGTCGCCGACGTCTATATGCTCAAGTATCTGAAGCGATTCCCGGGGACCCATTCCACAGTTCAGTCCCAGGACTTCCACCGGCAAATCGGCAATCTCCTGAAACGACTTTATCGCTCGCTGGAGGTCCAGATCCTCGAAATCTCCTCCTGCATCAAAGTCCGAGGCGGCAAATGTCAGATGCGCCATGATCGGCAGCGAACTCACGCTTCTGATCGCCTGAACCGCTGTCTTCAGCTCGCTTGTCGAAGGAAAGGTCTCGACGATAAATACTTCCACACCTCTTTGCTCAAGGATTTCGGCCTGCTCCCGGTAGTACGCTTCGGCCAACCGCCGGTCATGTCGGTTTATGAAGTCATATACAAACCCCGCCGGGCCGATCGAGCCGCCGATGATCACATCCTTACCCGCTATGTCGCGAGCCTCTCGGGCGATTTTCACAGCCCGGCTGTTGATTTCTTCGAACCTGCCTTCCAGATTAAATTCTCGCAGCTTGCTCCGATTGGCTCCGAAAGTGTTCGTTTCGATCAGTTCGGCGCCAGCGGCGATGTACTGAAGATGAGCAGACAAAACGAGATCAGGATGCGTCAGGTTTGCCTCCTCAACACACCTCAGCCCGTGACCCAACTCCCGAATCAGGAAGGTGCCCATCGCACCATCGCCGACCAAAACTCCTTTTTTCAGCCGCTTAAGAAATTTCGACATGATCTCTTGTGATTAACCGCTATGCAGCGCAGACGGCGGGTACCCGCCCCCTACTCCACTGGGGACACCAACGTTGTGCTAAACCAGTTTTCCTGCCCTGGAAGCCTCAAGGTATTGAGCACAGAATTCGTCCCGGCCCGTCAGTGCTTCCCCCGCCCGGATAACGGCCATAAGATGCGCGTCAGTCGGATCAAGGATCGCCGCGTCCAGTCCGCGACTCATGAGCATGGCCAGAAACACCTCATTAATCAACTTCCGCTGAGGGAGTCCGTGAGAAACGTTGCTCAGACCGCAACTACGGTGAACGTTCGGGAATCGTGAAGCAATTTGCGCAGTCGCCTCAAGCATCGCCGTACAATGCCCCGCATCGAGGCTCAAGGGCAAAATGCAAGGGTCAACGTAAATGTCATCCTCCTCGACCCCCTGTTGAGTCAGGAAGTCGATCAATCGAACAGCCGTAGTGACACGGTCCTCCGCAGTACAAGGCGGTCCCGAGGTTGACATGCAGAGCGCCACGACTTGGGTGTTAAATTCCCGTATCAATGGCATCAGCGCTTGTTGGCGTTCAGGTTCGTCGGTAATCGAATTAATGATCGCACGCTTCTTACACAGCGGTAGCGCCAGTCTCAGCGCCTGCGGATCAGCGCTGTCAAGGCAAAGAGGTACGTCCACTTCCTCTTGAACGACCGACACCAGCCAGGGCAAACATTCCGTTTCCCGACCTGGTATGCCTCCGTTCACATCAAGGACCTGCGCACCCGCCTCAACCTGCTTCCTTGCTTCTTCTTTGATCAAAGCAGCGTTCTTTTCCGCAGTGGCCTGACCCACCCGCTTGCGGGTCGCATTGATCCTTTCTCCGATTATTAGCACGGCCTCCCCTCCCTGGGTAAAGCGACATTATAAGGCACAAGAGCGTACGACCAAGCCAATTCGCCCGAGCCCGCTCCGCTTCGCTTCAGAAATCTTTCACAAAGACTCGGTCATTCGTTTTTAACGAGTGTGTGGCGGCAACGGCGACCTGAAGGGCCTTTATCCCGTCTTCGACAGTGACTGACGGTTCTCTCTGTTCGCTGACGTTCTGGACGAAATCAATGAGTTGATCGATGTAAGCCTGTCCGAAACGTTCTGGGAAATGCGGGACTACGTCGTGGTTCACTCCCGCCGCCGTCATAACCAAAATAGGGGTTTCACGCAGATAGCCCACCTTGATCGTTCCTTTCGTCCCCAGCACTTCAGCACGGATGTCATAGCCGTAGACACCGTTTCGACTAACATCAATCTGGCCGAGGCAACCGTTTTCGAAGGTAAAAACCATGATGGCGTTATCAACGTCGCCGGTATCCTTCATTTCCGGGTATGCCAAGACCCCGCCGACTACATAAACCGTCGCTATTTCACCCATGTACCAGCGTGCAATGTCTATGTCGTGCACTGCCATATCGAGAATCAACCCGCCGCTCTTTTCAGGCGCAAGGAACTCGAGACTGGGCCTGTAGGGATCGCGCGAAGATCCACGAAATACCACCGGCGTACCGATTGTTCCCGATTCGATCTTTGCCTTGGCGGCTCGGTAACCCTTGTCGAACCGGCGCATAAATCCCATCTGGAAAAGACAATTTGCTTTAAGCACCGCGTCCTTGATTTCACGAGCATCGGCGAGCGACAAAGCCAGTGGTTTCTCGCAGAAAATCGGCCGTCCCGTCCGAGCCGCGTCTGCAATGATTTCCCGGTGAGTAGTCGTTGTCGTTACCACGACGAAGGCGTCGATCTCTGGATCGTCGATGAGGTCCTGGTGGCTGCCGTAACACTTCGACAGGCCGAATGTTTCGGCGCAGACAGCGGCTCGCTCAGGAACCAGATCTGCCACACCCACAAGCCTGGCCTGCGGAATCCTGGTTGTAAGGTACTCCGCGTAGGTCATGCCGAGCCGACCTGTCCCGATTAACCCTATATTGACGCGTGCTTTTTGCATGATGAGCTGAAGCTATGCCAGGTCCATTCGCTAGTCAAGGACTATCTGGAAGTGTGGATTGATGGGCACTCTGACCGGGACGCGGCAAGAGATCCAAAGCACTGTCCCCAACAAGGCGTGGGAGGGATTTGAAGCACCGCCAACCGCATAGTGACTGAAACTGAATGCCATTTGAAGGACCGTCCCCAACAAGGCGCCCAATACGGTGGAGGATCAAAAGCACTGTCCCTAAGAATGCCCCCAAGGGTGCTCCGGATCAAAAGCAGTGTCCCCATGAATGGCGAGCTCGACCCAGTGGCTGAAGGCCCAAGAAGCATCATAAGCACTGTCCCCAAGAACGCCCAAGAACGCCCGGGTGAAGATGGGACTTCGCTCGACGAGCGGATTTAAGAACTGTCCCCGAGGCATCTAAAGGACTGTCCCCAAGAAGGTGCCCAAGAAGGTGCCTGGACTGCTGGTTGTATGTGGCGAGGATTAAAAGCACTGTCCCCAAGAACGGCAACACGGGAGGGTGGGGTCTTCAATAGCAATATGGTCTAATCGGGAGTCACAGCGAGGATAACGTCAATCACTCGGTGGACACAGTCATCCGTCGGGGAAGACGAGTTGAGGACAGCGCGAGGCCCCAATCAACAGGCGGGTCGATTGGCGCGGATAGCCTATCCACAGATGCCCAAAATCAAACGTCTTGAACAAATCGAGCCCGCTCAAAAAGCCGGTCGAGAACGGCCTTCCTCTTTGATCTTACTGAGCAAGGCCTGCATTTCGCGTACGATTTCCGGATTCTGCGCAGCTAGGTTGTGCTTCTCTCCGAGATCAGCCTCCAAGTCATACAACTGAGGCTCGGGATCTCGCCCCATTTCAGTCCCCGTATTCGCGCTGATTTTCGATCCGGGGCCAGGTTCGATGTACTTCCATTTCCCCTTGATTAGCGAGAGTGTACTGGCATGCTCGACCAAGTGATCACGTCCCTTCGTCGCTTCGCCGAGCAGTGCCGGCAGGACATCAAGACTGTCCGGCGCCTCGTCGGCTGATAACTTGCGCTTTCCGAAGTTAGCGAAGGATGACAGGAAATCGATCTGGCAGACCAGCGCGTCTGAAACACCAGTCTTAACCTGCCCTGGCCACCGCACGATGAAAGGAACGCGAGTCCCTGCCTCAAACGCGCTATACTTCCCGCCGCGTAGCGGGCCGCTCGGCCGATGATCTCCGAGCTTTTCGACTGCGTCGTCCTTGTAACCATCGTCGACCACTGGACCGTTGTCGCTGGTGAACAGGACAAGAGTGTCGTTGGTAAGTTTAAGCCGATCCAGCGTGTCAAGAATCTGACCGACACACCAATCCAGTTGTACGATTACGTCTCCCCGCGGCCCCATACCGCTCTTCCCCGCAAACCGCGGGTGCGGAACACGAGGAACGTGAATATCATGCGTTGAAAAATAAAGGAAGAACCGGCGGTCCTTGTTCTCTTCGATGAAAGCCGTCGCCTTTTTTGTGATGACGTCGGCCATATCCTCATCGACCCATCTTGCCGCCTTGCCTCCCGACATGTATCCGATCCGGCTTATCCCGTTCACGATTGTCATGTCGTGGCCATGGCTAGGGTGCGTCTTCAATAGTTCCGGGTTCTCCCGGCCGGTCGGATCATTGCCGACCTTTTCCTTGTAGCTGACCTGAATCGGATCATTCGGATCAAGCCCCACAACCCGTCTGTTCTCGACATAGACGCAGGGAACGCGATCACCCGTTGCCGGAATCAGAAAGCAATAGTCAAATCCGATGTCCAAAGGACCAGGTCGGATGTCCTTGTTCCAATCGACATTGCCCTTCCCAAGGCCCAAGTGCCATTTCCCCACGACCCCCGTCCGATACCCGGCTTCTTTAAGCAGGGATGGAAGAGTAGTGCGGCCAGGAGCGATGATCAGCGTGGCATCTCCTGGAAGAACGCGCGTTCCCTCCCTCCGCCACGCATACTCGCCGGTTAGCATTGCATAACGAGATGGAGTGCAGGTCGCTGAGGGGGAATGGGCATTGGTGAACCGCCGGCCTTCCGCGGCCAGACGGTCGATGTTGGGCGTTCTAACACGCCGCGCCCCGTAGCAACCGACTTCCCCGTAGCCGAGGTCATCAGCGTAAATGATCACTATATTGCGCGGGATCGATCCAGCCCCGTAGAGGGCTCGGCCTGCCAGCAGACTGCCCGCCGCGGCAAAGCTGAGAGATTTCAGGAACGGCCGGCGAGAAATGATGGTCGCACTCATAGTAACCTCCCGGAAGGCCCGGCATGGCTGCCGGAAATCGACTCACCGATTCTCGCACAGATCAAAGTGAGTCAAAAGCGAGAAATCATTACTTGCCACGGATCTTAATCGCGTTGTCCGCTTAATCCGCTCCCGGGAACGAAACCTCGCAATGCTCGCAATGCCAATTTCACCGACTTTCATCCTTTCCTGAGCCTTGATTCTGTCCTAAACTATTGCGCGCGCAAGCGGAAGCGGTAGCTGAAAGCGATCTCTTATCGGGGTGGATCGCAATACCTAGCCCTCGCCCGGCGTAAGGAGTGAAGTACTTGCACCTTGTATGGTTCCGTCGGTTGGTTTTGACTCTCGGGATCGTCTTCCTTGGGCTGTATCCGCGCTCCCTGGCCTGCAACGTGCCCGCTTTCCGATATGCCTTGGAGAGATGGCCCTCCGACCCTTACCAGGTAGTCGTTTACTACCAGACGAGACCACTAGGCCCGGAATTCGAGTCCCTTGAAAAAAACGCCGCGGGCCGCGAGGCAAAAGCCAACTACCTCGTCAAAACCGTCGACGTTACAACACCTGAGGGAAAAGTGCTCGCCGAAAAACGAAGAATCGCGACTTTTCCCTGGATCGAAGTTTTCTATCCCGCCCAGTTGCCGGCTACCGGACCGGTTTGGTCCGGGCCGCTCGAGGCTGAACGAATCCAGAGAATTCTTGTTTCTCCGGCCCGCTCCCAGCTCGTGCAGGCGCTATTAGAGGGCGAAGTCGCCGTCTGGGTCCTGATAAGAAGCGGCCATGACGACAAAGATCGGCGAGCGATCGAAGTCCTTCGAACTAACTTGGAACGTGCTTCGGCGACTCTCAAAATCCCCGAAATTGGAACGGACCTGTACGGCAACCCTGTCGAGGTCCAGGAGTTTAAGACCTATCCGGTTCATTTCCAGTTAATGCAGGTAGCGCGGGACGATCCAGACGAAGAACTACTCGTGAAGGCGCTGCTGAAATCGGAACCCGATCTGGAGTACTACGATGAACCGATCGCTTTTCCGGTCTTTGGTCAGGGCCGCGCACTCTACGCTCTCGTCGGTGATGGGATTCAGGAGGAAAACATACTGGAGGCCTGCCAGTCATTGCTTAACTGGTGCTCTTGCGAAATCAAGGCGCAGACTCCCGGAACTGACCTGTTAATTTCGGCGGACTGGTCCCACCCTTATGGCGGCAAAATGGTAGAGGATCCGAACCTTCCGCTTGAAGGACTGGCTGGCTTTATCGAGACCGAAACGGACACCAAGACGCCGGCACCCGAACCGGTACCAGAGCAAGCAGTGGAGGCATGCCCGATATCACCTGCTCCCATCAGCACGGCCGCCGCTGTCCCCATTTCGACTCCTGAACGCGCCCCGCTGACAACTCCAGCCAGGGATCCGATCACTCGCAACATCCTTTATTTGGCCGGTGCCGCCGGCTTCGTGCTTGTGGCTCTATCGGTCATGTTGACTATCAAGAGGAAAAGGCAGGAAGGAAAGCTCCGAGGTTCTGGAACATGAGCGTCTGGCAATTAGTGATAAAGGAGATCATTCGAAGAAAGTCAAATTTTGTCTCCGGCCTGGTCGCGGTCATGTTGGCCGTGGCTGTTCTTGCCGGTTCAATGACCATCCTCAGGCTTCATGATCTGCGCACCGAACGAATAGTGAACGAAAAGGAGCGGGAAACGCGCGAGCGCATGGCGCAGCTCCAGGATGACTACCGGAAGATCATGAAAAACCTGGGCGTCAACCTCCTGATTTTTCCTGAGAACCAGAAACTGGCCGATTTCTACGCCGATGACGTTGTTTCCTCCTACATGCCGGAAACCTACGCTACGCGACTGGCTGAAGCAAAAATCGTGACCATTCGGCACCTCCTGCCAATCCTCCAGGAAAAGGTGGAATGGCCCGAAAGGAAGCGAACGATCATCCTCATCGGGACGCGTGGAGAGGTCCCTTCGCTGTTTCGCGACCCGAAAGAACCAATCCTTGTCGCTGTTCCAAAAGGGCACGCCGTGATCGGCTACGAATTGGCCCAGAGCTGCGGTTTAAAGCCAGGCGATCGTATCAAGCTGTTCGGCCGGACATTCACGATCAGCAGTTGTAACGAGGAACGCGGAACTAAAGACGACATCACTATTTGGATCGATTTGGCACAAGCGCAGGAAATACTGCGAAAACCCGGCCGTATCAATGCAATCATGGCGCTTAAATGCCTTTGCCCCGGGAACGAACTGGCCCTGGTCCGACGAGACGTGGCCGCCGTCTTGCCGGGAGTTCAGGTCATAGAACAAGGCACCAAGGTCCTGACCCGCGCCGAAGCCCGGGAACGAGCGGCACGCGAGGCAGAAGAGGCTCTCGCAGCTGAAATCCGCAACCGTCAGCAGTTGCGCGAGGAGCACGAACGCTTCTCCGCGATTCTGGTCCCGCTTGTGCTCCTTATCAGCGCACTATGGGTCGGACTGGTCTTTTATACAAACGTGCGGGAGCGTCTCAGCGAAATTGGCATTCTCAGGGCACTGGGCGCCCGCTCACGCACTATACTCAGCCTCTTCCTGGGCAAGGCTGTCCTGATGGGTCTCACGGGAGCAGTGGCAGGATACTTTCTGGGAACGATTATTGGAATCAGCCGGGGGGAACCAACGCTCGTCATCTGGGACCTGCAGTTGATCGGGTGGGTTTCGGCGACCGCGCTGATCCTGTCACTCGTCGCCAGCTGGGTGCCGGCATATTACGCCGCGCAGCAGGATCCGGCCGATATCTTGAGGGAAGAATGAGCAACGTCCTGGTGCTCGAGAATGTGAGTAAGACCTATCTGAAAGGGGACTTGCGGATTACAGCACTCGCGCCCATCCACCTAACGGTGGCGCCGGGCGAGTTCGTTGCCGTACAAGGCCCGAGCGGCAGCGGCAAGACCACCTGCCTCTTGATTGCCGGAGGGCTTCTGCGCCCCGACAACGGTCGGGTGCTCGTCAACGGCCACGAGCTATACACAATGCCGCGCAACCAGTTGGCCGCGTTTCGTGCAGCCAACATCGGGTTTGTCTTTCAACAGTACCACCTTATCCCGTATCTGACTGTCCTTGAGAACATCCTGGCGCCTGACGCAGCCTGGGGAAGGAAGAACGATCCAAGCCGGGGAAAGGCGCTTGCCAAGCAGTTTGGGCTTGATCATCGCCTGGATCACACACCGGCTGAACTGAGCTCCGGAGAGAAGCAGCGAACCGCCCTCGCACGCGCACTCTTATTCAACCCGAAGATCATACTTGCAGACGAGGTAACAGGAAATCTGGATCAGGAAAACGCCCGGATCGTCCTCGGCTATTTGAAGGAATATGTCGCGACCGGCGGAAGTGTTCTTATGGTTACTCACGACGGCAATATCGCCAAACAAGCCGATCGCATTGAATACCTGGTCGAATCGAGAGAAATGCTGAGCCGACAATGAACATATCGGTCATGTCCATCCTGCTGAGAATCGTAATCATCACCCTGCTGCAGACGCCCGCACTAGCGGTTGACTGGCCGATGTGGCGTTACGATGCGGGACGCACTGCCTCCTCTCCCGAGGAATTGCCCGCTGAACTCCACCTTCAATGGATTAGGCAATATCCGGCTCGCGAGCCGGTCTGGGATGACCCGCTAAATCAAGACCTCATGCCACTCGATCACTTTTTCGAGCCAATTGTCCTGGGTGACACGGTCTACATCGGGTTCAATGACTGCGACAAGGTCGTCGCCCTGGATCTTCAAACCGGCGAAGCAAAGTGGAGTTTCTACACGGACGGGCCGATCCGCCTCCCCTTGGCCGGCGAACGCAACCGCCTGTATTTCACCAGCGACGACGGCAATCTTTATTGCCTCGCCGCTGACTCCGGTCAGCTCCTTTGGAAATTTGAAAGCGGCCCCATAGACCGAAGAATCCTTGGCAATAAACGCTTGATTTCCTCCTGGCCGGCCCGCGGCGGTGTGGTTCTCTATGACAATACCGTCTACTTCGCAGCCGGCATCTGGCCCTTTATGGGGACCTTCATTTACGCCCTGGATGCCGAGACCGGTCGGGTCATCTGGCGAAACGAAGGGACCGGTTCAGACTACCAGCTTCAGCCCCACAACTCTCCGGCCTTTGCCGGGGTCGCTCCTCAAGGGGCAATAGTGGCCCTTAAGGATCGATTGCTGATACCAGGCGGGCGATCCGTGCCTGCCTGTTTTGATCGCCATACCGGAGAGATCCTCTACTATCACCTCGCCCGGTACAACAAGACTGGCGGCTCATTTGTCTGCGCTAACGAGCAATGCTTTTTCAATCATTACCGGGACCGGGACACTGATCTGTACAGCGTGCAAAACGGCGAGGCCATCTTGAAGCGTGCCGGCAAATACCCCGTTCTATCCGGGCAAGTCTGCTACACGTCCGGTGATTCGGTTACCGTCCGCGACCTTCGAGAACCCAAGGTCGAGCGCTTCACCTTAAAGGTCGATGCAACAGGCGACCTCATCAGAGCCGGATCACGTCTTTATGCTGGCGGCGACCAGCAGATCAGCGCGGTCGACATTCTTCCCGACGGGACTCTTGCGACCGCCTGGAATACGCGTGTACCAGGCAGAATCGGACGTCTGGCCGCGGCAAACGGTATGCTCATTGCCGTCACTGCCGACGGCAAAGTGATGGCCTTTGGAAAGAAGCGCCTCGCGGTGAAGACCTTCGATCTCAGGAGCGAACCTCCGCGGCCCGGTAGTGCCGCATTAGAGCTTGCGCAAACCATCCTCGAGCAGACGGGCGTGAGAGAAGGATACGCCCTCTTTTACGGGACCGAAAAAGCCGATCTGCTCGCCGCTCTGGCACTGTCATCCGATCTGCACATCATCGCCGTAGTTCCGCCCACAGAATTAGCCGATCTGCGATTGCGCTTTGACCGTTGGCACCTCCTGGGGAAGCGCGTTCACCTGCTCGCAGGAATGCCCGACACCTTTGAGGCGCCGCCCTACCTGGCTTCGCTGGTCGTGCTTGCCGACGGCGCCGGCAGCTGGAAGAACACCGATTCCCGCAAGAGATTGGCCAGAACAGTTAGACCATACGGAGGCAAGATATGGGTTCCTTCGGGAGCTGAAACGATGTCGGAGTGCTTACAAAGTGACACGCCGACATTGTCTGTGCGTTCCTTTGAATCGAGCGTCGTCTTAAGCAAAGATGGGCCACCTCCTGGAGGTGCGGCCAATTGGACGCATCAGTACGGCAATATCGCCAACACCGTTAAGTCCGACGACGCCCTCGTCAGGCTTCCACTCGGCGTTCTCTGGTTCGGCGGCAATTCAAACCTCGATGTTCTGCCCCGCCACGGCCACGGTCCGCCGGAACAGGTTGTTGACGGCCGTTTGATAATAGAAGGCATCGATTGCATCAGCGCCCGAGATGTCTACACCGGCCGGGTGCTTTGGAAGGTTCCACTGGATGGTTCCGACTCCTTCGGCATTTTCTATGATGAAAGTTATGAAGACGCCCCATTGAAGGTCATTTACAACCAGGAGCACATACCCGGCGCCAACGCCCGCGGGACTAATTTCGTCGCGACCACCGATTCGGTTTATGTAGTTCAAGGAAACCGTTGCCAGGTTCTCGATATTGCCACAGGGGAAACGAAGAGGACCTTTTCATTGCCTGCTCGAAACGGCGTCGAACCGAACCGATGGGGGTATATCGGAATCGTCCATGACCTCCTGATAGCAGGAAGCGACTTTGCAGCCTTCTCCCGCCAATTCCCCGAGACCGCCCCGGATCCTGCCGACGATCCACAAGGCAAGCGGCGGCTGTTCGAAAACTTTGACGTTACAGCGAGCAAATCCCTGGTCGTGATGAACCGGCAGGATGGTTCGGTTAAGTGGAGCATTGACGCCCGCTATGGGTTTATCCATAACGCCGTTACGGCGAGCGACAAATTGCTTTTCTGCCTCGATAAACTCCCGCCTGGAGTGGAAAAAAAGCTGCGGCGTCGCGGCTTGAAGGTGCCTGAAGACTACCGGATGATGGCTCTCGATCTGGAAACTGGACGAATTGTCTGGGAGCGTAACGAAGGAATCTTCGGCAGCTGGCTTAGCTACTCCGAAGAACATGACCGACTCTTGCAAGCCACCAGACCTTCTCGCGACATGGTGACGGATGAAACGGGTGAGAGGATGGCGGTTTACGTCGCGTCCACCGGGACCTGCGTATGGGACAGACCGATCAAATACAACAACCCGCCGATCCTATACCACGACGAGATAATTACAGACCGGGCAGCCTATAAGCTGGCCACCGGCGAACGCAAGCTGCGCCTTGATCCCGTGACCGGAGAAGAGATTCTCTGGAGCTACTCACGTACATACGGCTGTAACTACAACATCGCCAGCGAGCACCTGCTGTCGTTCCGCTCCGCGGCCGCAGGTTTTTATGATCTGTTCTGGGATAGCGGGACAGGAAATTTGGGTGGCTTTAAATCCGGATGCACCTCCAACCTGGTTGCTGCGGGTGGTGTTTTGAATGCTCCCGACTACACTCGAACCTGCCAGTGCTCTTATCAGAACCAGACTTCACTGGCGCTGATCCATATGCCGGAACTCGAGTACTGGACCACTAACGATTCCACGTGGAATCGCAAGCCAATAAAGCGATTAGGCATTAACCTCAATGCGCCAGGCGATCGGGTGGCGGCTGACGGTACGCTCTGGCTCGATTTTCCCAGCGTCGGCGGCAAATCACCGGATGTTCCCATCCAACTGGAGGCGCCCGGCGCGCGCACGATCCGCAGACATTCTCTGTTCTTAAAGTCTACCGGATACGAATGGGTGGCCGCCTCCGGGTTTGTTGGACCCATCCGTCTGGCAATCACGTTAACCGGAGAGGAGCCTCGTAAAGAGTCCTATACAGTCAAGCTGCACTTTGCCGAGCTGGAGGGCAAGGAGCCTGGCCAGCGCCAGTTTGACGTTCGTTTGCAAGGAGAAGAAGTTTTGAACCGGTTCGATATCGCCGAAGAAGCCCGCGGCATTAATATCCCGGTCGTGAAAACCTTTACCGGGATCAAAGCCGAAGGCGTCCTCGTTGTTGAATGTTTGCCTTCTCCCCAGAGTGAAGCGCTCCCATTGCTGTGCGGGGTCGAGGTTATTCTGGAAGATTAGAAGCCCTGATGGATTCATTAAGTTATCGCTATATCTGCTACCGAAGGGTGATCGCTCTTTTATGGGTCCTGTATTTGTTTTGCAGTCCTCTTTCGGCGACCCAGGAGACCGGCGGCGAAGAAATCATTAGCCGCGTTCTGGCGCCGGTCTATGCCCCGCTGGCGGAACAGATCGTCAGCGAGTATCAGCTTGCCACGAAACGGGGAACCGGTATCGACTTGGGTAGCGGTCCAGGAGACCTGATCATCGAACTCTGCAAAAGAACCAAGTGGATGCACTGGGTCAATGCAGACATCAATCCCGAGGTCTTCCCCGAATTTCTGAGGAAGGCGCAGCAGGCCGGCTTTCAAGGACGGGTGAGCGCAATGCAGGCAGACGCTCACGCTCTTCCTTTTCACGACAACTTCGCCGAAATTATCGTCTCCCGGGGCTCCTTCCCCTTCTGGAAAGACAAATCCAAGGCCTTCAGGGAGATCTACCGAGTGCTTAAACCCGGAGGTGTCGCCTTTATTGGCCGAGGATTCTCAGAAAACCTTCCAGTCGAGGTGGCGCGTGAAGTCAGGGCCCGGCAAGCAAAGAGCAACAGGATGCCGGCTTACGATGTTGATGAAACCGCCAGTGAGCTTAGGCGGATCATGAAATCCCTCAAGATCGAGGACTATCAGATCCGTATCCCTAAGCCGGAATTGCGAAACGAAGTCAATTACGGGATCTGGCTGGAGTTTCGGAAGCCGGGAACCCTCGACAGAAAGCCCCCCGAATTACTTGAAAAGCCGGCCCTCGAATCGGCCGGGCTCGACCACGCCACCACAGTGGTGGAACGATCCGAGATCGACAGGCAGGGCGCTCAAACCTTGATTGACGCCTTGGAGTTCATCCCGGGCGCCTGGGTGGAGTCCCGGGGACGAAAAGTCAAGCAGTTCCTTTCATTCCGCGGGCAGAAGTATCCGTACCCGGAGTATGCCATCGAAGGCGCTTTATTTCGCGAGTTTCACGAAGTTCCTTACTTTCTATCGACGGCCGCTCTTGAGCGGGTCGAGGTGATGCGTTCCGGCGCGGCGATGCTGGCAGGCAACGCCGGGCTCGTCGGCCTCATTAACGTCGTGCCCCGGGTTTACCACAGTCGCGAAACGGTGCTTCGACTCGAATATGGGAGTATGGGCACGGCCAACGTTCGCGTTTCTCACGGAGGCCAACTCGGAGATTTCTCTTACGGCCTAAGCGCGGACGGTTTCCGTACTGACGGCCCCGAGAATCGATATGGGGAAGAAAGGCTGGGAAGCTATTACGCCGGCTTGACCTGGTCGGGATCCGACTCGTTGTCCGTAACAACCCACCTGTTCCATATTGGGGGCTCCAGGGGCTTGGTCCAGGCTCTGCCTCCGGCAAACCAGCGGCTCCAAACGGCAATCGAAAGGTTCGATCCCGTTCAAACCAGTTTTGGTACGGTTAAGGCTATGTACCGGCCGAATGAACGAACCTCGACTCAAGTGCTGTTCGGATACAGCGACCGGCACAACACCCACGTGGCCGAAACCGAATCAGGACTAGGTATCACCCGCGACTGGGATAGGGAATGGACCGTAAATGCGATTCAATCGATTGCTCTCGGTGATAACAACGTCCTCAGGGTGGGTGCAAATTTCAACCATTGGGTAGCGCCTTATGGTAAGCGCTTTTATACAGGCAGGCCGGTAGATCTCGAGACCTGGTCGTTTGTCGTGACGGACGAGCACCGTTTAGGCGCTTTTGTTTTCGATACCGGGCTGCGTTACCAGAGAACCTACATCAACGAATACGGGGCGTTCAGTATCGAAGAGAACGCCAATCCCTATCGGGACGTGCCGCCCATCATCGATGAATGGGAACCTCCTGTAGTGTCCGGCAGCTTTGGCGCCGCGTATTATCTCAACGACAACTTGTCGTTGCATGGGAACCTGGTCGCAGGCCGACTGGAACCCAGACGAGGCACCCTGACCACCGAGCTCCAGCCGCCCGTGAATGAAGGCCGTTTCATGGCAGATCTCGGCTTCCGGCTTTCGGATTCGCGCTTAGGCTCGGGGACCTTTTCCACGTTTTTCGTTCAGAGAAGAAACGGGATCAATTTGAGCGGCGCTACCAGAGAAGTGAACGGCCGCCTGCTGGAGCTTTACGAAAATCGCGATCAGGACTCGAAGGGTATAGAAATTGACCTTCGATCTCGGCGCCTGGCGGATGCCATTGAAATGTTCTTTAACCTCACCGCCTTGAGCCCGCGAATCGACACGGGAAATGCAATGCTTTCCGACCCGGAGATACCCAGCTCTATCCTGGGCTGGGGGTTATTCGCCTATAAATGGGACTGGGACCTTAATCTGTACTGGAAATATGTTTCTTCCTACACCAGCACTCGCTTTGCCAGTCCTCCCGTGCCACAGCCACTCGGAGGCTTCCACACCTTCGATCTTACCGTCGGGCGCCGCCTGGGAGATGACAAGCAAACACGGATTTACACCGAAGTGCGGAACCTGGCTGATCGGGCCTATTCGACGGTAGTCGGATACCCCGATTACGGTCGCCGCTTCACGGTGGGCGTCGAGTACAGGTTCTGAATTCGGGCCGGGTGAGGCGTTTTCCTCGGGCACGTGGGAGGTGAGTCGGTGATGTCGGCACAGACTCACTATGATCGGACTCTCCAGAGTCGGACATTGCCGACTCTGGAGAGTCCGGCCACAATAAAAGACACAGCGATCAACTGGCGCGAGTCCCTGTTCGTAGTCCCACCTTCTAGCCGGGCAGTTAAATCGTTCATTCGACGACAATTGGTCGACGAGCAACTGCCCGCCCGTAAAAGGCGGTACTGCGCCTCATAGCTCACTCAAACTGAGGCCGCTTCGAGGAGCCCCTTCGTTCTAACCCGGATTTCTCACAACCGAACGCTCGGCGGGCAAATTGACCATTTTTCGGGGGCTAGAAGGGGGACGATAAGGCTTGTTGGCTTCTTTCGCT
>Ga0116189_1001085_pt1 | contig 21969 bp, 10 predicted proteins | sample AD_JPNTR3_MetaG_FD_89895 | JGI IMG/M metagenome (GOLD analysis project Ga0116189, IMG submission 89895) | Active sludge microbial communities of municipal wastewater-treating anaerobic digesters from Japan - AD_JPNTR3_MetaG | ecosystem: Engineered > Bioreactor > Anaerobic > Digestate | place... | reverse complement strand
AATTGGTAATTTTACAAATTATCAAATCTCTCCCAAATACAAGATGCAATATAATTATGAAAATGGACAATTTGAGCTTACTCTACTATTAAAGCAAGGTTATTATAATTATGCTTATGCTTTGGTACCTAATCAAACTAATGATCTAAAAATATCCTATTTCGAAGGTAATCACTCTGAAACAGAAAATGAATATCAAGGGTTGATTTATTATAAAGAAGAAAGCGATAGATATTTTAGACTTTTACATGTTTTTAATATCTCTAGGTAAAAAATAAATTATCAACGTCTACGCTTCATCTTTTGCCAATCTAAATAATAAATTAATCTAAAAGAAATAGTATTAGTCTGTGGATTATCAAAAAGATTAAAAAAATTTTTACCAAACGAAGGGAACATTAAATAATCTGGAATAACATCACTAGAATAAATTTGATTTTTCCACATTAAATCTAAATACGAACCTGGGGCAAAATTCCATGAGAATGACAAATCCACATTAAAAGTATTAAAATTGACGTTTTGATCTTGATTATAAATATCTATTGGAGACAAGCTACCATCTAATTGTAAAAAGTAAAATTCATTATAATCTACAGTTCTCCAGTAATGCCTTAGACTAAGGTTAATATACATTTTATTATTTATAACCCATTTACCCTGTAGTGAATTAATAAGTGTATTTACATTTCTCTGACCGAAAACTATCTGATCATCATAAATAGTATCTGGCACAAAACCACAATCATTATGGTCAAAATCAAAATCAAAGCCATAAATTAATGTAATCCTATCACTTATTCTCACTCGTGGACTAACGTATCCATAATATCCCCAACGTTTTATAAAGTCTAAATATGTGCCTAATTGCATGTCTAATGCGAAAGTTTTTCTATAATCTGTAGAAATATTATAATAAAAATTATGAATAGATGGTCTCACATACACTCTGCCAGGATATCTAGCTTCATAGTAATCATATTCATCTGACAAGCTAATATCTAGATATATCCACGAACTTAAATATTTTTGAGTTTCTAAATAAGAAGATAATATGAGTTTAGTTTGAATTAATTTATTAGTTTTGAATAATCTATAATGATAAAAATCTACATCCACAGACATTCTATTAAATTTGCCAAAAGGCTGATATCTATTATACCATAAACCTAAATGATGAGTCGTTAAATTATTATGTTGCAAATAGCCAAAATCATTAGGATTATACTTATCACTTATGAGATTTAGTTCATATGCATATTTCCATTTACCATTTAATTTTCCCAAGCCAGTAAATAGCATAAAACCATCTTCATGATCATTAGAATTTTTTATTGTACTCCATGCTCCCTGGCCATACAGTCCGAATCTATTTGAAGGTTCCATAAGTTTAAACGATGTTCCTAAAACATTGGAATAATAATTGATGTCTGGCCTTATGACAAAAGCATTTGTTAAATTCACATAAGAGTTTTTCCAAAAACTTTTATCTGTGACTACCATATTATAATTAGCCCATGGTTCTGTTAATATTATTTTAATATTTCCCAGTGAATCTTTTACTTGTGCCCAAGTATTTGCAGTAGTAGCATTGAAAACGCCAATAGCTAAATTTTTATCATCTCTACCAGACAATTTTATAGCATTTATAAGTTTAGAATAGCGAGGATTATCAATAATTATATATCCGCTGTCTTGTAATGCTCTGATCTCATAATACTTAGATGGTATTTTACCTATTCTACGAGAATAAAACAAACCTACTTTTTCGAATAATTCTATTCCCTCAGTGAAAAAGGGGCGATTTTCGGAGTAATATGTTTCGAAAGGGCTTAAATTTAGCTCTTCTTCATCAGATTGCACATGAGAAAAATCTGGTACCAGTGTCAAATCTAACGTATGACTTTTTGTAATACCTAATTTCATATCTAATCCTCCATTTAGACTATAAGTAGGCTTATTATTATCACTATAAAAATCTATACTGGTAGATACATAGGGATAAAAAGCTAATCTTAATGGAGAATTAATATCTTTTAATCCAATAATTTGTCCCATTTGTTCTATATCTGCGCCAAGCTCTTGACTGACAGGATTCCAGCAACTTTGCTCTCTTACTCTTCTAATAATTCTCCAAAAATTAACAGACCAGGTTTGTTCTGCCAGATTAGGAAATCTAATAGAAGAGTATGGTATAGATATTTCTACGGTCCAGCCTTTATCATTAATATTAACAGAACTCATCCACACGGCATTCCAATTATAATCATAATTGCCATCAGATATTAAAATATCTGTTTGCACATTGGATGCTGTTACTTTAAAAACATAAACATTTCGGTTATCATTAAATGGATTGAGTTGAAAAATAAACATATCAGTATTACCATTATCTTCATCTCGCATTGTTAATTCTTTTAAAATCTTTTCTGGTTCATCATCGAATAGTGTAGCTCCTATATATAAAGCTCTATCATCATATAGTAAACAGACACGTGTTTGTTGAAAAGGATCTCTACCTTCGTATGGTTTATATGTTACGAAATCTTCAGTGCATTCAGCTTGGCTCCAGGATTTTTCATCTAATATTCCATCTATATTTATTTTTTCATTAGTCCTATATCCTACTATTGTTCTTTGTTGAGAATAAACAGTATTTACAGAAATAAAAATTATAAAAAATAGAGTAAAACTTTTCATAAAGTATCTAATATTACCATTGCAAAAATAATTAATATGAAACGATTTTTTGTAATTAATTTGAGGGAATATTTTATGCGATTATAATTTATTTTTATTCACAATATGTTTTTGTGCGCTTTTTAAGAAATTTCAAGTCTATCTACAAATGAATTGCCACATATAATGTTACTTATCTGAATAATTGATTTTGTGTGTAAATCAAGTACTGCGTTGTAATTATCGCGTTTATATCCACCAAATAACGCAAGTGTGACTGGTATAGGTCGCCCTAACTGCATTGAAACTTCATTTACCCACTCTGCAAAAATCGTAGCACAATGAACCCAATTATCTGTATTGCAATAACCTCCTAAATCATCGTCTCGATGACTATCGGCGCCATGACAAAATACGACATAATCAACTTTTCCTTGCATTACATCAAATCCAATTCGAGAAAGTTCGTCATTAAAAAACTTTACATACTCATGCCCCTCAGCGTCAGAACCATAAGGGTTTACATTATATCCTTTAGGAACTGCAAGATTAATGATTGGATTAAACTCACGAGCATCTTCTATACTATTTCCAAAATGCCTATCAAGGTCAAAATAAACGCCTCGTGTTTTAAATTCGTTATACATCTTCACTGAAGCAATAACTTGCCCTGAAAATGTACAAAAGCCTGAACCACTATCTGGATGTGCATGATGCATTCCAGATACAGGAGCAAATGTAACTTGTTGCGGGTTTAAATAAGCGTATCTTATCGCGTTATACAACGCTGAATTTGTGTATGTTAAACTTTCAACAAGATTTTTTGACCAAGGTAGGCTATTCGAATTACAATTTCCTTTGCCTTCGAAAACATTTTTTACATAACGTTCTGTATGAGCTATCAAAAAATCTTCAAAAACAAAAGGCTCGAAGTCCGATACAACTTTAAGCATTTCTTTATACTCACTTGCTTCAATACGTTTCATTAACAAATACGGTTTAAGAGGCGATTTTGAATAAGACTGTTCTGCGATGCTGTCAAAGCATACTTGCTTTTCTGTATAAAAAGTCAATATTTTACTTTCTCTTTCGTGTTTCATGATACATTAAATTATAATTGGTTCTATAACGGATAGTGTGGGTAATCAAATTTTAGTTTAGCACATAAGAAATAAATCATATTGATAAAGTTGTTAATATTTCTATAACCTCTAGCTCTTCTTTTAGCGAGTTGAATTTTATTGTTTATTCCTTCGATTACGCCAGTAGTAATTTTTGCTTTAATGTAATTAACAATACCAGTCCAATGGGCTTTTATTGTTTTAGCAAATTCTACAAGTGGGTGTATCTTGGAGTCTTCTACCATATCACACCAAAATGCCAAATATCCTTGTGCTTCTTGCATATCTTTTATTTGCCAGAACTCATCAAACATAATTTTTAATCTATATGCTTCTCCTAATTTTGGATACATTAATGTTAGCATATTTAATTGTGATTTCTTATCAGCTTTTAGTTTTCTATAATCTTTTAAAAATATATATTTATGACCTTTCAACATTTCATTTTCCCTTCGCTCCAATTGCCATACTTTATAAAAGGATTCATTCAGCATCTTTTTTACGTGAAATTTATCAAAAACTATATTCGCATTAGGGAAATTATCATATACGCCACTTATATATGCTGGTGACATATCTATACATACATTTTTAATATTTTCTACTTGCAACCCTCTTGTTTCTAACGATTCCTTCATATTATTTACTGCATCAGCTTCTTTGCCTTCTCCTACATGTATTACCCTCCTTTCTTCCATATCTACTGTTACTGTAACATAATTATGTCCTTTCTTAGATGAGGTCTCATCTATCCCTATTTGTTCTACCTTTGATACTCTATCCTTTTTAATTGCTATTTTTATCCAGTAATTAAATACTCGCCATATACGTGGTGCTTTTACCCTTACTGTCTGTGCTACTTTGTTCACTGGCATCTCTTGCTCTATTAATAGCATACTATATGCCTCAAACAATAATGTAAATCCACTGCCTCTCCTCGCCCAGGGAACTTGTATTCTATGAATTTTATTGTTCTTATCCTTTACTCGTGGCACTCTCGCTTCTATATAGCATTCATTCTCAAAAAAATTTAAATGCTGCCACCTCATTATCTTTGTATCATACACTGAACATACCTCGCCTCCTTCTATAGTAAATTTTGCTCCTCTTTCAAAATCTATTTGTATTGTTAATCTACCAAATATTTTTGAATCAGGCTTTTCTAAAATAATGTCTTTTATATACCATGGCTTTTCTATATTTAATGCCAAACTAAATATCTCTTTTGAATTCATATCTTTTTTATTCAAATTTACTATTTTTTTATTTACCCACTCAAAACGTTATAGAACCTTAAATTTAATATTGATTTTTAGATTGTAACCCAAATGTAAACCATAAATTAATTTAAATTTCACTTAATTTAAAAAATTATTTAATTTTGTATAAAATAATTAATTTATGAAAAAAATAATTTATATTTTTTTAATTTTATCGTTTATAATCTTTAATGATTTAAAAGGACAGTGTGTACAGCAAGCTGATTTTTCTTATACTATTACAGGATGCCATAGTATAAGATTCACAAATACATCACCACTACCATATCAAATTGACTCTACAATATGGAATTTCGGTGATGGTAGTTCTATAGTTATTAATCAAAACGACGTAGTGCATACTTTTACTGCGTCAGGCAATTACACAGTTACATTAATAGTTCATCGTGGTGAACCATTGGATTGTTGGGATACAATCCAGCAGATTGTTACAATTGATCCACTTCCAGTTGCTGATTTTTCATTTGCCCCATTAGATGCATGCAGTGGTAGTAGTATTTCTTTTAATAATTTATCAACTGGAACTTCACTTGATTATTCATGGTATTTTGATGATGGTAGTCAAATTAATTACTTAGCTAATCCATCTCATATTTTTACAAGTTATGGTGGAGGAATAGATAGCTTTAATGTATGTTTAATTATTGAAGACATAATGGGATGTATGGATACTACATGCAAAATTGTTGAGATAAAACAACAGCCAAGTGTTAATTTTTTTGATTCAGAAAATTTCAAACATTGTTCATATACAGAAATTTCGCAGGATACATTAACAATTATTAATTATTCACCTGATTCTTCATTTATTTCAAATTATTTTATTCAGTGGGGTGATGGCCAAGATACTTCTATTAGTAGCTTTACTAATATTTCTCATATATATGTAGGTACAGGTACTCATCCTATAACTATTACTAGTACAGGTAATAATGGTTGCCAGACAGAATTCAATAGATTATTAATAATAGAAAATACTCCTATAGCTGGTATTATTGGTCCTTTAGCAGGTACAAATATGGGTTGTGCGCCTCTAACTGTGCAAATAGGTAATAACAGTCAAAACATTACTGATTCGACAATAACAGTTATAAATTGGGGTGATGGTAATGTGCTAACACTACCAATAGGAACACCCAGTGGAGGAACATATAATCATACTTATACAGTTGCTTCATGTTCTCAACCAAGCAATCAATATATCATTACAATTAGTGTATCAAATGCATGTGAAATTTCGGAAGTTACATGGGCACCAATTAGAGTATATGAGCCACCTAAAGCTAATTTTAATATTTCATCACCTACATGTATTAATCAACCGATTACATTCACTAATATTTCTTCTAGAAATAATTGTGCTGCTGATCCTAATACTGTTTATACGTGGGATTTCGGTGACGGTACAACATTCGGTCCTACTTATGTAACCTATACTGGACAACCTCAACAAACAATTTCACATATTATAATAGTGTAGGTACTTATGTGGTTACTTTAACTGCTGAAAATAATTCTGAATTTGGTTGTGGATCAACCACTTTTCAGGACACCATAGTTATTGGAGATTTATTTCCTGATTTTGCAACTGATACTGCATGCGTGAGTCAACAAGTAACATATTTTACAAATCTATCTAATGATACAATTATTTATACAACAGGCTATAGCTGGTCGTTTCCTAATGCATCTCCTAATTCATCTAGTTCTACGAGTCCAAGCACTACATATTATAGTCCAGGCAGTCAGTCCGCTACATTAACAGTTTATGCTAATAATGGTTGTTCAAAATCAATAACAAAACCCGTTTACGTATGGCACTTACCTAATCCTGATTTTTCATTTATTAATATGTGTGTTTATGATTCTATTCCTTTTACGAATTTATCTACAACTAGTGTAGATAATGCACCTTTAACACGTTGGTCATATAATTTTAATGATGGTAGCCCAAATGATACTTCCCCTAATACATTACATAAATTTCCACAAAATGGAGAGTATAGAGTTTATCTGACAGTTTGGGACTCGAATGGATGCTATAGAACAAGTAATTATAAAACAGTTACTGTTTTCCCTCAACCTACTGCATCTTTTTCTAATACATTGGCTTGTGATAGTCAAGTAGTAAATTTTTATAATAGTAGTAGCTCTCCATTGCACTTATCTCATAACTATTTTGACTGTGCTTATAATAATTGTTCTCATTGGTGGTGTCATTATTGTGAATGGTTATGGAATACCAATTTAACTTATGAATGGAATTTCGGTGATGGTAGTCCAGAGGTTACTAATGCAAATACTAATCATACATATTCACCTCCTGGTTCATACACTGTCCAATTAATAGCTACTAATACATATGGATGTAAAGATACTATGATCAAGGTTATTCCAGTAAATATTCGTCCTTTAGCAAATTTCGTAGCAGATACAGTATGTTTTAATGATACAACAAATTTTATAAATCTTACTGATGACAGAGGTGGCACACCCGTAACAAATAATTATTGGAATTTTGGTGATGCACAAACCTCAAATCAAGTTTCACCAAATCATTATTATAATACAGCAGGACAATATAATGTTATGTACGTGGCTACTAATCAGATTGGTTGTAAAGATACCACCATAAAGCCAGTTAGAGTATGGGAATTACCAAATACTAATTTCAATGTTAACAATATATGTTTATATGATACATTAATACCAATCAATTTGAGTACTGTTACAGATGCAGGTTTTATAAGTTCTATTTGGGATTATGGTGATGGGACAATTGATACAACGGTAAATCCATCAAATCTATATGATACAAGCGGATTATATCAAGTCAGTCTGACTATGATTGATTCGAATTTATGTTCAAATACTCTTATTAAACCAGTTAGAGTGTATGCACTACCACAAGCAGATTTTTATACATCTGCGACTTGTATGAGTTATGAAACATACTTCTATGATTCTACAACAATAATTGATAGTTCTATAAATGGAAATATAAATAACTGGTATTGGGATTTCGGAGATAGTACTTTCTCTACTATACAAAATCCTTTTAATATTTATGATACAGTAGGTTTATATAATGTTACACTTATCGCTAGTAGTTCTTATGGATGTTCTGATACAATTACAAAAGAAATAACTGTGTTTAAACCTCCCAAAGCAGATTTTAGATTTGATACAGTATGTTTTAAATTACCAACAACATTTACAGATTTATCTATACCTATGCCTGCTGATATAATTTCGTGGCATTGGGAATATGGCGATGGAGCGAATGATAGCATTCAAAATCCGCAACATGTTTTTGCTTATCCTGGTACATTTAATACTATGCTCACAGTTTATGACACAAACGGTTGTTACAATGAAAAGATACAGCAAGTGATAGTAGATTCATTACCTGTATTAAATTTTTCATCTCCAAATGTTTGTTTTGGAGATACTTTTAGAATTATAAATCAAACGTATGCTCCACAAGGTAGCAATATAACTTTTTGGTATTGGGATTATGGTGATGGTACTATAGATAGTACAAATAATCCACCTGATCATATATATTCAGAGGATACAATTTATACAGTAATTTTAGTAGCTGAGAATGATTTAGGATGTAGAGATACATTAACAAGGAACATTCAAGTATATACTTTACCAACAGCCAATTTTATTGCTAGCCAAGCATGTCAAGGATTGCCAGTAATGTTTACTGATAGTAGCTATAATCCTATTGCAAATATTACAAATTGGCTATGGGATTTTGGAGATGGGCATAATGGAAACGTTCAAAATCCCATTCATGTTTATCCGTATCCTGGTGATACAGTTTTTACTGTTTCTTTAGAAATAATAGATCAACATAGTTGTAGAGATAGCGTTACTAAAGTTATATATTTGAATCGAAAACCTATTGCAAATTTTGTAACTGCTCCTACATGTTCAAATGATACAACTTTTTTTATTGATTCTACAATATCTAGTGGACCAATAGCAACTTATCATTGGGATTTTGGTGATGGTACTGGAAATTCTAATTTTCAAAATCCAACATACGTTTATCCGGCTGTTTCAGATCCCACATATTTCGATGCTTCATTATTTGTAACGGATACAAAAGGGTGTAAGGATACTATAGTGAAACCAGTATTAATATATCCATTACCCATACCGATGTTTTTTGCTGATTCTGTTTGTTATGGTTCTACAACGCATTTTACTGATCAATCAAATTCTCATGGTGGAGCAATTATTAATTGGTATTGGGATTTTGGTGATACGATAGGATATAGTAATGTTCAACATCCAACATATGTTTACAGTGAACCAATTACAAACATTACACATTACCAAGCACAATTGACAGCTACAGATATTAATGGCTGTAAAAATTCTATTGTACGTCCAGTAATTGTGTACCCATTACCAGTACCAGAGTTTAGCATGGATACGACTTGTATTGGTAATAGTACTCAATTTAATGATTTATCTTATAGTAATGGTGGAGATCTGATTAATTGGTATTGGGACTTTGGAGATGGTGTGGGTAATTCTACAATACAGAATCCATCGTACATATTTAATGCATATGGTATTTATAATGTTTCTCTCACTGTAACGGATATTAATAACTGTACAAATAATATTTCACATTTAGCAGGGATTGATTCATTACCGACACCGCAATTTACAGTAGTAGGATTATGTGCTCAGGATACAACACATTTTATCGATATGTCCATAGCAAATGGCGGTAATATAGAATATTACTATTGGAGCTTTGGAGATCAATTTTATAGTGATTTACAGAATCCTGCTCATTTGTATTTAGTTAATGATACATTTACAGTAACTTTGACAGTAATGAATAGTAAAGGTTGTAGGGATTCAATAGAACAACAAATTGTTATTTCACCTCCTTTACTTTTAAACTATACTTTTGATACAGTATGTGCAGGCACACCAACACATTTTTTAATTGATGTAATATCTTCCGGTTCTGGAATTTCATCATATAATTGGGATTTTGGTGATGGTGAGGATACTGTTGATACTGATCTTTCTTGTCAGCATATTTACTATGATGGAGGATATTATTCTGCAATATTAATGGTGACAGATAGTAATAATTGTACTAGAGAAGTAACAAAACTAGTACCTGTTTTACCAGCAGCTATTGAGCCTGGCTTTACATCAACAACTCCAGAGTTTTGTTATGGGGATAGTGCATATATATTTGCACTTTATAATACTGAGAACTCTAATATTTATTGGTATGATGCTAATATGAATAACATTGCTATTGGTGATACACTCTCATTAGGACCGATATATCAATCTACTACTATATTTGCTGAAAATATAACAGATTTTGGTTGTCATAATCTAAGTGGATTATATCAATTTAATATGTTAGTGCATGATTTACCAGATTTAATGTTAAGTTCTGATAAATATAATAATACTGCATATTTGGGGCAAATCATAACTATTTTTGCTGAACCATCAAATTATGAATCTTACTCTTTTTACTTAAATGGTCAGTTAGTTCAATCATCATCTTCAAATATTTATTTATCTAATAAATTTTATGATGGTGATGTAATTAGTGCTTATGCATTTAATGGAACATGCCTAAGCCCTTTAGATACTTTAAGATTAACTATACTACCTATACCAAATGCTTTTACTCCTGATGGAGATGGAATAAATGATATATTTGCTAAAGGACTAAATATTCAAATATTTAATCGATGGGGACAATTATTATATGAAGGAGATGATGGATGGGATGGCACATATAATGGAGATTTGGTACAAGCAGGTACTTACTATTATATAATTAAATTGCCACAAATTGAAGAAGAAGATAAAGTTATAAACGGTGTTGTAACCGTGGTTCGTTAATAAAAAAATTTGTAATTATGAAAAAGATTATAGTTTTGATTTTAGCTGTATTATTCAACCAAATTGTTTTTTGTCAAGTAAATAAAATTTTAGAAAAAGCAAATTATTTATATGAGCAAAATGAGTTTTATAATGCAGCTACAATGTATGAACAAGTTTTTGATAAAATAAACTCTATTACAGAAAAAGCAAATATTGCAGAAAAAATAGGAGATTGTTATTATGCCTTTGCTAATTATTCCAAATCTATTAATTGGTATAATACTGCTTATTTACTTGACACAACAAATATTAACTACAAAATCAAATATGCAGAATCACTTTATGCAAATGGTGATTATAATAGAGCATTTCAGCTATATCAATCATTATCAAATAATCCAAATTTAAGTTTTATGATTAGACAAAAACTAGATGGCCTTAAATATGCTTTTGAGCAATTGTCTAACCCTCCTCAGTATGATATTATTAATATAAATGAGCTAAATACACAATATTCTGAATACTATCCATTTATATATAAAAATTATCTATTATTCTCTAGTTCTAGAGTTTTAAATAGTAAAGATGAGATTTATTCATACAATGGACAAGCTTTTAGTAAAATATTCATAGCTAAATATGATTCATCTATAGGCAAATGGAGAAACATTACGCCATTTGATGAAAAAATTAATAATAATATAAATAATGGTGTTGCTACTTATGTACCTTCTCAAAATTCTCTGTATTTCATGAGATGTAATGAACCAAAGGGAAGAGGTAAATTATGTAACATTTATAAAGCTAATTCAGTTGATTTAGAAAATGCTAGTGCAAATGATATAGAAAAGATAGAACTAAATAATAAAAACTATAATGTAGGTCATCCTACTTTCACTTCTGATGGCAAAACTATGTATTTTGTAAGTGATAATCCAGAAGGACTAGGAAATAAAGATTTATATGTTACTACAATGAATGATAATGGACAATGGAATACACCTCGTAATCTTGGAAAATCAATTAATACACCGAATAATGAAATGTTCCCAGTTGTAATCGGTGATAGTATGTTATATTTTTCCTCTAATGGCTTTGGTGGCATGGGTGGTTTAGATATTTTGTCTTGTAAAATTAAAAATGATGTTGTTATTAGTGAAGCTAAATTATTACCTTATCCTATAAACTCATCTGGAGATGATTTTGGTATAGTATATTTCTCGGAAGGCAGGGGTATATTTACTTCAAATAGGAATGGTGGAAAAGGTGATGATGATTTTTATTATTTTACTTACGTTCCAGTTTTTTTACATGCTAAAGGGAAAGTAATAGATAAAAATACAAGGTTACCTTTAGCACAAACTTTAATAACTTTAAGTATTAATGATACAATAATAGATACAACTTATACCAATAATGAAGGCGACTATTTTTTTGAAAATATTATTAATGATAAAAAGTACATAATTAAAGCTATTAAAAGAGATTACATTCCTCAAGAAAAGGAATTAATGACTTATGGTGAAAAAATATCTAGGACTTTATCAAGTGAAAATGGACATAACATAGATTTTGAATTATTTAAATTGACTAAAGAAGAAATTGTCATTAATAATATATATTACGATTTCGATAAATGGACGTTGAGGCCAGAGTCATTCGTTGAATTAAATAAAATTGTAGAAATATTAAAGGAAAATTCACAAATGATTATACAGATAAATTCTCATACAGATGCTAGAGGTAGTGATCAATATAATCAAGTTTTATCAGAAAAAAGAGCGCAAAGTGTAGTAGATTATCTCATATCTAAAGGTATAAGCCCATCAAGACTTAAATATAAGGGATGGGGAGAATCTAACTTATTAATCAAAGATGCTCAAACCGAGGAAGAACATCAATTAAATAGAAGAACTACATTTAACCTTGTAAATATAGATGAATGGAATCAATCATATTTTGATCAAATTTATAGTAATGTATCAGAGCAATATAATGAAAAATCATTTTTTAATCATCAAATTTATATTGGTTCTTCTTTAAACAATAATATTGATTCTGTCATTTTTACTGTTACACAATATGATACTAATTTAAAAGTAACTAAAATTGTTGAAGACGGTATAGACAGATATTATTTAGGTCCATTTTTCTTGTATGATGATGCATATTTCATTTTTGAAAAAATTAAGCTTATACAACCTAATGCGTATATTGCTATTTTCAAAAATGATAAACCTATTGGTAAAATACAGTTAAATTGAAAAATTTTAAAATTATGAAACATAAATTATTATTAATTTTATTCTGTGTAATTACAACAATATTGTATGCTCAGCGAGATATTCAATTAACACAATACTCGCTAAATGTACCTTACTATAATGCAGGTTTTACTGGAATAGATAAAGGTATTCATTTTTTATTATTAGTACGCTCGCAATGGATTGGTTTTTCCGAACCTCCTCAAACTCAATTTATTGATTTTAATGGATATATTGACAAAATTAAAAGTGGAGTAGGTATCACATTAATACATGATAAATTAGGCTATGAGAACAATTATAATATTCATATTAATTATGCTTTTCCTTATTATTGGGATGACAATAAAGCTGTATCTATTGGTGCCTCTTTTAATATTTTATCTAAAAGATTAGATGGCTCTGAACTTATATATGATGATATGACTGATCCGAATGCTGTATTAGCGGACGAAAGTTTTTATAATTATAGTATGAATCTTGGAATAGGATTATTAATAAATGATTTTAAATTTGGAATTTCGACAGTTTATTTAACTAATGCTAATGCTCATTTAAGTGATTTCAAGAAACCTGGAAGACATTATTATGCATTTGGACAATATGAGTTTAATGTAAATGATTATCTTGCTTTGTCTCCTTCTTTTTTAGTAAAAACTGATTTTATAGTCTATCAAGGTGATATATCTTTGCTATCGATATATCAAAATAGTTTATATCTGGGAGTTAACTATCGTATAAATGAAAGTGCTTCATTAATAGCTGGCTTGATGATTTTTAAAAATTTTAAGGTTATGTATTCTTATGATTTCATTATTAGTGATATTAATAAAGTAAGTAATTCTACTCATGAAATAACTCTTAACTATGATATTAAACAAAAATCTACCCGTCCTCCAATTAATAGAAGTCCTAGATTTTTTTAAAAATCTATTTCTATCATTACCTTATTACAATCAATTAACAACTATGATATATCTGCGAAAAAATATTCTGTTTTTCTAAAATAATATAAACCTATCACAAATAATGATAATGAAATTATTATACTTAGGATTAATCCAAAATTATTTATAGGTGTACTAAAAAGTCCATATCGAAATAATTCTATAATTCCTGTCATCGGATTTAAATAATATAAAGTTTGTAACCAGGGAAGTTCTATTTGATTATTAGAATAAAATACTGGAGAGATAAAAAATAATAATTGCACTAAAAATGGTATTATATATTTGACATCTCTATATTTTACGTTTAATGCGCCAAAGAATGAGCCTATACCTAAAACTAATAAAGAAACTAATATAATGCAAACTGGTAAAATATAAATTATCTGCCAATTAGGAAAAACATTATAATATATCATTACTGGAATGTAAATTAATAAAGTTATAAAAAAATCAAATAAACTAACTAAAAGTGAGCTCATAGGGAAAAATATTCTAGGGAAATAAATTTTTTTTAAAATATTTGAATTATTTACAACGCTATTAGATGTAGCAGTGATGGCATTAGCAAATAGATTCCATAGCATTACACCAGAAAGAACAAAAAGTGGATATGGTATATTAATGTCTCCTAATGAGACATTAACTGCGAGATTAAATAATACAAAAACAGCAGTCATAGCTATAGGTTGCAAAAAAGCCCATAGAAAACCTAAAACGGCTTGTTTGTATTTGATTTTAATATCTTTCCACGTCAAAAAATATAATGTGTCTTTGTAATAAATTAGTTCTTTAATATCAAAAAAATGCCATTTGGATGGTGGTTTGATCTCTATTTCCATGTTTTGCCTTATCAAAAGTTTACAAAATTAACTATAAAAATTATTTATAAAGGCAAAATTATCTGTCCTGTATCTAATTCTATATCTAAATCATCACTATCATTATCTGCAGTTTCATTATTGTCATCATCGGGGAAAATATTTTTTAACCAATCTTCGTTAGGTTCTTGAATATTTGTAATTTCTACATTTTTAATTTTGCTATTACTAATTTTTTTGCCTTTTGCTTTCAAAGAATTAATGGGAAATTGTTGATCGAGTTTAAGAATCTCCTTGGATTTATTGCTGTAGTTTATTTGTATGTCGCAGAGCCACTCTTTAGTAAAGAATAAAATTTCACAATTATTATCTTCTGGTAAAAAATAAATATTTCTATCTATGGTGAAATCTGGGATGAAACGTTTAATATGTTGAGATTTTTGGTCAATATTGCGATAAATGACTGTATATAAAGATTGTAATGAAAATTTTTCGATAATTAAATAATTAGAATCGATGAATAAGCTCTCATTAGGTTTGGATATGCGATAATAACCATTTTTGTATATAATTATTAAATAATCATCATCAAGAAATTCTCCTAAGTCTCTACCTTTTCCTTCTTTATTAATACGAAGAGTTTCCTCATCAAAATAGTAAGAAATACCTTTTAATGTTTGAATGCCTTGCTGCTTGATAGAAATATGTCTAATTAATTTTCTAGTAACTAAATAGCCAACAGTAGAACGATTTTTAATAGGTATATCTTTGAAATTAAAATCAATAGTTAAATTTTTCATTCTTGGTCGTGGCACAAAATGTATAGTTAAAATTTCTGCTTCTCCATTTTGATTTGCTTTGAAATAAAGAACTTTAGAGTTTGGAGTACCACGAGTATAGAAATAGTCTTTATCTCTAATGACACTTTTTACAAAAAATCTTTTGGCATACACACCACCACCACTACCATCTCTATACAAAACATTGTAGGTAGTTCTAGAGTCATTAGGGTCATAGATGGCTACGTGAATTATATTTTCACCTACAAAGACTTTGTCATCTACTTTAATAACTTTAAAAGTGCCGTCATCTTTGAAAACAATTAAATTACTCAGAGTAGAACAGTCGAAAAGATATTCATCTTTTTTAAGGCTAGTACCTACGAAGCCTTCAGCGCGATTGACATAAATTTTTTGATTAGGTGCAGCTACTTTATCTTTTTCTATACTACCAAAAGTTCTAATCTCAGCGCGGCGTGTAAAATTTTTTCCATAAGTATTTTTCAAATATTTAAAATGTTCTATAGAGTATTGAATAAGGTTGTTAAGATTTGCATTTACAACGTCGAGTTGTTTTTGTAGTTTAATCATTATCTCATCAGCTTTAAAAGCATCATATTTAGAAATACGTTTGATTTTAATTTCAGTTAATTTAATAATGTCATCACGGGTGATTGGACGATAAAATTGATTTTTAAAAGGCTCTAATCCTTTATCAATAGTATTTATAACATCTTCCCATGTTTCACACTCTTCTATATCCTGGTAGATATGATTTTCAATAAATATTTTTTCTAAACTAGCAAAGAGTAATTTTTCTAATAATTCTTGCCTTTCGACTTCTAAACTTTCTTTTATAAAGCTAACAATATTATCAGTAGTTTCCTTTAAAAGTTCGCTAATAGATAAAAAGACAGGTGTGTTATCATCTATTACCACACAATTAGTAGAGATTTTGATCTCACACTTAGTGAAAGCATATAATGCATCAATAGTCTGGTCTGGAGTAACGTCTGGTGATAATATCAGAGTTATCTCGACCTCAGAAGCAGTATTATCTTCTATTTTTTTAATTTTTAAATGGCCTCTATTAGTAGCATCTACTATAGAATCTATAAGCTGGCCTGTAGTAACTCCGTAGGGAATTTCACGAATTACAATAGTTTTATTATCAAGTATTTCTAATCTAGCACGAGAAATAATTTGTCCTTTTTTTTGACCATCATTATAGTTAGTAACGTCTATCAAGCCTCCAGAAGGGAAATCTGGGTATAAAGTAAAAGATTCACCTTTTAAGTAAGAAATACAAGCATCCAAAACTTCATTGAAATTATGAGGTAATATGCGAACTTGTAAACTAACTGCTATACCTTCGATACCTTGTATTAATAATAAAGGAAACTTAATGGGTAAATAAATAGGTTCTTTATTTCTACCATCATAAGAAATTTTCCAAGGAGTAATTTTAGGATTAAAAGCAGTCTCTAGTGCCAATTTAGACAATCTTGCCTCTATATATCGTGGAGCAGCAGCAGTATCACCAGTCAAAATATTTCCCCAATTACCCTGTGTATCTATCAATAATTCCTTTTGACCTAATTGTACAAGTGCATCACCTATACTGGCATCGCCATGAGGATGATATTTCATAGTATTTCCAATGATATTGGCTACTTTATTATATCTACCATCCTCTAGCTCATACATAGAGTGCAAAATACGACGTTGTACAGGTTTTAGTCCATCACGTATGTGTGGTATTGCTCTTTCTAAAATCACATAACTGGCATAATCTAAATACCAGTTTTCATACATTCCAGAAATAGTTTTTAGTGGTGTCTTTGATTTTGTTTCTTCTTGTTTTTTATCTAATTCTTCACCTTCCATAGTAAGTGCAAAATTAGTTTAATTATTGCTTATAACAAAGAAATGTATTTAAAAATATTTTAAAATAATGTTCAAATTATAAAATTATAATTCGATAAAAATTGATTCTTTTAAGCTTTTTTCTTTATTGCATTCCAAAAAATTAAAGGAATTTTATTTTGTAGAGCTGCTAGATAATCTTCATATAGACAAGGAATGAGAGTATGACGTTGTATATGAGTAGTATTTTTTATGGGTAGCTCTATCCACCATCTATCTGAGCGAGTACTTCTGTAAAAAATTAATTCATTTACAGGAGAATCCATGATAACAGTATATTTGAGCATTTGCGTTTTGGGAGTAAAAGGATAATCTTTTACTCGTAGAGAAACACCTTCTGCTATATACCATAAAGCCTGAGCAATAAGCTGCATAGTTTGATCTTCTAAATCCTTGTCTGGATTGTAATTATAAAAAGTAAAAACTGATGATTTATCAGACATACCAGCATAATATGATAATTGACAAAGTTCCTCAGCATACAATCCATTAGGAAGTGCAAGCATAGTAGCAGGAGCCTCAGATTTTTTCATAACATTCATGTCTATGCAAATAATATCAGAATTTCTAATATATGGTTCTGCAGATTTTATATTTTCGCGAATATCTCCTAATCTCAATAAATCAAAAAAATTATTTTCTACCCATTGTAGAGCATCACCATCTGTCAGATAGCTTTGATATCCGATGAAAGTAGCAGTGTTTAAAAGTAAATTATTCCTAAAAATATAATCATGCCAAGGTAATAAATCTTTAGATTTTTCCCATAAATTCTCATTATTTATATCTATAAATGGTAAAATAAAAGCTAAATTATAATAACGTTTTATATGCTCATAAGCTTTATGAATTGCTAAAATAACAGATCTATCATCGCTAATAATAATCGGTACTATGCCTGTAGTTATTAAATCTGATAATACATATGCTAATCCATCAATGCTATCTTTAGCATTTACACTATTAATGAAAGAGCCACAATCTAATATTTGAACTTTATCTATATTGCTATATGAATATAAATAAGATCTGAGCTTTATTAAACTTGTAATAAATTTTTCTCTGTCATTATTGATAGAAAAATTGATAAGAGCTATAGTATTGATATCTGAAGGAATATTTTCATTTTTTTGTAAATTTATAACGTTACTATATAATTGAGAATTTTTGTAAATACTATGATTTAATGAAAAAGAATCGAAAAAATTTGATATTTCTTTCATTTTTTTGACTTTTTAGCTTTGTGTTTTTCTATTAGCTCTTTGACGTCATTTTCTGAGATATTATCTATAGATACATCTTTAGGAATAGGCACATTACCATCTTCAGTTTTAATGTAAGGACCATAACGTCCTACAAAAATTTGTATCAATGGTTTTTCTGAAATAGTTTTAATAAGACCATTGGGTTGAGAAATTATTTTAATAGCTTCATCTAATGTAAAATCAGCCAGAGGTTTATCTAGATTTTTGATAGAATAAAATTTATTTTTATACAAAACATAAGGGCCATAGCGGCCGACATTTACTATGACTTTATCACCTTCATATTCACCAAGTTCTTTAGGCAATTCCAAATATTTCAAAGCTTCTTCTAAAGTTATTTCATTAAAATCTACTTTTTGTTTTTTGCTAATAGAGACATAAATAGGCTTTTCATTGTCAGTATAATCGCCTAATTGTAAAGCCATGCCATATTTAGTGTAAGTAATATAAACATTTTTATTTGTTTTAGGATCTACACCTAATAGTTTAGAGATATGTTGCTTATCCGAAGTTTGTGTAACATCTTCAACCTTTGGATGAAAATTTTTATAAAAATCAGCAAGCATTTTTTGCCACTGTTCATCACCAGCAGCTATTTTATCGAAACGTTCTTCTATCTCTGCTGTAAAGTTATAATCCATAATATCTGCGAAATATTTAATAAGAAAATCAGTTACTACCCTACCTAATTCAGTAGAGATCAATTTTTGCTTTTCACCGCCGAATTTTTCTTTTTTTTCAGTAATTTTAATTTTTTTAGAATTATCTAAAGTGAAAATTTTAATATTTCTTTCCTGAGCAGGAATAGTTTTTTTCTCTACATAATCTCTTTGCTGAATAGTAGTAATAATGGTAGCATAAGTAGAAGGACGCCCTATACCTAACTCTTCTAATTTTTTAACAAGAGCAGCTTCATTATAATGATATGGTGGATTAGTGAAACTTTGCTTGGCTGATATTTCTTTATAGTTTAATTGATCACCAACTTTAAAGAGAGAGATATCGATTTTAGAAGCAGCTTGAGTATCTTCATCATCTTCTACATTATCTTTTTCTTGATAAATTTTCAGATAACCATCAAAAGTAAGAGTTTCACTTTTAGCTAAAAATAGATATTTATTGACATTAGAAGCTATGGTGATAGTAGCACGGATAAATTCTGCCTCTGCCATTTGCGAAGCAATAGTTCGACGCCATATAAGTTCATAAAGTCTTTTGATTTGTCCAGAAGCATCAATAGTAGGTTTAGATAAATCAGTTGGACGAATAGCTTCATGGGCTTCTTGAGCTCCTTTAGATTTAGTTTTATATTGTCTTCTTTTATAATATTTCTCTCCATAGTTAGAATTGATGAATTCTTTAGCAGCATTAAGAGCAAAATTACTAAGAGTTACACTATCAGTTCTCATATAGGTAATGAGACCAGACTCATATAACTCCTGAGCTAAACGCATAGTTTGTGAAACTGAGAGACCTATTTGCTTAGCTGCTTCCTGCTGTAGAGTAGAAGTGATAAATGGAGGAGGAGGAGTACGCTTAGCTGGACGCTGCTCTATATCTGAGATAGTAAAGATAGCATTTTTAGATTGTTCTAAAAAGTCTAAAGCTTCTTTTTCCTTTTTAAATTGATGATTTAGCTCAGCAGACAATAAAATATCTGGCTTGTCTATCAAATTAAATTTACCAGATACTTTATATGATTCATCAGAAACGAATCCTTCTATTTCTCTATCTCTTTCTACTATTAATCTCAAGCCCACAGATTGCACTCTACCAGCAGATAAATTTTTTGCAATTTTTTTCCAAAGTATAGGAGATAATTCATAACCAACTAAACGATCTAAAATACGACGAGCCTGCTGTGCATTAACTAGATTGTAGTCAATGTTTCTAGGATTTTTAATAGCTTCTTCAATAGCAGGTTTAGTAATTTCATGAAAAGTAATTCGTCTTAGCTTCTTTTCAGGAATTTCTAAAGCCTCAGCAAGATGCCAACTTATGGCTTCTCCTTCTCTATCTTCATCAGTAGCTAACCAAACAATTTCACTTTGTTTACTTGCAGCACTTAGTTGATTAATAACCTTTTCTTTACCTTTAATAACAATATATTTAGGTTCGAAATTTTTATCCACATTAACCCCAAGCTCACCCTTAGGTAAATCTCTAATATGACCAAAACTAGATAATACAGTAAAATCATCAACTAAATATTTTTCAATAGTTTTGGCTTTAGCAGGTGATTCAACAATTATTAAATTTTTTCCCTTAAGTTTATACTCAGATTGATTTTTTGATTTGTTATTACCAGTAGATTTATTACTGCTTTGTTTTTTTTCACTACTTTTTTTAGCCACAATTGTAAATTTAATTGTTAATGCAAAAGTAAATAAAAAATCAAAAAGTAAAAAACATATAAATAACATGTAAAAAACATATAAATAAAAAAGCTGGGGATAATAATAATGAGAAGAGAAGTAGGAGAATGGGTGAGATAGTAATTTATATGTTTTTAAATATCAAGTTTTATGATATAAAAAATTTATATATTTGCAAAAAAAATATTGTTATGTATAAAATATTCGAAAATCCAACAAAAGTCTTTGCTCTTTCCAAAGAGAAGACACGTGAATTATACGACAATCTTTATGATGAAATGATTGAAGAAAGCAAAGATGTAGTCGATTATCAAGAGCTCAAAGCAATGTCTACTGGCGTGCTTTGTCCAGATTGCAATAGCAGTCATGTAATCAAAAATGGTTTGCAAAGTGGAGTTCAAAATTACCGTTGCAAAAACTGTGGAAGACAATTTAGAGTTACCACTGGCACTTTTATGTATGGGGTTCATGAAAAGGGCAAAATGCTCGAATATATCAAATGTATGAGTGCAGGCATGAGCTTGAGAGAGTGTGCAAGAATTGTCAATATTAGTCTCACAACGAGTTTCTTTTGGCGTCACAGAATTCTCTGTGCTTTACAATCATTTGAAGACAATGTT
>Ga0116189_1001072_pt1 | contig 22175 bp, 16 predicted proteins | sample AD_JPNTR3_MetaG_FD_89895 | JGI IMG/M metagenome (GOLD analysis project Ga0116189, IMG submission 89895) | Active sludge microbial communities of municipal wastewater-treating anaerobic digesters from Japan - AD_JPNTR3_MetaG | ecosystem: Engineered > Bioreactor > Anaerobic > Digestate | place... | reverse complement strand
ATTTTCTGTACTGTTTTGAGTACAGATTTCTGCTCGCTTTCCCTATTGTATGTAAAGTAAAATATGATTCACGATATTTACTCGTGATACATGATTGAGATCAAAAATTCCGAAAAGTGACTCTTGCGTCACTAAAAAGTTGCTTTGTACTCAATTTTTTCGTATAATTAAAATGTCATCACCAGTAACCAACTCAAAGAGGAATTGTTATGAAAAGCAGCATTCCCCTTCTTCTTCTGATCATACCGCTTACACTCGGTGCTAAGCAGTTATCAAAAAAGGAGATACTCCAGCACGCATTCGACCATGCCGAGGAGCTTACTCTCATAAAAAAGGAGCTGGCATCGGCCCAAAGCATGGAAAAGGAGTATCGGGGAAAGGGTTTTCCCACAATCGAGGCATCGGCGAACTACAAACTGGCTCCCAAACAGTATAATCCCTACTCTTTTAATATTGGCGGGGGAGGTGATGGGGTTTTAAGCCTTATGGATCCGACTCAGCCAGGTTTCAGAAACGATGCCACCATTGCGGGTGCGTTCGATCAAATTGTCTCCTCGCTGTCGGATCTGGATTTAACCCCGGGAAAAAACACTTTTGCCCTGGGACTCACTCTCACTCAGCCGATTTTTGCTCAGGGGAAGATCTCTAAAGGGCTTAAACTTGCTCAGGTCTATTACGGGTTATTGGATCTGAAGTACAAAAATGCTAAGCTTACCCTGGCAAAGGAGATAACCAATGCCTATAACAGTGCATTGCTGGCTGATCAGAACAGGGAGGTACGTCAGCAGGCGGTTGCACTTGCAGAAGAGACCCACCGGCTCACCAGGGCTCGTCTGGAAAGCGGCAAAGGCAATGTTCTTGACACTCTCAACAGCAGATTTTCTCTCCAGCAGGCGAAATTAGCACTGAGAGAGGCGGAAAAAAACCGGCATCTGGCAGTCAGGAACCTGCTGACAATTGCATCGATGGAGGCAGATCCTGATGAGGTCGTCTTAACCGATTCACTGGTGATTATCGATTTCAATATGACTGAGGAGGAGGCTTTTAAACGGTTATCTGATGAAAACATCGCGATTCAGCAGATTAATAAGGGAATCGAGATGCAGCAGTGGCAGACAAAGATAGTCAAGGCTGACTTTTTACCCACGGTCTTTGCCGGCGCATCGGTTTCAAAGGTCAGCATGTTCAATACCGGGGAAGAGTTTGAATGGGGTGATGACCAGAAGATATTCGTTGGAGCAACTGTTCCCATTTTCTCAGGCGGACAGAAACTGCAAAAAGTCAGACAGGCGGATTACGAGGAGCAGAAGCTGGAGGAGACAAGAAAAAAGACACTTAACCAGCTCAATCTCGCCCTGGCAAGCTGCTTCGAGGAACTTGCGGTTGCAAAGGAGGAGTGTGCTGAGGCGCTTCATCTGATTGCACTGACAACCCAGGGAGCAGAGATCGCCTCGCTTTCCTATGAGATAGGACAGATCACTCAGGTTGACCTTACCAACAGCAGGCAGCAGTTAAGTTTGTCAAAGCTTGCGTACAACAACGCGGTACATAAGCTCAATGCCGCAATCACAGGAATAAAAATGTTGATCGGGGATAATTCTTTGTTATTAGCAGAGCAGGAGGGTAAATAAATGAAAGGTACCGGATTGGCACTGATTTTTTCAACGGCATTCCTGCTTGCGGGATGCAGTAACGGACAGAAAAAAGCGGAAAATGCACCGAAGACCATCCAGCAGATTCAATCCGAAAAGGGAATACCGGTTACAACCGAAAAGATCGGTTATGGGACGATCAGGAGGATCGAGCGGTGCAATGGTACTCTCCAGGGAGTAGCTGAGGCAACGCTGGCCAATGGTCTGGGCGGGACGCTTAAAGAGATCAAAGTAGCGGTAGGAAGTGTCGTCAGGAAAGACGATATCGTGGCAGTGATGGAAATTGACGGCGGTTCGCCAATTGATGTTGCCCAGAGTGCTTTTGAATACGCGGAGAAGGCTTATGAAAGAGCACAGAGGCTTCATGTGCAGGGCGCTATCTCCAAGGAACAGGTTGACGGGGCGCGTGTACAGTATGAGGATGCAAAGAGAAAGCTGGGACAGGCCAGAGTGGGAGTAAATGTTCTCGCTCCATTTACAGGTACAATAATTGAGATTTACCAGAGCGAGGGCAGCAAGATCAGTGAAAAAACTCCTATTGCAAAAATTGCCGATCTTTCGATTATAGAAGTACAGATGCAGGTAAATGAGCAGGCTGTCAGTTTCTATAAAACGGGACAGAAGTCTTTTATGCTGATGGAAGTGGATACGGTCTGGGGTTCAATCGACCGGGTCGCGCTGGGGGCAAACGGTCTGGCGCACAGTTTCAAGGTAACCGCACGCTTTCCCAATCAGAAGCGTCTGTTAAAAGCCGGTATGTTCAAACAGGTTCACACAATTGTCAGTGAGAAAAAGGATGCAATGTATGTACCGCTCGAGGCTGTCAATTTTACCCAGGGAAATGAGCCATACCTCTTCTCTATACAAAACGGGAAAGCAGTCAAAAGGAATGTTACCCTGGGTATCAATACCGGATATGTTTATGAAATAGTGCAGGGATGCACCCTTGATGACCATGTTATTGTATCGGGCCTTTCGATGCTTCAGGATGGCTTAAAAGTTAACGTGGTGAAAAAGTAAAGGAGACGCTATGAGCATTGCCGGAATAAGCATTCGACGGCCGCTGATGATGATAATGTGCATTCTGGCGGTGGCCATGTTCGGAGTGGTGGTGTTTTTCAGGCTGCCTGTAGATAAGATACCGGATATGGAACTCCCTTATATCACGGTTCAGGCAATTTATCCCGGAGCAGGACCTGATCAGATCGAGCTTAATGTGGTCAAGCCGATCGAAGAGCAGGTAAGCACAATCGGTGGTCTGAAACATGTCACATCATACTGTCTGGAATCAGCCGCGTTTCTGGTGCTGGAGTTCAATGCAGGAACCAATCCCGACATTGCATCGATGGAGGTGAAGGACAAAATCGACCAGATCCTCTATACTCTTCCTGAAGATCTGGAAAAACCGGTTGTATCCAAGTACAATCCCAATGATCAGCCCATTGTTATACTGTCGGTAACTGCTCCGGTTTCACCGGACAAGCTCAGGCGCTATGTTGACAATGAGATAAAAGACCGTTTTGCCCAGATAAGCGGTGTAGCGAAGGTGGATGTGATCGGAGGACGGGAGCGTGAGATCATTGTAAAGCTGGATCCTGAAAAACTGGCAGCTCACAATCTTACCATCTTTCAGGTCGCTGCCCTTCTCAAGGCACAGAATACTACTATTCCCGGCGGATTTGTGACAGGTGAAAACAGGGAGTATTCTGTAAAGGTTTCCGGAGAATACTGCTCGCTCGATGAGATCCGGGAGACGCAGATTCCGGTTCACAAGCAGTATGGAACCGTAATGGAAAACTACACCGTAAGAATAAAGGATATAGCCGCGGTTGAGGACGGTTACAAAGAGGTGCGTGAATTTGCCAGGTATCAGGGTAAGGAATCGGTTCACATCTCTATTACAAAGAATTCGGATGCAAACGTTGTTAAAACCGCTGACCTGGTTCTGGCAAAGGCAGAGGAGATAAGATCGCAGCTTCCGGAGGGATACTCGATCGATGTAATTGAAAATTCATCAACGTTTACCAAAAGTATTGTTGAAGATACCTATGGTAATATCGTGACCGGGATAATCCTTACCGCGCTTATTCTTCTGCTGTTTCTTTTTGACTGGCGGACTACTCTTATTGCCGCGATTACGATGCCCCTTTCGCTGATAATGGCGTTGGTGGGGATGAGTGCGGCGAAACTGTCTCTGAATACAATTACCCTTATGTCACTGACAGTCTCGATTGGACTGCTGGTTACAAACTCGATAGTGGTAATAGAGAATATCGTCCGTCATCGTAACAGCGGAAAGAACATTCGCAAGGCATCAGAGGAGGGGACAAATGAGATCTTTATGGCCGTGCTTGCGTCAACTCTGACCAACCTCGCGGTATTTATCCCCATAGCCACTACATCGGGAATTATCGGAAGTGCTTTTAAGGCTTTAGGTTTGACGATTGTATTTGCAACTGTAGCTTCTATTTTCCTGAGTTTTACGCTTACTCCTCTTTTGGCATCGAGACTGTTAAAGCAGAAAAATAACGCCGGGTCAAAAGGAAAAGGCCCCAATATTGTCGATCGTCTTCTTTACAGTATCGAAAGACGCTATAAGAAGCATCTTGACTGGCTGCTTTCAAACAGGGTTGCCCAGTTTACTGTTGTGGTAAGCATTTTATTGATTTTCTGGGCGACTTTGCAGTTTATAACACCGAAACTGGGTTCTGAATTTGTGCCTAAGATCGATGAAGGTGTCATATCTATAGCCATAGAGCTTCCTCCCGGAACTCCCATCGAAGTTACCAAAAGGCGGGTACTGGAAGTGGAGGAACTGATGAAGGGTCTTCCGGACCTGATTTCGATCTCCTCCTCAATCGGAGGAAACGGAATAAACACCGGTGTACAATATGGTGAAGTCAGGCTGCAGTTAACTCCTGAGACACAGCGTAAAGAGTCGGTTTTTGAGAAGATAAATATTATTCGTCCGATGCTTTCCGATATTCCAGATGCAAAAATCAGTATCACATCTGTGGGTGGAATTGTGAGAAAGAACGAAGGCGCTGACATGGTAATCGAAGTAAAGGGTGTAGAGATGGAGAAAGTGATTGCCATTTCAGATCAGATTTCCGGCATTCTTTACAACACACAGGATTTGACAGATATTAACAGTTCCTGGAAGGGAGACAAGCCTGAGATCGCCATCATTCCAAACAGGGAGCGCCTGGAGCATTATGGTCTCTCTCCAAATCTGGCCCAGTCCGCAACTATACAGATGTTAGGAGGGCTGGTAAGGTATAATATTACCGGGGATGACGGGGCTATATACAGGGAAAAAGGTGAAGATTTTCCGATCAGGGTTCAGTTGGATAAACGCGCAAGAAGTACGGTTAGGGACATTCAGACCATGGAGGTGCTGACACCCAGGGGGCCGGTGCCGCTGGAGGCTGTTGCGGATGTGAAGTACACAGGAGGAGTCTCTTCAATAACACGTAAAGACAAGCAGAGGATGATACAGGTCTCTGCCAACCTGACAAGCGGTAATGTGGGAAAGAAAATCGCTGCTTTAAAAGAGAGATTCAATGAAATTGAACTGGAACCTGGATACAGCATAAAGTTTGCCGGTTTGCAGGATCTTCAGAATGAATCTTTCAGCCAGTTGGGACTGGCCGCAGTCCTGGCGGTAATTCTGACATTCATGCTGCTTGTGGCTTTGCTGGAATCCATCCCAATGGCTTTTGTTATCATGTTGACAATTCCTCTGGGGCTTATTGGTGTTGTCTGGTTTATGTACTTAACCAGCAGCACGCTTTCCATGGTTTCTTTGCTGTCCATTATCATGCTTATAGGAGTGGTTGTCAACAACGCGATACTGCTAGTGGATTATGCAAGGATGCGCAGGCTTGAGGATGGGATATCGGCAAGGGAAGCGATTGTGCAGGCAGGCGGAACAAAGCTCAGGGCAATTCTTATGTCTAATCTGGCAATCATAATCTCGATGGTTCCTATGGCTCTGGGTATAGGCGCAGGAGGAAATTTCAGGGCATCTTTTGCAATCACAACAATTGGCGGGGTACTTGTATCAACTATATTTACTTTCTTCCTGATACCTGTTCTTTATATATGGATGGCACCGTCTCTGAAGAAACTCAGGGAAGAATATGAATCTGAGCATACAGTGTGAAAGGATAAATTCGATGGAAGAACTGGATTGTAGAGAAAAAAGAAAACAATTGGTCAAAGATGCAAAAACCAGCCTGATTCTTGATGCTGCCCTGGAGGTCCTTGCACAGAAAGGATACTATGAAACCAGGCTGGAGGATATCGCGGAAAAGGCGGGTTTCTCAAAATCTGCCCTTTACCGTTACTATAAAGATAAAGATGAGATATTCTTGACAATTGCTGTAAGGGAAAGAAACAGAGTTTATGATAAACTCACAAATGATCCTCAGTACCGGTTGGATAAACAGCTTCATATAAGTGAAAATATCCGCCGTTTCCTCTCTGCCGCATTTACAGTCTGGGGGGAGTATTTTCCCTTTATTCTGACCCTTAATTCATTTCAGGTTTTTTCCCTTATTGACCAGCTTCAGAATCAGAATGATCTGATGGAGATAGAGAGGGATTTTCTCATTGGTGAAAGCAAGTTTGAGGAGTTGATGACAGGGTTGTTTGATGATGCAAGGGAAAAAGGGGAGATTACCACCGCTTTGAGTTCAGCACGGATCTATGATTTCCTGCAGGGTGTGATATTTGTAATGGTAAAAAACTGGTACCAGCAGAAAAGCATGGAAAATATCGATGATGCGGTAGACCAGATATTGAGCTTTCTAGGGAATGGGATAAGGATGTCAGACAAGTAATGCTCAAAGTGGCTTGTATAGATGCATACAGGCACATTCACCGGAAATGTGCCTGTAATCTGATGCGAAAATCCTGAGAAATATTTCCCCGGGGTTGCATATTGAAAATGTTGATCCTGTTACAGAAGATGTAAATCTCAGAGTTGATGAAAAATCTTATTGTGTAAGAAAAGGTGAAACACTGATTTTGACTGATACTTTGATGGGAAGCCGGGATTCAACCTGGTGCCGGCAGGAACTGATTGTTACCAGAAGAATTGAAAATCTTGGAAAACTCCCTGTCTACAGACGAGAAAATACTTGACTTGTTTAACTCTCATCGTTAAGTATAGATATAACCGGTAAAGGAGATGTCAGGAACTACTTTTTTCCGGTTGTGGATATTTTCCGGTTCGCTTTTTTGTTCATACACATTTCTTCCGGCCAGCTTTCAGGCAGGAAAGTTCCAGTATACTTTTTATATGTGGTTTCAGACTTTTCATAACTTTCTTCTTCATAGTATGTGGTGGAGACAGTTAAACTGTTTCCATCAAGCTCCAGAGTAGTACTCCAGTCGCAGCCATCTTCAGACCCGCTGAAGCCATCAGCAAAAAGATTGTTTCTGCTTATAGAATATGATTTTGACTCGAAATGGAAACAGCCATCATCGGGATCGTAGGAAAACTCTGAGAGTTTCTCGGAATCAAAGAGGAGGAACATGCTTGAATCTGTGATAGTCTCAGTTTCTGAGCCGCTTTTATCAGACTCCGGGAAATACCAGGATTCCTCAAGTTCCACAGCAATCCATATCCCGTATAGATCACTCTGGTTGATATAAACAGGGGCGGGATTGCTACTGCACATTGTAAACAATAAAACGGATGAAATCAATATCGATGAAAGAGGTTTTTTTATAGACATTTTGTACCACCGTTGGTCAGGATGAATGTTTACCAAAAAAAATAAATATTAACATGTGCACGATAAAATATCAAGTAATAATTACTTTTGTAATTACATGCTGCCATGTAAACTTCAGACAAGTTCTTTATCGGAAACCCGTGGAAGGAATTGTCATCACTTCAGTTTGTTATCCTCCTTTGAAATTGTTTACCCCTGTTGATATATTTATATTAAGCTATTCACCTGTCAAATTCCGGTCGGAAAATTGAATGAAAAGAATCTGATTCTCAAAATCAGATCTTTTATTACGATCTTCAGCTTATTCCAGGGTTAAGAGTATAAGCGGCATACGATTAGTTGTAAACAACGAATAAACAATGTAAATACCATGCTTTGATGGTTGTCGAAAGCTCTTTTCACAGTTCGTTGTTGATGTTCAGTTTTTCCCGGTGTAGCGGATACTTCAAAACTACCATCCTGCAGTCGCAGCCGGATTATCCCTCAGAATTGAACCCCAGCCGGATACAATACATGCTGCATGTGAACCCCTGATAAATGCTTTACAGAAACCTGCAAAAGGAGTTATCTTCAGTTTAGCATCCATTATAGATCATCAAAATGAGAGATCGGATATTCAGCTTTTTACAGCAATAAGGGGATAGAGGAGAAATGGAAGAGATACTGAAAAAGATCAGAGCGGAATTGAAAAGAAATGTCGATGAGAAAACACAGAAAAGCTGCCGGAATTTTTTCAAAGAGAAGATTAAATTTTATGGAGTAAAAGTTCCTGTCGTAAATAAAATAAGCAAGGCACTTTTTAAACTTGTTGAAAATGAACCGAAGTCACAGATATTTGATTTGTGTGAAAAGCTGTGGCAATCGGGGATTATCGAAGAATCTTTTGTGGCATGCAACTGGTCATACAGAATACATAAAAAATTTGAACCGGGGGATATAGAGGTATTCGAAAAATGGATTGATAAATATGTGAATAACTGGGCCTCCTGCGATACCCTCTGTAATCACACTGTTGGTGAATTCATGGAAATGTATCCTGACAACATTTCCCGGTTAAAGAAAATGGCAAAATCTGAAAATCGTTGGATGCGGAGGGCATCAGCGGTGACCCTTATTATCCCCGCAAGAAAGGGTAAATTTTTAAAGGATATTTTTCAGATAGCGGATATCTTGCTGTTAGACAAAGATGATCTGGTTCAGAAGGGGTATGGATGGATGCTAAAGGCTGCAAGTGAGGCAAACCAGAAAGAGATTTTTGACTATGTGATAAAAAACAGAGCTGTCATGCCCCGGACAGCTTTAAGATATGCGATTGAGAAGATGCCGAAGGAGATGAGGGTGGAGGCGATGAAGAGAGTGGGGTAGAGTATGGACAAGAACTGATAAAAGCTGGTAAGGATTTAGTAATCACAAACGAACAGGTCGCACTAATACAAAATGAAAAGAAATGAACCACATGCAGATCGGATATTATAATATTGATTTTAGAATAATAATCGCAATTAAACATTAATCAGATAAAAACAGCTGAGACCATATTAAAAGTTGACTAATATGAGAAAACTCGAAAAACTCTGCTTCTTACTACCCCTAATACTTTTCCTCAATTGTAACAATTCCCCTCCAAGAGTGTTAGGTAACGGCATTATAATCTCCCAGGAGCGTACTGTTCCGGATTTCTCTGAGCTCTACCTTGAAGGCAGTTATGTCGTTTTTATTGATTCCTCTTCAAGTGACATAATAGAAATTGAGGGAGAAGAGAATATATTGCCACACATAAGGACTGAAAAAAGTGGTTCCATGTTTAAGATTTATCCTGACCGCTCTGTCTCCTGCACCGTTCCTGTAAAAGTATTTATGAAGAATGAAAACCTTACCGGAATAAAAATCAAAGGAACTTCAAGAATCGATTGCAAAAAAGCAGAAGGAAAAGTGTTGGATGTCGATATTACCGGTGAGGGACAAATGGATCTTTCAGGGAATGTAAAACGCCTGAATATTGATATTGATGGAACCGGCAATATCAATGCGAAAAAACTTGATGCTGATTCGACCAGAATTGGTATCGATGGAATGGGGATTTTAACGGTAAATGCCAATAAATATCTGAATGTGAAAATAAAAGGTATGGGTAATATTACTTATTATGGTGACCCTGAGATTGTTCAGAAAATTGAAGGGATTGGATCGATTACCAGCGGTGATTAATTTAAATCCAGCTTAACATCGGGAGGAGTACGAGAGTACGCGAGGGTACGAAAATACGACAGAATGAAGACATTCAGGATACGATTTCGACGACTATGAAAAGTACACCGGGAGGAAAAGACTAAAATAATGGTACAGAATTTCAGGGCATAAAGCTCAGTTCTCATTTTCTTTGCCATACTCTTTTATTATCTGTCCTGCCCAGTCAAACAAAGCCCGCGATAACTCATCAAAACTGATCTCCTTAGCGGGCTGATCACCTTTCATTCCCTGGTAGGTTTTCAGAAGAATTTGCTCTTTCTGGCTGACTTTTTCAATGAGATCGTTGTGTTTTTTGATATAGTTACCGGTACGGCAATAGTAGAGAGCCTGTATGGCAAAAACTGCTCCCTTATATAGAGACTTGAGGATACCAGGATCTTTCTCATGTATAATATTGTGCCCGCACAGATGATAAATATTGCATGCACCGGTGAGGATAGCGTTCCGGATATCATCACTGGTTAATTGAGGTATTAGAGTTTTAAGATCACCAAACAGTGGTGTCGTGTCATGGTAAAACTGGAACAGGTCAGATTTGATCCAGTTATGCAACTCCTGTTTTCCTGATAAAAAACCACAGATCTTGTCTCTGTAAGGCAGCCCTGAAATTGCGTTATCGTAGGCTTTAAGGTCATCTGTTGTCAGAGTGTCAAGGATAACCACCATATCGATGTCGCTATTCTCATCAGCTTCATCCCTGCCGTAACTGCCCTGAAGTCCTATAAAGAGAAGGCGTGAACTGAAAAGCGATTTTACAGACTGAATGTACTGATTAATCCATGGTTTAAGGTCTATTTGCATGTGGATAATATACTTTCAGGCTAATATGAGAACACGGGTGTACGAGAGTACGAAAGAATGACAGAACGACAATACGACAACACGAGGGCACGACGGTCATGCTGTCATGCAATCGTGCGGTCATGTTGTCGTGCGGTCATGTTGTCGGAGAGTGCTGAAAAATTTGTGTATTTGGCAGGCCGGTTCTATCCCATGGAAATATTATAAATCCCATCCCAGTCCAAAACCGGTTCTTCCATCAGCTTCCTGCATCGTTTGGCCATCACAGAAGAGGGATTTCTGAGGTCTGGAGAGTTTTCCAGGGTAATTGCACCATCAAACTCTGCGGCAGCACTTTCAAACTCTCCTTTTCTGTATAATTCAAAGGCATTTTCATATTTTGAAATCAACTCCCTTACCCTGTCATCACTTTTCTCTGCAAAGCCCATCAGTTGATATATTAAAACCGGTTCAGATCTGCCCTTGACACGGATATTGTCAAGACACCTGAACAGAAAGTCATGTCTCACAAGGTCAAATGTCTGCTCTCCTACAATCGTGTCAGCTCCGTATTCTTTTGCCGCTCCCTCAAACCTCGATGCCAGGTTGACGGTATCACCCAGCATGGTGTAGTTCATTCGTAAACTGCAGCCCACATTACCGGTTACAAAATGTCCGGTATTTATACCGATACGCATTTTTATCGCGGTCAGATGTTTCCTGGCAGAATCGTTCATCCATTGTTCCCTTAATCTCTCAAGTGCCTCCTGCATCAGTACCGCCGCCCTGCAGGCATCGAATGCATGGCAATGGGTCGGTTTTGGTGCCCCGAAAAACGCCACAATGGAATCACCGATATATTTATCCAGTGTGCCGTTATTGTTCAGAAGTATTCCGGTCATGGTGGAAAAGTATTCATTGAGATATGAAATCAGATCAACAGGTGAGAGCTGCTCGGAGATTGTAGTGAAATTTTCTATATCACTGAAAAATGCGGTAGCATAAACCATCTCCCCGCCCAGCTCCGGCTTGATTCTTTCCTTATGCATTTCATTGATAATATCACTTGAAAGGTAAGTACTGAAAGTGTTAAACAGGAATTTCCTGTCTACTTCTTTTTCAAAGTAAACGATAAGAGAACCGAACACTGAAAACAGTGAGCCTGAACAGATTCCCTCGAGTACAGGCAGGAAGTAGCCTGATGAGTAAAGATAACGGCTCAGGAAGTAAACAAATCCGAATATCAGAAATGCTCCTGTGACCGCTATCTGCGGAGAGAGGAGATAAAAAAGGACCGCAATGGCGGCGATAATAATGATTGAAGTGAGTACTGCCGCAGGTCTTTCATTTGAGCGTAAACCTGTTCCCTTTAGAATTGTAGATGCTGCTCTGGCATGCATCAGGACATTTGGTGAACGTCCCAGCCCTTCACGCGCGCTAAGCGGGGTGATGCCAAAATCCCCAAGTGACAAGGCCGTGTTCCCGATAAAGACTATTCTCCCATGTAATTGCTCCCTGCCGATTGACGGAGAATTTCCCTGAAGCCAGGCTTTATGAGACTTGCGCAGATCAGTCATGGTGTAAACAGGTATACTGTCTGAAAAATCGACACAAAGGTAACCTTCACGATCAACCGGAATTTCTTTATCATTGACAAATAATCTGTTTCCCTGTCTTTTTAATGATGTACCGGTACTGTCAAAAAGAAAACACGCGCTGAGAGCAAAGGAGGGATAAATAAGTGAATCCTGAGAGATAAGAAGAGGTATTCTTCTGTCGATACCATCGGGAAACGGTCTGGCAAGATTGAAAAAACCCATGTGTGTGGCTTTGTCAAGCAGTGCCCTGTAGGGCAGTACGCCGCCTGAGGCCTCCAGACCTTTGATGGTGCCTTTGGCTATGGCATAACGGGATGGAATCATGTGTGATCGTCTGTGTACATTAAACTCAAAATCGCTGAACCGGGCTCCGTAGGCCAGTACTACATTGGAGCTGTAGCCGATAAGTTCCCTGAACATCGAATCATTCTTATCGCACGATTCAAGATTATCAGCGAAGATAATATCCAGTGCTATTACCCGGGCTCCCATTTCCAAAAGATAATCGATAAAGTCACCGTAAAGATCTTTCTCCAGTGGCCAGCCATGTGTGTTGAGAAATTCCTCGTCGACTCCCACTACTGCAACATTGTTGGATACCGTATGGCCGTATCCCTCTCTTGCCCAGGAGTCGGACATCTGCCACTCAAGCACGGAAATCGCGGGTATGGAGAAGGCAATCAGGGTGACAGACAGGGAAACCGCTGCAGAGAGTGTGAATCCCCAGAGAAGCCGTTTCTTTACGGATAATTTATATATGTCAAAAGGCAGTTTCATGGTATGTTCTCATTCAAACCAGTACAGAAGATCGGCTATTTTTGATACCTGCTGAGGATCTGCTCCACGGATCCCCCCATACGGCAGTACAACAGGCGCTTTGTTCGCGTTGCGTGTGCCGGTTGATGTTTCAGTGGTAGTGCCGGATACTTTACTGCTGTCAGAATCGGGAGAGGAGAGCACGCGTTGACGGATCAATTCCCTCAGACGCCGCAGATTTACCTCTTTATCGTCGGCTGCATCCATTATTTCCGCTGCCTTGGAAGAGTTGTCTCCCGTCAGATCTACGCCTAAATACCGGGAAAGGTTCTCACTGGATGGCATCATTGCCACAGCTTCCTTCAGAGCGCTTATAAACTGCTCACTTTCGCTGCTGCTTTTTGCCTTGACATAATAGCAAAGTGCGCGGTTTACGGCTATTCGCCCGGATGTGTCCTGTTTATAGATTGAATTCAGAATTTTCGCCGCATCGGTTTCTTCTCCAGCAAGAAGAAGTGCACAGGCATAGTTTGAAGAGAAAGCAGGGTCTTTATCCTTCTCAGAGGCCTGTTTGAAACTGCCATTTGCCTCGTTAATCATCCTTTGCCGGACATAAAGCAGGCCCTTTGAGTTAAGTATCTTTGCGGAACTTTTTCCCGATGAGTTCTGTTCCAGTTTCTTAAGCGCGCTGCTGAGAGATTCTTCTGATATTTTCTTCAGTTTACCCGCTTCGGAATCGACTGCTTTTTGCAGACCGTCAATTGAGACGCTTATTTCCGATTTCTTAACAGGGGCAGGCGGGCAGATTCCCCATGCTTTATGAAGATCGATTATGGTGATCCTGTTTCCTTCCGCAAGTGCTTCGTGAAACTCCCTGGCTGCGGTATGCCAGGCTTTGCTGAACCCCTCAGCAGGCATGGTTGTCTCAACAGGGATCCAGAGTGTGCCGTCATGTTCTACGGTTAACGCTGAATCCAGTGATAATATGTAGCGGTTTTTCCTGAAAATACCGGTATCGAACATGACAAGTACATGGTCTGAATAGGAGATTATTGCGGTGCGGATACCAACTGATGACAGGAGGGATGCGTAGAGCACCGCAAGATCATCACAGTCACCTGCTTTTCTTCTGATAGTCTCGGAAGGAAACTGTACCTTGTCGAGTCGGGCATCTCCCTGGTGGGCTGAGGGATCTTTTACATACTTTATACCAAGATGATTTATTGTCTGGAAGAGCACCATGCCGTGAAAAAGGCCGCGGCTATAATTGCCCGAGAAATTTACGGTTCTTACAGACTGGCTTGCCAGGTCTGCAACAACCGGATCCCCGTAAGTTACAAACCCTCCTATGCCTTCCTCAAAACTCCAGTCCATGGCGTTTCTCTCATGCACCTTAACCGGCGCGGTAAGTTTTTTCTCATATTTTTTGCCATTTACAGACCAGGAAACTGCTGCCTGCCCGTAAACTGTCCGTGTGCTGCTGTTTTCCAGCACTTTATCCCGGTCAAGTATCAGGTTCAGAGTCAGTTCATGTGTTTGTCCTGAAGAGAGATGGTTCAAGTGCTTTTCTGCGGGCAGATTCATCATTTCAGGTATTATCACACTGATCTTCAAATCGAGGACATCCTGCTTTTCACACTGTACATTTATTCCGGCCAGCGGGTTGTTTTCGTAATAACGGATCCGGGCAGGAAAGATATCCTTCAGATTAAAAGCTGTGATCTCTACTTCTGCTTTTTCCGGATTAAAAGATGTTTCATTCGGAGCGGTTCCTTTTTGCAGTACCATGCGGTGGGATGAGAGTTCTGCGATCGATGTCTGTTCGAATGCTTTGACAGCAGATACTCGCAATTCGTTGATGCTTCCCCTCAGGTCAACATCGTAAATACAATCGTTTCCCTCTATATAGCGAAGCTTCAGGTCACGTACTGATGATATTTTTTTGAGCTTCTGTTCAATGCTGTCAAGATTCTTTACAGGGAATCCACGCAGTACAATCACCACTCTGCTCTCATTGTAGGCTTCACTCTGCCAGAATTGGTTGAGGTCGGAGATCAGCTCCTGGGCAAGTTCCTCTCCGCCACTTTCCAGCCCGAAGTTTGCTGCAGAAGTCTCTTCTCTTGAGTTTTTTGTAATTTTTTTGGTACGTGATGCAATGATTTGGGCGTTATCGGAGCGTACTATCCGCGCATTGAGCTGGATGGGAACAGAGTAGAACTGAGAGCCATAGATTGTTTTGGGAGTTGCTTTTGCAACAGAAACGCTGCCCCGGATGAGGAGGTCGGCGCCGTTTCTGAAAGCGATGTCAGCGAGCTGCTTGTTGTCATCCAGACCCTGAATGCGGGCAGACTGTTCCGGCTCAACTACTATAAAGCCCTTTGAGGTAAGGACCTGTTCGAATTTAAAGGATGCGGTTTTCTCCTGCATCGGCTCCTTTTCAATCCGCTCGTCAAGGAGTACCATAATCCTGGGCTGGTTGACCATTTTGTAAAGGAGCTTCTGTGCTGCAAGATCACTCTCCAGTTTACCCATCGATACATCAGCCTTGATAACCACCTTTACAAGGCCGAATTCCTGTTTTTCCTCTTTTACTCTGCAGGCGGAGACATAGCCTGATGTATGGGAGATAATCTTATCCGATACGAGTGAGAAATTTTCAACGAGAGTTTTTGAGCCGATACTCACTCCAACGCATTTTTCAACCGCATTGCGTAAAGCAGCATTGACTGCGGCATCCCTGTTATATCCGTAACCTTCCGTGATAATTTCTTTGCCGTTTACGGGCAGAGAAAAAACCAGGAACAGAATTGCAAGAATTGTTTCTGTAATATTCTTTTTATTCATTTTTATAAAAGACCTTTCCTCAGAGCGTCTCCTTTATTTGTTTCTTTCCCGGTATAATTTCTGAATTTGGAAAAAACTGGATATTCAGTTGATAAACCCGGTCGGCAGGGGAAGTGTCATTCTGTACAAGAGAGCGTATCTCTTTTCTGAACTGATCTATTTTATGCTGGATTTTCTGCATACACTCTTCTGATATACTCATGGTATTGGTCGATATGTCATGACATTTTTCTGTTTTACATAACAGGATCGTTTTTGCCAGTTCCAGGCATTGCATCTGGTATTGACGGATCAGCTCGTTCTTGACAAATTCTCCGGTTTTGATGGTCTTGTCTGTTGGTTTGTAATAACCGGACTCATTCTTTTTTATTAATCCCAATTGTTTCATCAGTGACAATGAATTCTTGACATCGGTCGCCGACACAGATGGGAATATCAGATCTGAAAGTGCCTTGTAATCATCTCTGAAATTGTAAATATCAAGGATCGCACGAATTGTGCTGTTATACCAGTTTTTGTAAAAATCATATTCCTGTTCAGTGATAAAGCGGCATTGGGTTGCGCTCCTGCTGATGAGCTGCTGCAGGTAGTACTCTTTCTCACCAAGGTTCATGGTTTGATTGTAATTGACCAGTAACCGGAAATAATGGGCTTCGCTGTCATTGAGTTCCAGAAGCTCAATAAAGCGGTTTGTGAACTCAGCGGTCGCCATTTTCGTCCCATTTACTACATTTGCGAAGTAGCTTTTGGAGTTTCGCTGTCCGAGACGGAAACAGATGTATGAGTGAGTAAATCCAGGATCAAAACATTTCCGTTGCCTGCGATAGTCTTCCAGGTATTTACGGAAATCGAAATAGGTAAAGATATTGGGAAGCTGTTTATCCATAGTATACCGGGATTAAAAGTGGTACAGGCGAAGGATAATGACATTTAAATATAAATATAGTCAAGTTCGGGAGGGCTAATCAACCGGGGCTGGTTCTATATTTTGTAGAACGTTTACATTTTTGAATAAGATTAATTTATATTTCCACTGTAATCACATTAGAATAAGTAAATACCCAGTTGGAAAGCCACGTTGGCCTGAATATTCAGGAGTTATAATGTATCTCAAAATCCGCATGATAATTTTTACGGCAGCTATTAATGCTTTTTGCAGCAAAGAAAATGATGCTGTAAAACTTATAGATGGACTCTGTGACTCACTCGTACAGTCTATCAAAACAACTGAAAAGCTTCGCCTGGCGGTTTTACCCTTTTCCGACAAGGCTGGTGCGGAATCTGAAAAGGGAAAGGCTGTTGCCGAGATTATAGTCTCAAATTTGGACAGATCGAACCGGTTTACACTTGTAGAACGCGGGGAATTCCAGAAAATGCTGCAGGAGATAGAACTTTCCCAGACCGATCTGGTTGACGAGGCTACCGCTGTAAAGGCGGGGAAAATCATGGCCGCAGATGCCGTACTTTCAGGCAGTATCACGGATGTATTTGGCTCATACAGGATAAATGCCAGGATTATCCGCACAGAGACAGGAGAGATCCTTGCAAGCGTATCAGTAGCGGTTGCGCCTGCGGCTCTTGATGGTATCACAAAGGAGCTTCTGGGGGAAAAGGTTCAGGTGTCCTCATCGATTTTCCGAAGCCTGCTTGCACCGGGATGGGGACAGTATTACACCAATCACCCCGGCCATGGCACGATTTTTTTATCGCTCACCGCTGTTTCTGCCGGATTTACTGTCTGGTCTATAGTTGACTGGAGTGTCAAATCCGGAGAGGTTTCTGCGAACAGAACAAAACTTCTCTCAAAAGACCCGGATGAGGATAAACGGCTTCGTGAGAAGGCTGTAGATGAGCGTGACGAGGCAAGGAGACGTGCCGCTATAGCGGGAAGCATTACAGGTGCGGTTTGGGCAATTAATCTTATCGATGCCGCAATTCTGGGTGGTAAAGAGAAAAACAAAATACGGGAACTCTATTTCTCATTTGAGGGGGGAATTCCGGAAGCTGGTATTGTTCTAAGTTTCTGAATAAAGCAGTGCAGATAATTTGTTCCAATATAATGATGATGTTTATAATTTAACCTGTGAAAATTGACTTCTATCGTGAATAAACGGAGGTAGTATGCGCAGGCCGGTAACTGTGATATCATTTTATCTCACACTATTTCTCCTTATATCGCTCAGATGCAACTGCAACCAGGACAGCGGAACCGGCCCGGTAGATAAAATCTACCGTTCAAAGCTGGTGGGAAAAGTTGTTGACAAGAAAAACAAGGGTATTCCAAATGTAATAGTGACTGCGTACCCCGATGGTCACACTACTGTATCAGACAATAATGGTTATTTCAGACTGCCTGACCTTACCGGCGGAGTGGATTATTCTCTTCATTTTTCCCGTTACGACTACAGGGATACATCGATTGGAACTTTCCGGCTTGGGTACGATGACGAGGATACGCTGGGAAATGTAAAGATGACCTGGAGGTACGGTTCTATAAGCGGAGTTGTTTACCTCGATAAAGAGGGAGGCGATACTGCAAAGTGGTCTGGAATTGAGGTCGAAAAACAGAGCCAGTCAAAGCTGCTTTTAAACGGTGTTTTCAGTTTTGACAGGGTGGAACCAGGAACGACTGATGGAATGGTACGTCTTATTGCCGCTTTGCCTGGTACAGGTTTCGGAGTGGCCGATGTTCCGCTTCAGGCTGATACATCGCTGGAAAATGTTGCTGTTGTAATTACCAGACAGGGCGGCAGTGTTACAGGAACAATAATCGATGAAAAGAATGTTCCTGTAAGTAACGCGGAAGTGTTTGCGCTTGGGGGGGCTATTTCGACTGTAACTGATTCGCATGGTATTTATGTACTTAACAATATTCCCAGTGAGGGAGAAGTCATAATTACCTTTAAAACAGAAAAAGGTGAGGCAATTACTGTCGGAAATGTTAAGGCTGTTGAGAATGAAATAAGGCAGATTGCGCCTGTTATTCTCACTAAGTCTGTTAAGGACATACGTACCGGGTTAACTCTTACTCCATCTCCTGTAAATCTTAATTCAATTGACAGTACCGTAGTGCTGCGGGTGGATATAAAAAATGCGGAAAGTGCAACTGTAGTTAAATATTTCTGGGATTATGACGGTGAGCCGGGAGTGGATGACTCCACTGTAAATGCATGGCTTGAAATCGACAGGAAACTTCTTGATCTTGGTACAAAAGACACACTGAGAAATGTATATGTCAAGGTGCTTACTGCAGAAGGAGAGCTTAGCGACAGTGCTGTTGTTCCGGTCCGTGTCGCAAAAGGCGAAACAGATAAAAAATTGCCGGTTATTACTGGTGTTGTTGTGGACAGTGAGGGAAAACCTTTCAGCGGTGTGAGTGTGTATCTGGCAGGTGTTAAACTTTCTGCTGTAAGCGGTCAGGATGGAAGTTTTTCGTTCTTTACAGAAGGACTCAGCGACCAAAAAGATACACTAAGGTTTTTCAAATGTGGATATAAAACTGTATCAACTCCGATAAGTTCATACAACGGGATAATTGAAACTGTTGTTCTTCACAGTTCTGTTCCTCCTGAAATTACATCTGAGCCGTCAGATACAACGGTTTTTGACAGTTCATCAGTTACTTTCCGGGTAGAGGCAGCAGGGGATGATCTATTATACCAGTGTTCCGCAATGATACCGCAATCACCGGGGAGAATTCATCTTCCTTTACAATACTGGCAAGAATGGCTGATAATGGAGTAGTATACAAATGTAAAGTATACAACTGTTCTGACAGTGTGTTTACCAGGGAGATTATGCTTAATGTGCAGGGTAGAGCACCCGTTATAATTACTCATCCGCGAGATACAACGGTTGAAGAGAAATCCGCTGTATCCTTTTCTGTTACTGCTGCAGGAGATGGATTGACATACCAATGGAAGAGAGACAATATCAATATTCGATCAGCAACCGGTTCATCTTATACGATATCCTCGGTCACTGTTAATGATTCGGGTGCTACATTTAAATGTATAGTAACTAATTCATACGGGAGTATAGAAAGCAACAGCGCAACTTTGAATGTTGTACCGGTTTCGAAGTCAAATCTGGTGACCAATGGGGATTTCAGTTCAGGTGAAGAGGGATGGACGCTTTATGGGGACTTGGCTAATGGGAGCATCGTAAATGGAGAATACAAAATAAGTATAAAAGGAACTCCTGATACTGAATATGTTAATGAGCTTGTACAGGATGGGATTGCTCTGGATAGCGGGAAAACCTATGTAGTATCGTTTGATGCGTACGCTGAAAAAGAAAGGTATATCAGTGTTTCATTGATGGAGACAGATGACCCATGGGCAAGTTATATGTATGAAGAAATATCACTATCCACTGATAATGAAAAATATTCTATTGAGTTTACAATGAAGTATCCGTCAGATTCAAACAGCCGTCTTGTAATCTGTGCAGGGTCTTCTACTGCTGCAGTTTATTTAGACAATATCGGAATTTACCGGAAAGATTGACGCTGCCGGACAAATTTGTTCTCTATTTTGTGAAAAATTATTTATTCAGGGTGCTTCAAAGGGAGACTGCAAGAGACTGGGTATTCTTGATAATCTGAAGCTGAAATATTGCCGCTTTATCAAGAATGTAGCTTTCCAGGAGAATGCTTTTGGCCGAGGAGTTTGCCCCTTCATTGAATATGTACCTGCGATCCTTTCCGCTTTCCTGAAGAATTACATTGCATGAGGTTTTTTTGCCTGAAATCCTTGAGAGATGTGTTCTCAAACAAAGAACCGATATAATCTTCACCGATTAATCCGCAGCAGTATACATCTGTGTCGGAATTGGAAAGCCTTTTCAGGTTTACAGAGGAACTGAATGCATTCCCGCCCGGGTATAATGATATTTCCGCGTGATACACTCACCTTCACTTGGTAATCTGGCTGCCTTTTCACTGATGATATCGGCAATCAATGTACCTGCGCATAGTATCTTTTTCATATTTTGTCATTCTCCTTCTGCTTGCTTTTCATGTCCGAAATGCTTTCCCAGCCCCAAAAGTACCTCAGTACCTCTCCCGACCTCGGATCTGACATCAATAGCAATAGACAACCGGTCAGCAAGTTCTTTTACCAGGTAAAGACCAAGCCCTGTGCCTCCGCTCTCTTTTCTGGTAGTAAAGGCAAGATCGAAAATTTTCGATAACTGCTCTTTCTGAATACCGCATCCTGAATCCCTTATCACCAGCTCGTCTTTATCCATCTCTATCCGGATTTTACCATTCTCCTTTATGGATTCAACGGCATTGGAAAGGAGATTCATGATAATCCGGGAAAACGCTCCTTTGTTGGTTTTTATTTCCAGACCGGGAGGGAGATTCAATTCATAGGAGATATTTTCACCTGTCTTGTTCTTAAAGATTTCAATAATCGGGGCAAGAAAGGAATGAAGCTCTATAGTTTCAACTGAAAAGCTCTCACCATGGAAAAGAGAGCGCATTGTATTCACTATACTCTCGATACGGGAGACATTTTCTTTGATAAAACCGATGCTCTTTGTCAGGGTATTGTCTGATGTGCCGGCAAGCTCCTGAGAACTTTTCTCTATTACATAGAGAGGCCCCCTGATCCCGGAGAGGGGATTGAGGATTTCATGGCAGATTCCGGCGGTTAACATCCCGACAGATCTGTATTTTTCCAGTTCGAATGCCCGTCTTTTCAGGGCATTGTACTCAAGTAAAGAAAAGATCCTTGCTTTGAGCAGATCCATTGTAAATGGCTTCGGTATATAATCGATTGCCCCGCTTGTAAGGCCTTTCAGTTCCTCGGAAATTCCTGATTTTGCGGTGAGGAAAATAAAAGGTATGCCCCTTGTCTGATCATTTTCTCTCACTCTTTTCAGTAACTCATAACCATCCATGGTATCCATCATGACATCGGAAACAATCAAATCTGCATTGAATTTGCCGAGAAGATCAAGCGCATCTTTACCGTTTGACGCGCAGAGGACATTGTATTCAGGGATAAGTGATTCCCTCATGGAGAGGATCAGCTCTCTGTTATCTTCCACAAGTAATACAGTTTTCTTATTACAATCTATGTTTGTGTTTTCAACAGAAGGATTGTCTTTAGTGACCATAAGATGTGGTGCAGGTCTTAAATCCGAAAGAGACAGGGATTCTCCGTGGGATCCGGATGGAAGTTTTACAGTGAAACAGGTGCCTTTCCCGTCACTTTCAAGGGAAATTCTCCCTCCCATACCCTCAACTATACCTTTGACAATATAAAGACCCATACCCATTCCCTGAGTATTTCCTTTTTTATGGGAGATCTGGTAATACTTGTCAAAGATATGTTTCTGCTTTTCTTCTGGAATTCCATTACCTGTGTCTATAACCTTGATAGTGACCTGATTCCGTGAGTAAAAAATCAAATATTAACAAAAAAACTCATGCAAAGACCTTGTTAATATTATAAATTATGGGTGAATGTGTTTGACAATAGAATAGTAAAAAAATTCACCCGGCAGGTGTAATGAAAAAGCCCCCAAAATTTGTAATAACT
>Ga0116189_1001067_pt1 | contig 22221 bp, 17 predicted proteins | sample AD_JPNTR3_MetaG_FD_89895 | JGI IMG/M metagenome (GOLD analysis project Ga0116189, IMG submission 89895) | Active sludge microbial communities of municipal wastewater-treating anaerobic digesters from Japan - AD_JPNTR3_MetaG | ecosystem: Engineered > Bioreactor > Anaerobic > Digestate | place... | reverse complement strand
ATCAAACACGATCACCGCCCTGGCCGATGCTCACCGGGATAACGTTCCCTTACTGGTAGTGACCGGCCAGGTCGGCACGTCTGCCCGCAATACGGATGCCTTTCAAGAGTTGAACATCACCGAGATTGCGGCGCCTGTCGTCAAGAAGGCTTTTTATCTGAGTCGGCCGGACGAGATCGTGGAAACCGTCTGCACGGCGTTTCGAACCGCTCGTGAAGGTCGTCCCGGACCGGTGCTCATTGACTTCACCAAGGATGCGCAGCAGGCGGTTGTGTACTCAGGAGAGATAGCAGCTCTTACACCGGCTGCTTCCCTGCCCCGCGAATCGTCTACTATCGACATTCCAGAAAGTTCGCTGGACGAAGTGGCGCGCCTGTTGTCTCGAGCTTCTCGCCCCGCCATTATCGCGGGGTATGGTCTCATCTTGGCGAAAGCTCAAAAGGCGCTCAGGGAATTGCTCGAGATCGTCCCTTGTCCTGTTGTCCACACTTTGCCAGGGAAAGCGGCCCTGGACTCAAGTCATCCCAGGAATTTTGGGTTGCTCGGAATGCACGGCTTTTATGTAGCGAATTGGATCATTAACCGGGCAGATCTGATCATCTCCCTGGGCGCGCGCTATGACGACCGGATCACGGGAGATCTCAAATCCTTTGCTCCTCGCGCCGTCCGTCTGGTTCATTTCGATATTGACCCGGCTCAAATCAGTAAGGTCCTCCCAGAACGGAAACTGGGCGTCGTTGGAGACCTGAAGCATACGCTTACGGCGCTCATCCGAAGGCTGGAAGGATCTCAGTTCGATCTCTCGTCATGGCAGGCGGAGATCGCGGCTATCAAGGAGACCCATCCATCGACCTACAAACGGAAATCAGATGTCCTTCAAGCCCAACAGGTGATCGAGGTTTTGAGTGAAGTCATTGACAAAACACGACCAGACAGAGAACAACCGGTAATCTTCACCACTGAAGTGGGTGATCACCAGATGTGGGCAGCCCAGTTCCTCCAGGTGCGTGATAACTGGCACTTTATCACCACCAGCGGGCAGGGCGCTATGGGAGCTGGCTTGCCCATGGCTATCGGAGCCCAGCTGGCATACCCGAATGCCCTAGTTGTCTGCCTGGCTGGGGATGGAAGTTTGCGCATGTCCGAAGCCGAGCTAGAGACGGTCACCGAGCAGCAGTCGCCTCTAAAGATCATCCTCTTCAACAACCAGGGGTATGGAATCGTGCGCATGTGGAACGACTTCTTCTATGAAGGAAGGCGAACCGGAGTGGTCAAATGCCATAAGAACTGGACCCTGTTGGCGCAGGCCAACGGCTTTTCAGAATCACGAGTCCAAACCGTCTGCCAGCCAGCGCAGCTGCGCAAAGTCTTGGAGTCAGCTCTCTGCCAGTCTGGACCGTGCTTTGTGGAGATGGTTACGCCCTACGAAGAGTGCCTGCCCCTGTTGCCGCCGGGAAAACGCTTTGAGGATGTGATTCTGTGACGGCTACATCACGCTCAAGCCTCACGCATGGTAACTGAGGGCGACGAGATCGGATGTACGTCAGGAGCTAACAAGCAGGATGGACTATGAGTTTTCAAAGCACAGCAGTCATGCATATTCGAAAGGCGCCACGCGACTGGCCTCCCGACGCCGATTTGACCAAGGCGGAATGGCAGGAGGCGGAAAAAGTTTCTTTTATGACCTCCTACCGGCCGGACCAGCTCTACCCGGAGATATGCACGGCTGTGGCAGGGAGGTGGACCCCAAGCTACGTGTATTTTGCTTTCTGGGCGCCTTTTATTAGATTGAATGTCTACCGAGACAAAGGCCCTGGCAAAAAGTGGGGGCTCTGGAACCGGGATGTGGTCGAAGTGTTTCTGAACCCTTTCCCTGAGAAACCCAAGACCTACTGGGAGTTCGAAGTGGCGCCCGACAATCAAGAGATCGACTTGGCGATTGACGCCACCAGGGAACCGATGGTTTGCGATGCCGGGTGGAACTCCGGCTTTGAGCACGCGACGTTTGTAGACAAGGCGCAGAAGATTTGGTTCTGCGAAATGCGCATACCGGCTCGTCCGTTGGGGCTTCCCCGGATTGAGGCGGGCATGGTTTGGAGAGCAAATTTCTACCGCTGCGACGGATCCGGGGATGACAGCCAACGCCGGTTTCTGGCGTGGAGTCCCACGTTGCGCAAGTCCTTCCATGTTCCTGAACGGTTCGGCGCTCTACAATTTGAGGATTGAGGTGAAGATTATGGCTCTGGATCCGAAGGGTATCTCCGGTGAGCGCTGCCTCGAGACAATTCGATATCTCGAATCCATTGGAGTCCGTGTGGCTGGCACGCAGCAAGAAAGGCAGGCTGCTGCCTGGATCTGTCGTGAGTTTGACCGGCGCGGGTTGACCAACATCCAGGAACAGGAATTTCCCTGCTTGACCTTCGGTCACTCGCGGTGCGAGCTGTCGGTTTTCGCCAACGGACGCTGGAAGACGGTTGAGGCCTTGCCTGCCGCGCATAGCCCGGCGACTTCCGCCGATGGACTCGAAACAGAACTAGTCTATATCGAGAAATTGCCCGGATCGAAACGCGAGTGCGCTGCTCGGCTGAAAGGAAAGGCGGTGCTGCTGTTCTGCTCCCTGCTCTTTGACTGGTCCCGTTTCCGGAGGATCATGGGATCCCAACCGGCCGCGCTGCTCGTGGTCGATGACCGAATTCCCTTCAGCTGGACCGTGGCAGTTGGCTTCCCCCGTTACTGGATCGACCTCATCGACTGCCCCGTTGTGAATATTTCTTACACGGACGCTTGGGAACTAGTGCGAACCGGGGCGAGCGGGGTCCGGCTCTCGCTGCAGGCGTTCATTCGGGAATCGATATCTCAAAATGTTATAGGGGATATTCCGGGGTGCCGATGGCCCGAGGAAATCATCATTGTTTCGGCTCACCACGACTCTGTTGCAAACAATCCCGGCGTCGATGACAACTGTACTGGTGTGGCGGCCGTGCTGGAGCTGGCGCGGCTTTTTGCTGGAGCAGCGCCAGGCAGGACACTTCGCTTCATCTCCTATGGTGCCGAAGAACAACTTTCAGAAGGCGCCCGCCATTACGCTGCCACGACTCCCGACATCAAACGAATCCAGTTTGTTTTGAACACCGACAGTATCGGCGCCTGGATGGGCCATACGGGGATTTACTGCGCTGGCCCAGCTGAACTCCCTCGCCTGATCGAAGAACTGAATCGTGCAACCGGTTTTCCTGGGCACGTCAGTCTGGAGCTTTCTCCGTTCAGTGACCATTTCCCTCTCAACTTGTGCGGGATCCCAGCAGTCTGGTACTACCGCCAGACATTTGCCGCCGCCCGCCACTACCATCACAGCGCCCAGGAGACACTGGAGGTCGTCTCGCCGCGTGTCCTGGAATCTACGATCCGCCATCAAGCGGCCCTCCTGGACCGATTTGCCAACGACGAAACCCTTCCCTGCCCACGGCGCCTGACGCAACGCCAGCAGAAGCAACTAAGGCGGATGGCAGGGGAATGGATGGGGGTACGAAACGGTCTGACTGATCGGGAGTAAAGCCCCTCAAAACAAATCGAGAACTCACCTCAATAAGACGATCTGGCTCGTGACGAAACTGCGGGGAGGAGAGATGCCAAGAGGCGTTAGTTGCTATTCGACGGAAAGCAACCACAACCATAACCCGGGTGTAACAGAAAAGCAAGAAAAGAGTTGTCACCTTCAGTTCTTTTCCCGTGGTGCGCCCGGAAAACGCCAAGGGATCCGAAAAAAAAGTTAAAAGGAGGGAGAAACGGTTGGCCGAACGACTCGGAGCCTCGCCTGCTACCCGAGCCCAGAGAAGCTGAAAGCACGGGCGAGCACGAGTGCGATGCACCCAACCAGACTGGGTTTGTGTTCCAGCGAAGAGCGCACGATGGTCAAGTAGCCAAGATAGAAACGGTTTACCTGGGTCGTCAAAGTTCTCCGCAACTCCGGATAAATGATGTCCCAAGCCTCGGTTATCGGCCCGCCGATGACGATCAATTCAGGATTCACGGAGTAGGCGATGGGTACCAGGCCACGACCCAGATACTCTGCGGTTTGCCTCAGCGCTTCGATGGCCAATGAATTGCCCTGCCGTGCGAGCTTCACCAGGTCGCTGACCGAACTTACCGATGCCCCCGCCACGTTTCCTTCAGTTCGGCAAACCGCATGGAAACGGCGAAGAGTAGCTGGATCGCTCGCGAACACTTCCAGGCACCCGCGACCGCCGCAAGAGCAGGCCGGCCCAGTCGGATCAATCGAGATATGACCAAACTCTCCCGCACCGTTCACAGAGCCCGAATAGATTTGTCCCCCGATGACAATTCCTGACCCGATCCCTTCCCCCACATCCAGGAAGACCAGTTCGCGGGCCTGCCGAACCCGGTCCTTTCCAAACCACAGCTCAGCCAGTGCTGCCAGCCGAGCATCATTCTCAAAGTAAATCGGGAGCTCGATTTGGAGCGCATCTTTCAGGAGCGCGCCGAAGGGAACGTCTTGCCCCCAGCCCAGGTTTTCGCCGGCCAGCACGCGGCCCGTCGCCGGATCGATCAGACCCATCAGACTCACCCCGATGCCTTCAACCCGGGTGCGGTCCGGTGCATGGCGCACCATCTTGCGAACCACCTTCGCCACTTCGGCGACTGCCTGTTGAGGCGAAGGCTGGTTTGAGACGGCCGTGGAACGTAGGATTCGACCTGAAAAATCACTGAGTGCAATGGTTATTTCGCGAGGCCCGACATCGATGCCAAGCGCGTAAGCTTTGTCGGGATTGATATGTAAAAACCTCTTCTTGCGCCCCCCTAAGGGAGAAGCGGGACCAACGCCCTCTTCACGGACAAATCCGCTTGCCAGCAGCCTTGCCACGATTTTTGATACAGTACCGGCCTCAAGGCCCGTGTGTGCGGCGATATCAGCACGAGAAATCGGCTGGATTTCGCGTATCGCGTTGAGCACCAGGACTTCGTTGAAGTCGCGCAATGCATGGTGCCGGGCCGGACCTGTTCTGTTCAAATCAATCTTCCTCATAGTCCTCTCAGTTGCGTTAGTTACCGTCGAATAGTAACCTTTTCAGCAACCGAAAAGCAAGGAGATCTACCTCCTGCCTCGCCAGGCACCGGCAGATAGGAACAGAACCGGGAGCCCGAGCGTTTTCCAGCAGAGCAACCCGGCCGGTACCACTTGTGCCCAGACCTTTCTCTCCAGAGGTATGCAGAGCCCGAAGAGGAGTGGGTGATTCCTGGGGACAAATCAGTCGTCCAGCCGGGTCTCGTAGCAGCATGATACAACGCACCAGGAGCCCTGCTCTCGTGCCCGTTCTTGTTAATCGGCCCAGCTGCCGGGGTATCCGCCGTCACTACCTCTGATAGAACCTCTGACGATGCTGTTCGGCGAATTGCATCAGCTTCCTGGCTACATCAGGATGCATATCAATGACGTTCATCCGCTCATAAGGATCCGCTTCCATATCGTACAGGGCTGGACTCTGTTCTCGTTGCTGGTATTTCCCCGGAAAACCACCCTCCCCATAAGTAACTACGTACCTGTAGTCATGAAGAAGGTGCAACTTCCATTTCCCATCACCGGACAAAATCGCCTCAAGAAACCTTGTCGTGGAAAAAGCGTAATAAGGATGCGGGTTTGTCGCCCCGCTCTCATTCGTGATCACATCCCACATGTTTTTCCCATCGATTTCGTTTTGCGGCAACTCTGCACCTGCCAAATAGACGAGCGTGGGGAGGATGTCGATAGTACACAGCGCCTTTTTGCATTCCGTTCCCGCTTGAATCTTGCCCGGATATTTCATAATTGTCGCTGATCGGACGCCACCCTCAAACGATGTCCCTTTGGCCTCTCGAAAGGGCGTCTTTCCAGCGTGATCTCCATAGACGGACCACGGTCCGTTATCTGAGGAGAAGATAACCAGGGTATTCTCTTCCAAACCGTTTACTCTCAGCGCCTCTACGATCTGGCCGACTGACCAATCGATTTCCATCATCACATCCCCGTACAGCCCCACACCGGATTTCCCCCAGAATTTGTCGCTCACGAACAGTGGGACGTGCGGCATGCTATGCGGAACATACAGGAAAAACGGGCGGTCTTTGTTTTGATTAATGAAGCGCACCGCCGTTTCCGTGTACCAGGTGGTGAGCATCGTCTGGTCTTTGGGAGAAACGTCAGGAATCGTCGCTTTTCCGTTTTCCCAATACTGCAGCGGATACTTCCCCCAATTTTCAGGGCTTTCGGGATGATACCTCCACATGTCGTTGGAGTACATCAGCCCGCAAGATTCGTCGAATCCCCGAGCCGGCGGCCGTGTGTCCGGTTGATCGCCAATATGCCATTTCCCGAATACGGCTGTTTTGTAACCTGCCCGTTGCAAGACTTCCCCAATGGTCGCATACTTTGGATCCAGCCCCCGGCCATTCGGGCCATGTGCGCCAACCACTTTAGTCCGGCAGGGATAGCAGCCTGATAACAACGCCGCCCTTGATGCAGAACAGATCGCCTGAGGGACGCAAAAATTGTTGAATCGACAGCCAGCCTCCGCCAGCTGCCGCACATTCGGAGTCGGGTATCTTGGATTGCCGAAGGGCTCAAAATCGGCCCAGCCGGAATCATCAAGAAAGATAATCACGAAATTCGGTCTGGATCGGTTGGTTCCGACACGCTGGCTGAAGCGAGGCGCCGCGGAAAGCGCCGACAGCCCCACACTCACAGTTGCCGCCTCGAAAAACTCCCTTCGACTATAACTCCGACCGTTCATAAATCCCCCGTTTTCCGTGGCTTCAATCCCAGCAGTTGGCGTCCCCACGCCCTTTTGGGGTTGAAGGCTCTTGCCGGTTCTGCATTTACCATAACGCAGATTGGCCTCTATTTTCGTGTCAATCTTGAAGCCAACCAGGTGTTTACGTGTTGTCAACAGCTCGGTCTCGCAAAACGACCCGGTTGAAGCGAAAAAACGGCACTTAATACACATCTAGCTTCTCAACGAAACCGTTACTGCCAGTGACCGTTTGGGTAATTCCTTATCCAGGTGTACTCCCGTCACGCTTAATATCTTGCCCTTAACTCTCTAATAAAGCGTGATTTACCAGGAACGAGGCCAGGTGGAGCGCTGATTGCTACATTTCCAAGCATTCAAGTCCAAGAGCCACAGCCTTGGAAGAAAGGAAAATACAATGAGATTAAGAAGCCTCACTTTGGTGAGTTTTGCAGTGATTCTGAGCATCACGGCGGGTGCGGCTTTCGGGCAGTTCGGCCAGACAATACTGGCCAGCATTCCCTTCCCGTTTGTCATACAAGGGAAGCAGCTGCCGGCAGGAAAGTACTCGTTTTCCCGAGACGTGGGTAATCCCGCGGTCTTGGAGATCCGCAGTCAGGACGGTACGCAATCCATGCTGGTGCTGACTGAATCGGCCGAAACGATGAAAACGCCGGACCAGACCGATCTTGTCTTTGACAAAATCGACGGCAAATACTTTCTGTCGAAGCTCCGGAGTAGCGGGAACGTTTTGGGCTGGCAGATTCCAGAAGTGAAAGCCGAACAACGCTGGGAAAAGGATTACGTTGCCAGCCACACCAACGCTAAACCGTCCAGCCAGAACGTGACGATGCATCCGAGCCGTTAATCAAAGCATCCCGGCCGGGCTCACTTCTCAGGCAGGAGCGGCGCGTTCTGGGGCTTCGAAACCAGCCGGATTTCATCAGCGCTTGAAGTACCATCCGGTTCGACCAGATATCGGATCAGGACGTAGTCCCCCCGCTGAATTTGATCAATAGTGCCGGAGTGGTTTCCTTTCAAGACAACCGTTGCGGACGTGAGCCTCAAGGTAATGACTTCCGGCCGGTGGAGCTCGACTGCTTCTTGCACTCGGAGCAAAGAGGCGTCCCGCTCCACCAGAACAACCTGACCCGAGAGGTAGTGAACTTTGCTCGCGCTCGACGTGTCTCGAGTCATCCGGTCGGGTGAGGCGCCTGGACTGAAACCTGATCCTTCGCAGCCGGCGTAAAACAAGAGGAGAAAGCCGGTAATCCAAGCGGCCATCCTCATGGTCCGTGTCATAGATGGTTCTCTCTCGACGACTCTTCAATTGGCAAACCCCGTGCCATGTGAGCGGCTGGAGGCATAGTCCCGGTCAATACGCTTAAAATTCAATTCATTGCGGACGGAGCACCCACACGGCGGGCAGCAGATCGCGCAGGCGAGTTCCCGAAAATGTCAGTGAGGGTGAACGTTTTGGGGGACGACACCGGGTTCAGCAAGTAATAGCTCCGGGGCTCATGCTTAGGATTCGGGAGTGTCGTGGGACTGCTTTGACGCCACCAATCCAAATTTCTCGAGCCGGTAGTTGAGGGTACGATAGGTCATACCAAGCAGCCGCGCAGCCTTCGTCATGACACCCCCGCTTTTCTGCATGGCCTGAACGAGGAGGTGCTTCTCCAGTTCTTCAAAGTTCACCCCTTGATCGGGGAGCTCAATCCAGTCAAAAGTCGTTTGCGGCACGACCGGTGCCCGGACCTCGGCTGGCAAATCTGTTTCTTCTATCTCTTCTCCCTCCGTCAGAATCATGGCCCTTTCAATCGCGGATTCAAGTTCACGGACATTTCCGGGCCAGCTGTAAGTGAGCAAGCGCTGCATGGCGCGCGGAGAAACCCGCTTCGCGTCATGAGAAGCCACCGATTTGTATTTCTTCACGAAATGCTCGACAAGGAGCGGGATGTCGGTGACCCGCTCTCGTAGAGGAGGGATGACAATAGGAAACGTATTCAGCCTGTAATAGAGGTCCTCGCGGAATTTCTGTTCGCCGATCATCTTCCCTAAATCGCGATGGGTCGCCGAGATGATTCGGACATCCACTTTGATCCTCTCGCTGCTGCCAAGTCGCTGTATTTCACGCTCCTGAAGAACCCTGAGGAGCTTTCCCTGAAGGGGCAGTCCCAAGTCCCCTATCTCGTCCAGGAAGAGGGACGACCCGGACGCTTCTTCCAACAGGCCCTTCTTTCTCGCGAAAGCCCCGGTAAAGGCACCTTTTTCGTATCCGAACAATTCAGACTCCAGTAAAGCTTCAGGAATGGCCGCGCAATTGAGGCTGAACATCGGCTTGGCGGCCCGCGGGCTGAGTTGATGGACGGCGCGAGCCACCAATTCCTTTCCGACGCCGCTCTCCCCGTAAATCATTACGGTCGTGCTGTTGGGAGCCACTTTTCGTATAAGCCGGAAGACCTCCTGCATGCGCCCGTGGCGCCCCACAATATTCTCTATGGAACACCGTTCTTCGAGCTGGTTCCTGAACAGCTGGTTTTCCCTGATCAGATTCGCCTGAGTGACGGCCCTTTCCACCAGCACGAGCAGCTCCTCCCGGTTCAGCGGCTTTGTCAGGTAATCAAAAGCACCCTTCTTCATTGCGTCGACCGCAGACGGAACGCTGCCATGGGCAGTAACCATGATGACGAGTTGACCGGGCATGATTTTCCTGGCACTCAGCAGAAACTCGATACCGTCCATGGCCGGCATCTTGAGGTCTGTCAGAATCACGTCATAGGCGCCGGTTTCCACCATCTGCAACGCCTGGGCGGGGCTCCCGGTCGTCGTCACCTCAAAACCGGCATCCCGAAGGATCAGAGCCAGGATCTCCTGTTGTCGTCTTTCGTCATCCAGTACCAGAACGGAGCCCTTGTTAGTCTGCCTGTTCATCGCCGTCCTTTGAAGCTGCCAAAACTGAACCAGGGAAAGAAAGCTCGAACCTTGAGCCGCGCCCCGGCTGGGAAAACACTTCAATTCGACCGCCCATTTCACGCACCCATTTATGTACCAATGCCAGGCCTAGCCCGACTCCCGACGACTTGGTCGTAAAGTAAGGATTAAAAATCTGGTCAATTGACTCCGCCTCGATCCCCGGACCGGTGTCCTCAACCCAAATCACGACCTCACCCTTATGGGGCTTGGTAACGCCAGCCCGGACCTGCCCGCCCGGACCGCTCGCTTCTATCGCGTTCTGAAACAAGTTCGTGAGCGATCGTCTCAAGAGATCCGGATCAACGACAGCTCGCAAGTCCTCCTCGGGCGCAAACATTTCGATGGCCACTCCCGGGGAGTTTTGCCCGCGTACTGCCTCATCCCAACTCTCCGCCAAGACAGGAGCGACCGATTCAAGCGTTCGCCGTGGTGCCCTATCCCTGCCGAAATCCAGAAAATCCTGGATCATCCTGTTGACCCTCAGAAGCTCGGAATGCGCCTGTTCCAGGAGTTCTCGAGAAGCCGGGTCTACAGAAAAATCCTTGCTGTTGAGATGCTCGAATGTGAGGCTGATAAAATTCAAAGGGTTGCGGATATCGTGAGCAATACCGGCTGCCATCTGCCCGAGCGCGGCAGATTTTTCCTGCTCTCTCAGTCGCCCCTCCAATATACGTTGTTCCTTCAGTCGGGCGCTCATACTCCTGAACGTGGTCACTAAAGCTCGCAATTCGCGGCCGAGCGGCTCGGGAATTTGAACGTCAAGGTTTCCGCCTGCCACCTGCTCTGCGGCCTGTTTCAGATTCTCAAGTGGTTTTGTCAGGTACGAAACAAGCCCAAACATAAGAAGAATTCCGAGGCCGAAAATCCCGATCGAACCCACGGTCTTATAGAAAACCATGTTCTTGAACAACACTGCGAAGTTGTCCAACATCAGGTGAAGGTTCACATACCCGAGGAGACGTTCCTCGGCGACTACAGGGAGTGTCAAATCGTACCTGGTCTGTTCTTCTTCCGTGGCTAAAGCCGGCCGAAACACGCCGCGGCTTGCTGGTTCAACCGGCCGGCTGCTGGCAATCACCCTGCGTTCGGCGTCCAGGACAATGATTTGATCAACGCCGCTGGCCCTTAACCGGGACTGATAGTCGCTCAGGATGTCGGCCGCGCTCTTCATGCGGCCGGAACCGGCCGGAAGCTGCTGGACGCTTATCTGAATTGCCCTGGAAAGGGTTTCAACGTGAGATTGCACTTCCGCGAGCGCAGCTCGTTCTATCTTACTGGTAAGCCAGTAGTTCAGTATCGCTGTCAGGCCAAACAGAACCAGCATCACGCCAATCACACGGGTCTTGAGGCTGACATCCTCCAGACGGATCGGGAGTAACTGCATAATCTTTCACCTTCCGGAAGGATTTCATTCGTAGAAGATCTTGATAGCTTACCTTAATTTCTGCGGCTGCGGCTTGAGTCAGGGGCGAGGTGTGAATTGGGCCAAGTCGTAGATACTGAGCTGTTTTTCGAGGTTGGCCACTTTGTCGACCACAGCCTCGAATCCGTCCTCGCCGAAGAGTTCGTGCTCCTTTCTCTCGAACTCCTCGCCGAGCGAATCATATTCGTTCCTGCTAACGATCTTCCTGAGAGCGGGGAACAGCACGGTATCTTCCCTGGCCTCGTGTGGTCGGTACATTCGGACAAAGTACTTGAGGTCGCGGACAAGCTTAGCCTTCTCTGAGACGTCCTGGAGTGTCGACGCACTCAGCTGGAGAGTGGAGTCTGTCAGCCGGCGGCCGGCCTCGTGTTGGTTTTTCAGGACAGCAACCAAATCGGTCAGCACTCGGGCTTGGGTATATCTCGGGAAGAGGAAATTCTCTTCCAGCTTTTCGTGATAGTCCTCGATGAAGGACCGGATGACGCCTGCAGCCGTGGACACTATGGCCACGTTCAGCTCCGAGTTCCGTTCGAGTCGAGAGATACACTCCTCGTAAACCAGGAGGAGTCGGTTGAGCACACCATGTTCGCGCATAAGATCTTCCGCCGGCGAAATTTCTTCTTCGCCCCCTGCAGCGGCGCCTCTCTGCGCGAAGGTCGAAAATCCAGGTAAGGCTGCCGTCAGACCCGCGGCCGTGAAAAGCCGGAGAGCCTGCCGACGAGATGTTGATACTTCCGGACGAGGCAGCAAGATTCTCGCCTGTCTCCTCCGTTCAATGCTATTTGCTCGATCCTTCATGGCGAAACACTCCTTGAGGTCGATTCCAGAATCGAAAGGGTTCGGCAGTCGTTCAGATTGGTGCACACCGACCACCATTCTAAATTTATCCAGGGCTTTCAACGTCGTCGGACGTCCCCCGGTTGCTGAGGTACCGGCGTCGCTTGATAGCCTCCACCGCCTCGGGCGGCACCTGATTTTCCCAACCCGGTTCATCGCTCTGGATCTTCGCTAAAACGTCCTTAGGAAGAAGATGCAAGTCTTCTCGCTCTACGTGCTCGATCGGCTGGATGAATTGGTTTTCGCGCAGATATCGGTAAAGCATCTGAACAGAGGATGGCAGCAGCAAAGTATCGGCCGTGATCAGCTTTCCCATCTTATTTCGGGAGGGATAAGCATAAAGTCGGACGTTTGATTTGACTAATCGGCCTATCCCCTCGAGGATACCACCATCCAAGTGTGTGTAGTATTTCGGGTCGAGAAGTTGTTGCAGGTTCGGGACGCCCAATGCAAATACGGTCATAACCTTCGTGTAGCGGTGCAAGTACTCGGAAAGAGCGTAGAAATGAGCGTAGTTGGAAATCATGGTCGCAAAACCGATACGAGACAGGATCTCGACTCGAGTCAGGAAATCGGCGTGTTCGAACCGATCACCAGTGAGATTACGCAGCGACATCTCCATGACAGTCACCGGGACTTGTGAGGATTGCGGTAGCTGGCGAGCAAACACTCTTGATGCGACTTCAAGGATGTCCAGTGATGCGTACGTGACCGGTCGGAAACTGCCTCGCTCAATCAACACCGGGCGTTGATACAGGATCTCTGCCGCTTGGACGACCTTCCCGTCACGGGAGAACATGGCGACGTCCGTAAAACCCCGTTCGATGAGTTGAAGTGTCATCAGCCGGTTGTCAATCTCAGGAAAAGCGGGACCCGAGAACTGAATCATGTCCACTTCGATCCGATTGCGATTCAGCTCATCGAACAGTGAACCTAACAATTCCTCAGGATCACCGTGCAGATACACCGCTCCATAGACAAGATTGACCCCTATAATCCCCACGGTCTCCTGTTCTCTGGCTGGTTCGAGGTCGAGAAGGCGGATATGAATGATTACATCGGACGGGTCTGATTCCGGGCGATGCTGGAACCGGATTCCCATCCACCCCTGTCCTTCCTTGTCTGGAGCTTGCCGAGTCGCAAACGTATCCGCCAACACGAATAAGCCACTCGTCTTAACGCGGCCCGTTTTGAGTTGATCGAGCAGGAATTGGTATTCGTCGTCAAGAATGGCCTCCAGACGTTGCCTGCTGACATAGTGCTCGCATGGGCCATAAAAGGCATCACTGATAGTCATGTCGTAAGCGGAGATGGTCTTGGCAACGGTGGCCGAGGCGCCGCCGACGTGAAAAAACCAGCGAGCCACTTCCTGACCGGCCCCGATTTCCGCAAACGTCCCGTAAGCCTTGTGTTCCACGTTAATGCGACGCGCCTTTTGCGCTGTCGTGCCTGGCATAGATCCAGCCACAGCAACCCCTGTGCCAGTGGCGAATAACCCGGCAGACTTCAATATTCAAGAAAAATCGAGTCGGCTGGAGAGGAAAAAGGCCCGGTTCCGGGATAGACCAAATGGGAACACGACTGACGTTTTGGTGAACTCTCTCACTGAGGAAAGATATGAAGGACCGGGATAGGATCCGTAAGCCTCACCACAGGTACTCCCGATATCGTCACGCTGTCGACGATTTGGAAGAATCGATTAAGCTCACACATCAAGCCCAAGGATCCCAAATTTATTGTTTTTAGTGGTTTAGTCACAACCCCGATTCCGGACCCTTTATTGCAGCGCCTCTGGATTAATACACATCACCAAGTGAGGTCACAGAATGTTCAACGAACGACATACATGGGCGGTAATCCTCGCCGGCGGAAACGGCGGGCGAATGCGGGGGTTGATTGAGGAGTGGCTCGGGTATGCGCGCCCCAAGCAATTCTGTGTTTTCGTCGGAACCAGGTCGATGCTGCAACATACTCTCGATAGGGTGCTCCGCCTGATCCATCCGGATCGAATCATCACAGTAATCGGAGAAGGCCAGCGCCGTTTCCTGGTCTCCGCATGCCGTGGGCGCCTCCCCGGTTGGCTAATAGAACAGCCCCAGGCTCGGGGGACAGCAGCAGCGGTGTTAATCGCGACGGCCGTAATTCGAACCCTCGATCCCGATGCCACCTTGCTGATCTTGCCTTCGGACCATTTCGCCTGGCCAGAGAGTGGTTTTATTGACCACCTCGACAACCTCATCTCTTTTGCCTCCACCACCCCCGACCGGCTGGCTGTTCTGGCTGCCGAGCCGACGGCACCAGAAGCCGACTACGGTTGGATCGAGACGGGTGGACCTGCTCGGTCCGCAGCCTTGGACTGCAACAATTTCAGAGAGGTTTTGAGATTTCGAGAGAAACCCAGCTTGGGCGAAGCCATTGAGTACCTTCATCGGGGCTACCTCTGGAACACCATGGCCTCAGCCGTCACAGCGAAGACGCTCTGGACGCTCGGTGAGCAACTACTGCCCAGATTCACCCAAAGTCTCAGCCAACTGACGCTTCCATCGCGCTCAGCAACATCTGAACTTGGATGCATCGAGATTCCGTCTTCCTCGCTCAAGGCCACATATATGGGCTTGGCGGATGCTGACTTCTCCCGAGATCTCTTGCAAAAGTCGCCTTGGAAGGTCGCGGCCACGCCCCTGCAGCACGTGGCCTGGAGCGACTGGGGACGGCCGAGGCGAATCCTGGACTCGTTGTCTGATTTGGGAAAAAGCCCGCACTTTCTGAACGGACACGAGCGTCTTGCTGGAGTCTTCGCCTGATGGTCGTTTTGCGGCTCCTTCATGCGGGCACCTGAACGAGGCAATGCTCGCTGGAAGGCAGCCGCTTAATTTGACTTCGGTTCGGTGCTCCAAAGTTCCATAGTCAGACTGAGTCCTGTAAGCAGGCTGGACGCTCCCAAGGCGAGAAAACCGGCAAGGACCAGCACCAGGGCCGCTGTCCCCTCCAGGGCCGCAATGCCAAGAATCACCCCGCCAAGTCCGATCAAAAGCTGCATGGCTGCGGCCAGCGATACCAGTCTGTAAATCTTTCTGTGGTCGTCGCGCACGACCCGGCTCCTCACGAGACGAGACGTAGCGGCACTGCCAAGCATCAACCCGCTGGCTGAAATCATGAGAGCGACGGACAGGAGTGTCAAAGGCGCGACGCCGAGTAACGCCAGAACGCCAAGAATCAATCCCGACAGGCCGGCCATGGATTCGGCGGTCATGCCGCTGGCGAGGTCAAACGAGGACCACAAATCCTCGCGCAAACTCGAAAGGATCGGGGCGTTTTTCGCCACCATCGCGCCGCCTTCGAACAGAAGGGCCGCGCTTGCTGCCAATTCAGTGGCAGGCGCCAAATGTTGGCGGGCCACACCACGCAGGGCCAGTACAGCCGTGACGATCGCGACAGCGCCTGCGAGGCTCTGTGCGATTGACCCTTCAGTCAGAAACTGCGCCGTGCGTCTCTGCTCCTTGATTTCTTTCTCGGAAGTCTTGACCTCCATAGATTACCTCCGTGGTCCCTTCTGTATCACCATGCATCGAAGCAAGATCCTGGCCAGTCAGTGCCCGGGGATCTTTACCAGCGAGCGCATACTACGGGTGGCTTCATAAATCGCACCGTCTAGTCGAAAGAAAAGAACTGCGCTGAAATGGGGCAACGCGCGCCCACGAAATCGTGAAGGTTTTCGACGATTTGGTGCAATCGATGCTGGTTCCATTCCTCATTTCCGGGCTTTTCCTGCTCTGCCATTTAGGCACAGGAAGTGCAACCCCTGTAGCAATTCTTCAGCAGAGACGATTGAAAGGAGCATAGAGCTATGCGAAAACATGTAACCGTTATGGTCGCGCCTTTTGCGGCCGTTCTGTCGCTTCCTTCGAGCGCTTTCGCTCAGGAGCAACGACACGAAGTGAGTGTGCAGGGCGCCGGCAGCTTCACGAAGGACTCCGAAGGAAACGGCATCTCGCAACACACGACCGACTCAGGTGCCTTCCTCGCCAATTACCGATACCATCTGAACAGGTGGCTGGCAGTCGAGGGCAATTACGGATACAGTCGAAACACCTACCAGAATTTCACGCCAACCAATGAGTTTGCTGTTAATGCGAATGCCCGCCAAACCACCGGGGCGCTCGTGCTGACGATTCCCGCCAGCGCTATCAGGCTGGAACCCTATGTACTGGTCGGCGGGGGCGTAGTAGCGTTCGATCCGCGAACCGACGTTATCGGCACTATCGCAGGCGCCGATGAGGAAACGAAGGCGGCATTTCTCTATGGGGGCGGCGCGAATGTGCGATTAGTTCCCCACGTGGCTCTCCGCTTGGAGTATCGCGGTCTGGCGTATGGACGCCCGGATTTTGGCTTGACGCAACTGGATTCTGACGCAACTGCGCACACAGCTCTTCCAACTCTGGGGGGTTCGTTTCGGTTCTGAATCGGGGTCTTACCACCGGCCTGAGGCCTGAAGCTTCTCTTTCACGTCAGCGATCCAACGCGTATCCCGAAGCCGGGACGGCTGGACGAAGTGGACCCAGTGGACCAAGTGGACTCAGTGGACGAAGCAGAGACCGTAGATCCTTCAGGCGGTGTACTTGGTCCACTACGTTCACTTGGTCCACTCCCCGCCCGTAGGACCGGCACGTTTAGAAGCCGGGCGGGCGAGGCAACCGAGGTCGGTTAGTTAGAACCTCCAGCACGTCTCCAAGTGTCAAGGCAGCAGGGACTCCAACGTCCTTATCACGAGTCGGTGGGGACTCCCGAACGAATGTTGCATTTGCGCCTTGCCTTGACGAACAAAGTATGGATTGGCTAACTTGGTGGCCAGCTTTAAAGGAAACCGCCAGTCGAATGCGCAGACACGACCGGAATCACGGCCAGCCAGAAAGATTATTTGAGATGCTTTTAAGGGGTTGCGATGGAATTTGAAACGCGTGGCCAATGCCGTGATCAGGGGATCCACTCAAAGGGGTGTGAAGGGATTCGAGTAGATGTAACGGGCAATTGCAATCTCAGGTGTACCTACTGCATCAACGATTTCTCGCAGATTCATGGGAATACGCTGATGCAGGCCGAGCTTTTCGACAAGGTCCTGCAGCTCCTGCCGCTTCTAAGACCGGATGGTCACCTCCTCTTCTCTTGCAACTTTGAGCCTACTATTCATCCACAGTTTCTCGACCTTCTCGAGAGGGTCCCTTCAGCGTGGAGAAGCAGGGGAGGATTCACGACCAATCTCGCTCGACGTCTCCCGGAGACTTTTTTCGAGCGGTTGCTCGACCTCCATCTGGGTTATGTGAACGTGTCGATCGATTCCCTCAACCCCGCTGTCTTCGAGGAGATGGCGAAAGGAGCGCATTTCGATGTTTTCCGGAGCAATCTGGACCGCCTGGTTGAGCATTGCACGCGCAGTCAACAACCGCCCGAATTACGCTTCATTTCCATGGTTTCTAAGCTCAATCTGGCTGAGATCCCGGACCTCATTCGCCGCTGCTCGGAGCTCTATAAGCCCAAGCGCCACGAGATCAGGGGCATTTGGATGACACGCGAACTCGAACAACGACCCTGGATCCAGAGTCACGCGATTACAGCCGATGACATGCTTGCCCTACGCCGAGACTTGTCGAACGTGCCGCCTCACGTTGACTGGGTTTTTGACCTGCCCCCAAATCCCCAGGCTTACACCAGGTTTCCGGCCAAGACAGAGAAGAGCTTCAGGCGTTTCGTCGAGGATTTAGCGGATCCCAATCTCCAGCGCGTTTACTCAGTACCGCTGAGTCCGATCCTTCAGATCGCCTCGGACGGGATGGTCCGATTCTTGACTATGGACCCGGACCTGGCAATCGATCTGAAAGCCTTGGAGGATCCACTTCCCGTGGTCGGCCAATTCCTGGAGATCCAGAGTCTAAGCGTTGCTCGCGCCGCCGAGTTAAAGAAATCGACTATTACAAACCTGGCGCTGAAACGGGTCAACCTTCTCAACCGGTGGCTGCAGGCTGGGACCTTGAAGTTCGTGTCCAACTCCGAAAAACTCGCAGGTTACCTGGATGGAGAGGCTGATTCACTTTCGACGTCCTCTACCCAGCGCCTCTTCCGGCTTTCCGGCTGGGCCAGAAACCCCGTGGGTCCCGGGGCTGCGGAGGAGGTTATCTTGATTGCCCGGCAAGGCAGGAAGCGCAGCGTCGTCGCTATGACGGTCCCTGAATACGAACGGGCGGATGTCGCACTGGCTCTTAAAGATGCCGCCCTCTTGCATTCGGGCTGGGTCCTGGAGCTTGAGACTCACGACTTGGATTCGACTTTCGAAGGCGAAGTTGTATTCGAAGCATTCGCTTTTGATTCAGATAGCCGGACAGGATACCGCATCGGCGGGGAGCGGAAGGCTGTCTTCGGAGTACGAAGCGAGAGCCGACCTAAGACCGCACCACGCCCCACGTGGCCTGCCTCGGTTTTAACCTTCCTGCGAGGATCAAAGTAGACTGTCCCCGATTTCAATCGGTGATCCCCGGTGTGCGGAGACGAAAGACTGTTTCGAAGGCGTTGAACAAATCGAGATACTGCTCGAGCAGACGAGTCATCAGGAATCGACTCCGCACCGTTTCCCGCGCTTTCTGCCCCAACGCCATCCGCAGCTTCTCGTCTCTCAACAGCTGCACAATCCGTGCCGCGGCTTCCTCAACCGATGAGACCAGAAAGCCATTGACTCCGTCCTCGATCTGCCGGCGAATACCGCCTACGTTTCCGCCGATCACCGGAGTTCCCTTCCACATGGCCTCGGCAACGGTCAAGCCGAACCCTTCGCGCAGAGACTTTTGTAAGATCACGGCTGCCCGTCGCTGCAGCGCATTGACCAAAGCTGTGTCTTCTTTCGAAAGGATGATCGTGCGTTCATTACGGTGCGCCAGCAAAGAATCATAAACCAACGTTCCCTCGGGATCGTCGGTTGCCATATTTCCGAGCAGCACGAGAGTGAAATCCACCTCCTGGCGCGCGATTTCCGCAGCCTGAATCACGCCCAGCGGGTCCTTCCACCGGTCAAAACGCGAGATCTGCGCAACAATGGGAAGATCCATCGGTATCTCATAATGGGCAAGTCTCTGGGTGACCTCGTCATCACTCATCTCGGCATTGCTGATGGCAAAGGGGTCGATGGCAGGGAGAAAGAAGAGTTGAGGAACAGAGAGTTTCTGCCGATATTCTTCCAAGCTCAGAATCACCGCATCGTATTGCGCAATGAACGATGCAAGGTAAGACCAGAGTTCCGGGTTAGGCTTGGTCAAATCGACATGACATCTCCAGATCCAGGGTCCCCTCCGGTTATAGTGACGAACCAACGGTAAAGGCTGGGGGTCATGCACGACCACGAAATCATGGGCACCCAGGTGGTTGCGAAGGGCATTCTTGGTCACCACTCCCTCGTAGATCTGCTGCTTCCTGCGGCTGAGGTTTATCTCATCCCCCTGAAGAGCGTTGTGCATCTTCTTGGTAATGCTGAAAAAATCGGGTGCTCCCTGGATAATGCGCCACTCAGCATTCATACCGACGGAGTGCAGCAGAAGTGTAAGCGAATCCAGAAGAACCGCCACACCACCTCCGTAAAAGGTCGAACTGACGTGGGTTACCGTACGTCCACGGAGGGGCTGCGCCTTCCTCCTGATCCTTTCGATGACTTCGCCCCCAACCAGGGGCTCGTAATCTTCTAGCGTAATCATCTGGTTCTTGTGCATTTCCCCTTCATTTCAATGACTGCTTGGCTCCAGACCTGATGTGGGCTAAGTGTACAGCGGAGATTTTGCCGCTGCAATCAAGCGCCTCTTGGAACTATTTAACCCGCAACACCATGCGATCCCTCTCGCCCGAATCCGGCTGAATGACCCATTCCCGAGAAGTGAGAGACTTCAGGAACTTCTCGTCATGGCTAACCAGAAGCAAGCCACAGGAGCAATCGGCCAAGGCTGTCTCCATACATTCAATCGACGGCAAGTCGAGATGGTTGGTCGGCTCATCCATAATGATCAACTGAGGCGATGCAGCCAACCCCAACGCCAGAAGCACTTTGCGCATCTCTCCAGGGCTTGGCTCGACTGTCTCCATCAGCCGATCGGGATCCGAACCCAGCCGTCTCACCAGACTCATAACCAGTCCCAATCGGTCTCTTGAAAGCCCTCGCACTTGCCGGATTGTCTGTGACGACGAAAAAGCATCGATTTCCTGCGGCAAGTACACCAGCTGTTCGAGTGGGACATTCAGCCTTTCAACAATGACCCTGATCAAAGACGTCTTGCCGGCGCCGTTAGGGCCGGTCAGAGCAATCCGGTCTGTAGGACGCATGGTAAGATCGGGATACACCAGACAACGCGATACGCCCAGCAGAATCCGTCCTCCGGGAATACGAAACAGGGTATCCCTGCGCGATCGCTCACCGGCAGTCCATACTCCCAGGGCATAGCGCCTTCCAACGGACAAGGTCTCCAGCTTGGCCGTTTCGCGATCCAGCCGCCGTTCCAGCTGTTTGGCACGTCGTGCCACAGCAGCGTCCCTTCCCGTAACCCGAGCGGCATCCACCTTTGACCGGGCATCACGATCTCGAGAGTCCAAACCTCTCTTCGTGGCTTTACGTCCAGAACGGCCTGCATGGTCTCGGGCACGATTCACGCTCTTTTTGAGTCTGAGGCACTTCTCCTTGGCCAGATCGCGCTGGCGGCGTAAGAAAGCCTCCTCGCGGTCGGCTTCCGCCCGTCCCGCCGTATAACTTCCTGGGCGCAGCACCGTTCGATCGCGCGAAACAAACAGGCATTGCCTGCACAGCGAGTCAAGCAGAACACGATCGTGACTCACGATCAAGCCAATGCCACGATACCGCCCGAGCGCCTCGCAAAGCTGACGGCGCGCGTCCCGATCTATGTGATTCGTTGGTTCATCCAGGGCAAGAACATCGGGTTGCATCCAAAGGGCGACGGCGATTTGCGCTCGTTTCCGCTCGCCGTGGCTTAACACCCCCCATTTCTCATACCACTCCGCTTGGAGGTTCAGGCGGGATCGCAGCTCCAGAGCCTGTCCATCAGCCGATTTCAAGAACGTAGGCAACTCGCGAGGCGGTTCGTCCGTTCTCTGCTCGCAGTAAACCGTTCGGCCGGGAATGCGAATTGCGCCCGCATCCGGACGCAGCAGTCCGGTCGCCAGCTTGAGCACGGTGGTCTTCCCCGCCCCGTTCGCGCCTACAATTCCGGTCCAGCCCGCCGGAAAGGCGAAACAGGCACGGGAGAGCAGCGGGGCAGTATTCTGGTCATAGGAAAAGGTTACGTTTTCGAAAGTCAGAGGACGTGGACACATACGGGTCTCCTTGGCGGCTGCCCACAGACGCGCTTGTGTTTCAGCGAAAAGCTTGTGATGCCGGAAAAGAGAATTAATGGCAGCGAACTCAGACAGCCGACCGTTTCGCGCACCGTTCAAAAGCCATTGGCTTCCACACGGGCGCAGTTTTGATTAGTCGATAATGAAAAAACTGGCGTTTTTTTCTCGACTATCTCCGCATCCCGGCCTCCGATTTCGCCAGAAAAGGCTTCGGCAATTGTACACCATTAGAGCGTGACCCAGTGCCAAATTAGAAATTCGGGGACAGTCGAGGCAGACACGAGTGGCCAAGGGAACCGTGCCTTCGATTGAAGTAGAGGCGAACAGGACGCTGCAAATTTGACAAGGGAAGCCACCATCGCCTAGGGTGAAGGAAAGCACCCCCATCCACCCTGGCCGCAATGACACAAGAAGCCACGGAGGAAGCCAACCATGTTCGGCTGTTTCTTTCTAGTCGGGTTTCTCATGCTGAAGGTCGTCCCTCCCGTCGATTTACACCCTGGCCCCGAGACCGACCGAGACTCTCCTGGATCAAAGGTCAGCATAGTCGCCCAAACGAGCACCGTCGAAAGGACGCAAGTTTCAGACAGCGCCACCGACGGCTGGCGCCTGGAGATCGGCCCTCCAGGGAATGAGTTCTATGAAGCGCCGCCCGTTCCGGAAGCGCCCAGCGCTAAACTTTTCGAGCTCGTCCGGAAAATCGCTCCCGCGCATACCCAGATCAAGCGGTGGGAGTGGCAAAGACGGAGTCGATACTTCATTCGAGCGGAAGCAGACTCGGAAGAGTACGACTTCCTGCTGAGCCCGGAGGGTCGACTTCTCCAGATT
>Ga0116189_1001054_pt1 | contig 22449 bp, 20 predicted proteins | sample AD_JPNTR3_MetaG_FD_89895 | JGI IMG/M metagenome (GOLD analysis project Ga0116189, IMG submission 89895) | Active sludge microbial communities of municipal wastewater-treating anaerobic digesters from Japan - AD_JPNTR3_MetaG | ecosystem: Engineered > Bioreactor > Anaerobic > Digestate | place... | reverse complement strand
TTTCGGCGACCTCCAGCCCAACGAAACCGCCTCCCACAACGACCGCTGACTTGGCCCCCCTTTCTACCCGCGCGATGATCCGATCCATGTCGGAGATTGTCCAGAGCTGCATGACATCCGCATCGTCGGCACCGGGGATGGCGGGCCGGATCGGCGTGGCACCGGTTGCGAGAATCAGCTTGTCATAGCTTTCCTCGTACGATCGCCCGCTGTTGAGATCCCGCACCGTGACTTTCTTTTCGGCACGGTGAATAACGGTGACTTCGTGGAGCGTTCGAACATCCACCCGGTTTCGGGCACGAAAGGCGGCGGCCGGCATGACGAAAAGTTGCCTCTTGTGGGGAATCACCTTGCCGATGTGATACGGCAGACCACAGTTTGCGAAAGAGATGAACTGACCTCTTTCAAACAGCACGATCTCTGCCTTTTCGTCCAACCTGCGCGCTCGCGCCGCAGCGCTCGCCCCCGCGGCAACGCCACCAACGATCACTAATTTCATATAAAGACACTCCTTCAATTCGGGGACTTTTTCAACTTCTTTTATTAATTTGGGGAATTTAGACCTCTACCATCCAGGGATAGCTGCCCGGCTTCACCGTGATGAAAGGGCCGCCGGAGGCAGGACGTAGTCGTACAACTCCTGGCGCCAATTCAGCCACGACATCCAGCCTCTTCCAGCCAAGCGCCCGGACCACGGCCGCGGCGGTTGCGCCGCCTTCCAGCCAGAGCTGATACACCGGGCGACGCTCCAGCACCAAAGCCGCCAAGTCAGCCAGGTGCCGCAAAAGCCGGGGGGAATGCGAGCGCTCCAGCAAGGGCCTCTCACCAATCGAGGCGACCGCAAAACCGCAGTCGTCGAGCGTCCCAACCACATCATCCGGCCAACCTGTTTCGTCTACACCGCATCCTGCCTCAAAAACGGCCGCAGGCATCGGTAAAACGCGGACAGCGGAGCCTCTTCGGATACCGCGCCAGTCCACAACTCTCGAGGTGGTTCCTGAAATCACCAGCACCGTCGGGGAACTGCCGGCCTTCGATCCGTTTTCGGAGGCCGTCTCCACCTTGGAGCACAAATTCGCCCTTCTACCTCGGCTCTCCAGCCAGGCCGCGAAAAAAGGCGCTCCGCCCGCGGGTAGCGTGCTTTCATCGATGCGGGCAGCCCAAGCGTGCAGATCCTCGGACGTTTCTCCCTCGCCAATCACAATTCCCCGATCCGGAAGCCGGTCAGAAAGCCGGCAGATCTTGATTGTCCCGGGATCAGCATGGAGTATCTCCGTGACATCAGAAGTGAGTGCCGGATACTCCGGGTCGTCACGGAATGCCGTCTGGCTGATCGGGCGCCCGTGAATACGGTAAGCGCCGTCTTTGATTGTCCTGCCAAGATCGGGGTTAAAGGCGACGACCAGGGCGCGAGCATAGCGACCCGAGCGGAGAAACGGCTGCAGCTCGGCCAACACATGGCCACGTAGGGCCGAGTCGATCTTCTTAAAGACCCATTGCTCGTTGAGAACTGATTCAATGAGCCGTACCGCATCAGCCTGGGACTTGGAACGTGAGTCAAGGTCGACTACCGAGAGCTCGGCGCCCGGGCTTCCCTCGTTCTCCAGACTCACGGCAGCCGCCATCGCGTATCGGAAACCGACCCCGGCTATCTCCGCGGCACCGGAGAAATCATCGGCCAACACTTTTCTCATGCACGCCCCACCCTTTGATTCCCGATCTGGCGTTTAGTGGCGAGCGTCAACCTGTCAGTGATTCTCGTCCTGCGCCAGCTTTATGGCCCAGCGCGCGGCCTGAAACAGGCTTTTCGGATCGGCTTTACCGGTCCAGGCAATATCGAACGCCGTCCCGTGGTCGACGGATGTCCGAATGACCTTGCTTCCCAGGGTAATGTTCACTCCCTTGTCAAAAGCCACCATTTTGAACGGGATATGCCCCTGATCGTGGTACATGCAAACCACCGCGTCGAAGCGTTGGCGGTTTGTCGGAATGAAAGCGGTGTCAGGCGGGAGCGGTCCTTCGATCCGAATCCCACAGGCTTTCGCCCGTTCGATTCCCGGAATAATCAAACGCTCCTCCTCATCTCCGAATAATCCGTGTTCTCCGGCATGGGGGTTGAGCCCGCAGATCGCCAGCCGCGGCTGTCGGCCCAGCATTCGCGTCAACGCCGCGGCAGTCAGCCGGATGACTTCCTCCACCCGCTGCGCGCTTAAATGATTGGCGATGCTCATTAGCCCGATATGAGTTGTCACCATGCTGACCGTCATTTCGTCGGATGTCAGCATCATACAGACTCCGCCCGAATGAGTAAGAGCCTGGAAAATCTCGGTATGGCCCGGGTAGTCAATGCCTCCTGCTTTCAAGGCTTCTTTATTGATCGGCGCCGTCACTACAGCCTTGATCTTTCCGGACAAGGCAGAGCGAATAGCCGTCTCAATGTATCCGTAGGCCGCCCGTCCGCAGGCCGGCTGAACTCGTCCTTTTTCAATGGAGTCAGCATCTATGAGCGCACAGTCCACGATCGCCGCTCCGCCGACAGCCGCCCCTGTGCCCTCCCATTCCTTCAAGGTGATGATGCCTTCGGGCGCGGGCCAGCCGAGAACCCGGGCGACCCGCTCGAGCACTTTCGCATCACCAAAAACCACGGGAATACAGGCTTCAAGGATCTCCGTCTCTCTTAGCAGACGAAGGCATAGTTCCGGGCCTATTCCGGCCGGGTCTCCCATGGTCACTCCAATAACTGGCCGGCTATTCATACACCTCCTGATAGATCGATTCCGCGTCGGCTGCGCTCAGTTCTCGCGGGTTGTTTTTTAACAGCCTAGTCACCTTCATTGCCGCTGTCGCCATGCATCCTATCGCATCCTTGGCGATTCCCACCTCCTTAAGAGTGGTCGGCAATCCACAGCGTCGGGCCAGATCGCTGACGAGCTTGACGCCCTCATGCGCGGTCTCCTCAACACTCGCCTGGGCCGGTGCCCCGAGCGCACGGGCGACTTCCGCATATCGAGTCGGGGCGGCAGGTATATTGAACCGCATGACAGCCGGGAGAAGAAGAGAGTTCGAAAGGCCGTGCGCCAGATGATACTCGCCGCCCAGCGGATAGGCTAATGCATGAACCGCGGCGGTGTTCACCGGACCCAGGCACATGCCTCCATAGAGGCTCCCCAGGGCCAGCTTCTCGCGCGCTTCGATGTCCGAGCCGTTTCTGACCGCCGTTTCGAGGGAGGCCGCGATCAAGCGAACACCTTCAAGAGCGTAGATATCGACCATTGGGTGCGCGAACTTGTTGGTGTAAGCCTCAATGCAATGGGTGAGGGCATCCATACCCGTCGCCGCAGTTACAGCCGGAGGGACCGAGAGAGTCAGAAGCGGGTCGACGTAAGAGCTATCGGGAACCAAAAGAGGACTTACTACCCCCTTCTTCAAACGATCGTTTTCGTCAAGGAGAATCGCGTTTGGCGATACTTCGCTTCCGGTGCCCGCCGAAGTCGGCAGGCATGCCAGAAAAACCGACCGTGACTGGAGCAGATTGATGCCGAACGCCTCCGTGACGTCTTGAGTGCTTCGCACGAAAGCCGCCACCAGCTTGGCGGTATCAAGTACACTGCCGCCGCCAATGCCCACGATAGCATCCGGGTTGAAAGCGCGCGCCGTCTCCAGAGCTTTTCGGAAATCGGCGATCGTCGGTTCCCTGTCGATTTCGGGATAGATTCGGGCATTTTCCCTGCCCAGGCGCTCCAACAGGGGCTCGGCCAAGCCGAGCGTCGGTCCAGATGTAAGGATCAAGACCTTTCGATAACCAGAGGCGATCAGATCCTCCGCGCAACTGGCCGCGGCGCCACATCCGAATTCAAGCTTCCGTGGAAGGTGAAACTGAATACGTTGCATAGCTGAATTGTTACTCCTCTATTGAGGCGGCCCCACGCTCGGACACCGTCGCGAATCTTTCGCTTAGTTCCTGGCACAGGTCCAGGATGTAAAGGATCCGGGCATCGGGGACGTCTATTTCAACATCTGGAAGACCCAGGTCGCAAGGTCCCAACTCCGCGGCGATTCTCTCCAGATCGGCGCGCACTCCCTCGTCCGATCGGCTGGATAAATACATTGAGGTCAGCAGGACGTTGCGACGAGCTTCGGGAAACAGCTTTCGAGCTTTACCTAAGTCTGATTCGAGTCCCATATCAAGGTAGCCGAATTCCGGGATTTCCCGGTACGAGTCAAGATAAGGATCAACCCGCCAGGCACAGTTATGAATACCGAAGACGGGAAATTGATCGCGTATCCAGGCGTCAAAAGGGAGCAGGCGATCGTGGTACAACTGCGGACTGATCATATTGACGACGCAATTGGAAACGCTCGCGAAATTGTAAGTTTGCCCCGCCTGCCTCTGTCGCTCGTAGACCAGGCGCATTCCCTTGACCATCGTCTCGGCGATGCATCTAAACACGTGCTCTGCCAGGCTGGGGTTCTCGAGCAAATCAATGAAAATCTGATGTCCCCGCAGCCGGAAAGCGGTGTTCAAAACACCCTGCCAATTCAAGAAGCCTCGAATCGTGCCGGTCAGTTGCTCAATGCGATCCATCTGGCGCAGGATTCCGTCCATAAAGGCTGATCGGGATAAGTCGGCCGGGGTCAGGGCCATCGCCTGCTCGTCGGACAACGGGTCGCCGTGAGCAACAGGCCACTTGTCGGGAAAATACATGATCGACTGGCCGTAAATCGCCGCTACCACCGCTCCGGCAAAAAGCCCGGTCAGCAGGTCAGGCGGCTCGTCTTTCTCCGCGCCACCGATTGCCCTTCCCGGGAAACGACGACGAATCTCCCGGGTCATCAATTCATGGCAGCGGAGTCGATAATCAGGATCGAGATGCCAGCGTTCTGAGAAGTCCACTCCGCAATGGAGATGAAACCAGGAGGGATTGAAGCCGACTTCCGGGCGCAGGAAAGGCTCCTCGCCGGTCGCCGGCGTTCGTGTAGGCGGCGCCGACAGTGCAATGTAGTAGATGAGCTGCTTATTGGCATCCGGTCGTCTTGTTGAGTTCATTTCTTTCGCTAGTCCAATTGTCTGTCCTGCACACGTGGCGAGCGACCGCACCCAGTCTGCCGAACCGCGTCCGCCGCCAGACAAAGATGATCGTTGAGCGGAACGTCTTCGATGATCCCTATTGCCGCGCGCCGGCTGGCCCGAGCCTGCAGCGCCAGGTCAGTAGCCATCCTCTGGACCGCGCTCGCCCCGGAAAGGTGAACGGAAGACGGAATGTTGACGAGGAAACGCTTGCTGGGCCAGAGATCGAGGGCTTCCGGCAGAGACATGTCGCAATCAGGGGGAGGCGTAAAAGACTCAATCAAATCGATCGAGAGGCGGGAGACCGCCTCGATCAACGGTCGATTGTCGCCGTCCAAATGCAAGCCTGACTTCTTCCCGTCGGCTTGTAGTATCTCGGTTGCCTCGCTAATGACGGGCGCGTAGAAGGCGTTAAAACGTTCCTCTCCCACCACCCTCATTTCAATATTGCCGTCGACGATCACAAACCGGGCCGGGGAGCGTCGCACGATCTCCAGGCGCTCGCGCCGCTTCTGGAGCAGCATGTCAAACAAACGAACTACCCGGTCACGTCGCTCCTGCCACTCGATGGCGAAATTCGCGATCCCCATGTAGTCGTACAGGATCTCGAACATGGGAGACTTTTCTGTGGCCGGCCGGGCCAGGCCGCTCGGCCCGTAACGGGAGTCGTCGGCCAGGAAGGCTTCAAACGCCAGGCTGTATTCATAATCAGAGACGAGTGCGAAAAGGCGATCGTAATCGTCGGGCGACTCGAAAACCGGCTTTTGATGCCAAAGGCTCCCGCTGCTCACCAGCGAGATATCTGTCAGATTCCCATATGGAGTTTCGTAGACGGTGCGGAGGAAACGATGTCCCTCCTCCTCCCATGAGAATTCGTGCTTTCGGACTGACCGGAGTCGTGTCTTGTAAACACTGGACTTGACAACGATACAGGCGCCGAGATCGAGCAGCTGCCTCGCAGTCGCCGCATCCGGGATCTTGTTGTCCCAGATCAGGAACGGCGTCTGCTCGGGCCGCTCTCCCTCTATAAGGGCGAACAGATTTTCTCGAGGTGTCGCAGTCATGAAGTTTGACATGTGACATTCTACACTCTATTTCCCCTTTTTTAGTTAGAAAACCTCACCTAGAATGTGATATCGGGAAACAGGAAACAGAATCGCCCGGGAATTCCGGGGATCAGTGCGTCGAGCAGGATGGTGAATATGAATCGCAGGACTTTTCTCGCTGCGGGAATCGGAGTTTCGTTGATGCCCGCTTCGGCTCGTAGAACTCGTAGACTACGTATCGGCGTGCTCGGCGCGTTTCATCCCCATGCCGAAGAGAAAATCCGGCTTCTCGCCGAGTCTCCGGACTGGGAGCTTATCGGTATCTGCGAAGACGACGAACAGGTCAGACAACGCTACGCTGTCTCCGGCGTCCGGTTTCTCTCTCGTGAGACACTCTTTTCCGAGAGCGAGGCGGTGGTGGTGGAATCGGATGTCGCCCTGCATGCCGAACACGGGAAGGCCGTTTTGGAGGCCGGGAAGCACTTGCATCTGGAGAAACCTCCGGCTACGGATCTTGAAGGCATCAGGCGCCTGGTTGAAATCGCCCGAAGCAGACGCCTGCATCTGCAGATCGGCTACATGTGGCGCTATCACCCGGGGATCAATCTCGCTATCCAAGCTGCTCGCCAGGGATGGCTCGGCGATGTCTATCTGATTCGTGGAACGATAAACAACCAGCTTCCTGTGCGGCGGCGATCCGAATGGGGTCGTTTTGCAGGCGGAGTTATGTTCGACCTCGGCTCGCACCTCGTTGATGCAATTGTCCGCCTGATGGGTACTCCGCGGGCGGTCCAGTCTTTCCTGCAGACTCACGATGCATCGCGGGACGGGCTGGCCGATAACACCGTGGCTGTTCTCGAATACGACCGCGCCATGGCTGTTATTTCAGCCGCGACGTTGCAGCCGAACTCCAGGCAGCATCGCTATTTTGAAGTCCTGGGAACGCGCGGGACCGCGTCCGTCCGCCCCCTGGAACCGCCCGAGATGATGCTGGATTTGGAGCAGGCAGCCGGGCCTTACGCCGCGGGGATTACGCGGGTGAAGCTGCCCACTTACCAGCGATATGTCGACGACCTGGCTGATTTCGCCCGGGTGATTCGCGACGGCGGCTCGCTCCCGGTAAGTTTCGAACAGGAGCTGGATGTTCAGAAGACGTTGCTGAAGTGCGCGGGGATGCAGATATGAGCCGATTGACTCGTCGCGAGGTTTTCAAAGTCGCCGCCGGGCTCGCCCCGGTCGCCCTCGGCAGGGGCCTCAGCCGGGCGCCATCGGACGAGCGTCCGAACATTGTTTTCATCATGGCCGACGATCTTGGGCATGCGGATCTTGGCTGCTATGGCCAAACCAGGATCGATACGCCGCGAATCGACCGCATGGCTTCTGAAGGAACCAGGTTCACCGCTTGCTACTCGGGATCCCCGGTTTGCGCGCCCTCCCGCAATGTATTGATGACCGGCCTGCACACCGGCCATGCCCGCATTCGGGACAACTTTCCGGCGGTCGGAGGAACGCCCGAGCTATACCACGACGGGGAAATGCGCCTTTCGCTGGAGGAAACGGACTTCACTGTAGCCGAATTGCTTAAGCAGGCCGGTTACCAGACTGGTATCACCGGGAAATGGGGGCTGGGCGAACCGTTCACAGCCGGAACGCCGGACCGGCAGGGATTTGACGAATGGCTCGGGTTCCTCAACCAGAACCACGCGGCTGACTACTTCACTGATTACCTGTGGCACAACAATCGGCGAATCTCGATTCCAGAGAATCGCGACGGCAGGCGCGACGTCTACGTTCACGACCGCTTCACCGAGTTTGCGCTCGATTTCATTCGCCGACATCGCTCCCGCCCGTTTTTCCTTTACCTTGCCTACACGATCCCACACGAGAAGCTCGAAGTCCCGGGTCTAGAGAAGTACGCGGACCAACCCTGGAGCGAGCTTCAAAAGATCTATGCGGCGATGGTGACAAGAATGGACCGGGACGTCGGACGAGTGCTGGACCTGCTCGACAGCCTGGATCTCGGCGGGCGGACCCTGGTGTTCTTTACCTCGGATAACGGAGCGCCGGACAAGCCCGTGACCCGCTTTTTTCAAAGTAACGGGCACCTTCGCGGCCACAAAGGAAGTGTGTACGAGGGTGGGATCCGGGTCCCGATGATCGCTCGTTGGCCCGGCCATATCGCCGCCCACGCCACAAACTCGACTCCCTGGTATTTCGCGGATTTCCTGCCCACGGTGGCCCGCCTGGCCGGACTCTCCAGTCCGCCGGTGGACGGGCAGGACATCTCCGGACTTTTGCTTGGAAACAAACTTACAGTCGTGGATCGACCGCTATACTGGGAGAAACCGGGCAAAAGCCTCCAACAGGCGGTCCGTTGGGGCAGGTGGAAAGCCGTGCGAAGCGGGCTCGGCGCGCCGTTGGAGCTTTATGATCTGGAAGAGGACTTGTGCGAGAGTCACGATCAAGCCCCTCGCAGGCGTGAGATTGTGTCACAGATCGAGAACTACCTTAAGACTGCGCGAACTGAATCGCCCCATTGGCCTACCAGGCCGAACCCGTGACTAAAAGCCTGCACATAGGGGACTGTCCCCAACTCCGAAACGTTGGAGCACCAGAACGAGCAGCAGACACCCTTTGTTTGTAGTTCCGCCTTCAGGCGGGCCTTAGATCGAACGCTCTCCACCAAGCGAGCGTGAGGCGAAGTGAATTGTTCGATTTAAGGCCCGCCTGAAGGCGGAACTACAAACAGGGTTTCACGAAATTGCCGGACCTTCAGCTCTTCTTCAGCACCACGCGCTCGATCACGGCTTTGGTGAGGCGAACGCCTTTAGCTTCCTGCTCCCAAATCTGGTCAGGATTCGGAGTCTGGCGTTGAGACGGCTGACCTCCTTCGCCACGTCTGCCGCGGCGCGCCGGGCGGCCATAACTGGACTCGATACCCCAGAATCCCTGGTATCCGGAATCTACGCACATCTTGAGCATTTTCTCCAGATCATAAGCCGGATGCGTGTCCTCGTCGGTCCATGAGGCCTTGACTGAGATCCCCTTGGCAAACGGTAACAGCTGCTTGAGGAGTTCGTAATGATCTACGCCGGGGTTGACGTTCCCAAAATCAGGCAGGGTGCCGAAATCCGGATGGTTCACCATCTTCATCAAGGCAGGAAGAACCGCTGGATCAGAGGACGCGCCGCCATGGTTCTCGATCACCACATTTAGTCCCGCGCCCTTGGCGTAATTAAGGAGGTCGGTGAAACTCTCAGCCGCTCGCTTCACGAGATCCTTGTCCTCCTTCCAACCCTCTCGTGGCCCGCCGAGGTTGCAGCGGATGGCGTGACAGCCAAGATAGTGGGCAATATCGACCCATTTGCGATGCGACACCGCCGCCTGCATTCTCTCTTTCCTGTCGACGGCCGCCATGTCGCCCTCGTCATCGACCATGATCAGAACGAATTTGACTCCGTAGCTGTCCGCGTTGCGTCTCAGCTCATTCAAATGTCGCCTGGTCGGGTTGTCGAAAAACTGGTTGACGAATTCTATGCCGTTGATCCCGAATTCTTCCCGGGCAATACGGGGAAGGTCCGCGTTTTTCCACCGCTTGGCGACGAAAAAGCTGCGATTGATAGACCAGGCAGCGAGCGAAATGTCGTTGCTTTCGGGCCGCGGAGCGGCTCCGAGACCAGACAGCGCCGCCGCCGAGGCGACAGCTGACAGACCGAGGAATTCGCGACGAGTATGTGACATGTTTTCTTCTCCTTGCTCGGCGGCAGTTTGATCCATAGTCCGGTTGCCAGTCAACCGTCTTGGTTGCAGCCTTTGCGGGAAAGCTGGTTGCAGTCCGCTCGACAGGGGATTTATCCTCCTTAACTAATGAAAGAGAAATCGCTCGCCTTGAAACTGCGCGCGTGGTGGTCTCACAAACAGGGACTCGATGGCCAGCTGAAGGGCAAGTCTGCAGCTGAAGTACTGGAACAGACAGGCTGGGCCAGGTCGGTTGGGGGAGCTAACCCTTATCTCACGCTCTTTTCGCGAGGTGGAATCGACCGTGAGGAAGCCGATAAGGCCGTGGCTAAGCTGGAAATTCTTGAACTGCCCTCGGCTCGCGGCTGTACTTACGTTGTTGCGTCCTCGGACGCCGCGCTGGCTCTCAGGGTAGGCCAGGGCTTCGGCACAGCGGCCGACATGAGAACGGCACGCAAGCTTGGGGTCACAGATGACGAGATTCGGGCGCTGTGCGCCAAGGTGCTCGACGTGCTCCAGCAAGGCTCGATGAGTCCGGATGAGCTTCGTCTTCGCCTCGGAAACTACGTCCGCAACCTCGGGGCCGAAGGCAAGAAAAAGGGGCTGACCACAACCCTTCCTCTCGCGCTTGGTCAGCTTCAATCCGCCGGAGAAATCCGCCGGATACCGATGAACGGGCGGTTGGATCAACAACGGTACGAGTATGCCGCCTGGAAGCCCAGTCCGCTCGCTGACTCGGAGCTTTCCGACGAGCAGGTGTACACGGACCTCGCACGCCGCTTTTTCAAATGGATCGGACCTGCCACCAGCGAAGAATTCCAGTGGTTTTCGGGCTTGGGAGTGCGGGCTGCAAAAGCGGCGCTGGAGCCGCTCGGGCTGCAAGGATTGAGTGAAAACCCAGACTTCCTGATGTTGCCCGAGGACTTTGATGCCTTCCAGAGTTATCAACCACCTTCAGAGCCGCAATACGCCCTGGTGAGCAGTCTCGATGCGATCATGCATTTGCGCCGGGACGTGAAAGGGCTGGTTGCTCCCGAAGACTGGAACCGGCAGGTGTTCGGGGAAAAAGGACTGACAGAACTCGGGGGACTGACCGATTCGCCCAATCACGTCATCCTCGATCGCGGGCGACTAATCGGTCTGTGGGAATATGACACTGCCAGCGAAACGCTCGTCTGGACAACATTTGTTCCGCGCAACGCCGACATCGAGCAGGCCGTCAAAGAGACCGAATCATTTGTGCGGGACGAACTCGGAGACGCGCGCTTGTTCAGCCTGGACAGTCCGAAATCCCGCGAACCGCGCATAGCTGAATTGAGGCGGATGAACGCGAAAGGGCTGGCTGGAGGGTCGTAAAGCAAGAAGCCAGAAGCAAGAAGCCAGGAGCCAGAAGCCAGAAGCCAGGAGCCAGAAGTAAGAAGCCAGGAGCCAGAAGTCAGAAGTCAGAGCAGGTAAGGAACGTTTTGATCAGCTTGCGGACGACCAGCCCGCTGAATCCTGACTAAGCCCGCCCTTTTTCCTTATCGCATCGGCAAGCGCCTCAGGCTGGCCGGAGCCTATGAGAATCCGCTTGCCGTCTGAAAGTCGAAGCAGAACGCCTCGATTCCCAGAGACGTTGTATGCGATACCGCGGCCTGGCGCCCACCTGACACCGTAGCCCCCGTAGTCCCAGATCGGACGGTATGTCTTGGTCTCGACACTCAGGATGTCCTTGTACGAAATGCGACGAGTCGCAAATGGCCGGAAGTTGATTTCCAGCGCCTCCGGCCCGACTTTCACCTCGAGCCTCGCATAGCGGATGAGAAATGGAAGGCCCACGGAGAAGACAATAGTGATAACACTGGTTACCACAAGAGCCGCATCGGACATCGGCTTGTCGCCCCAGGGCTGATTCTTTACCAACTGAGTAAAGATACCGAAGCCGAACAGGGCTATTAAGAGCGCCGACACGCCGATTACCATCAGCCAGATCCAACGCTGTCTGAATTCCTGCACTTCAACAAACGTGTTATCGTCCTTCACGCTCAGCTCCACCAGCATAATAATGCGACACGGCTTCGATGATGTAAAGTTGGCCATCACGGAGAAAGCAAAAAGCCAGAAGCCAGAAGCAAGAAGCAAGGAGTCAGGAGTCTTTATCGTGGCCGACTATGGGCGACAGTCAGTCGGCAGTAAGAACAGAACCTGGAGCGAAGTCTGCCTTTCTCTTGCTTCTGGCTTCTGCCGGCTCGTCGAGTCATCCGCGTGAAATAGTTGACGAACTGGAATATGCTTGAGCCAACGCGGAGGCTATCTATGAAATCCCTGGTACCTTTCCTTGCCGTGGTGATTTTGCTCGTGCTTTCCCCGGCAGCCGTCGCTCAGCCCGGTTTGCCGTCTGATATTCAGGAGATCATGAAAAAGCTGGCCCAAGGTGCGGAGATCACCGAGGCTGAGCAAGAGCGGCTCGACGCCTGGACTGCGTCCATGGATGAAGCGATCGAGCAGTTCGAAAAGAGCCAAGGGAAAGCGGAAGAGGAACGCTCGTTCCCAGGAGCACCGGAGGTTGAGTGCCCGAAGGCGAAGACTGTCAAGGATCTCCCCGTCAGAGCCCCTGATCTGCGCGAATACATTGCCCTCGTTCAGAATATCGCCGCCAGGTATGGGGCAAAGGCCGGAAACGCCAGAGCCGGCCTCGACAGGGGACTCCAGCGAGCCCCTGAAGTTCAGGGCGGGGACGTGGGAGCAGTCCTGGCCGTGGCACAAGCAGGCTCGGCGGCGGCCTACGTCACCGCCAAGGGAATACTGAAGGACCCGTCCAACTTCCTCTCCGCCAACAATCTCGGCGTGATCCTTAACGGGATGGAGGACCACGCGAGCGCCCTGTCGGTTCTGCTTTACGCTGACAAGATGCGACCCAATGTGCCCTTGGTGCAGGTAAATATAGGCTGGGTCTACTACGACATAGGCGACCGGGAAAACGCCAGAAAGTACTTCCGGAGCGCCCTTCGGTTCCATCCCGAGTTCTCAGGGGCTCACAACGGGCTTGGATTACTGTGCCAGTGTGAGGGGAACCAGATCGAAGCCATGGCCCACTTCCGTCAGGCGTTCAAGACAGGCTTCTCCCGGGTGGGCGCGATGGCATACCGCGCCGCCCGGCAAAAGGCCGCAGAGGCCGACAGTAGCGCGAACCCAAGCGAGCCGATTTCCGAGCAAAAGGAAGGCGCGGGAAGTTTCAAAGTGCCCGAGCCGCCGCTTTCAGAGAAAGCCGCTGGGGCGCAAGCTGCCAAGGCGGCCATTGAACAGATGACGACCCGTATCGACGAGCGCCTTCAGAAGGTCCGCGAAGAGCTTGTTCAGGTGAGCGAGACGCTTCGGCGACAGAACGAGCGTTCCAGCCAGGATCCGAACGCGTTAGTCCTCCCCATCACGTTCGATAAGCAGATTTTTCTCTTCCAGGACATCACGGAAACACTCCTGGGCGAAAGCAGCCGACTGGGGCAGGCGTTGAAGACCACGCGCAAGGAAGCGGAGCAATCCATCCAGGCTGCCGCGACTGCAATGCCCGATTTTGTGCAGTCGGCGCAAAAGGTCGAGCCATTCTATAAGCGCATGGAGGAACTCTTCAAAGCGCACCTGGCCTGTGGAGATGACGAAGGGTGTCAAGAACAGGTCAAACAGAGAATTGACCAGCTCAAATACGAGATGGACCAGGAAGAATTTAAAACATGCAAAAGAGCAAAGGAGATGCTCGAAGCGAACTACACGCATCGGTACAAAGGCTGGAAGGCTTACCACGACGAGGCCGGCCGGACGCTCGAGGACTACATCGGGTTTACTACCCCCGTCATTGCCGACGTTTACGCGCCGACGTTGAACGAGTACATGAATCTGTTCCGGGAAGGCCAGGTCCTTTTGCACGAAAAGATGTCCCTTGACCTGGCGGCGAATCTTCCCGATATCGCGGAAAACATCGAATCGCTAGACTGTCACGAGCCCGAGCCGCCGACGCCTGCAAGCTCCAAACCAGGCGGCGACGTTCAGAAGGAAGGCCCGCCAGATTGCCCCTTCGGGAAACCCATCACCGTAGATCTCGTGGTTGTCGACATGGAGCTTGATTGCGATCACGTGAAAATTGAAGGCGGCGAAGGGCTTGTCGCTTCCTATAAGCGCGATTTCGTCAAGAAAGAGACGACCATCGGAATTGGTGTCGGTGCCGGTATCAGCGCGGGTGTGGCCAGCGCTCGTGCAAAGATCATGGTTGAAATCACGGAGAGCGGCGACACTGTAAGCGACGTGGCTTTGAAGAGCTCGCTCGCGGGAAAACTTGGCGGGGGCCTGATAGTTGGCAGGTCGGCTGGTGCCGAACTGGGTGGCCAGATCTCCCTCGAAAGTGGTCCGTCGATAACGTCCGGCACTTCCTCAACCCTGGAAGTGGGGCCGCTGGGAATTCCGTTGAGCTAGGCACGGGGCGAACTGGTCCGGCTTTCTTCAGTTTCAGTCCTAGAGAACCGCAGATAAAAACAGAGGGAAGGCGGAAGGCGGCGCCTTCTGGCTTCTGGGTTGACGATATCATGACATCATGATACTGTCATGATCATGCGCAAGAAAGTGAGCACGCTTCTCGACCCGGTGCTATTCAGACGGGTGAAAGTGGAGGCGGCGCGCCAGAACAAACAAATCAGTGAGATTGTGGCGGAGGCTCTCGAGATCTACCTTCGGAAGGAGGGCACGCACCTGGGAAAGGTTGAGGAGAGCTGGCACACACTTCCGATAGAGGCCAGACAGCTCAAAAAGCTGATGGAAGAAGAGGTTGACTATCTCGAAGCTTGAGGAAATCCATTCGGATAAACCCGTCTTCGTGGACGCTCCGATCTTTGTTTATCACTTTACGGGTTCATCTAGGGCGTGTCGGGAGTTTCTGCTGAAGTGCGAAAAGGGAGAACTACGCGCCGTCACTTCTACTACAGTCCTTGCTGAGACAACCCATCGATTGATGATGATCGAGGCGGTCTCAAGGAAACTGGTCACTCTTGGAAACGTCGCGCAGAAACTTCGGAAGCGTCCCGCGACTGTGAGGAAACTCCGGCTTTATCAGGAGCAGGTCGAAAAGATCCCATTGTTAGGAATTGAGATTGTCCCTCTTGACCTCGGGATCGTCCTTTCAGCCGCAGCGCTTCGCGCCAAATATGGTTTGATGACGAACGACTCACTGATCGTGGCGACTCTTCTCTCGAGGGGTATTGAACAGCTGGCATCGGCTGATTCGGACTTCGCGGCGATCGACGGGATCACAGTCTACCGCCCCGACGACCTTGAATTAGAGTAAGCCGTTGCTCGCCCGCTGGGGCGGGGGGGGGACAAATAAGCAGCTTCTAATCCGGCGGCGACTCCTGCCGGCCAACTCCGAGGGCATCGGCGACCCGGTTAACGTAATTGAACCAGGCGGCGATCAGGGTGATCTGCAAGATACCGGTATCGTCGAAACCCGCCGCCCGCAGCCGATCAATGTCCGCGCGTGTCACCTGGGTTGCATCCTTTGTCAGCTTCACGACGTAATCGAGCATAACGCGCTCCTCGGCCGTGATCGGTGCATGGGCGTAGTCCCGCTTGAGCGCCTCTACCAGTGCTTGATCCAGTGTCACTCTACGCAGAAACTCTGCGTGCGACTCGATTCAATAAACGCACCGGTTCGCCACTGAGACCATCGTGGCTATCATTTCGTGATGGCGGCGCTGGAGCGGCAAATCCGGAGACATCAGAGCGCGCCGAAGGTGGCAAAAGCGTGATATAGGGCTTTCGGGATCAGTGTATGAGAAGCCACGATTCCTGCCGAACCATCATCCGTCGGATGAACCGGGACCCGGTACTCCTCGGGATACAGCTTCTGCTGTTCTTCCAGCGCTTTGCGCAGACGTTCGTCCGCCTCGGAAAGAGGAATCGTCTTTATCCAGGTCATAATGGTCTTTGCTCCATAGGTGTCGAGGGTTTTGAAAAACGATACACCGGCCATGCAAGCGCAACTATGCCAGCCAGAGCTCGGATGGGGTTGTCTAGAAAAAGCGTGTACACGAGCAAGGCACGCGACATACATTTCTCCGAGATCCAGAGCCAAGGGGATGCGTTGGAGGACGCATTAAGCAATCAGGACGCCAAATGCGGGCGACCGGCGCCAAGGCGGATGCCGCCGATTCCCGGACCAGAAGTTATCATTCTTGTCTCGTAATGCTTATGAATTGCCATAAAGGTTATGGCAGCAGGGCGCAGGAGAGCCACAAAGGAAAGCAGAGGAAAAGGAAAGCCGAAGAAAACGGAAGAAAGACTGAAGCGTTTTCCCTCCGTTCTTCTCTGCCTTTCTCTGTGTCTGACAACCCCGGAATAAGATTGCATTATAATGTTGCGAGGGACTGTAGCGAGGAGTGGAGGAACCCGCTGCAATAGCCCACTCTCCGGCTTCCTTAGAGACATTCGTCTTGATCTGACCGGGGAACAGTGCGTCCATAAATCGCCTCTCTCTTTGCTAAGCAGTCCAGGAATGCGAAGTACTCCAAACTGAATCAAAGGGAGAGTTGAAATGCTTTACGGAACCGAAGATTCATATCCACGCAAAGTCGCACTCATCGGGAACTATCTGCCCCGGCGGTGCGGAATCGCCACTTTCACCACCGACCTGCTCACGGCGTTGGCCGAGGAGAACCCACTGGCGGAGTTTTGGGCGGTCGTCATGAACGACGTCACAGAAGGTTACGAGTACCCGGCGCAGGTACGGTTCGAAATCGATCAGCGCACCCTGGCAGATTATCGGCTGGCAGCCGACTTCCTGAATATGAACCGGGTGGAAATCGTCTGCCTCCAACACGAGTTCGGGATTTTCGGCGGCGAGAACGGCGCCCATTTGCTCGACCTGCTGGGGAACCTCAGGATGCCCGTGGTGACCACCTTGCACACGGTGTTGCAATCCCCGACCCCGGGACAGCTGACGATCATCAAGCGTATCGGCCAGCTATCAGACCGGCTGGTGGTAATGAGCCAGAAAGCGGCCGAGATACTTCAGGAAGTCTACCGGGTCCCGCTGGAGAAAATCTCTCAAGTGCATCACGGCATTCCAAACGTTCCTTTTATCGACCCGAACTTCTATAAAGACCAGTACGGCGTGGAGGGCCGTAAGGTAATTTTGACTTTTGGGCTTCTCTCGCCGGGCAAAGGCATTGAGTACATGATCGATGCTTTGCCGGAAGTCGTGAGAAAACATCCTGAAGTGGTCTACATTGTGCTCGGTGCCACGCACCCCCATATCAAACGGCAACAGGGCGAGGCCTATCGTCTCTCCTTGCAGAGACGCGCCCGGATGCTAGGGGTGGACGAACACCTGATCTTTCACAATCGATTCGTCAGCTTGCAGGAGCTATGTGAGTTCCTTGGAGCGGCGGACATTTACGTCACGCCTTATGTGAATCGCGAACAGATTGTCTCGGGCACGTTAGCCTACGCACTCGGCAGCGGCAAGGCAACGATTTCAACCCCTTACTGGTATGCGGAGGAAATGCTCGCCGACGGCCGCGGCCGTATCGTGCCGTTTCGAGACGCGGACGCACTTGCCGAGCAGGTGAACGAACTCTTCGAGCACGAAGCAGAACGTCACGCCATGCGCAAGCGAGCTTACACTTTCTGTCGCGAAATGATCTGGAGCGAAGTGGCGCGCAAATATTTGAAGATCTTCTCAGAGGTGAAGCGCGAGAGAGAAAGTTCACCACGAGTCGTCTTTCGTGCGAGAACCATGGAGTCCCAGCCAGGAGAGGTTCCGCAGCCTAAACTTGACCATATCATTCGCCTGACTCAGGATGCCGGCATTCTCCAACACGCGCGTTACATAGTGCCGGACCGCCGTCACGGGTACTGCACCGACGACAACGCCAGGGCTCTCATTGCTGTCCTGATGGCCCAGGATCTTATCGCCGACAGCACCACAATAACTAATCTGGCGTGCACTTATCTCGGCTTCCTGCTGCATGCGTTTAACGAGAAGAAGGGCCGGTTCCGCAACTTAATGAGTTATGACCACCGCTGGCTGGACGAAGTCGGATCCGAAGACAGTCACGGCCGTGCGATCTGGGGGCTCGGCGAAGCCGTAGCCCTAGCAGAATCGGATGATCTTCGAGCGGCGGCCCAACATTTGTTTGACAAGGCATTGCCAGCAGTTACGGATTTCACATCGCCTCGAGCCTGGGCGTTTGCCCTGATCGGAATACACGCGTACCTGAGACGCTACGGAGGCGACAGCGAAGCACGGCGCATTCGCGAGCGCCTGGCGGAGAAGCTGCTGCGCCTGTATTGCGATAACGCGTGCGACGACTGGCCCTGGATCGAGGACATCGTTGCTTATGCTAACGGGAAAATCTCTGAGGCGCTCATCGTGTCCGGCGCTTCCCTCCATAAGGACAAAATGCTGGAAGCTGGACTGCGCAGCTTGGAGTGGTTGTTGGAGATCCAGACCGATCCCAGAGGCCATTTCGTGCCTGTCGGGTGCAACGGATGGTATCCGCGCGGCGGCGAAAAGGCGCGATTTGACCAGCAACCCATCGAGGCGCTGGATATGATCCAGGCATGTCATCAAGCCTACGCAGCCACCAGCAACCCGAAATGGCTCACACACGCACAGCGCTGCCTGGAATGGTTCCTGGGACGCAATGACCTGAATGTCCCACTCTACGATGACAAGACCGGAGGGTGCTACGACGGACTGCATGCCGACGGGCCCAATCGCAACCAGGGCGCAGAATCGACCCTGGTCTGTTTCCTTTCATTGCTCAGCGCTCATCAACTCCGGAGCAAGCAGATTTCTGTCGAAGCTATAGCCCAGGTCGAACCGGAGGAATCCAAGGAGCTAGTGAGCCATGGCCGGTAATCCCATTGTAATGGTCAGTTCTTACCCGCCCAGACTTTGCGGCATCGCAACTTTTTGCGAGGAGGCGCGGGAGTTCATTCAGAAGGCGAATCCCGGCCGCGACGTGCTCGTAATCAGCCACACCGACGGGCAAGGCGAAGGCGTTTGCCCGCTGATCGACATAAGACGTCGAGATTGGTGGGCGCCTGTGGCTAAACAAATCGAAAAATTAGATCCCTACGCGGTACATATCCAACATGAATACGGTCTATACGAGTACCGTGACGAACGCGGGTTCGGGGACGGCAATGAGGGCTTCCTCAATCTGCTGGAAGCGCTGGGGGACATCCCCACAGTGGTCGAGCCGCACACCATTCACGGGAGGCTGACCGACTTTGAGGCGGATTTCGTGTACAAGATGTGCCAGCGGGCCGACGTTGTACTGTTCAAGTGCCATTACCAGAAATGGCGGCTGGATTGGACTTTTCACGGGAGAGGCTGGCAAACCCCAAGGAATATCATGGTTGTCCCTCACGGAGCGCGTCCTGACAAGCGTCGCGGTGTGCATGAGATTCCGGAACTTAGAAAACAGTTGGGTTTGGATCGAGCCGGTCTGGCAGACCACCTGGTCGGCATGGTCGGGTGGATCCAATCCAACAAACGATGGGACATCCTTCTGTCCATGTGGGAAGAAATCCACCAGGAGATAGAGAAGCGTACTGGGCAGGACTGGGATTTACTTGCCGCCGGAACCATGCGGGACCCCCATCACAAACAGGATTACGACAACTGGAAATCAGAAGTCCAGATCTTGGCCAGGAAGGGATTGGCTCATTACCACGAATTCATTCCGCGGGGAGATGATTACTATAACGTAATGGCCGTGTGCGACTTCATCGTGCTTCCCAGTACCGACGAAACCCAGTCTGGGACGCTGGCACGAGTGATCGCGCTGAACAAGCCCTTTATTACAACCGCGCCGATGGAAGGCCTCACCGCCCAAACGCTGGAAAGCGAAGGCGGCCTTCTCTTCACGACCAAGGCCATGCTCAGGGAAAAAGTCATTCAACTGGCGACCGACGAGGGACTGCGCTTGAAGTTCGGTGAGAATCTTAAGCGCTATCTCGACAATGTCGTTTCCTGGGAAGTTGTGGCCCACCAATACAACGAGGCCTACGAACTGGCGAGACACGCGGTTAGAACGGGTCAGCCGGTGGTTCTCGCACTGGAATTCTGACCAAAGACAATCAAAGACAATTCTGATTACAAGAAAGGAGACCATTTCTGCAGAGCAATGCCCGAGTCCAAGTTCCGAGAGCTTTTCAAAAGACACCCTCAGAACCCCATCATCCAGGCGTGTGATCTCCCTTATCCCGCTAATTCTGTTTTCAATGCCGGCGCCACCTGCGTAGGGAACGAGACTCTGTTGCTGATGCGCGTCGAAGACCGCCGAGGAATTTCGCACTTAACAGCGGCTCGCAGCTACGATGGGATCTCTGACTGGCGGATTGATCCCGCCCCGACACTCTTGCCCAACCCTGAAGAATATCCGGAGGAAATCTGGGGCATCGAGGATCCGCGGGTAACACGCATCGAGGCCCTGGATTCATGGGCCGTTCTGTACACGGCCTATTCGAAGGGCGGTCCTCTGGTTTCTTTGGCCATCACCAAAGACTTCAAAAGCTTTGAGCGCAAAGGCGTTGTCATGCCGCCCGAAGACAAAGACGCCGCGCTCTTCCCGGTCCAGTTCAACAAACGTTGGGCCATGCTCCATCGACCCGTGCCTGGCTTCGCCATGGTAGGAGCACATATCTGGATTTCTTTCAGCCCTGACCTGAAACACTGGGGCGATCACCACATCGTTATTCCCGCCCGCAAAGGAGCCTGGTGGGATGCCAACAAGGTCGGTCTTTCACCGCCTCCGTTGCTCACCGAGAAAGGCTGGCTGATCCTTTATCACGGCGTTCGGACCACGGCGAGTGGTTGTATCTACCGGCTGGGCCTGGCGCTGCTGGATTTAAACGATCCCACGCGCGTCCTGGCCCGGTCGGACGAATGGGCCTTTGCACCAGAAGAGAACTACGAAGTAATAGGCGATGTGGATAAGGTGGTCTTCCCTTGTGGTTGGGTCACCGATGGTGATGAGGTCCGGGTCTATTACGGAGCCGCGGACAGATCCATCGCCCTCGCCACGGCCCACGTATCCGAGCTGCTGGACTGGCTTGACCAGCACAACCGACCATACGAAGAATAGGCGGCCAATTATGCGAATCGCAATGCTTTCTCCGATCGCCTGGCGCACACCTCCCAGACATTACGGCCCGTGGGAGTCGGTAGTCTCCTTGCTGACCGAAGGCTTGCACGCCCGCGGGCTTGACGTCACCCTGTTCGCCACCGCCGACTCATGCACCTCGGCCCGGCTGATCAGTGTCTGTCCCAGGGGATATGAAGAAGACCCGGAGATTCTACCCAAGGTGTGGGAGTGCCTCCACATCTCCGAGCTATTCGAGCGCGGAAATGAGTTCGACCTGATTCACAACCATTTCGACTATCTGCCGCTGACCTACACCGGTATGACCAGTACCCCGGTTGTGACCACCATCCATGGTTTTTCGTCCCCGAAGATCCTTCCCGTTTACCGGAAATACAACCGTAAGACTTATTACGTGGCCATCAGCGAGGCTGACAAGAGCCCCGACCTCGATTACATTGCCACCATCCACCACGGGATTGACTTGACACGATTCACCTTCAGGCCTGAGCCCGGGCGATACCTGCTTTTCTTCGGGAGGATCCACCCTGAAAAGGGCACTCACACCTGCATCGAGATCGCACGAAGGATTGGTATGAAGCTTGTTCTTGCCGGCATCATTCAAGACCAGGCTTACTTCAATGCCCGGGTCCGTCCGCACTTAGACAATGAGCGGATCGTTTACTTGGGCAGCGTCGGTCCGGACAAGCGCGACGAGCTTCTGGGTAACGCGCTTGCCCTGCTCCACCCCATCGAATTTGACGAGCCTTTCGGATTGTCCGTAGTGGAGGCCATGGCCTGCGGAACCCCCGTTGTTGCCATGCGCCGTGGGAGTATGCCCGAAATCATCCTGCACGGTGTGAACGGTTTTCTGGTTAACACGGTGGAAGAAATGATCGAGGCGGTCACCCGTGTAAACCAGTTGGCACGAATCGATTGTCGACGGGAGGTCGAACGCCGCTTCACCGTGGACCGCATGGTGGAGGACTACATTCGCGTGTACCGCGAGATTCTCGAAAATCACCAAAAGGCAAGGGATAAAGGCATAGGGGGATAAAGGGATAAAGGCGCAAAGGGAAAGCATTTTTTCCATTTGGCCGGGACAAGCAGCATCGAGACACATCGATGAAATGGAAAATGGGAAATGGCAAATGGAAAATGGAAAATGCTTTTCCCTTTATCCCTTGATCCCTTTATCTCTTTATCCCTTTGAAGCTAGCGGAGGTTCTGTGATCACACGTTACCAGCACAACCCCATTCTGACCCCGCGGGACGTTCCCTACCCTGTAGTAACCGTTCATAATGCTGGGGTTACCAAGCATAACGGCAAATACATCATGTTGTTCCGATCGCACTGCCGCAACGGTCGTTCCATCATTGGACTGGCAGAGAGCGAGGACGGGCTGAGCTTTCAGGTAAGGCCGGAACCGTTTATGGTCCCGGCGCAAACCGAACCATTTTCCACTTATGAGGAGTACGGTGT
>Ga0116189_1001053_pt1 | contig 22454 bp, 13 predicted proteins | sample AD_JPNTR3_MetaG_FD_89895 | JGI IMG/M metagenome (GOLD analysis project Ga0116189, IMG submission 89895) | Active sludge microbial communities of municipal wastewater-treating anaerobic digesters from Japan - AD_JPNTR3_MetaG | ecosystem: Engineered > Bioreactor > Anaerobic > Digestate | place... | reverse complement strand
GCACCGGGCGCATTTTCCACATCGGCACGCAGCAGCGTTCCGAAGGCAAGAGCACCTTCGGCGCACAGTTCCGCAAGGCGGCCGAATATGTCCGCAACGGACGTTTGGGCACGGTACGCCGTATCGAGGTCGGCCTGCCGCAGGATCCGCCGGAACCAACCGACTTGCCGCTGGTTCAGCCGGTGCCGGACAATCTCGATTACGACAAATGGCTGGGCTACACACCGGCCGAGCTCTACAGCGAACTTCGCACGCACCCGCAGGGCAAGAATGGCGAAGCGAGTTTCGGACGCCCCGGCTGGATGGTGATGCAGGCCTACAGCATGGGCATGATCGCCAACTGGGGGGCGCACCACATCGACATCGCGCAGTGGGCGCTCGGCATGGAAGCGTCCGGCCCCGTAAAGATACGCGGGCGCGCTGAATTCCCCAAACGCCGGCTGTGGGACGCGCATGGCAAGCTGGATGTCAAAATGAAGTACGCAGACGGCACGCTGCTGCATGTGGCGGACGAGAGCCTCTACCCCAACGGCGTGCGTTTTGTCGGCGACAAAGGCTGGATTTTCTGTGGGCGCGGTTCGGTCAAGACCATGTCGAACGATCCGGGCGCGGGCGGCAAGCACGGTCGATGGCGGCCGCTTGAGGCCAGCCGCAGGGAGCTGATCGAAGGTGAGGTGGAACGGCCGCTGGCCCGTAACCCCTCGAACCACCATCGCATTTGGATGGAAGGGATCCGCACGCGCACGCCGACCCATATACCGCCCGAAACGGCCCACCGGACCACGACCGCCTGCATTCTGGCCTACACCGCCATGAACCTCAAGCGTCCGCTGACGTGGGATCCGGTGTCCGAACGGTTTGTCAGGGACGAGGAGGCCAATGCCACGCTGTCGCGCCCCGAACGTACCCCGTACGGCGTGCGGCGCACGCTGTCCCGTGCCGGCATGGAGATCTGACATGGACGTGCTGATCTACACGCGGAACTATACGCCTGACGGCAAAGGTTTCGTACACGACAACATCGCAACCAGTGTGGCCGCCTTGAGTGAGCTGTGCACGACGCATGGACTGAAGGCCGAAGCTTCGGATGATCCCGCGCTGTTCACCGAGGATCGACTCAAAGGATTGAAAGCGGTCATCTTCGCCAACAGCAACAACGAGGCGTTCGCCACCGACGCCCAGCGCGGCGCGCTCCTCGATTACGTCTATCGTGGCGGTGCGTTTATGGGGTTACACTCCGCCACAGGCTCCGACCGCAAGTCCGAAGCGTTTCGGCGTTTGCTGGGCGGGCGCTTTCTGTGGCACCCGCCGCTTCAGCCTTTCAGCATGCGGGTCAACGACCGCCGTCATCCGGCGACCGCGCATCTGGACGCAACCTGGGCATGGGCCGATGAAGCCTATGTCTGCGACTATGCGCCCGACATCCATGTCCTGGTGGAGATCGAGATCGACAGTCTGCAGAAAAAACCGTTCGACAAGCGGCTCGCCCACTTCAGAAATGGCCGGTTCCCGCTGGCCTGGTGCCGCTGCCATGGTGCCGGACGCGTCTTTTATACCGCTCTCGGCCATTTGAAAACGCATTATCAGGATCAGGCTTTTCGCACCCATCTGATTCAAGGGTTGCGCTGGGCCATGGACGTGAACGCATAAACGGAGAGCTTAACGTATGACATCCATCACTCGCCGCGGATTTTTGCAGGCCGGCAGCCTTGCCGGTGCAGCGACCGCCCTGCCGACCCTCATCCCTTCTCGCGTCCTTGGTCAGGCCGCCCCCAGCCGCATCATCCAGGTCGGCATCATCGGCTGCGGACGCATCGCGTCGAGCATGGAGATTCCCGGCATTCTGAAGGTGCCGGACCAGGCGCGTATCGTGGCGGTCTGCGATCTGGATGCCAAGCGCCTCGCCGTCGCGCAGCAGAAGGTCGACTCCACCTATGTGCGCAACAAGGTTTCCGCCTCACCGGTCAAGACCTTTGCGTCCTATCGCGATATGCTGCGCGACGCGGCCGTCGATGCGGTGATGATCTGCGTGCCCGATCACTGGCATGCGCTCTGCGCCCTTGAATGCGCACTGGCCGGCAAGGATATCTGGTTGCAAAAACCATTCTCGCAAACGATTCACGAGGGCCGCATTCTGGCCGAGGTCGTGCGCCGCAACGGGCTGATCCTGCAGGTCGGCTCGCAACAGCGCTCCAGCTCACAGTTCCGCACGGGTTGCGAGCTGGTACGGAATGGACGTATCGGCCGCATCACACGCGTCGAGGTCGGTTTCGGCAAGGACAAGGACGGTGGCCGTAAGGAGGAGATGCCGGTTCCCGCGAACCTGGATTACGACACGTGGCTCGGCCCGACGCCCCTTGCCTATTACACAGAAGATCGCGTCCACAACCAGGACACCTCGAAAATCTCCACTCGTCCCGGCTGGATTCAGATGGAGCCGTACGGCTGGGGCATGATTACCAACTGGGGTGCGCACCATCTGGACATCGTGCAATGGGGTCTGGGCACCGAAGACCGCGGCCCGCTGTCGGTGTCGGGCACCTGTGAGTGGATGGACAAGGGCCTCTGGAACGCGCATCGCGAGTTCGACCTGCTCTATACCTATCCTGACGACATCAAGGTCAGCGTCTGCTACCGCTATCCGAACGGCGTGCGTTTCATCGGTGACGAGGGCTGGATCTTCGTCAGCCGTGGCTCCGCGCGCGTGACGGCCAGCGACCCGGCGATGCCCGCCACCACCCTCAAAGCGCTCGACGCGAGTGATCCGAAACTACTCAGTGAACCGCTGGGTTCGAATGCCGTGCGGCTGCATGTCAGCGACAACCACGTCACCGACTGGTTGCGCGCAATCCGCGGACGCACCAGTGCCGCGACCAACGCTGAGATTGGCCATCGGTCGACGTCGGTCTGCACGTTGGGGCATCTCTGCATGAAGACCGGCAAGCGCTTGAAATGGGATTGGAAAACCGAGCGCACCGACAACGAAGAGGCGAACCGCCTGCTGGTCTGTCCGGAGCGCGGGGCGTTCAGCATTCCCAAGGTCCTGAAGGCCGCCAATCTGCAGATCAATGTGTAACGCTCATCCCGATTTATCCATCACGTCAACCCCAAACGAGGAACACATGAAAACAAACATCATCCTGTGCGCCGGTGCCGCCGCCGTGCTGCTGGCCGGTTGCGACGAGAAATCCAAAGCGTGCTGCGGCACCTGCGGCGAGGGCTCGGTCAAGCTGATCACGCTCGACCCCGGCCATTTCCACGCGGCGCTGGTGCAGAAACGCATGTACCCGCAGGTCTCGCCTACCGTCCACATCTATGCGCCGGAAGGCAATGACCTCAAGATGCACATGGACCGCATCAACGGCTTCAACACGCGCGCCGAAGAGCCGACCTCATGGAAAAGCGTGGTCTACACCGGGCCGGACTTCTTTGAGAAAATGCTGAAAGACAAGGCCGGCAACGTCGTGGTGCTCGCCGGCAACAACGCGCGCAAGACCGAGTACATCCTCAAAAGCGTGCAGGCCGGTTACAATGTGCTGGCCGACAAGCCGATGGCCATCACGCCCAAGGATTTCGAGCTGCTCAAGCAGGCGTTCGATGTGGCCCGCGAAAAAGGCGTGATCCTCTACGACATCATGACGGAACGCTATGAGATCACGACCATCCTGCAGCGCGAGCTCTCGCGCTTCCCCAAAGTGTACGGCGAGCAGGAAAAGGGAACGCCCGATGATCCGGCCGTCACCAAGGAGAGCGTGCACCACTTCTGCAAACTGGTGGCCGGCAAGCCGCTGCAGCGCCCGCCGTGGTATTACGACACCACCCAGCAGGGCGAGGCGATCGTGGACGTCAACACCCACCTTACCGACCTGATCCAGTGGGAGACCTTCCCGGAGGTCACGTTGTCACCCTCAGACATCAATGTGGTCCAGGCGCGCACCTGGAACACGCCGGTCACACTGGAACAGTTCACGACCTCCACCTCGCTCACCGCGTGGCCGGACTATCTGAAGAAAGATCTGGACGCCAACGGCGTCTTGCAGTGCAAGGCGAACGGCGAGTTCACCTATTCGATCAAGGGCGTCTACGCCAAGGCCTCCGTGCTCTGGAATTTCCAGGCGCCGGCCGGCGCGGGCGACACGCACTACTCGCTGATGCGCGGAACACGCGCATCACTGATCATCCAGCAGGGCGAAGCTGAAGGATACAAGCCCGTGCTCTATGTCGAGCCGCGCCGCACACCGGGCGTCAACAAGGAGGAGTTGGAGGCTGCCCTTAAAGAGGCGATCACCACGCTGAACAAAACCTATCCCGGCGTCGGTTACGAGGCGCACGAGACCGGCTGGCGCATCACCATCCCTGAGCGTTACGCGGTCGGCCACGAGGCGCACTTCGGCCAGGTCATGGAGAAGTACCTCGGCTTCCTCAAAAACAAAAATATGCCCGCCTGGGAAGTGCCGAACATGATCGTCAAGTACCACACCTTGATGCAGGCGTACAGCAAGAGCCGCTGAAAACAGAAGGGCATATGAGTCGGGAACGCGGGCGTCCCCGCCCGCAACAACGTGCCGTGCAAAAAGATTAACGTTCAGGAGGGCATGTTCATGAACTATCGGCAATTGGGACATTCGGGCTTACAGGCGTCGGTCGTCGCGTTGGGCACGTGGTCGGTCGGCGGCGGACCGTGGTGGGGTGATTCGGATGACGCGGAATCGATCCGCGCCATCCACGCCTCGCTGGACGCCGGGGTCAACCTGATCGACACCGCGCCGGTCTATGGGTTCGGCCACAGCGAGGAGATCGTCGGACGCGCACTCGCGGGGCGGCGCGACAAGGTTCTGATCGCCACGAAGTGCGGCCTCTGGTGGGGCGACGACACCGGTTCGGTGCACTTTGAGCAAAACGGCAAGACCGTACGCCGCTGCCTCGAGCCACGCACCCTCCGCATCGAGGTCGAGGACAGTCTGCGCCGACTCGGCACCGACCGTATCGACCTGATGCAGACGCACGCACAGGCAACGGAGCCGTTCAAGACCCCGATCGAAGACACGATGGCCTGCCTGATGGATCTGCGCCAGCAGGGCAAGATCCGGGAGATCGGCGTCTCGAACTGCACACCGGCGCAGATGGACGAGTATCTTGCCGCCGGTGTGATCGTGACCAACCAACCGCGTTACAGCATGCTTGACCGCACCATCGAAAAAGACCTGGTGCCGTACTGCATGCAACACGCGATCGCCATCCTGGCCTATTCGCCGCTGGAGCAGGGGCTGCTCACCGGCAAGATCGGCATGGACACGGTCTTCCCGCCGGAAGCCTTCCGCAACAAGCTCTCCTGGTTCGCGCCGGAACGTCGGCGCAGCGTGCTGGATCTGCTGGCCGGTTGGCAGCCGCTCACCGAGCGTTATGGATGCACGTTGAGCCAACTCGTGATCGCCTGGACTGTCGCACAGCCCGGCATCACGGTCGCGTTGTGCGGCGCGCGCAAAGTCGCTAACGCGATCGAGAACGCGGGATCCGGTTCGCTGGCCATTGAGGCGGCTGACCTCGCGCGCATGCGCAGCGACGTTGAAGCGCTGGCCCCGCTCGCGCCATAAGACCGGGCACATCAAAGTTGGAGGTGCCGTGAAATACGCCCTGCCGTTTCTGGTCATGCTGGCGGTGTTCTCGGGCCAGGCGACGGAGCCCGTCATCCGTCCGTCTGAAATACGCCGCCAGCTCGCCCGCATCCAACCGGAAGCGGTGCGGCTGGCATTGGAGGACATGGCGGCACGCTGGCCGCAACGTTGCGGCCAGACTGACCGCGCCTGGTGCGCGGCGCTCGGCGAGCGCCGCGACGCTCTCCTGAGGCGGCTCGATGCCGGGGACTCTGCCGCACCTGCGGAAGCCGACGCCTTGGTGCGGCAGGTTCGCGCCGCGCTGCTGGCCAACCCGCTGCTGGACGCTGACCGGTTTCTGCTGGTGCGCCGCGGTGCCAACAATCTGGCTCTGCCGCAAAACTGGCAGCAGCAGCGCGATGTCAACCGCAAGGGACTGACCAACGAAATCGCGATCCTCACCGGCCTGCGTGGCACACCCACGCTGACGACGTTGCATCGTGCCGAACCCGGCACCTATGCGGGCGACCTGCAACTCCACTGGGACGCGCGCCGCCTGATGTTCACCGGCGAAAATGAAAAACAGTTGCACCGCGTTTACGAGCTAGATCTCGACGCACCCGCGCAGCCCAAGATGTTCCCGTTCATTCCGGACGACGACGTCGACAATTATGCAGGGTGCTGGCTGGCCGACGACTCGGTGCTCTTTCTCTCCAACGCCACCTTTATCGGTGTGCCGTGCGTGGTCGGCGCCTCGTACGTCGCCGCACTCTACCGCTGGACGCCCGCCGACGGCACGATCCGTCGGCTGACCTTCGATCAGGATCACAACTGGTATCCGACGCAGATGCCGGACGGACGCGTGATGTACCTGCGTTGGGAGTACAGCGGCATTGTGCACTATGTCTCGCGCCTGCTCTTCACCATGAATCCCGACGGCACCGGCCAGCGCGAACTGTACGGCAGCAACAGCTACTGGCCCAACGCGCTTTTCTACGCGCGTCCCGTTCCCGAAGATCCACACCGCTTCACCGCAATCGTCTCGGGCCACCACGGCGTGCCGCGCATGGGTGAACTGGTCATGTTCGACCCCACGCTCGGGCGATGCGAAACGCAAGGCGTGATACAGCGCATCCCCGGCCGCGGCAGGCCGGTTGAAAACAAGGTCAAGGATGAACTGGTCGATGACTCCTGGCCCAAGTTTCTGCACCCGTGGCCGTTGGGCGGCGGACACGTCCTCACCGCCTGCAAACCGGAGCCCGATGCGTTGTGGGGACTGTATCTCGTCGACACCTTCGACAACATCACGCTGATCCACGAAGAGCCGGGGCAGGCTCTCTTTGAGCCGATCCCGATTCAGCCGATCCCGCGGCCGGTGCGGCTGCAAGACCACGCGCGGACTGCGGAAAAGCACGGCCGCGTCAAGATCGTCGATATCTACGAAGGGCCCGGTTTGGCGGGTGTACCGCGTGGCACTGTCAAGTCGTTACGACTCATGACCTACTCCTTCGCCTATCGCGGCATGGGCTCTGAGACCGACCGTGTCGGGTTTGACGGCCCATGGGATGTGGTGCGCATCATGGGGAGCGTGCCGGTCGAGCCGGACGGGTCGGCCTATTTCGAGGTGCCGGCCAACACGCCGATTTCCGTTCAACCGCTGGACGCGCAGGGCCGGGCGCTGCAACTGATGCGGAGTTGGATGACGGTCATGCCGGGCGAACTGCAATCCTGTTCCGGTTGCCACGAGCCGCAGAACAGCAGTGCCGGGCCAACGCGTCCCATGCAGGCCATGCGACGCCCGCCCTCGCAGATTCAGCCTTGGTACGGGCCTGAGCGCGGCATCTCCTTCAACCGCGAGGTGCAGCCTGTGCTGGATCGCTACTGCGTGCGTTGTCACGACGGCCGCGCAGGCATGCCCGATTTCACGCAGCGTCCCGGTGTCTCGATCAAGACCAAGGAGGTCTACTACATCAACGCGAACAACCTCTTCCCGCCTGCCTATTTGGCGCTCTGCGCCTATATCCGCAGCCAGACGCAGGAAGGGGACAACCGCTTGCAGACGCCCTGCAATTTCCATGTTTCGACGACCGAGCTGTTTCAGATTCTGGAGGCCGGCCACCATGGCGTGCGTCTGGACGCGGAATCGTGGGACCGCCTGACCACCTGGATCGACATGAACCGCCCGAACCACGGCACGTGGAGCGAGAATGTCGGCTCCGCGCGCATGGGCCAACTCGCCGAACGCCGCGCAGAGATGCAGCACCGCTACGCCAATCTGGACGAGGCACATGAGGTCACGTATGGGGTCGCCACGCTGTCCGTCCCGGCGCTACCGCCTGAAGAGCCGCCCCCCCCGCGCGCTCCGCCACTTCCCGTGCCGGGATGGCCCTTCGACGCGGCAACCGCCCACGCCAAACAGCAGGCACTCGGCGCGGTCACGCGCACTCTTGATTTGGGTGGCGACGTATCGCTCACCTTGGTACGTATCCCGCCCGGTGACTACCTCACCGCAGACGGACGGCATGTCACAACCGAACGGTCGTTCTGGCTCGGCGCTCACGAAGTGACCAACGAACAGTACGCGCGCTTTGACGCGCATCACGACAGCTTCATGGAGCGGGGCGAGTACATGCAGTTCACGCCCGAAGAGCGTGGGTATCCACTCAACACTCCGAAGCAACCCGTCTGCCGCGTGGCGTTCGACTCTGCCGCTGCCTTCTGCCGCTTCGCCGCGCAACGCAGTGGCCTCCGTGTACGTCTGCCGAGCGGCGACGAATGGGAGTGGGCCGCGCGCGCGGGGGCCGCCACACCGATGACGTATGGCGGGATTGACACGGACTTCAGCGCTTATGCCAATCTGGCGGACGCCGTGTTCCACAAGATGGAGCGCCTGCGCGCCAACATGCCCGGCGCGGCCATCCCGGCATGGCGGCCGGCCATCACCCACGTGTCGGACGGGTTCCGCGTGTCGTCGCCGGTCGGCAGCTTCGCCCCCAACGCCTGGGGCATGCATGATGTGCACGGTAATGTCTGGGAGTGGACCACCGACCGGATGCCGGACGGACGCGCGATCGCGCGAGGCGGCTCCTGGTGGAAGCGCCCGCGTTACGCCACGTTTGCGGCGCGCGTCCCGTACGCCCCATGGCAACAGGTCTACGATGTGGGATTCCGCGTACTGGTTGAATCCGACGATTAATGGAGCCGGCAGATGATGACAAGACGACATTTACTCGGATCAGGCGCTGCAACGATGCTTTCGGCGGCACTGCCTGTCCATGCCGCCGCAGCAGAAGACGTCCCCAAGACACTGCCGAAATGGCGTAAAGGCGTATTCCAGATCCACATGATCCACACCGGGGTCGGGGAATCGCAGTTCCTGATTTTCCCTGATGGCACGACGATGTTGCTCGACTGTGGCGATCACGCGGCGTTGACGCGCGGCGAACTGGCCGTGCCGGTCGTGCCTGATCCGGGGCGTCTCGCGGGAGAGTGGATAGCCCGGTACGTGAAGCGGGTCAACCCCAACGGTGACATCGTCGACTACATGGAGGCGAGCCACTGGCATTCAGACCACTGCGGCACCCCGAAATGGCAGAGTTCGGCCCCCGGCGTCGAGTGGTGGAAGCATGATTACTGCCGCAGCGGATTCGGACTCGCCGCGGAACAGCTTCATTTCAAGAAGGCGATCGACCGCGGCTGGCCGACTTTCGACGATCCGATTCCGCTCAACGACAGCGGCGGTGCGCTCGACCACATGAAGCGTCTCTACCGCCATCTTCAGAAAAGGGACGCCCTCTTGATCGAGAAGTTCAGGCTCGGCGCCCGCGACCAAGTGGTGCCGGCCCGAGGAACGGCCAAGGACTTTTCGGTCTTCAATCTCTGTGCCAACGGGAAGGTCGCCTTGCCGGACGGCAGCGTGATGAACGTCTACGAAGAGTTTTTCGCAGACGGCAAGAAGCCGGGGCGGCTCAACGAGAACGGGATGTCGCTCGGGCATATCTTCACCTACGGGGATTTCTCTTATTTTACGGCCGGGGATTTTTCCGACCGCGTCAAACTGCCGGACGGTTCCAGTCGCGACATTGAGACGCTGCTTGCGCAGGCGGTGGGTCCGGTCGAGGTCGCGAAGATGAACCACCACGGGCACTGGTCGATGCCGGAGGCCCTGATCTCCGCGCTGCGCCCACAGGTGTGGTTGGCTGGAATCTGGGACCAACTGCACACCGTGCCCAACACGCTGGAACGCATTTCGGACCGGGCCTATTACGGGGGACGACAGAACGTGCTGGTCTGTCCCGGTGTATTTCCAGAACCCCGTCTCACCAAAGAGGCTCAAGCCCCGTATTTCAAAGACATCGTGCCCGAATGCCACGGCAAGGGCTGCCATACGGTCATCACCGTTCCGGAAGGCGGCAAGACGTTCTCCGTAAGCTTCGTTTCCGCCGCGGACGAGTCGATGACGGTGCATGGTATCAGACTGCTGAGTTCAAAGAACAGGCATCCATCAATTCAGGAACATGAAGAGGCCGGTCTTCTTGATCTTCAGAACAACGCGATTTCCGATTTTCTGAACCTCTAGCGCAATCTCCGGATGATCCGAAATGACCGTCACCGTGTCGAACCCTGTCAACGATTCGGAGCAATGGACGATGTCATACTCTCCGCGCGCGGGTTTCAGCGAGCCAAAGTTCACCGTGAGCGTGACTGACGACGGGAACTCCGCCCGCGCGGTCGTCACCGTCGGCTTAAAGCCCGTGCCGTCGAACGTCACCGTGCGGTTCGCCTCGGTGGCGACGAGGGTACTGATGCCCGAATACGAACCGGTGAACCCATCGAATTCCGTCACGCGCGCATCAGGCATGTCGATCACCCACTCGCCTGCACCGGAAAGGTTGAGGAGCGCCCCCTGCACCTTCAGCCCCGGTGCCACCGTCACCGGCCCCTTCACGGACACAGCGTTCGGCAGCCCCCACTTCATCGCAAGGTAATTCTCGACCGCCCGGCGCTGCACCACGTCGAGCCGGTTCGTGAACACGATCACTTCGGCATAATTCTGCCCGCCGGCATATATGTAGCGCGACGACATGCCCAGGGAACGGAAGGGATTGGCATTGCCATTGAATGAAAGAACCTGCCATCCGCCGTTGAACCCGGTACTCGTCGGATTGACCGACACACCATCCAACCAGGCCGAATAATTCGACGCGAAGATTGAGACCTCCGCCGAAACATCCTCCGTGGAACCACTCCGAGCGAAATACAAGCTGCAGCTCGGATTGTATGTAGCGTCGAGCCAATCCACGCGCCCGTTCGGGGAATTCGAGATCCCGCTTCCAGCTTGCGAATAACCGCCCAGAACCGCCCGGCCGCCACCCGACTGTGAGCCAAAGACCATGATCGCCGTACCGACCGGGATTGATTCCCCCTTCGGGCTGTTCCCCGCACGCATATCCTGCATGAGCGGCATTCGACGGCGTTCCTCGAGATAGTAGTTCGGCTCCGCATCGCTCGTCCCGCCTGTCCCGTACACGCCCGTTTCAGAAAGCACCGTACCGTACGAACCGAAGCTCATGTAGGCGCGGCCGTTGAGTCCACCCGGCACCAGATACGGATAGACGAGCGGATAGAGCGTCCCCGTGTAGCCCACGCAGCGGTCCTGCCAGCCGTAGTTGAGCCGCTGTTCGGGGCGCTTGTCGAACCACTTCTCGATCAGCGGGAAGCCGTTCGTAAAGGTTGCGGACGGCGCCCCATTCAGGGTCACGGCTGGGCACGTCGCCAGTACTGTTTTGCCCGCATCCGAGTTCGCCCAGCCCGCGTTCCAGGCACCGACCATTGTCTCGGTTGCCGAGGCGTCGAGCCAGATCCCCGGCGGATAGGCCGCGAGCACACTTTCCAGCTCTTCTCCACTGTTGAAAGTCACGTTGCCTCCCTGAACGTCAACACTGATCGTCGGTGCCGTCGCACCGATCCGCACATTGCCGTCCAGCACCCTGAGCGTGCCCGAACCGGTCACCGATTCGACCGAGGCATTCTTCAGATTGATGACGTTACCGCTGCCCAGAATCTCGATTTCCTGAAATGTCCCGCCGGACGCGACCTCGACAAGATTCGAGTTTGCGTTCTGGTTGGGCGCATAATGGAGCTTCACCCCGCTACCCAGGATACCGATTTTCAGCCGGATACCGTACCGGATCCAGATCTCCGTATGATCGGCGACCTCGTCAATCTCAAGGTCGGAACAATTCGTTGGATCCTGCGACGGTGAGACCGAGATATTGCCGGAGAGACGACCGATATGCCAGTGCTGGTTCGAATTGTACTGCAGCATCGGGCCATAGAAAGTATTATCATTCGCAGTGACTTTTCCGGTCGACGTGATTGAACCAAAATTTAACTTTGCCCAACTCGTCAGCTTCTGAACGCCAAAACTGATGGTGTTGGTGGGGCAACTGCCGGCAATTTCGACCGTCCCGGGGAAACCACTTGAGACGCGGGTCATATAGTTATTATTTATTTGCGAAGACGATTTGCCGGCAATCGTGATCGTACTATTCGCGGACAGGCCTTCGAGCGAGCCCGTGAAGATGCGATTCCGGGGACGGTTAGAGTCAAAGTCGATGTCAATCGTTCCTTCCCCGGTGAAATCGCCCGCCATCGTGACCGGTGTCCTTGCCCCGGTCCGGAAGATGCCACCGCTCAACACGACGTCATTGGTTAACGTATAGGTTGTTCCATCGTCAAGCGTCGTTGCGGCATACGTCTCGGCATTCAGCGACATCGGCTGGAAGTTGATGCACGAGGTCTCCGGAATCTTCATCACCGTCTCCGCCGAAAACACTTTCGTGTTGACGAGGCGGATGACGACATTGGACGGGGAGACGAAGTCCGGCCCCATCTGCACATTCTGACCAAAGGGCGAGACAGTCACGTCCTTGGCATAGACAATGGGGTTGCCGATTTTCTCGGGGAGATCCATCGTGCCGACAAAACCATCGAGGGTCAATGTCGAGTCAGGCGAGGTGAAGGCGATCGCGTCCGCGTCGATGAACCCCCACGATCCGGAGACACCGGACACCTTGATGGAATCGGAAAAGATCAACTGCCCCGTGTCAGCGGTCTTGGTAATCTTGCCGGACAGCTCCGCATCACCGGACACCGTCACGTTCACCGGCCCCGACAACACCCATCTGGCCGCGGTCTTCCCCGAGAAGTTGATGATCGTACCGCCCGAGGCCTCAATCGTGTCTGGGTCGGTCGGCGCGTTCAACTCCCAGTCAAATGTGTCGCCGGGTTCAATCATGTGGGTCGCCGCGCACGCGCACCACCCCATCGCCATACCCATGCCCATCATCACAACAGCACGTTTCATTTGACCTCCTTGCCAAGGCATTAAATCACTTAATCTTAAACCTATTTTTAACCATTACAACTCTCCTACCTTCATAGAGAACTGAGGCCCCCTGTTATTTCCCGGCGGCTTGCAGCACCAGCCGCGCGTGCGCCGCATACGCGCCGCGCGGATCATTCGCATAGGCGCGCAGCGTCTTTTCGCCCAGTCCCTGATGATCGCCCAGGCGGAACAGGGCGCGCGCCACCGCGAGTTCGCGCAGGCAGTTGGAACGCTCGATATCGCCTTCACGGTTCGAGTAGTTTTTGATCACGGGCAGCTCAGCCTGCATCGCGAAGGAATAACCGCCCACTCCCTCTTTGGCGAGCAGCGCACCCAGGACGGGTGCCGCCGAACGATCACCGATCGCCTCAAGCGCCATGGCCACAGCGCGGAAGTGAGAAAATTCGCCGGAAGCATCCAGCGCGTTAGCCTTTCGCAGAATCGCGGCAACCGCCTTCTTAGAACGCGCGCGCCCCAACGCAATGATATAGCTGTCCAACCAGCTCACACTACGGTTGAACTGCCCCATGCCGCGGAAATTCCAGCCCTTGTCCCAATCGAGCGCGTCCACTTTTTCAATCAGTTCGCGTTCGCCGTCCGCATGCCCCATCATCGCCAGCACATGGGCATAGACAAAGCGATCCTCGGGCTTGCGCGCCTGCTTGAAAGCCGCCTTCAATAACGGCACGCTGCGCGCGGCATCGGTCATCACCACGCCGAGCCCCTGATACTTGTCGGGCAAGCTCTTCACCGCCTCCGTGAACCGCGCATCCGGCAATGGGAACGAGTCCTTCATGGTCAGCACCTCCGGCGGCAGAATCTTCATCTCGATCAGATGCCGCTGCAGGGCCTTGATGTCCACCTTGCGCACGGTGACGCCGGCCTTGACGGCCATCGCGGCGGCCGTACCGGCCGCATAGCCCTGATTCTGCACATCCGGCTGCATGCGCAGGATCGGCATGGCGTCACGATGGGCGCTGATGCCGAGCCCCGTCACCAGCAGTCCCTCCAGCTTCTTCGGCAGCAGGCAGCGGTAGGGCAGATTGACCTTCATGCCGTGGTGCCCCGGATCCTCAATGAAAAACTGCTCATGCACGGTGTGGCCGTGAGAGTCGAAGTTGCTGAACGGCTGCACGATCACATCGGGGTAGGTGCGCTCATTCACGACATCCAGCGGCGACATGTAGAACGCGCCGATCAGGCGGCGGCGCTCGCGGCTATTGATGACCTGCGCCTGATCCCAGACACCATCACGCATGCTGTAACGGGAGCGCAAGGCGAAGAAGCAAAGGTCAGCGGCATCGGTGTCATCCAAAAAGCCCACGTCGGTGTTCGTGTAGCTGGCCCCCATCAGGCGCGGTGTCTGCCCCACACCCTGCAGGGCCAGTTCATCAGCCGTGATAAACTCCGTCTCCTCGCCGGCCAGGGCGGCCAACTCCGCATTGCCGGTGCCGTCGATCGCGACCTTGCAGCGGATCACGCCGCGCTCGCCGTCCGGCGTCAGCACCACCAAACCGTTCACCGCGCCGTTCTCGACCACCACGCCGTTCACCATCGTGCCGTACCAGATTTCGGCGCCGGCCTTGCGGTTCTGGCTGCGGTACCATTCGGACTTGCTCTGCGAAAAGACCACGCCGGTCTCTTTCACGCCCTGGTCGATCTCGCTGGTGAAGCCCACCCGGTTCCCCCAGTAGTAGATGCCGATCAGACCGTCCGTCTGCACACCGCCCATCTGATAAATGTACTCGCACACGATGGTGCGCGCACCGTGGCGCGCTGCGGCGATGCCGGCGGGCCCGCCGCCGGTGCCGGCACCGGCCACCACCACATCGCACTCGGCCAACACGGGCAATTCCCGCGCGTCCGCAGTGACGGAACCCGACGTGTTCGAAAGATACGGCGGCAGTCCCTTGGCGTGCTCGCCGATCTTCGCGGTGGCGCGCCGCGTGACCGGCGTGCGCGCCGCCGCTCGGACGTTGCCCAAGGCCGGCCGACTTGCGGCCAGCTTCGCCGCCTCCGTACCGAGGCGTTCGCCTACGGCCATCAAGTTGCCCGGCTTCATCAACTGCTCGGCCGCCTGACGCGACAGGTCGGCCATCGCGCTCAACACAAACAGATACTCCGTACCGGCCGGCTGAAAGGTTTTCAAATCGACCGCATCGGCACCCGGCCAAGGAGCCTGTGATGCAGCCTGACCCTGAATGCGGTCGGGGGGCGTCAACAACAGCGTGTCGGCCGACTCCAGTTGGCTCGGCACAAAGGTCAGGTCACGCGCCTTCTGCTCCGCCTCGGCAAACGAACGCGCCGATCCGTCTTTCATCGGCAGGTCGATCTCGCACTCGAACATGCGGCCCGCGATCATATCGGGCGAGCCCTTGGGCGGCTTGATGCCGGTCACCCGCGCGTTGTAGAGGCCGAACAGCTCTTTCACACGAACACCTTCAGCGCGCGGGGCCTCGCCCGCCACCACAATGCGCTTGAACATGTAGGTGCCGGCCGGGAAGGGCGTGGCCTGCCCGCCCGCCGCGCGCGCCAACAATCCGCGTTCCGTGGCATCAATCACCACTTTGGCTTTGATGGCCTGACGTCCGCTGCGGTTCGCGATCACCACGCCCGCCAGCTTGCCGGAGCTGTCAAAAAGCGGTTCAGTCGCGTGCGTACCGGTGAGAAAAGGTATGCCGGCCTTCAACAACGCGGCATCCAGTGCTTTCTTGACTTTCAACGGTGTGGTCTGGTCGGCAACGCCCTCACCGGCCGCCGGATCCTTGGCCGGGTATACATAGAACTCGCCAAGCAACTGCCGCTTCACACCGGCCCCGAGCAGCGCGCCGACCTTGAGATAACGATACTTCCCTGTGATCGGCAACGTGAGGGTCACGCACTCCATTTCCACTTCACTCGTGCGTTCCGACGTCTCGCCCAGCGGTTGCCAGTTTTTCTTGTCCTGGCTGCCGGCCACACGGATCTTGCCGGTCACGAAGCCCTTGTCCCCTTCGCGGTGGAAAGCCGCCACGGCAAATGCGCCCACTTCAACCACGGCCCCGAGATCCAACTCGAAGGTGACATCTTCCTCAAACTGCACGCTCTGCGAAGTCGCTTCACTCCACTTGCCGTCAGCCAGCATCGTGCCGCCCATATCCTTATGGATTGCGGCAGCCGTTTTATTGGCTTTGTACGTGAAAGGCAGTGACTCGGGACGGAGCTTGTCCGGCGTAAACATCTTAGGGATCAATCCGCAACGGACATCCTCATCGCGGTCGAGACGCAGGCGCAACTTCCCCGCCATATCCTCGCCCAGATAGGGACGCGGCGCAGCCACGAAAACTTTGGCGCCGGCCTCGGCCGCCTTGAGCGCGGCAGCCACAGCACCGGACGAACCGCCGATCACCGCCACATCCACATCCTGCACGAGCGGCAGCGCCTTTTCGCCTTCCACGATGCCGGCGGCACCGGCGATTCCCGCCAGCAGAACAACAGCACACACGACACTTTTCTTCATGATTCCCCCTGATGCCTGCACGTTACAATCCTATGACGACTGGGAGAAATTTTCGCATGCTGGCGTGGCGTTCTGCAAGGATTTCTTGGGTTGCCTGGGTAATCGGTTAGCAACGGGATGCGCGAATGTCATGCGTTCCTGGTGAAAAGGAGCGCAGGCGAACCGGGGGCTCGGGCACATTTTGGAGCGCGGCGGCTTGCCGCCGCTTTGGAAAAGCGGGAGCAAGCTCCCGCACTCCGCAAACCGATTACTCCTTTGTCTCCGACGCCGGGAAGAGACGCACCACCACCACGCCGTGCCGCGGAATGTCCGCTGCGCTGAAACGATCGCTGAAGACGCCGATATCTTTGTGACGCCAGAGGTCGCGTACCCGTTGCGGGCCTTGCACACCCGCCTGCTCCCATGTCACCGTCACCGTGGACGGCTCCTCGCCGACGTTGAACAAGCCGACTGCCACCGTGCCGTCTTCCAAGCGCTTCACCAGCACTTCACCGCCCGGCACATCCAGATTGACGGCCTGCAGGCCGAGCGCGTCTTGGTTCACGTCGAGCATCTCACAGTTGGTCAGCAGGCTCAGCGTGAAGGCGTCGAGCTTGTCAAGCGGCGCGCCGATGATGATCGGAGCGGACCACAGGCACCACAGACTCACATGGCTGAACTGCTCGTCCGGGGTCAGCCGCGACGGCTGCAGCGGCTTTCTATCCCAGCCGCCCAGCAGCCCGACGCGCAGCGGGCAGGGCATGTTCCAGTGGCCTGGCCTGTTATAGGCCTGCCACCGCTTGTGCGAGACCCACAGATCACGCACGCCCAGAGCCCATTTCTGCTTGCCTGCGTCAAGTTGGGTCTTGACCCACACATCCACCAGATCACCGTCCGTGCGCGTCATGGTGCCGATAGAGGTGTACGCTTCGGCGTCTTTAAACGGTGCCGTGTTAGACAGTTCGAGCACGATGTCGCGCGGCTGCGCGAGCAGCGCATCGCCCATGAGCCGCGCAAGCTCCACGCTGTCGATGCCCCAGTCGTACTTGAAGTAGTCGATGCCCCACTCCGCCGCCTGGCGCGCGTCGTTGATCTCGAAGCGGTACGGTCCGTGCGTCCAGCCCTTACCCTTGCCCCTCGGCAACTTGGCCCAAGCGCCATCCTCGCTGTCGCTCGACCCGCCCACAAAGCCCTCGTAACTGGTGCGCCACGGCGTGGAATAGTTGCCGACCTTGAGCCCCATCGCGTGCAGGTCGTCGCACAGCTTTTTCATGTCGCCGAACTTCTCATTGGGCTGAATCGCGTTGAACGGACCGTCGCGCTCGCCCTGCCAGCCATCGTCGATGTTGACGTAGCAGTAGCCGAAATCGCGCAATTTCTCTGCCATCGCCCGGGCCGAGGCCCGCACACCTTTTTCATCCACGAACGGACCGAGTCCGCCATAGGTGTTGCAACCCATCGGCGGAGTCAGGGCGAAGGTGTCACCCACAACCAGTTTCAGTTCCCGTTCGGCTTTGCCAACGGCATTCGTCGCGTACAGTTTAATCAGATACGTGCCCGGCTTTTTCACCACGCCCCTCAACAGACCCTTTTCTGAATCGAATGTCGCGCCTGCGGGCAAGCCTTCTGAAAAATACGCCATCGGCTTTTGTCCCGACACCGCGACCGTGTACTGGATCGGACTGCCCGGACGCACGCCGAAAACCTTCGCGCCGTTAAAACGCGGTGCCGGAGCGGGCGGCGGCGTCACGATATACTTCGTCAAATCAGGAAATGTTTCCGTGGCATCCGCGCCGAACGCAGTACCACTCAGACTCAGCACCCCCCAAACCCCTGCCATACCGATCATCACCAGGCTTTTCATGTTTCTCCCTTTCTTGTCCCGCACCCTGATTAATCCACACACACCGGCACACCCACGGCAAGCCCGGCTTTTTTTGCTGCCTTCCCCGCTATCAGATATGAACGGGGAGGCAACGCGACGCCGGCCTTCACCGTCCGCTGCTCATCCGAGAAATTGACTGTGATCGACGCCCCGTTCGCAAACGTGCTGCGCTGAACCAGCCCGTCCTTCGTCAGACGCTCGTGGTTGACCATCTCCGAGTAGCCGACCACGCGCCGCCACCGGCACACGTTGTCGTAGCAGGCCTTGAAGCGCGCCATCTGGTTGCTGAAAAGTTCCTGCTGCGGCTCCCAGAGCACCCACGTCGGCATGGCCGCGTGAACCATCGCCAGCAGATCACATAACTAGGATACGTGATCCCCGTTTTTTTATCTGTGTGAGGACACCAGCCAACATGGTTCGAACCGTCGACTTTCTTGATGACGTCCTGCGGGAAAGTGAATCCCTGACAACGTTCTATTTTCCCAACGGGCGAGTCTGGTGCGTAGAGGTCGGTATAGATGTCATAGTGCGAAGCCAGATAACCCATGTCGTTAATCTGCTTCACGCGGTCTTTCGTGAAACCGGACACCATCGCCCGCTCGATGCCCAGCTTTTTGATCTCCTCAATGTTCCGGAACTCGCTGCAGTAGATGTTCACCGCGCCCACCAGGCGATCGATGGAGGATCGCGTCTGCTGCTTCTCGGTCAGGGTCTTCAGCAGCCCCCGCTCTTTCGCGTACGTGCGGTAGCGCTTGGCCAAGGCGACATAACCACCCTTGTCTGAGAAATGATAGACGATCCGGCGAGCATAGCCGAACGTTCCTTTTTGCGTCAGGAAATACGGCTGCACGGACAGCGTGTCTCGCGCCTCGCCCCGGACTCTTTTACCCGCGGAAAGATGTGTCGTCGGGCGTGTCGAGGATGCCGATATACCCCTGCCCCGACGCCAGGTCGGCCGTGCCGAACCAAGGCATCGAATAGAACCCGCCCAGCGCCTTGCCGTCCCACTCCAGCTCGTCGACGCGGAACAGAAGCCCAGCGTTCTGGGGATGACGAGCACGCCCTCCGGCTCATCCAGCACGAACTGGGCAGGTAATGCCAATTCGCGAAAGCCCTGCCCAACAGGCCCCGACAGCACCCAAAGAACGTCGCCGTCCACCGGCGCGAGGCTGACCCTCACGGTCAGCGCAAACGTCGCATTCGTGCCGTTCGGAACATCGAGCGTAACTTTCACGCCAGGCGATGGCATATCCAGAGGCGCGGCAGAAACGACCCGGACCGAATTCGTGTCGGCCGCCTGTCGCCACGCGCGTCCGCATCGTTTGTCCCACACTGTCCACGTCCCGTTCACCTCACTCACGCAGACGCGGAGCGTACGGTTTTCGACCCTCCATTCGTCTCCGATACGACAGGTGCGCGACGACCTCGTCCCACCGGCAAGCGGCACGCACGACACCGCCGTCACCGACGCGCCGACGGCCACAAGCGCAAACAGATTCTTAATCCTTTGTCCTTTTTGCATCAAGCGTACCTTTCAAAGTCCCTTCGCCATCGGAAACGGAAGCTTCTTCTGCCGCCAGACGCGTAGATAGTCAACGACGGGAATCCAAATCATTGTGCGCATATCCACACCTTTTCGTTTTACCCATTCACCCGACGCCGAGGCCACGCAAGTATTCGGCACTGGCCTTAAGATCTGCAAGCGAATCGGGAAAAGAGACCGGCTTGACGACCAGCCATTCGGTACCGTTGCGCCTCAGCGAGCCGATAATCCGCAGCCAGTTGGCGCGGTCGGACTTCGCACCGACACCGCATTCACCTGGACGTACCCCAGCTTCTTCGAGCACGGGCATAACATGAACCGTGGGATTACGGCACGGATAGCGGTCGAGCCAGTAAACCGGATCGCATCCTCCCAGAATACAGTTTCCGCAATCAAGTTCCTGCATCACGAGCGGCGAAAAACGTGGCACAGCAGTAATCTGGCGAAGCGATCCGTTTCCAGATGAAGGTTCCCAGAGCCATTCCCAGACACTTTTACCGTCAAACTTCATCCGAAATTCGTGGTCGTGATTGTGGTAGGCGACGGAAATCCCCTCCTTCGCGCAGACCGCCGCGGCATGGTTCATCACGTTGATGACGAGCTGCCAGTCGTTCGGATTCGCCGGACTGCCGTAATACCATGCGGCGTTGATGCGCGTGCAGCCCGATTCATGGCAGAACCGGATCGTCTCGGCGAGCTGCGGTTCGGTGAGATTGTGGGGGTAGAGCTGCAGGGCGAAAAGATCGAGTCCGATATCGGCGCAGATCGTCTTCCATTCCACGGCGCCGCGTCCGTAGAAGCGCCCCGTCTCGACCCCTTCGTAGCCGAGCGCCTTCGCCGCCTTCAACGTTCCCACGAGATCCTTCTCGCAGAGATCCCGGACGGCGAACACCTGGAAACCAAGTCGAAGACCGGGGCGAAACACCCCGGATACGGACCCGACGCGTCTCGTATCGGCGAATGCGTGCATCAGCGCGGTCGCGCCGATCTCTGCGATAAACTTTCTTCGGCTCATTTTTTCAACGAAGTGCTTCAATTTCTCCGATCTGATAACGACGTCCTCCGTCATCATGATCAATCGGCAATGCAATCAGTGGAGTGCCATCGTACCGCCCCACCGAGAGCCACAACGTATAGATACCTGGTTCAAGCGTCGGCACACGGTTGGTATCCTTAAGAAAATCAGGCAAGACATTAAGTTTCTTCATTGAACTGTAAAGCCAGTCCCCTTCTATCGGGAAACAAGCGGCATTGCCGAAAAATACTTTTGACAGATGTATCTGGGGTTCGGCTTTGCCGGGCGATGCGGCTTTCAGTGTAGCAGGATCAAACATTTCGTCTGAACAAACCCACCGGATATCTCCTGTCGCATCACGCAGCGTCCATGCAAGTGCGACGTTCTCGCGACACGGTGCTACTCCTGTATTCACCCATTCGGTTTTAATTTCGCAACGTTCACCGATTCTCACCTGCTCGGGATAGGTGACCGAACGTGGCATCAAACGATATCCGAGACGAAGATTAATCTGATCGATCAATGCACGATTGTCGCTCAAATACTCACGGGGGAACCAATGTACACTCATAAAGGACGCGTGGTAGTCCTCCACACATCGAAGCAGATACTCAGGCTTCCAGTGTCCACCCGCCTTGGCAATTGCCCAGTGCTCGTGCTCGATGATTACGGGCAGGGTGGGCCAAAACAGTTGTGCCATATCATCGTGCATCCATGGTGGATCTCTTCTGACACAAAAAATGGAATCATCACGCATGGCTATACCTGCATCACGCGCATACTCCATAATGGGATAGGTGACGCCGGGGCCATGATTGAATCCGGCCACATCATCAGATATGCATAGTTGAGAACGAGTGAAGTGGCGTTTCCAGAGAGCGATATGAACTTTGGCGATCTCATTGATCTTTTCCTGCGACAGACGCGAAGTGCCGACGGTGTGCCCCTCACCCCAAAGCCCGAAAGAACTGATTTCCACCCATGCCACTTCTTCGCGTCCATCATATCGTCGTGCAAAAGCCCTGACAAAGTTCTCGAGCTTGGCCAGAAACACCGGATCGGAATAGTCCAGCGGTTCCATACCCCTTCCCGCCGGATTGGGGTTATCTTTAGCCCACGCGTTGAAACGGTATCCTTTTGCACCGGCGTCATAAACCCACTTCGGTGTACCGTAAAGCTGTCGGTGATCGCAACACGCGATACGAAAGGCGATTCGATAACCCTTTGCAGTCCACTGTGAGGCGTAGGAGTCGACAATGTCCCAGCGAAACACACCCTCCTCCGGCTCCAAGTCACTCCAATACATTTTGAAATACACGGTAGTCAGTCCCGGAAACTCGTCCAACGTATCGCTCGTCTTGAGATCTGCACCGTACGCCCACAACCGATTGCCGTAGACATAATGAACCCATCCCATACCGGGGTTTTTCAGCCCTTTACCGTTATCTGTAAAACTAATGGTTCTTGCGCCAGATTCTATCACCGCAGAGCATATCAACATCACGCAAAGCCATATTTTACAATATTTTTCTATCATATTATTATACAT
>Ga0116189_1001051_pt1 | contig 22482 bp, 13 predicted proteins | sample AD_JPNTR3_MetaG_FD_89895 | JGI IMG/M metagenome (GOLD analysis project Ga0116189, IMG submission 89895) | Active sludge microbial communities of municipal wastewater-treating anaerobic digesters from Japan - AD_JPNTR3_MetaG | ecosystem: Engineered > Bioreactor > Anaerobic > Digestate | place... | reverse complement strand
GTGGCTGGGTCAAGAAAAACACAATTCAGATCTTTGATGCCGGCATGAGAAACAACCTGACAGACTACTGACACTGTCAGTCACCGAAGCTTTCTTCCTTTTGTAATAAGCAGTACAAGTGATAATACAAATTTTCAATAATAATAATAAAAACCAAAAGGCAATTCTTACCCAGGATAATAGTGACAAGAAAAAAAAGAAAGGTATGATGCTGGTATAATGTTTGCAGTTTGTGCTGTTGAGGTCTTGTGTATACATGGAAATCCAGTTGGTTGACATATAAATCCATTCTCTCTTTTCAGGAGAAAAGTTATGTTATTAAAGAAAGTCTCAATACTGTTTTGTGTGATGTGTCTTGTCTTTTCCTGTAAAGACAATAATCCGACAGGAACCAATAATAACGGGCATGATGGGGATGGTAATGGTAACGGTAATGATAATGAGAGTAATATTACTGTTACCGATATCGATGGTAATGTCTACAGCACAGTGAAAATTGGAAAGAAGATCTGGACAAGAGAGGACCTCCGTACCACCAGATTCAATGATGGGACTAAAATTCCACTTGTGGAGAATAATGAGGAGTGGAGAAATCTTACGACTGGAGCATTCTGTTACTATAAAAATGACACTGATCCTGATACCATTAAAAAATACGGCGCACTTTATAATTATTATGCTCTGAACAGGCTGGCACCTCGTGGATGGCATGTGCCATCGATTGCTGAATGGGAAGAAATGATAAAGTATTTAATTGATCATGGTTATAACTGGGATGGTTCATTGACTGGTAATAAAGTCGCAAAATCCCTTGCTGCGGATAACAGTTGGAAGAGCAGTCTTGTTCCTGGATCAATAGGCTATAATCTGGATGAAAACAACAAGAGTAATTTTTCAGCTCTTCCAAGCGGGTGTCGTTTTCACTCAGGTGTGTTTGGTTACAGGGGAGTAGAGAACCACTGGTGGAGTTCTACAAGTACCACCTATGCCGGTCAAGCCTACAGTATCTATCTGTTAAAAGACAGTGTAAAAGTTAAAACCTGTACACACTACAGAGATGAGGGGTTTTCTGTGAGACTGGTCAAAGATTAACATATTAAAACAAACGATCCAGAATCCTCCACTTATGATACCGGGGATAGGTGGAGGCGTTTTTCCCGGGAAATGCCCTTTTAGACAATGCCTGATTTGAAAGCAGGTTTATCACAGAATCAAGGCTGTCCACATTTTCAATCCAGAATACATTAGTCCCTTTTAAAAACAGATGTGCCTCTGAACTGCCGCAGTTAAAGACAAGAGCTTCGGCAGTTTCCTTCCGTTTAGAACTCTTCCCGTTTATTATGCGATTAGTAAGGAGGAGATCGAGTTTTCCGAAAGTGTAGCCGGCATCCTCTTCACTGTCAAAAGCCATCGCCCAGACAAATGATCCCAGTTCCCTGTCTCTATCAAGTACATAGATTATCCGGTCTCCTGCCAGTCCAAGTGCCCTGTAGCAGTTTTCTGTATCGAGATAATCACCAAGTAAAGCGATGAGCATGACCGCACCGTAATTGTCATCGTCAGCCAACTCCAATGAGGAAACATCCTGAAGCAGTATTGGAGTTATCTGATCAAAATTGAAGACTACAGGTTCATGATCTGTACCTGTGATAATTTCTCTCGATGAGTTGACCCGATCGGAGTGGAAGAGTCTGTTGACTTCAGACCATCCACCGTCCGCCATTTTGTTCATGATAAAATATGGACCAAGTGTATATGGTGCATAGGATCTGAATTCCAGGTATCTGAGGGCGCCCAAATCCGGCAAGTGATTAAAATAAGAGGAACGTGTTTCTTTAAGATAATAGGAGAGTGTATCATCTGCTGACTGATCCTCATATGCTAATCTTATCAGCATCAGATTTGCAGAATATTCTGCATCTCCCTCAGTCACGCATTGCTGGGCAAGGAAGAAATCGCTATTGATGACGGACTGGAGAGTAGAGGGCATAACGTAGTTAGAGAAAGCATTGAAATGCTGTTCCTGAAGTGCGTGGACAAATTCGTGTCCCAGATAGTAGATAAGCGCCACCGGATCGCTGATTGAACCAATAATCACAACTGAATCTGTGCCAGGGAGATAAAATGCTCCAACTACTTCATCCTGAAAAGAAGCAGCAGCGCCCTCAAGGTCTTTCATGGTATCGGGTACAAAGCCAAGCTGCTTTAACTGCAGAGTGATTGCCCGGGAGCTGCTGTTTGAATACCACCGGTTATTGTAATCTGACCATTGTTCACGGGTCATGGTACTCACTGTTACCGGGCGGGTGAAATTCAGTCCGCGGGTAACCTGAATATGCTCTTTAACAAAAGCGATCTCATTTCTGTAAATGTCTGCGGATAATCCTGTGGGGTTATCAGAGCAGGATAAGAAAAGTATCAGGATAATCATAGAGGAGATAAATGCTTTGATCATAACTACATTTCCCGGCGGGTGAAGAAGTTCTGCATATTTCGTGATTTGATGCATATGTTCAGATATGAACAAGATATAAAGAATACAAGTGTTTTGTCAATACAAGGTGAATAATGATAAAGTGAGGTTTACCATTTGTTTTAACTCACTATTTTTTTCTAAACTATATTTGCCATTATGAAGAATATCCTTATTCTGTCGCACCTTACCATTCTTTTGATGCTTTTCTGTTCAACCGACCTATCAATTGGTCCCGGTCTTCAGTCAATGGAAGAGATTCCAAGTTCGGTATCCAGACCGGTACTCAGGGTTACACTTCCTGCGAGCTGGGATGAGAACTGGTTTGCCTCACCTGCGGTCTATGATCTCGATAATGATGGCAGCAATGAGATAATAGCATCGCGGCACAGTGTACTTTACGTCTGGGGAGCAGACAATAAACTGAAATGGAGAGCACCGGCAGGGGAAAATGGATCATCTGCCAACGATCACGGATCCCGCCGTATGTACTGTTCCCCTGTGGTTGGTGATCTTGACCATGATGGACTGGGTGAGATTGCGGTAGTGTATGGCAATCTGGTCGCGGTTTATGATCACCAGGGGAACCTGAAGGCCGGGTGGCCACAGTCGTTTCCAGGTTCTGGTGATGAAATAAGGTCACTGGCTGCAGGTGATCTTGACAATGACAACCGGTATGAAATCTGTGTTGTGAAGACATCCAAAGGACCGGTAACAAATATCTGGAGGATAGATGGAACAGTTTTGAGCGGGTGGCCGCAGGTACAGGACAGAACTGCCCGCAACGATTTTGGCGGTTACAACCAGAACATCGGCATTGCGGACCTCGATGGCGACGGGATGAAAGATATCGTAAGCACCTATGATATCTGTCACATAGGAATCATGCGGTCCGATGGATCGGAATTTACAGCCTCAGGATTTTTCAAGGGTAAATATGCCAGCTCGGTTCCTATGTTTCATGATATTGCGCTTGCGGCACAGGGGTGGGGTAGTGATGGAAACGACAGGGATGAGTTCACAGATTCACCGCCTGTTTTTGCAGATGTTGATTTTGATGGTTTACCTGAGATTATACTGTTTTCGGACCATGAGCGTGCCGGAGAGTATAAAAACCGGGGAAACAGTCTATGGATATTAAATCCGGACATGACAAGAGTCCCGGGGCTGGAAAAGCCGGTTACAACAGGTATGCCGCTTTACACCGGTTACCAGGACAACATCGTTCAGGTTGCTCCATCACCATGCATTTTCACCATGAATACAGGAAGGCCACATATAATAGCACCTTCCTATGATGGAAATCTCTATTGCTTCGGTCCTGACGGGGCAATTTTGTGGAAGGTGCAATTTGACAAAAGCGGGTCACCGTTTATAGGGTGCAGTGAGGCTGCAGCGGGGGATCTCAACAATGACGGGGTTTCGGAGATTGTTTTCTGCACATATTCGACAGAAAATGGGAAGTCTCATCTGGTAATTTTAAGCAGCGATGGAAAACTGCTCCACAGGGTGCCTCTTGAAAAGCGTGGATCGATGGCTGCGCCGACAATAGCTGATGTCGATAATGATGGGGTTCTGGAGATAATAGTTTCGCTCAAAGATACGATTGGGAAGGGAGCAGGGGGAGTACAGATTTTCGATGTACCATCTGCAAAGTCAGGCAGGCTTGAGTGGCCGACCGGAAGAGGGAATTACTTAAGAACCGGATTGTTCAAGGAGTGAGCCTGATGCCGGCGGACAGGTGTTTTCTGAAGTCGGAAGCTCCAGGAAAAGGATTAATCTTAAAAACCTTTAGAAATCGTAAACCCAAAGGACTGCTGGTCTGTAGATGCGATATCCTTCTGCTCCGGGTTGGCCATCTGTTGCCATCTGATAGTATTAATCACGTAACTGTCATACCCGGATTTGTCTGATTTGCGATCTATTCCAAGAATATCATACGCAAATATAGAGAGGGTGATGTCCTCGGGAAGAAAAAAATGCAGGCTGGCGTTCAGTTTTTTTGGAACTCCGCGGAGACGCTCAGAGAAACTGCCATTCTGGATATCCAGGTAATTGTAACCATCCTTTTCATCCCTGTCGTAAAGGCTTTTTCTTCCCGGTAATCCCCATAAGAGGCGGAGGTTGGTATTGAATACTATCCAGGGGAGTGGTTTTACAGTAAGGTAAAATTTGGTTGTATTGGTTGAGAGATTGAGAAAATTCCTGCCGTCAACTGTAATTCCATCACTGACAAGGTTTACTCTAACGGTATCATAGGTACCATCAGACACCGGGTAATACCTGCCCTGACTTGTGGTATCATACCAGGTATCACTGGATCTATCATAGTGGGGCTGGATAAAATATCTGTCATGAGATCTGCTATCTGTAAAAACAGGACGCTGTAAAGTATGATTTCCTCCGAAAACTATAAATCTTGTTTCAAGTTTACAGTCAAGATCGAAATTGCCGTAATTGTACTTTCCCGCATTTATCACTCTGAAACACTACCATCCCATAGGTTTTCAGAAAAGTTGACAAAGTAGCTGGTCACATGACATGTTAAGGTTCTACTACAAACTTTAACAGGAGTGTCTAATGCAACCAGCCAAACATAAATTTACTATTTTCAAGCAGATTGTGGAAATGATTCCATCATATCTTGTACCCAAACTTGCCCGGAAGCACGATGTAGAAAAACGATGCCGAACATTTTCAGCATGGAGTCATGTTGTTTCAATGCTTTTTGCTCACCAGTCACATGCTTTGAGTCTTAATGATATTGCAGATACTTTGCGATTTCATAAAGGTGCGCTATCGACACTGCGTAATGCTACACCACCAAGTCGTAATGGATTATCGCATGCTAATCGTGTTCGCCCTGCATCCATGGCCAAAGAATTATTCCACGAAGTCCTTCGTTATTTAACCAATAGGTTTCCACAGTTCGGTCGAATTGATACCACATTCAAATTACCACGGAAAATCAAACGGACAATTAATCTGGTTGATTCTACAACTATACAGCTATTCGCTAATTGTATGAGCTGGGCGAAACATCGTCGCCGTAAGGCAGCCGCAAAATGCCATATGCTTCTTGATGCTCAGACATTTCTTCCAAGATTCGCCGTAGTCAAAAATGCCAAGTCCCATGATGCTGTAATGGCAAAAACATTGTGCAGCGGGCTTAAAGATGGAGAATTTGTCGTATTTGATAAAGCGTATGTTGATTTTTCACATCTCTTCGAGCTTATGCAACGGGGAATTCTTTGGATTAGCAGATCGAAAACAAATATGGCCTATAGAATAGTGAAAAAATTAAAGATCACGAATAGAAGTATCATTGTAGATGCAAAGATAAAACTAACTGGAATCAAGAGCAGTCAATTGTATCCCGAATGTTTCCGTTTGATTATCGCTGATGTAATCAGAGATGGTAAGATAGTTAGAATGGAATTTATTACCGATGATTTTGAGCTTGCAGCATCAACGATCTGTGATCTTTATAAAGCCCGTTGGGATATCGAAATATTTTTTAAGCAGCTAAAGCAGACACTCAAGCTCTCCGATTTCCTTGGGTATAATGAAAATGCAGTACAATGGCAAATATGGATGGCATTGCTGACCTATGTTCTAATGAGATTTATTGCGTATACAAGTAAATGGAAAGGGACCTTTGCCCGTTTATTTACAGTATTACGTGGTATATTATGGAACAGACTGGCATTACAGAGTGTGCTTGATTGTTGTGGGACAGCAGAGAAACAACTTCGAATGTGTATGCAACCTCAACAACTTTATTTGGCACTATTTTAAGAGAATTCTATGGGACAGCAGTATATCAATTACAATCATTGTAAATCAAAATGTGTGAACTTCCTAAAACAGAAATGAGTTATAAAATGCTGAATATTAAGGGCTTTTTGCTTTAAAACAGTTTAAACTGATAAGATATGGGATGGTAGTGACTCTGAAAAGTACCTGTGACCATCCAAATAGATTTGTTACCTGTCCAAGTGCGGCAGAAGGTGTAATTGTGAAGAAATCTCCGATTGAGTGAGTGGATGTCAGTTCAATCGAGCGGACCTTTTCCGGTTTCAGAGAGTGAAGTTCCTCGACAGACGGTACCGTAGGAAGAATATCAGTGTAACTGTTCGGTTTTAACCTTGATCTCTCAAATGAGGGGCCGGTTCTGATATCACCTGTTTCAGGATCAAAATGGTTGCGATTGTACTCATAGTTATCTGCGCTTCCGTTATTGGAAGCAGTTTGGTAAATGAGTTTGAAGAAGTGATTGTGCCAAGGGTTGAATACCAGAGCGATTTTGGGATTTGCCATAAAAGCCCGGGTGTGGAAGTCAAGTCTGCCACCCAGGTCGATTCCAAATTTATCTGTTATATCAAAGAACCCTTCGGAAAAAAGGGAGAGTGTCTGGTAATTGACATCGCTTACCACTTTGTACCCTTGGATTTCCTCTCTGGAGTGTTTTCCTTCCATGTCTTTTCCGATAAGATCAAGCCGGTATTCCATCCCTGCAGCAAACTGGAGTTTATCGACGGATTTAAGGAGAAACATGGTGCTAAGGGTAAAGCGGCTCTCTCCGAAAGTTTCAGCAATGAAACCTGATGAGCGAGAATTGGCGGCTGAGTATCCCGGGCGTTGTTCTGTTCCGATACGGGTGGTGTTTCTGTCGAAACCGCACTTTATTTTCAGAATATTTTTATTAAAGGTGAAATTGTAGGAACCCTCAGCAGAAAGATTATCTGAAATATATTGCCGCTGGTTCTCGCCGAATGACTCAGTGCTGAACCATACCGAATCATCTGGTTCGATGATCCTGCCATCTACAGTTCTGTTACCGGCGGTGGAATCAATTGACTGATTATTGAGTTCCGGCCATGGATCAATAGTAAACCACCCCCCCCTGCATTCTCAATCTGCCTGGTTGCCCTGACATACAGATCAAAATTGTCGATCTGCCAGCCGAAGGACGCCCTCATGTTGCCATCTGTGGAGCCGTAACTCCCGTCAGAGGGGACCCCTCCTGTGATGGGTGCACCGGGACAGGGCCAGCTCGGGCTACCGTAAATTTTTGTTTTGTGAAGACCGGTTCCTTTTGATTTGTGATAACCGGCGGAAAAAGAGACCTTCTGATTATCAGATGGGGAACCGAAAAGAGTGACATCGATTTCAGCTTCCCTTGGTGTTGTGAATCCTGTGTTGACCTGTGCGTTTTTATTACCGGTCTTCTTTGTAACCACGTTTACAATTCCGGCAATTGCTCCGGAACCATAAATCACGCCGGCTGGTCCCCTGAGTACCTCCACCCGCTCTATATCATTTAGCAAACCAAGAACAACTTCCCCCTGGAACCCGTCCCTGGCCTGTGCGTTCATCTTGTGGCCATTAACAAGGTAGATAAGTTTGGTCTGGCGGTCATTCGCAACTCCTCTCATCCCCCAGAGTGTACCGTTCCATTTGTTATACATGTACTGAAAACCGGGAACAAATATCTCCAGAAGCTCCGACATGTTACGTGCGCCGGAGTACTTTATCATTTCTGATGTAATTATTGTCATGCTTACAGGAGATTTCTTGTAATCAAGTTCCAGAAAGGATCCTGAGGAGAGCTCAACAGCCAGAAGCTCTCCAAGTGAGAGTTCATCGATTATCTCTGAAGGGGTTTCCGGGAAGGCTGAAACCGAAAGCAGAAAGATCTGACCAGCGGAAAGGCCCAATTTCAATGAAAACATGAATCTTTTTTTCATTTTAATACCTTATCTATACTCTTGAGTGCCTCATCGGAGATTCCGAAAAATTTTCGTACCTGTCTGTAATTGATGATTTTGTAAATGGCCAGAGGCGGTTCGACTTTGCTCTTCATAACTTTCCAGTTATTCTCGCGTATATTGTAGATCATCTCAGCAGCCTGATTTCCTAATGAGAGATGGTCCGGAAGGACAGCGAAGGTACCGAAATTCATCTGCGGATTCACAAATACATCAACACCTACTATGACCGGGATTTGTGCCTGTGAAGTGAGTGGAACCCAGACACTTTCAATATAATCGCTCTGGAGAAGTAGGTTGTCATTTGGTACCCATAGAGCCTGAATCCCTCTTGCTTCAATGAGTTCTGTAAGTGCTTTTCTCAGGAGGTATTTCATATTCCTGCTTTTATTTGGAAGCGAAATGCTGATCAGGTCTATTTTTTCCTTTTTGCAGAATGCTTTGTTGATTTCGATGAAATTTTCCAGAAACTCACGGTGTACTACCCCCACAGTGCCGATCTGTCTGCATATAACTGTCCGAAGACTCAGAACACTGGTGATTGCGGGTACTTCATAGGAAATTCCTGTAGCATTGGAGAGGCCATCTATGGCATTGGCGACAAGGACTCCCATCAGTGAAACCGATGGCAACATTTGTGATGTGTCTCTTATTCCGCTCTGATATTTTTTGAAAAGGGAAATCGCCAGATTGTCCATCAATACTGCAATCTTCGGCTTTTTTGAGGTGACTTCAAATTCTATATCACTGATCGCAGTCTTTTTAGTGACAACCATATCATGAATAATGAAGTCATTTTTTATCTCAGATGTCAGCCCGGAGAGCACATCTCTGAATTCCTGGCCCTCTCCTCTCAGGATCAGAATCGGATCTTTTGGATATGCATACATCCCGGGAATGCAGATCGCAAGGATCAATATCATGGCACAAAACCGGCAGAGTCTACTAAATCTGATCATTTCCATTTATCTATCCCAAAAAGTTGTTTTGTGTCGCTCTGCAGACTCTTCAATCCGTTTATAACAGCGGTTCCCTTTTTCCCCTTGAAAACAGCAAGAGCCACTATGCCTTGCTTTCCGGTGGTTAACGGTATCACTTCCAGGGGACGGTTTGTTAAGGTCTTCAGAAACTCAACTTTACTTTCCTCAGTCAGAACAAAATCTGCCATTTCAAAGATAAGTAGTGGAATCAGGTCCTCGGGTTTGTTTACTCTTTTGATTCTGGGCATTACAGGAAAGATTTCACGGACAAAATTGATCATTCCAGTCCTGCCCAGGAAATCAACTATACCTACTACTGATTCCGAGTCGACTGCCGGAGAATGGTTACTGCTTTTGATAGAGACAAGTACATATCCCTCCTCTGTGTTTTCCCCCCGGGCTCCTCTGAATACAATTGAGTAATTGTTGAGTTGATGGATAATAGCTGTTTTCGTGAGAATCGCATCCGGCGGTTCCATCGATACGCGGGCCAGGAAATCCGAGGCGTTGCCGAATACAAACACACGGACATCTTTCATTGAATTTTGGAGTTTTTCAAAGATAATGTGAGGTCTGGTTGCGGATGGATAGAAAACATAAAGCTTTTCAGAAGCATTGAGTCCTTCAGGGGCTGAAAACAGAAGCCCTAAGGAGATTACTCTCAGTGCAATTTTGATCATATTTCCATATTGATTCTGCTTGTAGCAGAACATGGAAGTTATCACCGGAAATCCGCGGTAATAAGAAGGTTATATTGACAAGACAATTTCATCTAAACCGGATTATGATTAAATGAACATCCAAAATAAATTGTCAGATGGAAACATACCAACAATTTCTTTGCTGTATTGTCACTCTCCAACTTTCTGCCTGAAACGGCGGCTGAGAGTTGACTGAGAAACTCCCAGAAGACGTGCTGCGATACTCTGGTTCCCTTCTGATCGCTGCATAGCCTCTGAGAACAAATAATCTTCCACTTCTCTCAGTGTCGGAAAACGGTCCGGAGGAAGGATAATGGGAGAATACTCCTCTGTAATCTCTTCTATCTCTTTTTTTTCGCTTCTGTTTTGAATGTAATCACGGAAGAATTCAAGTGACAGAACTCCGGAATTGTGCCGTGCCATTGCATCGTAGATCATTGATTGCAACTCCCGAATGTTTCCCGGAAATGAGTAGCTGCCAAGAAGAGTCCTTAGTTCCCGGGGAATCTGCGGTTTCTCTTTTTTCATCGATTGAGAGGCTTCCTCCACAAAAGCCTCCATCAGAAGCGGAAGATCATCCAGACGTTCCCGGAGGGGAGGGATGTGAATGTGATGTGTGGCGAGGCGATAGTAAAGGTCTTTACGGAACAGATCCGCTTCAGATTTACTACTGATGTCGGCATTGGTGGCCGCGATGATTCTGGCATTGCTGAGACGTGGAGTATCCGATCCAAGAGGAGAATACTCCTTCTCCTGAAGCAGTCTCAGAAGTTTTACCTGCGATTTAGGGTCGAGATCACCTATTTCATCCAGAAAAAGTACTCCGTTTTCTGCATTATGGATCAATCCCTGACGGGGAGAATCTGCGCCTGTGAATGCGCCCTTTGTGTGCCCGAACAGGGTGTCAGAAAAAATAGTGTCCTCGAGTCCTGCAACATTTACCGCTACAAAATTGCCCTGAAGACGGCTTTGTTTGTACACTGCACGTGCAATAAGCTCTTTACCGGTCCCGCTTTCCCCCGTTATGAGTACGGGTTTTGAACTGGAAGCTATTGCTTCTATGTAACTGAAAATCGATTTCATGTTTTCGTTATTGGTAATTATCTCATTGAAATTTTCCGGATTCTGCAATTTACGACTCAGGACCTGTTTCTTCAGAAGCCTTACTTCCTGCTTTAATTCAAAAATTTCCAGGGCCCTGAAAATACAGGCGGATAAATGGCTTTTCTCTACCGGCTTTATCATATAGTCAAATGCACCGAGCTTCATGCAGTGAACAGCCGTTTCAATTTTATCAATCGCAGTAATCACAATGACCGGTATCTCCGGATACTGCTGGTTAAGGGTTTCAAGCAGTTCCTGTCCGGTAAGTCCCGGCATATTCAGATCCAGGATGACAATTGAAACCCTTTCCCTGCTCAGTAACTGTGTGGCATGTGTACTTTCGCTGCAGAGGATCAGGTTATCAAATCCATTATACCTGAGAAGCGATTTGTACGACTGAAGCGCATCAAACTCATCATCGACGATGAGAATTGGCAGAAGCGGGTTCTTTGATTTCTCTTCCATATTTCTCCTGTTATTTGTTTTGCGCAGGAAGGATTACTCTTACAAGTGTTCCTTTTCCAGGTTCAGACTCGAACTGCAGATGTCCTTTGTGGTCCTTGACAATACGGGATGACACTGCAAGGCCAAGCCCGGTTCCACCCTGGTTGTGTTTTGTGGTGAAAAAAGACTGTGAAATTTTCTCCAGTGTCTCTTTATCCATGCCGCAGCCCTGGTCCTGGATGGAAATAATGATACTCTGAGCTGCGCTGTCATATTCTGTGGATACAAACACTTCTTTATTTGTATCGCTTAAGGACTGGCAGGCATTCAGAATGAGGTTTACAACCACTTGCTCGAGTCTCTGATGAACACCCTCGACAAGCGGCAGGCCTTCTTTGAGATCAACGTTGAAATTGGCAGTGTATTTCTTTATCTCGTTTTCAATTATTTCTATGGAATCTCTTATGATCCGATTTATGTCCAGATTCGCTTTCAGCTCTCCACTGTCTTTTCTGCCGTAGTTTTTAAGATCTTCAACTATACTCTTTATCCGTCTGGAATTATTGATTATCCGTGATATCAACTGAGGCATCTCCTCCGCCATATCTTCAGAGGTGTAACCTCCCACCTTGAAATGCCCGTTCTGATTTACATATTCATCGATTATCCTCTGTATGTCATCCCACATCTCCTCAAGTGCTCCCGCTGAGAGGAGTATGGAATTATTTGGATTATTGACCTCATGCGCCACACCCGCTACCAGGGTTCCAAGTGTCACAAGCTTGTTCGCCTGAATCAACTGCTCTTTATAGGAATTGTTGAGCTGAACGGTCCGCTCCTCTACAATCTGTTCAAGATTGTCAGTGTAGGATTTTATAGTCTCGCGCATGGTCTCAAAAGCGTTTCCAAGGAGCCCGATTTCATCGTCAGTCGATGTTTTTACAGGAATATTGTAATTGCCGGAAGAAATTCTGTCGGCAGCTACTGCCAGTTCATCAATCGGTTTTGTTATTGACCTGGCCTGATTGTTAGCAACTCTTATTTCGTATAGCAGTAAAAGAAAACTTACCACAACCAGGATGATAGTATATTTGGCGACCTCTTTCAGAAAGTCGCTCTTAAGTTCATGAATTGACTTTTCCATTCTTGCGGTTGATATTCCGTACCTTATCGTCCCCATCCTCTGTCCCATCACCTCTACCGGGGCAGCAAACTCAAAAACTCCGGGACCGGCCTGGGTAATACGCTTGTAGCTTACTTCTTTGATTTTATTTGCCCATCTGCTCATGGAATCTGTGGCAGCGGTCAGTGGTTTGAACAAGCCGCAAGGTGCACCCGGGGTCACATTTACCCATGGTTGACAGAATGCATCCATATAGATACCATAGATCACATCCTTATCTTTCTGAATAGTGGATGAGACAAGCTCGTTTATGCTGTGGAAAGCATTGTCCTCTACCATACCCTGCAGTGCGATACTGTTATTGGCTACCAGCACTCTGCCTTTATCAAGAAGATTTTCCCGTATCCTTTCTTCTCCCTCTTTGAATGTGTTATGTGAGAGAATTATAAGAAGAATGGAGGTGGTGATCTGGGAAACGCCAAGAGTTATCAGCAGGATTTGCATTACCAATGTAAAAAGCTTTTTACGGATGCTCTTGAATTTGACACTCATACATTTGATGATGCTGAAAGGTTGTTTTCGGCCAGTAATGGATATTTAAAAGATGGATAAAATAGTCTTTTGCAGAGTGGAATGTTCTGAATTTCCATTTGTAATTGCTGATTTTCTTCTTTTATTAATAGAAAGCCTCCTTTTCGGAAAAAGGAGGCTTTGATCTGCTTCCACTATAGTGAAGCGGATTACATCCCGGAAGGGACAGTTCCGTAAAGGATCGCATTTGTTGTCCTGTCACGGATAACCACAAATGGAGCTTTGTTTCCGGACTGAACCGGATGTGACCAGTCGTCGCTCTCATTGAAATTGTATTGCCAGTCAGCAGTGTGTATACCTGTCTGTAACTGCATTGAGGCATTGGGGGCGAGAGTCCCGCCGGTGAAGGTAAATCTGATCTGCAGGTCGGCTTTCTGTGTGTCTGATCCGTAAATCTGGGAAAGCCTGCTGAAACTTCCGCTCGCACTTCCAATACTGCAGTAATAGATATCAGCCCTGAGATTGTCTGCGATTACTGATGGATCGAAAGTGTAATACTCGAGGACAACATCGGAGAGACTGATACTGGTTTCTCCGGTATTTTTAATGGTAAACGAGGGTGAAATTGAGTTCCCGATAACATTGGCATCAGGAATCATGGTTACCTCGAAAGATGAAGACTGGGACACTCCGGTTCCCGACAGGTTGACGATTATTGTCTGTACCTGAGCATCTGGAGCATTGATGATCGTCAGAGTGCCTGCAATTTCTCCGGTGGTTACGGGAGTAAATTTGACACCGATAACAGCGGATGTCCCCGGCTGAATTGAGAGCGGGACAGCGGGTGTTGCGCTGAAAACCGGATCAGAGGCATTCATCGCGCTTACAAACGCAGCGGAGTTTCCGGTGTTGGTCAATGTAACTTCCACTGTTTTGCTTCCACCCACTGAGACTGCTCCAAAATCAATGGACGATACGGAGGCTTCCAGAGTGTAATCTTTGGCCACCTTGGTAAATGATGTTGTCCCGACTTCCTGAGTATTGATTATCAGGGTCACAGTGTATTCGCCAAGAGGATAGTAATGACTGGAGACGCTTTGAACCACACTGTTTGTTCCGGCAATAATCTCGGTTGTTAATGTGAATGATTCAGAACCATTCTTGAACAGAATTTCCGCTGTTTTGCCGACCAGATAAGGACTTGGATTGTTAAAAGAGATTGTTACCTGGCTGCTTGTCTGAGCAGGAGATGCACTCATCTGGAAATCGATAGGATTATTGAGCTTCTCAATCGAGTAATGTGCCAGAAGTACGGTACCGCTGGAATTATTCATCTCAAGTGTATAATATCCTGATGGCAGGTAATCCCAGACAGGGCGGGTAAATGAGTTTTTTCCGGCCTCGATAGTCCTTGTAAACGATTCCACAAATGTTCTGGGCTGACCGCTACGGTAAATCTGGTACAAATTGAATACAGCATCAGTATTTACGTATGCTGGGTCGGCCTGGAAACTGATAACAGCTCCTGTCGCAAAGATCGTAGGTGTAATAGTAAGATTCCAGTCGAAGGGACCGGCGCCTTTTCCACTAAGAGCCAGAGAGATTATTTGTTGTGGTGCGGAAGGCGGGTTGTTTGTGATGGTCAGGGTTCCGTTTACCTCTCCTTCCTGTACAGGGTGGAAGGCAACCGTTACAGTTTTGGATGTTCCGGCCGGAATCTCGAGAGGGAGTTCCTGTGAAACTGTGAAAAGCGGAGAAGATGATTCAATTGACGTTACCAGTGCATTTATACTCCCGTTGTTTGTCAATGTAATAGTTCCGGATGCGGAAGTATTCACAGGTACTGCGCCGAAGTCAAGTCCTTGCGGTGAAACGGTCAGATCGGCATTTGAATTATCCACTTCGTAATTGGCAACAACTCTGCAGTAATCTGAACTTATGATTGTAGTTATCGGGTCCTGTGGGTCAGCGATCGTGCAGCTTCCATAATCTACACTCCATCCTGTAAAGCGATACCCGGGAACCGGGAGCGCTACAATGGGTACTGGCCTGTTCACATAGTAGCTGCCGGAACCGATGGCATAACCCCCTTCATTGGTACCTGCTGCCGAAACTCCCAAATAATAGTAAGCTTCCTGGTCAAAGGTAGCCTGAAGTGTGTGGTCTGCGGTAACATTCCTGAATGTATAGTATCCATCCCAGTGAGAGACATACTGACCATCGACTGATAAATTTGAGAGCATGTAACCGGAGTCGGGGAACGTATTGACCACGAGGGAACCATTGTATTCTACTCTTACAGCACCGCTTGGATATACACGGCCATAGTAGAAAGTCTGCTGCTGTGAGCATTCCCCAAGATTTTCCCATACTCCCCATTCCCCGGTTGTTCCCGGTTCCTGGCCCTGAGTCCACCATTTTGCACGCCAGATATGCCCGTTATGAGAGCAGATGCTGTCTGTGTTGTAAATTTTCACAGGATCCCATGCAGTTTCAGTGCATCCCTCTATAACATGCGGGAAAACGCTTACATTGATTATCTGCACAGGAGCGGTTATTCCACTGACAAGTTTCGCATCAGCCCAGTCGGCATGGTCACTACCAATTCCATCACCACCGTCACTAACTACCAGTCGGAGCTGATTGTAGTCCTTTATCCATAGTTCACATTTTCCTGATTCGCCGTGATGCAGTACTCTGCTTGTAAACAGAAGATTATCATCCCCATAAACCTGGAAGTCTGCAGAGCCGTATGCCTCATCATCAATTCCATAAGTGCAGACGAAAAGATCATAGGCACCATTGAGCTGGTAAACGATCTCTGAATGAGCATGTGTGCCGATTCCCTTGTCGTACACTACTCCGCCAATGGTTATGGTATTACCATCTATACTGCGATCTTTCTGAATTGTACCCCAGCCGCAAGTGGCACTTACCCAATTCAAATCACTTAAGTAGACCATCTGCGATCCGACTTTTTCAAAATCGGCTGTTATAGATTTCTGCTCACCATCCGGTGTAGTGGCCGTAAATGCTATCTGCTCTTTACCACTCCAGCTCTGGGACCCGGCGGTTATCTCTGCAACATTGGTACTGCTTATGGTAACATTAAGATTGACATTTCCTGATACAGTCCAGGTCACCTGATCATCGGGAAACTGTGAGTTGAACACATGACTGTTAAGATCGATTGCTCTGAAAGATTCCCCGGAAAAGATCTTCTGGGCGGGAATCTCACTGACGAGGAAGAAATTATCGGGTGATGTATAGACACCTACAGCTGGATCGCCATAGACGTTAAACACCAGAAAGTTCATCCAGATTCCTACCGGTACCCTTGCCCTTAAATCCATCAGTGCATCACCGACAAACATTCCGTGTTTAACTATATTCTGGGCAAAATTGTATGAAAATCCGAAATCCGATGAGGAATTGACGACATTGGTTTCCCCGGGATAGTACCAGGAAACCCTGGTGGCACCCAGAGCTGCAATGGCACCGTTTTTAAGAAGTGAATATGAGAGATTCTGATTATCCTCGGGGAAGGCATTCAAGCAACTTCCCTGGAAGACTATCGATGGGTATTGATCGTTTAGATTCAGGGTTGCAAGTGATGACATGATATCAGATGCTCCCCTTTCCCATCCGTGTGTGCTCCAGTTTACCGCACCGTATGCACCATTTTTCCAGGTCAGAAAAGTGGTCGCTTCCGAACAGGGTGTCAATTCAGGATTTACACCGTAATTTTTTTCGTAAATTCTGAACTTCCCCCATCCCTGAGGATAGAGAATATCATTATTGATTGCCTCGGCAAAATGATAACCTGGTGTATTGTTGTCAAGAGGTTCAGATGGTATAAGCATGTTTGTCCGCCAATGGAAAGTAGCAGAACCTTCATTTTCATAGGCGATTATCTTTGCCAGTATATGATCCAGATCACCTATATTGCCATAAAATGGTATACGACCTAACGAGACTTCCGCGAAAACGTCAGGATCGCCTGCAGAGAAATCATCAAAGAATTCTCCTACCAGTAAATCACCGTCTGCATCCCAGTCACCGGTGAGCTCGGCGAAGTAAAAGTCGGTGGGACATTCCCGGTATGATGCATCTTCGGATCGCGGCCAGGCCATCTTCATCGGAACATCACCGCTTTCAGGATGAGGATTACCGATCAGAAGTACATAAGTGATATTACGGGTGATATAATTTGCCTGAAGCCATGCACGGATATTTTCCGCTGCTTCATCACCTCTTCCTCCGCCCCAGGCTGTTTCATCGAAAAGTTGCACATCGAAACCACGTGCGGTTTTGGAGTTGATGAAATTTTGAAGCTGGTTTGACTGAGAGGCAATAGACCTGGTGGTGATAATTGCATAGACCTCGCCTGTCAGAGGGGCTGCAGCAGGACTCATCCTCTGCGGAAGGCTTGACAGCCCGTAAGAAGCGGCTGCATCAGAGAAATTTACTGCCAAAGATTGAATCTTTTTACTGAAAGGCTGAATACCTCCAGTGGCGGGCTTCATGGATTTTGATGAGGGTTCAGGTGAATCGTAGACTGTGAGTTCGCCTCCAGTTATCATTTTCAGCTTTTTTGTTACAGGATTGTAAAGAACAGGGTTAACAGTCACATTTACAAGCTTGTATTGACGCATTTTTCCGGGAGAAATATTTCCAATATAACTGGCGGGGTAAAACGCATTCCGCTGGTAAACATCAATATCTTTGCCATTGACAATGTTTCTGCCTGCAGGCCATGCCTCTTTGCCGGCTGCAGTGGGAGGCGGCGCGGCATCAACTTCGTACTCACCTTCAAGTTCAACCTCTCTGGTATTTTCCATTACTACGGAGATCTTTTTCAGATCCGCCTGTGCAGGAAGGAGAAAAGTGACGGTGTAAACGGGTAGATTTGGCCTGCCTGGTTCACCATAAAGTGTTTGATTCTTGAAAACAGCTTTACCGTTTTCTTTCTGAACGGTAATACTTTTGTACGGCATCTTCACAGAAGACTTTGCCGAAACCTGTGGAACTGTGATACACAGAACCAGTACAGCAAAACGCCGGAGCGTTTTAAGAGTATGCATCATAGTGATGAACTCCTTTGATAGGTGTTAAGTGTGTGACGAATGTTCCTGCCTTAGTCAACAGAAACAATAATTATAGAATATCAATGAAACCCGATGACGCTTAAACGGGAAACCTGTAATATGCAAAGGATATGCCATCAGAGAACCCCCTGAAAAACGGGGAAATCAGGTTTTTACTATCAGTCCGTTATGTATGATGCATAGGAAAATTGAAAGGAAAGATGTACGGAACAGGACAATTTACAAGGAGTTAGACAGGATTTATGCGAAATGAGACAGGTTATGCAATTTGCATAGTTGCTTGCCGATACAGTGGTTTAACAGTGTTTGTTCTTTTTCCTGCTGTCGATGAAAGCAAGAGTCGTTTCTGCAGTGCGCGTAACAAGCAGTTCTTCAGGAAAATTTGCCTTTACAAGCAGCGGCATTACAGAGTCATCCCTTCCCAGTTCCAGAATAGCATGGGTATCACTGCACACTGCCATGGAGCAGCCCATATCACGACAAGCCTCGATAAGTGATATAGTATCCTCCACGGAACTGCGTTTGTAAAGGATTTTGGAGTTGTTCAGCTCAAGTGCAACACCTTTGTTTTTAGCGCTTCGGGCTAGTTTTAGGTAGTCAACCGGATAGGCGGGATCGTTGGGATGACTGATAATGTCAATGGATGGATTTTTCTCAATTGCTGCAATTACCATATCGGTATATCTTTCCCTGCCAAGTCCTTTTTCGATATTGGGATGAATCCCGGCAAGTACTACATCAATCCATTGCACGAAATTGGGCGGCAGATCGATAGTTCCTTTTTCGTCAAGGATATTGCATTCTATCCCTTTCAGTACTTTTATTTCCGGATATGGAGACTGAAACCGTTCAAAGAAGGGGCTGTTAAGTCTTCCACCGATGGTAAGCCCATGATCAGTAATGGCCAGACCCTTCATTCCAAGCATCCGGGCCCGTTCCAGAAGTTCCATAACCGTGTGAATCCCGCAAAGACTGAAAAGTGTATGTACATGGAGATCGATCTGCAGCATTTTTGTATCCGATAAAAGAGTTTTAATACCTTGTCTGTATAAATAACACCTGCTGAGAAAATAGCATATTGCGTGCACCTGCAGGAGTTTCTTACTATGTCAAATTGTGCCAATCACTTCAATGGAGCTGCTTCGGGGATTAAAGGTTGATCTTGATACCGGACATTCATATATTAATAGTACTATCAGCAAATGTCTTCATTTGTTTACCTGTAAAGTTCCTGCGGAAATATGGTTTGAAGTAATAAGAACCTTTTCTGCTATTCTACAATCATCATTAAACCCAGTTGGCGGTACTATGCAAAGGATAATCCTGGTTTCTAACCGTTTGCCTGTAACTGTTGAAAAGAAAAAAGGAGAGTTTCATTTTCGCAATAGTACTGGAGGACTCGCAACCGGACTGGATTCTTTTCACCAGAACAGGAGATGTTTATGGATAGGCTGGCCTGGTCTTAACAGAGAGAATATAAGCACTTCAGAAGAACAGATACTTTCAACCAAGTTAATGGAAAACAGGTGTGTTCCTGTTAACCTTAATCGTAATGATATGGAAAAATTCTACTATGGTTTTTCCAATAAGACTATATGGCCTCTTTTCCACTATTTTCCCCAACATACTATGTTTAATGCCGATTTCTGGGATTCCTATGTATATGTAAACAATCTCTATGCCCATGTCGTTATGGCAAATGCTGAAAAAGGTGACATGATCTGGATTCATGATTATCAATTGATGCTATTACCGGCAATACTCAGGGAAAAAATGCCTGATGCCGATATTGGCTTTTTTCTGCACATTCCCTTTCCCTCCCTGGAATTATTCCGGCTCCTGCCATGGCGTAAAGAGATTCTGGAAGGACTTCTGGGAGCGGATTTGATTGGTTTCCACACCTATGATTATATACGTCACTTTCTTAACAGCGTGAGAAGACTTCTGGGGCATGAGAACACATTCAGTACCATTGAATACCGTAACAGGTTTATAAAGGTTGATGTCTTCCCGATGGGAATTGACTATACGCATTTTTCAACTGTAAGCACACGGCAGGAAGTTTTGAGGGAAGAGAGGTCGATCAGAAGGAAAACCGGTAATTGTTCTCTTATAATTGCCATTGACAGATTAGATTACACAAAAGGAATTATCCAGCGTCTGGATGCCTTTGATCTGTTCCTCAGTAAAAATCCCAGGATGAGGGAAAAAGTGATCCTTATTCTTGTCGCGGTTCCATCAAGGTCATCCGTTGAGTCCTACAGACAATTGAAGAACCATGTAGATGAGAAAATTGGATCTATCAACGGTCGTCATGGGACTATCGGATGGACTCCAGTGATGAATCTTTACAGGTCGATTCCCTTTGCTACACTTGCAGCGCTTTACCACACATGTGATATTGCACTAATTACCCCGCTGCGTGATGGGATGAATCTCGTAGCAAAAGAATATGTTGCTACTAAACAGCAGGGGAAAGATGGTGTGCTTATTTTGAGTGAAATGGCAGGTGCCGCAAGGGAGATGGGCGAAGCGATTATTGTAAATCCGAATAACAAGGAAGAGATAGCAAATGCACTTGTAACGGCTCTGGAGATGAGCAGAGAGGAAAAGTTAAGCAGGATTACCAGTATGCAAAAACGGCTCGCGCGTTATGATGTCAGGCGGTGGGCTAATGATTTTATAGGTAAACTTGAACAGGCCCGGTTGCTAAGGGAAAAACTGCAAAGTAAAAGGCTTGCGGGTAATGACTGTGAGAAGATCCTTTCAGAATACAGGAACGCTTCACGTGCTCTTTTTTTTCTTGATTATGATGGAACACTTGTGCCCTTTGCCGGTAAACCGGAAAAAGCAATACCGGATGGAAAACTGATAAAACTGCTTACAAACATAAATGCAGGCAGTAAAAACACAGTGGCTCTTGTCAGCGGAAGAGACAAAGGGTCACTTGACCGTTGGTTTTCAGACTGTGGTCTTATACTGTGCGCTGAGCACGGTGTATGGATAAAGAAACCATCAGAGGACTGGGTCTTAACAGTGCCTCAGCAGAATACATGGAAAAATGAATTGCGGCCCATTCTTGAGCTTTTTGCTGACAGGACACCAGGGTCACTTCTGGAGGAGAAGGATTATTCTCTTGCTTTTCATTACAGAAATGCTGATCCGGAACTTGCCTCTATCAGGGTAAGGGAGTTGATGGATGCTCTGATTCATCTGGTATCCAATCTCAATCTAGGTGTTATGGAAGGAAATCGTGTAATTGAGATCAAGAATGCTGGAGTAAACAAAGGCACTGCTGCCATGGAGATTATAGATAAAGATAGCTGGGATTTTATCCTCGCTGCCGGTGACGATATTACTGACGAGAATATGTTTTCAAGCCTTCCTGAGAAAGCCTATTCAATAAAAGTAGGTATGGGTCCATCAAGAGCATGTTTCAATGTGGAATCAACAGCCGAGATGAGGAATTTACTGAGCATGTTTCTTATATCTGATGAACAGAGCAAAACTGCAGAAAACTGAGGAACAGGTTGAAAATACCGGAAACATTTCCGATAATTTGATTGTTAAGGCATCCTCTGAGGAAAGGTGAAAATGGAGAACCTGGATTATGGTGTCATTGGTAACTGTTTGAGTGCGGCGCTTGTTTCAAAGGAGGGGACAATCGAGTGGCTTTGTCTGCCTTACTTCGATTCTCCTTCGGTGTTTGCATCAATCCTTGATAAACAAAGTGGAGGACATTTCGCCATAATTCCCATGAACCTCCTTTCTTCCAGACAACAATATATTAAAAATACAAATATTCTTGTCACATCATTTCAGACTCAGGATGGAAACTTTGATATAATCGATTTCATGCCCAGATACAGATATGATGATGGTGGTTACCATTGTCCGCCTGACATTATAAGATATGTAAAGCTCCGAACTGGTAAACCACGGATAAGGATCATATACAATCCATCGCTTAATTACGGAGCATCAAAAACAGAAAACATCGTTGGAAATGATTTCATAAAAACCGTATCTGCAAGCGGAAACTATGAGTCACTTTATCTTTATTCCAATCTTTCTTTAAAAGGGATATCAGACAGTTCTGTAATATGTCTCGAAAATGATTCGTTTTTTCTTTTAAGCTACAATGAAAAGCTGCCAAGGATTGATCTGGAGCATATAAATCTGGAATATCAGCTTACACGTGCCTATTGGATGAACTGGGCAGCAAGATCCACCTTTTCAGTTACTGC
>Ga0116189_1001046_pt1 | contig 22532 bp, 22 predicted proteins | sample AD_JPNTR3_MetaG_FD_89895 | JGI IMG/M metagenome (GOLD analysis project Ga0116189, IMG submission 89895) | Active sludge microbial communities of municipal wastewater-treating anaerobic digesters from Japan - AD_JPNTR3_MetaG | ecosystem: Engineered > Bioreactor > Anaerobic > Digestate | place... | reverse complement strand
ATTTCAATCCACGCACCCGCGCGGGGTGCGACTCTTAAATGTACTACAAAATCTAGAAAACTTTAATTAATTATAACATCTTTTTCATTAATTGTCTTAAAATGTTTATTTTAATAATAACTTTGAATTTTAATATTAAGTTTGTTTTTCTTGTAATTTGATTAATTTATGTCGTATTTGTTTGTGTTTATTATATTCGCGAACCTGTCAGGTTTCTTGCTTTTCCTTCGGGTTCGCAATTTATATCAGCAGAAGCCCTTCAGGATTATATGACTCTTTTACACCAAAATGCTCTACTTTTTTCTCCCAATGATTTCCCAAATAGTATATTCTTATACTGTCTTTATCTTTATCAATAATATTAAGAAGCTTGTCTTTCAATATTAAAATATTTGCATAATCAGTGTTTATCTCAAAAACAGAATTTTGAACACGTTGTCCGTAATTTTGACATTCTTTAGCTACCCAACGCAAACGACTGCGACCTTTTTTATCTATTGTCTGCATATCATATGTTATTAAGACTAACATTATTTGTTAATATAGGGCGGATATTCCGCTATTTCCTTTCTAATATATTTTCCCAATAATGAAGCTTGCATATAAGGCAATAAGCCTAAATGGATTTTTTCATTTATAAATGGCTGTATTATGATTTCTTTCTTCTTTTCCTGCCATAATTTTATAACCTTATGTCTCCCATCGTTGTTTAGCAATACCGCCCCGCCAGCTTTTTTCTCGAAATCTTTCCTGTTAACTTGTTTTAAATTAAAAATTGAAATTACAAATCTGTCTATAGTAGCTCTGAATTCTTCCAGAATATCCAGAGACAAAGAAGCTCTGCCGGGTCTTTGAGTATGGAAAAAGCCTATATATGGATCAATGCCTGCTGTTTCCAACGCTGAGGTAATGGAATTTGCCTGTAAAGTATACAAAAGCGAAAGGACTGCATTTATCTCATCCAATGGAGGGCGTTTGCTTCTTCCATTAAAACTGAATTCGTTATTTCTTATCAATCTTCCGAAAATTGCGAAATAATCTTTTGCAATATCACCCTCTATACCTCTTAATACATTCTCGTCTGTAATATTGTAAATGGATTTTACGGCATTGTTAATCTTCTCAATAATACTTCCAACCTGGCCATCATCATTTATCTCGGGATAGTCTCGTAAAGACCTTGACAGCAAAAATTTAGTGTTTACAAATTTTGCCGCTAGGCTGTTTTGAATTAAATGCAATTTACAGATTGAATCTCTGATAATATCTATCTGATTGATCCTTGTAAAAACATTGCCCTTCGTTTCTCCGATGATTCGCGCAAGAAATTTTCCGTTTGGTGTAACAAAGGATATGGATATCTTATTTTCAACACATTTCCCCATCAATTTCGGACTGCAACCCATATAATTGAAGCAGACCACTTCTTCGATGTTGCATAATGGCAAGCGAAAATCTTTTTGTCCTGTAACAGACACTACGATGTTCTCGCCGTCCACCGATAAATATGCTGATTCATTTGTAACATAAAGAGTATTAAGTATTTTTCTCATTGGCTTTTAATATGAAATCTTTATATTTTTTTTCAATCATATATGCTTTGGGAATGCATAAATCTCTCAGAGAACAACCTCCGCAGTATTGGTTTTCTCTTATACTCGGAATAATATTGCTTTCTATCGCATGCAGGATTTGATTATATGCATGATCAAAACTCTCTTTTATCTCATCTGAAAATTCGATTTTAATTCTTCTTTTCGTATCCCCATAGTAAATGCATGCGGAACAATCGCAGGAAAACATTTCATCGACACATAATTTTTGTGCATAAATCTGAACTGCATCCTCAAGATGATAATCTGATTTCGAAGGCTTTGAATTCTTATATTCAACAATAGTTACTTTATATTTATCCTTATATTTTTCAACATAAGATCCACCCTGCGAATGGACGAACTCAAGCTGGTCCACTTTGCCGACCAGCTTGAGCTGATGATTAAATACCGGAACTGCACGCTCTATCTTTTTGTTGCCATCAGAAGTCTGAAGAAAAGGATTGTCAACATTTTTATGTAATAGATTACCCATTACCACAAATGAGTTTTCTTCCCATTCGCAATTCAGTTCGATCAAACCCCAACGCTTGGCACAATAAAGATATTGTTGCAAAGTTCTCAACGCGATATAATACATTACTTTTCGAAAATCTCAACACCGTCAGGGACTTCCCCTTCCACGCTTATCGCATAATCAGCATAATTTCTGGCAACGCTATTGCCGATCTTATTTACTTTGATCATATCGAAAAGCTTGTTCGAAGGAGCGTTTCCAAGTTTGGATTCGTGTTTGAATATGATCAGTTTTCTCAGGCACATCTTTCCTCTGGCCGCGCTATGGTCATGCTCAAACATATTATTAAGCGCTTCAAATAGCAAATCAAGGTCCTCTTCATCGAATCCTGTTTTTTCCGCCAAAAGCGCAGATATATAGCCTTCACCTCTATATAAAGCATACGGAACAAAACTCTTCTTGCCCATTTCATTATCTTTTGTTTTCATATCCTCGTCTTTTGTGATTGCCATTCTTGTAATAGTAATTTCCTGAGGGAAAATGGGTTCAACGCTTCTTGCAAAATTCAATTGCACGGGACCTCTTACTATACCACAAGGATCGTCTCCGGTATTCATTACAAATCCGAAAGTTCTTACGTCAAAAAAATTCTCGCACATATAATCTCGAGCGATGGCAACATTGTTTTTGTTTTTCCCTTTTTCACCCGTAGACAGGCCTTTTTCCACGTATGCCTTTGTAAATTTGCTGTTAAGGGAATCGTCATTCTTCACAAGAATATTATACTTGGATTGACCTGCCTTGACTATTTCCACATAATTGCGTATTTTCCTCTTAAGGCAAACATCGGTTACTATTCCCAGATTGGATTCAACATCAACTCTCGGCATATTGCCGGCATCGGGATCGCCGTTGGGATTTCCATTTTCAACATCAAAGAAAAATGCAAATTCGTATCTGTTTTTAATAGCGTTCATAATTATTTCTCCTTTTTTGTATAAATATATTTGTTTTGCTGATAATAGCCCAAAATAAATCTGCCCTGCTCCTCAATGGAAAGGGTTTTGGGAAAATCTCCTTCAATCGCATCGATTATTCCGGAAATCTCAATTTCCCAAAATAGATGATTTTCCAGTTTGTTAATATGGTTTTGACTCAGTCTAATGAGTCTCGGTAAAACCATCGCCGGTGTAGAGCAAGCCGAGCCAAAAAATCTTGACTTGATCCCCGAATTAACATCTCCAACGGCATTCTTCTGTAATGCTTCCAGCAAAGCGAACAGTCGGCCGCAGAGATATGCTCTGTCTTTACTTTCTGTGTTCAACGCCATAGTGATCAGTTCTCCTTTTTTACTAGTTTTTTGTTTTCTGTTAAGATATCCTTTTATCGCGCCCACTCGGGCATCATTTATCTTTATAAATGGATTGTTTTCTGAATCCTGATCTGTTTTGATACGAATAATCAGATTTGCAATAAGGCTGTCAGGGTACATAGAGCCTTTTACCACGCTGGTAATTAATTGACTTTCCAATGCAGGATTAGGCTCATCGTTGGATTTTGGGGAAACTGTCTCAGACATTATTTGATATATTTTCGGAACATTCTTTTGATTTTCATACAATCTTATCCCTTCCAGATGGTCTTTGACATTCTCCATGATTTTGCCAAAACTGTTATAATAAAAGAGCTTTATGCTTAACCTGCTTGCATTGGGCTTAAGTCCAAGGATATAAAATTTAGTATTGGAATCAAGCCCAATGGCATCAATATCAGGTAATTTCCCTTGCGCAAATGCTTCCATGCAATTTTTGAGATTTTCTGATACCGCGTTGTTGTCGTTATATGTAAAACCATTAAAAAACGCAAAAACTTCCGCATAATCATCAGCCCTGTCAGGCGTTTCGGCCCAGAAAAGCAGAGTCATATCACCTAACTTGTATTTATTCTTTTTTGAACTTGCAAGATAATTGAATGCCGCTGTATAACGCTTCATTACTTTTTCGCTGATGCTGGCGACATAACCGGATTGTTGCCCATACGAATGACTGGAATCTTCCTTGCAGCAGACAATATTCGCTCCGCTTGCCATTGCGCCCGGGATGCCTTTCAGATTTTTATGGATTTTAGCTATAGGAAGGTATTCACCAATGACGGTACAGTATCCCATGGAATGTTCTGATGATTGATTGGAATTGATTTCTTCCCATTTTTCAAGTATTGCTTTGTCTCGATGAGCAAAAGAGGTGACATCACTGTCAAGACAATACGTAAATTTTGCATTTAAAAATTCTTTAATGTTTCCAATCAATATGGGATTATTGATTTCTTCGGCGGGCTTCCATTTTTGCGAAAAACCGTATATCGCTTTTGCCAACGGGCTATCTATTTCATTAAAGATTTCGGTCGCTTCGACAAAGCTTATAAACGATTCCTCGGCGTTTTTGTCAATCACAAAACAATTGTTTTTTTTGTCGACATTGAACCCGAATATATATTTCGCGCGATGCTCCAAAAAATTTGCTTTTGTCGCGCTAATCTCCAACCTTTCAGGGAAAACCTCTTCCAGCGGAACTTCTTTCTCTTTGTTTTTTTCAATAATTTTCTTAAAACGAGGTATCAGCCCTTTTAGTTCTCCGCTTTCAGTAAGGCAAATAGAATACGAAATATTAACTTTGCTGTAACCGTCAGGAATCAACGGGCTGTTTTCCATATTTGCCAAACAATCATAGTATCTGTCCAAAGCCGCTATAATCATTTATTTACCCCCGTTTCTTCAAAGTATTTTTTAACATCAATAATTCCGTCTTCCATAATAGGTCGATACCATATTGGCGTTGCGCAATCGGAATACTGTTTTACGTTGTTGGATTCGTTGAACTTCATATCATACAACATATATCCCAGATCGATTCTGCCTTTAATTCTGCTTTCGGGAAATCCTTCAACCCATTCGACTGAAGCCGGGAATTCACGACAACCAAGAACAGGCACTTTTACATATTGACCGTTTTTTATACGGCGTGTAGCGATGGCATAATGTTTATCGGCATCGGAACCCTCTGCTCCGGTCATTTCAAAATGCGCCTCTAATCCATAAACGACATCTTTCAATATTAGTGAAGCACGCTGATTTATATTATCACCGCCGCGATATATACTTATGTCCACTGTATCGTCTTCCATTTGCCTTTTTACATCACGGTAAGACAATTTGCTTTTGACTTCATTACGTCTAATATTGATAAAATTAATTGGATTGATGACATGAATTTTGTCAATTATCCATTGTATGCCAGGTTTCCAATAAATACTCTCTATCAGTCCTCTCATTGCTGATGGCGTCGGCACATCATAACTGACCCTTTCGACTTTCATCTCTGGTCTTGTAAAACAAGCATAATCCCCTTTCACTAAGATTTTTATCCCGAACATGGCACCTCCTACACAATATAAAAGTTTTCTTTATCGTTATCGTTATATATGATTCCTTTTTCTTTATCGTAAAATATTTCATTCGAAATATACAAAACTCCTTCCTCCGTGCAATTTATCGCTCCACTTTTGTGTAGAGCGTCAAATATGTTTTTATGAACTGAAACGGTAAATTTCTGAAGCTTTCTGCGTAAATTCCTTGTGAGAGAATATTGTGCTTTTTCCATAAGCTGTAAGGCTTCTTCCGTAATTGCGATAACTATATCCATTGTTCCGTCTTCTATATATTTAAACCTTTCGGCATAATCGGCAAAAGCAATACTTACAAAAGGGACATCGCCGAATTCATTTTTCCAAATCATGCATTTTACATATTCGGCAAAATCCATACTATTAAGGGTATCATTCTGTAAGATATACAATTTATCGAAGTACTCCCTTACTGCTTCAGCACAGTAAAAATTGGAGTATTTGTGAAGCAACGTCTCAGTAATGGATATTTTCAACCTGGTATCTTTATCTTTTATCTTATCTGTTTCCTCAATTTTAAAAATGTAAGTTGCACAATGGTTTTTTTTGCCCTCTCTGTTGCACCTGCCTGCGGCCTGCATTATCGAATCAAGGCCGTTGATTTCGCGATAAACGAAATCGAAATCAAGATCGACACCTGCTTCAATCAACGAAGTGGACACTGCGGTAATGGCCTGTTCATTAATCAATGCCTCTCTTATTTCCCTAATGATTATCTGTCTGTCATAAGGAGTCTGAAAAGTTGACAAATGAACTTTATTGCCTTTAGGCAGTTTATCATAGATCAGTCTGGCCTCCTTTTTTGAATTCACAATGATAAGATTCGATTTCGAGAAGTCAAGGCTCAAAACTAAATCATCTGATGCCAGATATCCGAGATCATTTATCTCACATCTTTTAAACAAACCGTAATCTGTTTTATCAGTTATCAAGTCTTCACATTTTTTCAGAGATGGGCAGTATTTCAAAAAGTCAGGCATTGTGGCTGACATTAATACAACATCCACACCGAATTTTGTACTTAATACCGAAATTGCTTCCATGCACGGACGGAATAATTTTAAAGGCATCACCTGAGCTTCGTCAAAACATACGATACTATCTTGAATATTGTGCAACTTACGCAGTTTTGAAGGCTTATTGGAATAAACTGATTCGAAAAACTGCACATTGGTAGTAACTATAATCGGCGCATCCCAATTTTCGGTCGATAACTCGTATTTTTCCATATCATAAGGATCAAATCTTTCTGGATCAAAATTCGAATGGTGTTCGATAACTATATCTTCGCCGAAAATATCCTTAAAAACTCTTGCGTTTTGCTCGATGATACTCGTATATGGTATTACATAAATGATGCGCTTTTTATTCTTTTTTATCGCTCGGGCCAAAGCAAAACGCATTGACGTCAATGTCTTACCGCTCCCTGTCGGCATATCAAGAAGAAAAACCGAATTATCATTATCCGCCTTTCGATAAACCTGATCCGATAATCTCTGCCGAGACGCTGCTATTTTACTTGAATCATCGAATCTTGACAAATGCTTATTCAATTTGTCGAGCAAATCAGAAAAATCCACATTAAAGCCTCTGTTCTTAATGCCTGACATGAAATTCTCGGTGTCAATGAAATCTGAGTCAACCAAAGTTGACGCCAGCATTCGAATATACATCGGATAGGTATAAGAAGCATTTTCACGAAAATCCGGAATTGCATTTGGAATTTCTATTTTACAAAAATCCTTTAATCTATCCCTGATATCAGGAAATTGTTTTTTTAATCTTGACACTAAAGAAGATGTTCCGTTGTCCGTCGGCAAGCCACCGTTAGGCAATCCTGCGTGATGCCCGGCAACAGCATAGGCTATCATTTGATTTATAGGGTTTTTAGGATTAAGCTCAAAAACAAACTTTGCGCCGACTGTAGAGTGATCAACACTAATGTTTTTGCCATTCAGTTTGTCTTGAAAATCACTTTGTAATTTACCTATATCATGTGCAAGTCCCGTATTATAAGCTATTTGGGGATGTAAATAACTTGCGTTTTTTTGACATAATAACGCCGTATTTTCGGAATGCTCCTTTAGTGTTTGTTCTCTTAAACCATCTTTGTGAGCAAGATAATCCTTTATCATAATCGTATCCCCCTGACATCAGAATCAGTATATCATTTATGGAAAAATTTGTAAATATTTGTCGCGATGCGTTATGTACGCGTTTTCGGACAAGTGAGGAAATGCTTTTTCTGAGAAACTATTTTTTAATAAAATGATGTCAGCCCAGCGCAATATCAAGTGCCATCATTATAATGAAACCGAGGATGAAACCTAAGGTGCCAAGCTGTTTGGTGGAGTGAGCTTTGGCGTCGGGAATGAGGTCTTCGGCGACGACAAAGAGCATGGCGCCCGCGGCAAAGGACAAGAACCAAGGCATGACACTCTCAAGGCGCATGGCAAGGAATATACCGACTACGGCGGCGATCGGTTCAACCGCGCCGCTCAAGACTCCCCAGAAAAAGGCCTTGCCTTTACTGCCGAGTACATCTCGCAAAGGCAGGCTCAGAGCCGTTCCTTCGGGAATATTCTGAACGGCTATGCCGACGGCCAAAGCAAGAGCGGAATAGTAAGCCGCTGTATGATTTGTGATTATCGCTGCGCCGAAGGCGAGACCCACCGCAAGTCCTTCGGGTATATTGTGCAAGGTGACGGCGCAAAAGAGGTTGTAAATTTTGTATTTTTCTTCGGCTACAGGATTTTTACGCTTTAGGTATGGTATCAATCTGTCAAGTATGACAATGAAAACAAAACCGAGGAAAATCCCTGTGCATACGGGAATAAGTTTGTTTTTGCCCAGTTCCTCCAACCTCTCCACCGAAGGGATAATGAGACTCCAAACCGAAGCCGCGACCATGACGCCCGATGCAAACCCGAGAATAATGGAGTTGTATTTCGCGTTAATACCCTTTTTAAACAGAAAAACGACTGCCGAACCCAGCGTCGTTGCTACAAATATAATGGCTACACCCAATATCGTAATGCTTATGTTGTTCATCGAGTTTCCTCCGCTTCGTCCGTTAAGAGGAACGGCTTACTTCTGTACTCATTTTCATTAAATGCAGAGAAGATAAAAAATGTTATTAAAATGACTCCACCAAAAAACTTGACGATGTTTCGAGAAGAACTCCCGTTGAGAGCTCCCAAATGTAAACATTTCAGGGGACGCCTGAAATTTCGAACCCAAGTCTAAGGAATATGAACAAATGATGAGCACGTAGAAAAAGTATAATACATCGGTCTGACATTTTTGAGAAAAACCTCATTTTATGTAAATAAAGATAAAACCCGGGGATTTGCTCCCCGGGTTTTACCCCTAATTCCTGAACTTACTTCTTCGTGGAATAAGATTCCGCTTCTTCTACTCTTGTAGGCGGAACTCTGTGTCCGGCAGGAACGTTGATTTCGCTGAGAGTCTTGCCCTTAGCGTCCTTAACGTATAACTTGGTGTCGCTTTCAACCTGCGTGCCAGGTTTGATAGTTTTGTTAGCCATAAAGTACCTCCATATTAGTTTACTATTAGTATAGCGGCAGCTTGCGATTTTATACGGTCTGACGCCAATGGCATAAAATGTCATCATCGCCGCTCAAAAATATGTTACAATGTACTTGGAAGGACGGTAGAAGATAATAGGAAATGCTTGAAATGGACATAAACGAAGTTGTGGAACCGATTGCAAATCAAGCGCCGCAGCTTCTGATCAATTATCTGATAATAATCGGACTCTTTTTGCTGGGGATAGCCTTTGGCTATTTTTTGTTGCGCACAATCTACGCTGCCGCGACCAAAAAGAAGTATAAAGCGAAGAAAACCGCCAGGGAAGTCGAAAAAGCGGAGATATACGACGACATAATTATCCCCTCGGTAACCGCATACGATGCCGAATACGGCAACGCTTCGACAAGCGAAAAACTGGAAGGCTTCAAAAAAGCATTTTTGAACATGCTCACCAACATATCAAAAGCCTATTATCCCGACTCCGATTATCCCATATTTGAGGTGTCAGCCGATGCTATTATAAAACTTGCCGACAATATTGCCGACAGAATAAACAGGCAGTTAAAACGTTTTCTTGACGATAATTTTCTTGTCAAAAATGCCTTCAAGGCGGGCGTTTATGTGCACAATAAGAGCAAAAAGGACACCATAAGTTATGACTGGCGAGAAATCAAAATCTCCACAATCAAGTCCCTGATCGAAAACCTCACTGCAAAACCCGTTGTTGAAGAACAGGAGAAAAAATCGTTCTTCGGCAAGGTGGGGGCAAGCGTAAAAGCCCTGCCCAATAAGATATTCGCCTCTTTCCTGAACTCAAAGCTCAGAGAGCTCATTGTGGAGACGGGCATGGAGATAGACAAGATTTATGGCGGTTCGAAACACGCCGAGATCGCAGACGTACAGACGGAGGAAGGCAAATGACTTTTCAGGAAATGATTTGGCTTCATTATCTGCTCTACACTCTCTCTTTTATCGTTGGTATAGGCGTGGGGTTAACGGCGGCGCTGTCGTCCCTCGCGAGAAAAGTCATGGGAAAAATCAGCGCGAGAACCAACGAAGATTATGAAAAAATCGAGGAAGAAAAAAGGCTTGTTATCGACGAGAAAATCGAGGAGACAAGCAAGTATTATCTAAAATTGCAGGAAATTCGCAGGAAAAACAGCAGAATAGTCTTCCGCAAGAAGCGTACACTCAAGCTTGAAGAGCCAAACGATATAAAGCATCTGATAAAGGAAGTCGCGGCGGTGTTCTATCCCGATAGCCCCGAGCCCTTGCTCGAGCTTAGCGTAAACGACGTTTTTGAACTCGTAAAGCGCGTTACCGTAAGGCTTGACGATACATTTGCGGCGACAAATCTGTCCTTTGTGCGTTACCTCAAGCTGTCCGCCGTTTATATGACGATGGGCGTATTCAACAAAATAAATTCCATTAAAAACCGCGGCATAATGCAGTTTGTATTGCGCATTGTCAATTTTTCGGTACTTGTGACAAACATAGTAAGTCCCGTATCTCTGTTCAAGGCAGGCACAAGGCGAAAGGTAAACAAGGATTTTTCGTCGGTACTTATCGAAAGTTTATGCAAAATTATCGGACGTGAAACGGCTTGCGTCTATAGCAAGAATATGCAGATTGCCGAGCCTGAGGAATTACTTGCGCTGACCGGAAAAGCCGAATAACCTCACCGAGAGCTTATTCTGCCTAAGATTAGGTCACGCTTTACGGGCTTTTCGGCGGAGTATTTTATGGCGGCGTTAAGTTCTCTCTCCGCGCTTTCAAAGAGCGTTTCATCGTCTGCGTAAAGCATGGCGATCGCCTCTTCTCTCTTAACATAATCCCCTGTTTTCTTTTTGAGAATAATCCCCGCGGCGTGGTTGATCGGGTCTTCTTTTTTAAGTCTGCCCGCGCCGAGAAGCAGTGATGCAACGCCCAACTTTTCGGTGTCCATGCTCCCGATGTAGCCGTCTTCCGTTGACAAAACCTCTTTCTCAAAACGGGCGCGTCTGAATAATGACGTATCTTTGACGCACTCGATAGTGCCGCCGTGCGTCTCGACCATTTCGATAAATTTGTTGTATGCCGATCCGTTCTGTAATGCCTGATTTGCCATACCGTAACAATCGCTTTGGGTACCCAAATCGGCGAGATATAGCATTTCGGCGCTTAGCGCGACGCACACCTCGACAAGGTCGGCGGGACCGTTTCCTTTAAGCGTTTCTATCGCTTCGATAACTTCTAGGGAGTTTCCGACGGCGTACCCCAGCGGTATGTCCATATCTGTAATCAGCCCCGTAATTCTCTTTCCTGCGTCCTTACCCACCGCCACCATGGCTTCTGCAAGTTTTACCGTCTCGTCCAAAGTCTTTAAGAACGCGCCGCTGCCTGTCTTTACATCGAGCACAATGACATCGGCTCCCACGGCGAGCTTCTTTCCCATGATGCTGGAAACTATAAGCGGCAGGCAGTCCACCGTCGCCGTGACGTCACGAAGGGCATACAGCTTTTTGTCGGCGGGCGCAAGATTGGCAGATTGTCCTATTATGCTGCAACCTGTTTTATTTGCTATTTCGATAAACTCATTTTCGGACACGCTTGTCCTGTAACCTTCGATGGATTCAAGCTTGTCTATCGTGCCGCCCGTATGCCCGAGGCCGCGGCCGCTCATTTTTGCGACCTTTACACCAAATGATGCGACAATAGGCGCGACTATCAACGACGTCTTATCGCCCACGCCGCCTGTGGAGTGCTTGTCGGCTTTTATGCCGTCTATTCCGGAGAGGTCAACGGTTTCCCCCGAACGGGCTATCGCCATGGTAAGATTGAGAGTTTCCTCTCTGTCCATTCCGTTTATGAATATCGCCATCAAAAGCGCCGAAATCTGATAATCGGGGATGAATCCGCTTGTCGCTCCTTCTATGAAAAAGTCTATTTCCTCTTTGGAAAGCTTTTTGCCGTCGCGCTTGTTTCTTATGATGTCGTACATTCTCATAAAAGTGCCCCTCCATCAGTCATTTATTACATTATATAACATTATTGGTCATTGCTCACGCACAATTTATCTTGAGCCCTTGTCGTAAGGTATACCCTCTGCTTTGGGTGCTCTCGACTTCCTGGAAGTGAAGGCAAGCACTATCATAGTGACGATATAAGGCACCATTTTGTAGATGTCGCCGCGGATATTGAGCCTTGCGAGAAATGGCACGAGCGCGTAAGCCGAAGATATCGTGCCCATGAGTGCGAAGAACAGCGCCGCAAGAAATATCCTGCCCGGTTTCCACTGTCCGAATATCATGACGGCGAGAGCTAAAAATCCATAACCCGCGACATTGCCCGAAAACATCGCCGAAGTCGCAATTACAAAGAAAAGCCCGCCTATTCCGCCCAAAACACCCGAAATAACTACTCCTGAATATCTGATTTTGTAAACATTTATACCCACGGAGTCCGCCGCCTGCGGATGCTCGCCGCAGGAGCGCAGGCGCAGTCCGAAACGCGTTTTGTACAGGACAAGCGATGAAATGATAAGCACCAGTACCCCTATATAAACCGTGGCGTATACGTCTTTGAAGAACATATCGCCGATAAAAGGTATCTTAGACAGTCCCGGGACTTCCCTTATGAAAAACTCATTGACAAAGGGTATATTTCGGACAGAATAGAGCGTTCTCGCAATAAATATTACAAGCGCGGGTGCTATCATATTGAGCGCGGTGCCGACAATTGTCTGGTCGGCTTTCATGTTGACAGACGCAAACGCCAGCATAAGGGAATATATTCCGCCAACTAATCCCGAAATTATCATTGCAACAATCAAAAGTCCCTGTCCGCTCAAAGCGGCTCCCGTCTGCTGAAGGGTGTTTATAAAGAAAATCCCCACAAAGCCGCCCACGATCATCAAGCCTTCGAGGGCAATGTTGATAATTCCGCTTCTTTCCGAAAACATACCGCCCAGCGCCACCAGCAAAAGCGGTATGGCGACGGGCAGTGTGCGCTGTACCACAAAATAGAATGTTGCCATAAGTTATTGCTCCCCGGCAGTTTGTGCCGAAAGTTTTTTGGATTTTTGCTTTTTGGGTTTGCCCTTGTTCTTCGCGGTGAGCTTGGCGAGAAGGTTTTTAACAATAAGGGCAAACGCGCTGAAATAGATGATAACGCCGATTATTATATCGATGATTTCGGGGCTGAAGTTTAGAAGCTGTATATAGAATCCGCCCCTTTGCAGGTGGGATACAAAAAGTCCCGCGAGAACTATGGCAAGAGGATTGCTCATGCCGAGCAGAGCCACAGGGATACCTGTAAAGCCGTTTGCGGCAAGCTGGTTTATAGGCTCGTAAATGTTGCTGTTTCCGGCAAGGATCATAAGCGTGCCGCCAAGTCCCGCCATGCTTCCGGCTATCATCATGGAAACGACGATTTTCTGCCGAGCGTTCATACCCGCGTACTTTGCGGCCTCTTTGTTAAACCCGCACGCCTTAAGTTCGTATCCGAACGTAGTTTTGTTGAGGATAACCCACAAGATAATCGCCGCGATTATCGCGATGATTATGCCGCCGTTTATGTTGGTATTGGGGAAGATATAGTTTAGCCCCATTTTGGGAATGTTACTGTTAATCGGCGGTATTTTGGTGCGCTGCTGAGTCGCGGTGAACATGGCGCCGTTATTCTTTATCAACATGTCGACAAGGTACATGCCTATATAGTTGAACATAATCGACGTTATGACCTCGTTTACGTTCAGATAGGCTTTGAAAAGACCGGGTATAATTCCCCACAGCGCGCCGCCGATCAGACCCATAAGGACGCATACCACCCAAAGGAGTTTCCCCGGGATTACGTTCTGCCACATGAACGCAGCATAGAGCGCAAAATACATACCCATAGTGTACTGTCCCGTCGCCCCGATGTTGAAAAGTCCCGTTCTGAAAGCAAACCCCACCGAAAGACCTGTCATAATTATGGGCGTAGCGTAATAAAAAACGTTGGCTATGCCCTCTGTTCCGCCCGAAAATCCCCCTGCAATGACGTTCCCCAGACCTGCAAAAGCCTGGAGCGGGTTAATAAAGAGCATGACGATAAGCCCGACAAGAAGACCGCACGCTATGGCGATGAGGGCAGAATAAAAGTTGTTCATGCCCTTACTTTTAAACATCGTCTTAAAGTTGTCTTTATTAAAAAATTTAAGGTTTCGGTTTTTCATTGCCGCGGCTCCCTTTTCGCTCCCGCCATATAGAGACCGAGCTCTTCCACGGTGGTCTCCTTGGGTCTGAACTCTCCCACGATCTCTCCGCCGTGCATTACGAGAATTCTGTCGGCGAGATTCATGACTTCGTCAAGTTCAAACGACACAAGCAAGACGGCTTTCCCTTCGTCTCTCTGTTTTACAAGCTGTTTGTGAATATACTCGATCGCACCTATGTCAAGTCCTCTCGTGGGCTGAACGGCAATAAGAAGCCTGAAATTCTTGTCGACTTCGCGCGCAATAATAGCTTTTTGCTGATTGCCGCCCGACATGCTGCGCATTATGGTTTCGGTACCTTGTCCGCTACGGATGTCGAATACGTCGATAAGCTTGTTTGCGTAGTTTCTGACGTTGTTTTCCCTGATAAAGCCTGCCGATTGGAATTCCTTTTCCCAATATCTCTGTAGTACGAGGTTCTGCTCGAGGCTGTAGTCGAGGATAAGCCCGTGCTTGTGTCTGTCCTCGGGGATATGACTAAGCCCTGTCTTGCTCCTTGTTCGTATCCTCGAACGGGTAATATCTTTGCCGCAAAGCATAATCCGACCGTAAACGCTGTCTGTTTCGTTATTTTCGTTTTTGCGCATAAACACAGCCTTGGCGCGGCGCGTTATTCTCTTTGCCGATGCCGAAAACTTTTTGGAAAAGTTTCTCGCGTTATCGGCTATATTTTCACGCGCATAACCGAAATACAGCAAAAATTTTTCGCCGAATTTCTTTCCCTTGAGGTCTTCTGTCAGTTTTTGCTTTCTTTCGTGTCTGTCGTAAGCAGCGGAATTCCGGGCAACTTTTTCAAGTCCGGTCAAGGCGTAAATAAGCTCGCTCTGGCCGTTTCCGTCCACGCCCGCTATACAGACTATCTCGCCGCCTTTTACGTCGAAAGACACGTTCTTAACCGCGTAGTTTCTGTGAAGATGGGACTCTACCGAGAGGTTTTCCACTTTGAGTATTTCTTCCGCGGTATCTTTTTCGGCTTTACGTACGGTAAAATCGACATCGCGTCCCACCATCATTCGCGATAGCTCTTCTTTCGTGGTTTTCGCTACTACCACCGTCCCTACGCTTTTACCTTTGCGCAAAACCGTACAGCGGTCGGCTACTTCCATTATTTCGTTGAGTTTGTGGGTTATAAACAGAATGGATTTTCCCTCGTTTTTGAGATTTCTCATTATCTGAAGGAGCTCTTTTATTTCTTGGGGAGTAAGAACGGCGGTAGGTTCGTCAAAGATGAGTATATCGTTTTCACGATACAGCATTTTGAGTATTTCCACTCTCTGCTGCATGCCCACGGTGATGTCCTCGGTCATGGCGTCGAGGTCGACTTTAAGTCCGTACCTGTTCATAAGTTCTATAGCCTTTTTGCGAGCTTCTCTCCTGTTGAGAAACCCGACCTTGGCCGGCTCCACGCCAAGGATTATGTTTTCAAGGACGGTAAAGACTCCGACGAGTTTGAAATGCTGGTGCACCATGCCTATTCCGAGTGCGTTTGCGTCGTTGGGATTGTTTATCCTTACCTTTTTGCCGTCTTTACGTATTTCACCATTTTCGGCCTGGTACAGCCCGAAAAGAACGCTCATAAGCGTCGATTTTCCCGCGCCGTTTTCGCCGAGCAGGGCGTGAATTTCTCCACGCCTGAGCTGAAGCGTAATGTCGTCGTTTGCGACGATCCCGGGAAATACCTTGGTTATGTTTAGCATCTCAATGATGTTTTCTTCCAAAGCTAATCACCTTCCTATGTAAAAAAGGGCAGTACTGCCCTTTTAAAAAAAGGTTACTGGTTGGCTTCGGGAGTCGCGACAAGCGATACTCTTACTTTGGTGAGTTCGAGCTGAGATTCGATCTCCTCTACCGTAGCCACACCTGTTTCGGCGGCGATTTCGATTTCACGCTTTACGCTGATTTCACCGTTTACGAGCTTTGCGTAAACTCCGTTGTACATCTCCACGGTGAAGCTTGTAAATCTGTCAAAAGCGTTCGCATTGGGGTCCCCGATTACCATTGTAGGGAGACCGATACCGCCGTTTTTCGCGTTGAAGTAGGTCGTCTTTCCGCCGTAGGTGGTCTCAAACGAGCCATTGTAAATGGACGCAAGAACCGCCTGAACAGAGGCCGCGAGACCCTTGGTCGCACTGGTCACTACCGTGGCGCTGTCGTATCTTTGGTCGACGTCGACGCCGATTACTTTGCCGTTCTGGGTTTCGGCAGCAGCCGCCATAACCGATTTGCCCACGCTTCCGCCGCAAGCGAAGATAATCTGCACTCCGCTGTTGTACATGGTTGCCGCGGTGTTCTTGTTGGTAGGCGTTTCGGCAAAGTCACCCGTGTAGTGGTAGGTCGCGGAAATTGTGTCGGCAAGTCCTATCTGCTTGGCAGCATAGTCAGCACCCTGCAAAAAGCCGTAACCGAACGCTTTAACAGCGGGAACAGCCATACCGCCCATGAAGCCGATATTTCTGTAGCCGTCCATTATTGCCGCGTATCCCGCCAACAATCCCGATTCCTGCTCGGCGTACATTACCGAAGCCACATTGGGTTTGGTCTCATACGTCTCATAGTCGGATGTGTGGGGCGCACCGTCAAGCAGTATGAATTTTACCTCGGGGTACTTTGTCTGCGCGGTATAAACGGGGGTTTCAAAAAGATAGCCGGGAGTTACCACCACTTTGGCTCCGCCTTTAACAGCAAGGTCAATTGCCGCAAGGTAAGCCTCTTCGGTGGCTGCTTCGGGCTTATAGTACTTTCTGGTGACTTTGTTTGCGTCCGTAAACGCCACCACGCCTTCCCAAGCGCCCTGATTGAACGACTTGTCGTCAATATCGCCTTTGTCGGTTATGAGGGCGATTTCATAGGTCTTGCGTCCGCAAGACGCGATCAGTGCGAGAGAACCTACGAGTAACGCGAGTACAAGTACGATACTTATGGTTTTTCTCATATAAACATCTCCTTTCCGTATTTGGCTTTCGCCATCGGTTAAGGTTAGTTTATGAGAATAGAGATTTTTTCTTCGGGAATGAAGAAATTGTTAAAAATTTACAAATTGCTCTTGTTGAAATTAAAAGGTAATATATCGTTTAAGGTATAAATTTTATAATCATTTTCGGAATTTGCGAAAATGACGAGAAAGGTATCGGGATTGCAGAATTCCGCCATAACCTGACGGCACACTCCGCACGGCGGGCAGTATTCGCCCTCTTTGTTTTTGTCGCCGCCCGTTACGGCAATTGCTTGAAAACTCTTCTCTCCTTCGGAAACCGCTTTGAAAAACGCCGTTCTCTCCGCACAGTTGGAAGGAGAATACGCCGCATTTTCGATATTACAGCCGCGATAGATTTTGCCGCCTGTTGTAAGAAGCGCCGCTCCCACCCTGAAATTGCTGTAGGGGACATAAGCGTATTCTTTGGCGATAAGCGCCTCTTTTATAAGAGTTTTTATCTCGGCTTCAGTCACGGTATATCTCCTTGAAGAAGCTTATGCCCTCAGTCTCTTTGGGCAGATTGAACATATCGAGAATGGTCGCGGCGATGTCGGAATAGCTGTCTCTTATACCGAGGTTTACACCGCTCTTAATGTCTTTGCCGCAAATCAGCATGGGGACGTATTCTCTCGAATGGTCGGTACTGGGAGTAGACGGGTCGCACCCGTGGTCGGCGGTGATGATGAGAACGTCTTTATCTTTCATTTTTGCTATAAACTCTCCCAGATGCACATCGAACTCGGTTACCGCATTTGCATATCCGTCGATGTCGTTTCGATGTCCGTACACCATGTCAAAATCGACGAGGTTTACAAAACAAAGCCCCGTAAAGTCCCTGTTCTGAAGTGTTATCGTTACTTCCATACCGTGGTCGTTGTTTCGTATCGGGTGTCCTTCGCTTATGCCGCGCCCGGCAAAAATATCATTTATCTTGCCCACGGATATTGTTTCATAATTATTTTTTTGAAGTATGTCGAGCATTGTCGTCTTGTGCGGCTGGAGAGAATAGTCATGCCTGCCTGTCGTTCTCACAAAGGGATATTCCCCCGCAAAAGGCCTCGCGATGACTCTCCCCACGGCATGTTTGCCTGTAAGGATTTCCCTTGCTATGCGGCAATATGCGTATAAACTATCGAGGGGCACGACGTCCACATGCGCCGCCACCTGGAAGACGCTGTCCGCCGAAGTGTAGACAATCAGATCGCCCGTCCTTGTGTGCTCTTCGCCGTAATCCTTGATTACCTCGGTGCCCGAGTAAGGTTTGTTACAGATGGCTTTTCTGCCGGTTCGCCTTTCAAATTCCTCTATTATTTCATCGGGAAAACCTTCGGGATACGTGGGCATAGCCTGCTCGGAAATGCAGCCCGCTATTTCCCAGTGACCCGTCGTCGTGTCCTTGCCTTTGGATTTTTCGGCAAGCCGGGCAAAACTCCCCAAGGGACTTTCCACGCTTCTTTCCCCCTCAAGCCCTACGATGTTGAATAATCCGAGACTTGTGAGGTTGGGCGCAAAAAACTTCTCCGATTTCGCGATAGCCACGAGGGTGTTGCTCCCCTCGTCGCCGTACGCCGCGGCGTCGGGCAGTTCGCCTATTCCCAGACTGTCGATTACGATAAGAAATACTCTCTTTATCATTGTTTCAGCTTATCTCCAACGCAAGCTTCATCATTGTGGTAAATGAAGTCTGACGCTTTTCGGCACTCAATTCTTCTCCCCTGAAGGGGCAGTCGGATATCGTGCAGATACAGAGCGCGTTTTTGCCGCTCCTTGCCGCGTTCATATAAAGCGCGGCGGCTTCCATTTCCACCGCGAGAACGCCCATTTTCTGCCACTGTTTAAGGCTGTTTGAGTCGTCATAAAAGGTGTCGGAGGAAAACACGTTGCCGACAAACGGCTCGATGTTCATATCCCTTGCCGCCGTCATCGCCTTTTCCACCAGATTGTAGGAAGCTACGGGAGCGAAAGTCCCGGGAAGGCTGAAAGTGTGGACATAATTGGAATTTGTGCAAGCGCCCATAGCGATGACTATATCCATAAGGTTTAGTTTGTCGCTGATTGCGCCGGCCGAGCCTATTCTTATGATGTTATCCACGTCATAAAAATTGAAAAGCTCGTGGCTGTATATCCCTATGGACGGCATACCCATTCCCGACGCCATGACCGAAACTCTCTTGCCGTTATAAAACCCCGTATAGCCGTTTATGCCCCTGACGTTGTTTACAAGGACGGCGTCTTCGAGAAAATTATCTGCGATGAATTTCGCGCGCAGTGGGTCACCCGGCATCAGCACGGTCTTGGCAAAGTCCTCTTTTTTCGCGGTATTATGCGGAGTGGGTATCATATATTGCCTCCCTGTTCCTTGACGGCTTTTACTATCTGGCTTGTGCCCAATCTATCACAGCCCAGCATAATATAGTCTTCGGCATCCCGGATGGTTTTAATACCTCCCGACGCTTTCATTTTCACGTTTTTGCCGATATTTTCCGAAAAGAGTTTAATATCCTCGCGGGTGGCTCCGCCTTTTGAAAAGCCGGTCGATGTCTTGATAAAATCTGCGCCCGCATTTGTAACGATTTTGCACAGCTCGACTTTTTCCTCGTCGGTCAAAAGGCAGGTCTCGATTATGACCTTTAATATCTTGTCCTTGCAAACCTGTTTAATCTGGATTATTTCTTTTTCGATTTCAAGGTAATTTCTGCTCTTTACCCAGCCTAAATTTATCACCATGTCGATTTCGTCGGCGCCGTTTTCTATGGCGTCGATAGTCTCGAAGACCTTGGTCTTTGTCGTGTTGTAGCCGTTGGGAAATCCTATGACGGTGCAGATTTTCATTCTGTCGCCCGCGTATGCCTTGGCCTTGTCGACAAAGGACGGCGGAATGCACACCGACGCCGTCTGATAGCGTATCGCGTCGTCGATAAGCCGCCTTACGTCCTCCCATGTTGCTGTCTGGCTCAATACCGTGTGGTCGACATGGCATAATATCTCTTTCAATTCCATATTTTGCTCCCCGCTGAAGTTATTTCCTTTATTATATATCAAAATTCGCACCATAATCAATAATAACCCTTTCTGAGAGCAAATAAAACCGACAAGTCGGATACTATGTGAAAAGTTCTGTATTGAAATAGACAAATTGTTATGATATCATATTAATGTTATTAAATAATTAACCTGTTACCAAAGGAGGATATATGTCCGCAGAACGCAAAAACGTAGTGAGAATAGTAGCTTTGGCTTTGGCGTTTGTCTTCTGTATATTGGCAAGCGCGACGGCTACCATACTTATTTCTCAAGACATCTACACCAAAAAGATCAAAGCCACCGAAAGAGAGTGGCACAAGATTAGAGTTGCCGACTCCGCCCTTTACAGCGATGACGGCTATATCGATTATGCCAACGAAGTTTTCCTCGACGTCGAAAATTATCCCGACATGAGAGAAATGGGACTTTTTTGGGCAGAATGGGACAACACTCAGTCCAAAGCCGTATTGAAGGACGCCGACTCCGAAGAAGGCGCGGCACTTATCGACCCCGCCAAGCCTACCATTATCATGGTGCATGGCATGCTTACCGACGGCTATTATCATCAGGAACCCTTCTACCTCGGCTCCAAGAGCGGAAACCCCTCGGAATTCGGTCTTACCACCGACTCCGTTTCCATGATTAATCTGTGGATACTTGAGGGCTGGAACGTGGGCGTTTACCACTACAACAGATTCGGCTCCGAAGCGGGCCCCGCTCCCATTGAAGCGAAGATATGGGGCATTGACGGCGAAAAGGGCATGCGCATTCAGCACGAGGACGCGTCTTATAGCGACAACGTCACCGAGTACTCCCTCGCCGAGCATTTCGTAGCAGAGTATTTGCGCGCCATGAATCTTCTTCCCGAGACTATGGGCGACCGGGAAATAAGAGTTGCCGCTCACTCCATGGGCGGAGAACTTATGTCCGCAAGCATATTCCTTCTTACCGAAGTTTCCAGCGCGGGACAGCTTGAGTATAAGAAACTCCCCGACAGATACGCCCTTCTCGACCCCTATTTCTCGACCAACATCGACATGGGCGACAAGATGATGTACATGGGGCCCAAGGATATGACCATCCGCTGGTCGGGCAAGCAAATCGTAAACAACAACACAGGTTATACAACCATCGAATGCCTTAAGGACCTTGCCGCAAACGGCATCGCCCTCGAATACTACACCAACAAAGAGAGCTTCCTTAAAGCCTCCATGCCCGAGGATATCACCGAAGACCTTAAAGCAATAAGCGTCTATGTCATCGTTAATCCCGACTGGAAGTATTACGGCAGAGGATATTCCATTATCTCCAACGGTCACAACGGCGTCAGAGATTGGTATCTCTGCTCCATAAAAGGCGACATGGTAAAAAACGGCGACCCACAGGCAGTCATCACCGTAGCCGCTTCCGCAAAGACCCCCACCTCGATAATTCTCGCTCAAAGAGGTATGGCGTTCACATTAGCCGAAGGTTCGAGAACCGTTCATCCTAACGACGACATATTTGTGCCTCTTACGTAAAAAAGTTGTTAGTTAAAAACGCAAAAAAAATAACCCCGTTTGTTACAACGGGGTTATTTCATTTTTCTTCATTTGTTATAGTTTTAAAGGAATTATTTAACCGCTTCCTCTAAAGCCTTGCCCGCTTTGATCTTAACGACTTTCTTGGCGGGGATGGTTATCTTCTTGCCATTGGCGGGATTTACGCCCGTTCTTGCCGGCTTAACAGCGGCCTTAATGGTGCAGAAACCTAAGAGCTGGACGGTTTCGCCTGCTTTCAAAGCGTCGGTAGCAGCCTGGATGAGCGCGTCAATGGCTTTTCCTGCGTCAACCTGAGTTAACCCTGTTTTACTGGCGATAGCGGCTATCAGTTCTTTTTTGTTCATAGTAATTCCTCCTAAGGATTTTTATAATTTTATCTTACTACATATAAAAATGCTTGTCAATACCGATTTTTACGGACTTTTCGATAATTCTCGTTTTCAAAAAAAGGCCTCTGTTCCATTATCGGTCCTGCGTAACATTTTTAATTCCGAAAAAGATAAATGCGCATATATTTCAAACAGTAATTTTTTTATAAAACAAATGATTTCTATTCTGTTTCTGTCTGCCCGCAAGTTTGACACTTACTAACTAAAAATTAATCAATGTTTCGAAAAGGAAAAGGATGCTTGCTCATTCTTTTCTTTTTTTTGTCAAACTCTTTGTTAAAACACTT
>Ga0116189_1001043_pt1 | contig 22571 bp, 15 predicted proteins | sample AD_JPNTR3_MetaG_FD_89895 | JGI IMG/M metagenome (GOLD analysis project Ga0116189, IMG submission 89895) | Active sludge microbial communities of municipal wastewater-treating anaerobic digesters from Japan - AD_JPNTR3_MetaG | ecosystem: Engineered > Bioreactor > Anaerobic > Digestate | place... | reverse complement strand
GCTCAGCGCCGCCCGCCGCCAGGGAATTGCGACCAAGTGCCGCGCGAACTTGCACGTTCTGGGACACGGCCTCGTCCTGTACTCGAACGATCACGGGGACGCCATGGTGCCCAGCCGCCTGCCGAAGTGGGAAGGCGACGACTGCAATCCCTGGGCCGCGATTCACGGGCGGCGCAAGTTCCGTCCCACCTTCGTCGCCATGATGAGCCTCGGCGTCGGCCTGCCGCCCTTCGAAGATCCGCAGGCCTGCCGCAACACCTACGACAAGTTCGGTGAAAAGGGCGACCGCCAGAACTATTCCTACGGAACTTACGTCTGTCCCGCCGTCCCTGAGTGGACCGACGAACGCAACGGCTCCTACGGGTACAACTATCACTTCCTGGGCAACTCGCGGCTGCGCGATGAAAACGGCCCTAAATCAGCATACAAGAACTGGCCGGTGCAACTGTCCTCGATCCGGTACCCCGGCAGCACGGTGGCCGTGGCCGACGGGATGGGCACGGCGGCGCACTTCGCGCCATGGGAGCGCCTGGAGTACAGCAACAACGCCGCGTCTGACGATCCGTACACGGTCCGGCGTTTGGGCAACGAAGGCTTCAATCTCGATCCGCCGCGGGTCAATCCCGATGAGGAAAACGGCGAAATGGCCGACATACCCCACGCGCGCAGCGCCGCAGACCCGCGGCACTCCGGGCGGACCAACGTCCTATGGGTAGACGGGCACGTGAGCTGCGAAACCCTTGAGCAGCTCGGCTACGAGATTAACCCAAACGGCAGCGTGGCGCTGGGGGACGACCTGGTAAATTCCACCGCCAACAACAGCAAATGGACCGGCAACGGTAAGGACCTGCCCTGGACGTTCGACTGGGAACCCTGAGCCGAGCCGCGTGAGTGTGCCACTGCATGAAGCGGCAGCTTCAAGCAGTGCAGCGATGGCGTGATAAGGTGATAAAGTGATAGGGTGATAAAGGACGGTCCGCGGAATCCCTTTATCACCCTATCACTTTATCACTTTATCACTCTGCCCCTCCGCGTGTGGGTCCCCGCAAGACACCATCAAAACGCAAGCCAGGGCGAACGATCCCTTAGGCCGTTCGCCCTGGCTGGTGTTTGGACTCAGATTCGTGGCCTACAGCCGCTCGGCAATGCTCTTGCCCTGCATGAATAGCAGCAGGTAATCGCGTCCACCGGCCTTGCTGTCGGTGCCGCTCATGTTGAAGCCGCCGAAGGGCTGCACGTCGACCAGCGCGCCGGTGCACTTACGATTGAAGTACAGATTGCCCACGTGGAATTCGTGGCGGGCGCGCTCCAGGCGGAAGCGGTCGTTGGAGTACAGGGCGCCGGTCAGGCCGAAACGCGTGCCATTCACGATCGCCAAGCCGTCATCGAAATCCTTGGCTTTGATGACCGCCAGTACCGGCCCGAAGATTTCCTCCTGGGCGATGCGCGCGTTGCGGTCGACGTCGGCGATGATCGTCGGCGGAACGAAGTAGCCGCCGGCCGGCACGCTGGTCCCGCCCAGCACCTGCCGCCCTTCCTTCTTGCCGATCGCGATGTAATCGTTGATCTTCTTGAAAGAGGCGTCGTCGATCACCGCCCCCATGTACAAGTTCTCTTCGCTGGTCGTATCGCCGATGGTGAGCTTTTTGGCCCGCTCGACCACGCGCTCGAGCACCGCGTCGTAGACGTCCTGGTGCAGGATGGCCCGCGAGCAGGCCGAGCACTTCTGCCCCTGGAAACCGAAGGCGGAGGCGACGATGCCCTCGGCCGCGGCTTCCACGTCGGCGGTTTCATCGACCAGGATGCAATCCTTGCCGCCCATCTCCAGCACGGAGCGCTTCAGCCAGATCTGGTCTTTGCCGACCATGCCGCACTTCTGGAAGATGTTGAGCCCGACTTCCATGGAGCCGGTGAACGAGACGAAGCGCGTCTTGGGATGCTCGACCAGGTAGTCGCCGATTTCGCCGCCCGAGCCGGGGCAGAAATTGAGCACGCCCGGCGGCAGCCCGGCCTCTTCGAATATCTCAACCATCTTGGCCGCGATGACCGGCGAAGTGCTGGCCGGCTTGAGCACCACCGTGTTGCCCGTCACGATCGCGGCCGACGTCATGCCGGTGCAGATCGCCAACGGGAAGTTCCACGGCGGAATCACCACGCCCACCCCCAGTGGCATGTAGAGCAACTCGTTGTCTTCGCCCGGATACGGCGTCACCGGCTGCGGACCACCCAGCCGGACCATCTCGCGCCCGTAGAACTCAAGGAAGTCGATGGCCTCGCAGGCGTCGGCGTAGGCTTCGATCCAGCTCTTGGACACTTCAAAGCACATCCAGGCGGCCACTTCGTAGACGCGGCGGCGCATGATGGCCGCGGCTTTGAACAGGATGCGCGCCCGCGTTTCGGGGTCGACGCGGCTCCAGGTGGGGAAAGTTTTGAGCGCGGCCTCCATGGCCTGGGCGGCCTGCTCACGGCCGGCTTTTGAAACGTGGCCGACGACGGTTTCGTGGCGGGCCGGCATGACGGAGGCGATTTTCTTTTCGGTTTCGATCTTTTTGCCCCCGATGCGGAGCGGGTAAGTGCGGCCAAGCTGCTGGCGCACTTGCTGGAGGGCGGCGAGCATCTGCTGGCGCGGGCCGGGTTCGGTGAAATTAACGTATGGTTCGGGGCGATAGGGTACCAACATGGCAGCGACTCCCTTCAAAACAGTGACTACGACTAGTTCGTTTGTCCACCGCCCCCGCCGGGCGGGGTACAACCGGTCGCACCCGCTGAGGCGCAAACTCACATTGTAGCACAAAAACGCGGCGGGCCAAACCGCGGCGCGCCGGCGGTCGCGTGTGCCGAGCCACTTCGACGCATCCGTTGGCACTCGCGCATCCCGGTCGAAGGAGCTTCGAGCTTGGCGGACGGTTTTGGCCTCAACGTCCCCGGCATATTCGCCGACGTTGTGTAAGAGATGGCTTGACAAGAGGAGGGCGGATAAGATCTTAGGTGTTGTACGAGACGCGAGCCCATGGCGGCACAGCCCGTATTCAAGCTGGACCTGTCGGAGCGATTTCCGCACTTGCCCCGCGCGCCGATAGTCGAGGCAGTCATTCACTGGCGCGCCCGCAGCGAACAAAGGCTTGCGCGTGAAGACCTGCGGCGCGAACTGACGTCGGCGCTTCCAGACTATCCGACGATCAAGACGCAGCATGAGCTACACTTTGAATCCGCACTCGGTCCCGACGGCGCCGCCGTCTCGAGCCGCGACGAATGGCATGGCTTCCGCCTGGAATCCACGGACGGGCGGTACATCGCGCAATTCACCCGCGGTGGCTTCGTTTTCAGTCGGGTAACCCCTTATGAAAACTGGGACCGTTTTGCCACCGAAGCCAAACGCCTATGGCAGATCCATGTGAGCTTGGCCAAACCGTCCGAGATCGAGCGCCTGGGCGTGCGATTCATCAACCGGATTGTGCCTGTGGACCTCAGCAGGCTGGACGACATCCTGGTGCTGCCGCCACAAACGCCGCCCGGCCTGCCGCTGCCGATCGATGAGTTCCTGCAGCGTAGCCTCTTCGACGTCCCTGGCCATCCGTACCGCGTCAATGTCATCCAGACGACGCAGCCGCCCATACCGCCCGAAACCGATACCCTCGGTCTTATTCTGGACATCGATGTGTTCACGACGGCTAGCATCCCCCTGAACGACGCGCTGGCCGATACGCGCCTGGCTGAAATGCGCTGGCTGAAGAACAAGGTTTTCTTCTCGCTGATCAGTCCGCAGGCAACCGCCCGCTTCCAGGAGGACGATGCGTGAGACTTGCCATCAGCGGCTACGGAGTCAGCAGCGCGGCCCGGTACATCGACGCGACCACACGCCGCAACCGCCGCCATCTGCACCAGTCCCCGGCTTTTGGCATCGAAAGCGTTTTGCGTGACGACCTTGCGGCGGCTTGGGCCGAATGCCGTCAGCCCGGCTGGGACGGGTACGACGCTCTCCCCGTGGCGCAGGACGCTCTGCGGAACATGTACATATTCCTGGAGGCGCTGCCGCTGGGGTCTCCGCACCCGACGATCGCGGCCGATCCGCACGGATATTTCTCAGCCGAGTGGTACCGCGGACCGCGGCGCGTGCTCTCAGTCGCGGTCACGGACGACGACCTCCTGCATTATGCGGCCCTGGTTGGCCCCAACCGGGTTTGCGGTACAGAAACATTCTACGGCGAAATTCCCGAAGCCATCCTCAGCCTGATGCGGCGAGTTTATTCATAATCGGTGTAATGCCGCGTTTTTGCACGATGGACCTAATGCGCCGAGTTTCTTGATGATTGACCCGCAAGATGTGCCGGAGGTCGACCCGAACGAAACGTTAGCGCGTTTCATTTTATCGCGGAGTCACATACGCCGCAGTGATGGGACCATCAAGCCCGACGCCTTCGTTCCTCACCCGCACGCCGAGCTCTCGGTAATGCGCCATCGCGATGCTACTGAATCCGAGCTCTGGGCAGCCGGCCACGCAATCGCGGCGCTCCGCGACCGCCAGCTTCACGGACGCGGGGACGTCGGCGCGGACGCATTCCTGCAGCGCGGCCTCGCGGTTCTCCCCGCGCCGATCGTCAACGACGCCCTCCTGCCCGATAACCCAAACCACGCCAACGTAACCGGCTGGCCCAAAGCCGATCCGGCCCGCCAGCGTCTCCTCGCCCTCGAGATCGCTGCGCAGGCCAAGCTCCTCTGGCCCGATGCGTGACGCAAATACCAGCATAGGGTCTGCGGCTCGCAGGCCGGCCCTCAGCACTGCGAACAAATAGCGCTCCGATCGGCCGCGGTGCGCTGTAGAATTGTCACGGGGCCCGGCTGGCGGCGCGAGAGCGAGGTTTGTGGCGCCGGCGTATGGCCGGTGAACCAAACCCGCGGCACCGATGTTTCGCCGGCGAAGCCGGCAGTCAGGCCCGTCTTGGAGGTGAAGCATGTTCAAACCGCTTACGGCGAAAGCTTGTCGCAGAATATGGCAGCGACCGAGTCTGGCTGCGGTGTTGTTGCTGTTGGGCGCGGCCGCGCCGCTCGCTCAGGCCACCTGGTCAATCGTCATCGCCGATAGCCGCACGAAAGAGGTCGCCGCCGGCACGGTCACCTGCCTGAATGACTACGACCTGCTCGGTCTGGTGCCGGTGATAGTAGTCGGCAAAGGCGCCGGGGCGTGCCAGGCCTCGGGCGACTTCGACGGCCTGCGCCGGCCAATCATCTTCAACCAGTTGGCTCTCGGCACGCCCCCGAACCAGATACTGACGATGCTCTCGTCGGTGAGCGGGCACAACGCGCGGCAATATGGAATCGCCGACACGCAGGGCCGAATGATGACGTTTACCGGCGGCGCGTGTCACGCCTGGCGCGGCGGCGTGACCGGCAGCGACGGCTCACTGGTCTACACGATTCAGGGCAACATTCTGGCTGGCGATTGCGTCGTGCCTGCTATCGAGGCGGCCCTGCTAAGCACGCCCGGCGACATTCCGGCGAAGCTTATGGCCGGCATGGAGGCCGCCCGCGCGGCCGGCGGCGACGGGCGCTGTTCGTGCACTGTGGGTGGGCCGATGGACTGCGGCTGTCCGCCGGAGGCTTTTGCCAAGTCGGGTCACATAGGCGGGATGGTTGTGGCGCGCATCGGGGATACGGATGATCCAGTCTGCGACGTGAGCGGCTGCGTCGACGGCAATTACTTTATGCGCTTGAATGTGGCATTTCAGCCGAGCGATGTGGTAGACCCGGTCTTGCAGCTTGCGGGCCTGTTTGCGGAGTGGCGCGCGGGGCTGACGGGGCGGCCTGACGCGATTCAATCTGAAGCAAGCCTGGAGCTAGCGCCCATTCCGCCGGACGAAGTCTCCACGACGGTGCTACATGTCCGCTTGCGTGACTGGCAGGGTGCGGCGATTACGGGGACGATTCAGAGCGTGGACGTGGCCCACAGCGCCGGCAGCGCCGGGCTTTCAAGCATCGGGCCGGTGAATGATCTGGGTGGCGGAGAGTACGTCGTGACGCTGACGGCGGGTGGACGCTCGGGCGTCGACCGGTTTACCATCAGCGTGGACGACGGCATCCGCCCCGTAATCCTGATGCCTGAGACGACGCTTGAGTACTTTCCCTTCGGCGACGTCAATTGCGACGGCGCATTCAATGTTCTTGACATCGACCCGTTTGTGCTTGCGCTGGTAAGCCCCGCGGCCTATGGGGCGGCGCATCCGGAATGCAATCAGGCCCTGGCCGACATGAACCGTGACGGGCAAGTCAACATTTTTGACATCGACGCGTTCGTGCTGTTGCTGACGCACGACTGCAATCACAACGGCGTGCTTGATTCGCAGGACATCCTGGAGGGCACAAGTGCGGACTGCAATGGTAACGGCATACCCGACGAGTGCGACCTGGAAACGGGCGACAGCCCGGACTGCAACGGCAACCAGGTTCCGGATGAATGCGATCTCGCCGGCGGGCTGAGTGCGGACTGCAATGAGAACGGCGTGCCGGACGAGTGCGACATCGGCGGCGGCGCCAGCCACGACTGTAACGAGAACGGCGCGCCGGACGAGTGCGACATCGCCGCCGGTCTGAGCCAGGATTGCCAGCCGAACGGAATTCCCGACGAGTGCGACATGGCTCCGCCGACCTACACGGCCGCGCAGGATCAGTGCGCCGCGGCCGAGCTGATCTGTCCGGGGCACTGGATGGGCGGCTCGACCAGCGCGGCGACGAACGACGGTTCCGCGTCCTGCGGCCTGTCGAGCGCTTCGCCGGATGTGTGGTACTTCTACCAGCCGGCCGGTAACGGGTACGCAACCATCTCACTGTGCGGCTCGGCGTACGACACGGTGCTGTCCTTACACACTGGTTGTCCCGGCACGGCGGACAATCAACTGATCTGCAACGACAATGGCTGTGGACTTCAGTCCACGCTGTCTTACTACGTCCAATCCGGGCATGCGTACTGGATCAGGGTCTCGGGCAGTAATGGGGCCGCGGGCGAATTCGATATTCTGCTGAGCGGTCCGGCGTGTGCATTCGACGGCGACTGCAACGACAACGGTGTTCCGGACGATTGCGACATTGCCGCCGGCACGTCGCTTGATCTGGATGAAAACGGCGTGCCGGATGAATGCGAGTAGCCGGGCGGAAGAAGGCCTTTCTGCCCGCTGACCTTTACTTCTGTCCGCTAGTCTTTAATGAAGGACTGAGCCGGGGTCTCGGCGCCCTTGCGCTCCTTGGCCCGCTCTCCGGGCTGGCGCTCACCCTCGCGCCGCGGATGCTCCTTGCGGTACTGCTCCATACCTTCCGGTTCGGGGAAGGCCTTGGCCGAGTCGAAATCCCAGTAGGCACACTCCCGCGCCAAAGCCGGGATCAGCTCGTCGTAGACGGACTGCCGCAAGGTGAGCGGGGCATTCCACCACAAGTGTACTTTGCGCAAGGTCAGTTCCGGACGGAGGCCCGGGAACGAGAGCCATTGCCGCAGCGTGTCCACCTGGTAATTGCTGAAGGGCAGCAGCGTCACGCGGCCGGTGCGCCAATCCGCCTTCTCTTTCTGGTACACCTCGTGGAACTCGAGCGCCTTCTTGACATACTGGTTGTAGCCGACCCCGTCGCCTTCGGCGAGCTTGTTGTAGGCGTTCTCCAGCAGGCTGCGAATCACGATCTCGGTCTGGCGCAGCGTCTCGATTGAACCGTACAGGCTCTTCAGCACGAAATCGCGGAGCGGCAGCGTGTAGCGCTCGTCGAGTTGCCCCTCGGCTTCGGTAAAACCGTAGTGCGTGCGCAAATAGGCATAGTAATGTTCGGCCTCATCCTCGCGGTCGGCGAAGTACAAGGCGCGCACGGCCTCGGTCAGGAAATTGATGTGTCCCGTGCGGAATATCGAACCCGCCCCGGTGACGTTGCCCGGATCGGGGTCGAGCATCGGCCCGTACGTGATGTAGGCGCGGTGCATGGAGGGCACGAAGTCGACGTCGATCGAGGTGTTCATGTACGAGCGGAACGGCTCCTCCGGGTTCGGCTCGAAGACTATTTTGTTGTTGTTAAACAGGTTTCGCAGGGCGAAAAAGATCAGCCGCGCCGTATTAACCCTGTCCGTCTGGAACGACGTCGGGCTCTCGCCGCCGCGAATCAGGCCCAGGCTTACCCAGTAGAGGGTCTGAAAATCCACGCTGCGCCAGTCGACCGGCCCGAAGTTCTCAATTACGTACGCCATATGGGCCGGATCCATCTGGTACACTTGAGTGAGGACTTTGCGCTGCAGGCAGCGCACCAGGGCCTGCCCCGCCGGGTTGCCGGCGCGCACTCCGAGAATCTCGTCCAGCAGGCGGAGACCTTCGTCTTCCTGCACCGCGTCCGGACTGTCCCGCATTATGGCCGTCAGCAGGTTGGGCCTCTCGACAAGCTGCCGGTAACGAGCGAAGAAGTTGGCCGCCAGCTTGCCGTCATACCAATAGTCCTCTTCGCTCAGTTCGTCGTCGGAGAGCACTACGCCGATCTCCCGCAGGCGCGTCACCATCTCACGCGTTTCGGGGAATTTGGCGTAAAGCTCCTCGAGCGACCGCGGGGCTTCGTCAATGCTCTTGATGGCCTCGTACACGGCGCGCCGCGCCATCTCGGCCGGCTGGGAGACGCGCACGGCCGCAATGTCCTGCTCGGCCCGCTCCAGCAGTTCCTGAATCGACTTTGAAGTGCGGAACGGCACCTGCTCCTCGGCGATGCGTTCTTGACGCTTGGCCTCATTCTGTTCGGCGATGCGGCGGGCCACTTCAGTGAGCGGGTCGTCGGTTACGTCGATCAGGGCCGGCTGCTGCTCGTCGGAGGGCGCGGTGGTTTCCGGCAGTGGCCGCGGCCCCAGCAGCAGGTGCATGCGCCAGGCCCATTCGCGTTTGTATTCCCAGTGGAAATCGTCCATGGTCTCGCCCATCTTGTTGTTGAAGATCCAGGCGAGTTCCTTGTACAGCGTGACGGCGCGCGGATTCAGCGGAATGCCCTGATCGCGCAGCAGCTTCGCGCCGTTGTAGACCCATTTCCAGCGTTCTTGCGGGGTGAAAGTGCTGACCGAGATGTTCCAGGCCATGTTCCAGGAGTGGAAGGCCCACACCGTCGGAAAGCGCGGTTGAAGCTGGCAAATCCAAGAAGCCAACTGCATGGCGTCGTAATAGCGGCCTTCGTCCTTGAGCGTTTCGGCCCGGATGAAGGCGATGTTGACGATCAAGCTGCGGAACGCGCCGAAGGCCTGTATCGCGAAGGCGTACTGCGGCGGCGTGTTCTTGGAAACGTCCTCGGCGCCGAACACGTTCAGTTCTTTGCGGCCGGCGTCTATCTGGGGCGCGAAGCGCGTGGCGCCGTAAACCAGGGCGACCGCCACCGCCAAAGCGCCGATTGGGATCAGTCTGCCACGCATCCGCATGTCCGCCAACAGTTAAGGGGTGCTCTCATGCGACCGTCACGTCCGCTATCTCGCGCCGCTGGAACACCGCCCAGCCCGGCACGAACAACAACACGGCCCCGTAGACCGCCGTGTGAAGCATGGCCTTGGAAACCAGCCACGTGGACACGTATTCGCCGGCGATAAGCTGATCGACGCCGCTGTACTCGGAAAAATTGGGAAACACAAATTTCATCAGCGGCACCAGCAGCAGCCGCACGGCCGGCCCGAAGCTGCCGTACGGGTCGACCGAGGCGACCGGCAACTCCAGATTGGCCCCGATGCCCTCCATCCAGAACGGCATGCCCAGGCAGATTACGTAGAAGGTCAATACGCAGAAGCAAGCCACGGGGAAGGACACGAACACGCTGAAGAACAAGCCCAGGGCGCTGAGGACCGCCAGGCGCCCGGCGATCAACAGCAGCACCTTGAGATAGCTCTCTTCGAACGTGCCGATGGTATACATTATCTGTATCCAGGGCTCCTCATCGAAAACGATGGCGGTGCTCCGGGTGGGCGGCGCAGGATTGGCCACGGCCAGCGTGGCGCGCCCGTCCTTGATGAAGCCCTGGCCGCGGGCCAGGAACTCATGCCAGATATTGGCGCGCTCCTGCGTGCGGTGTACTTCGCCCAGCCAGGCGTGCGTCTCGGGGTCGAGGAAGCCAAAATCAATGGCGATCATTTCGTCCAGAGGCATGGGCTTGGCATTGGCCCGAAAGCGGACTTGGAACACGGTTTCCGGGTCGCGCGGCTCGACCAGTCCCTCGAAATCGTACAACGCGAAGTGCTGCGGGGGGATTCTCCGCCATTCACGTTCCATTTGCTTGAGGCGCTGCGCGACGGCGAATTCCGTGCCGCGCGAGAACTCGCGCCCCTGCCGCAGTTCTGATTCGACCCACTGACGGGCCTCTTTCTCCAAGTCGGGCGGCGGCTTAGGGGTGGCCGCCACGCGGGCTTGCCACACGACGTCCCGTACGTTGAGCCGGTCGCGCTCGAAGGAGGCGGGCCGGTTCTTGATCAACACCGCGAAGCCGTAAATTGCCGCGCCGCACAACGCCAGCAGCAGCAGCAAGAGGATGTTTATGCCGAGCCACTTGCCCGCCAGCACTTCGATGCGCGAAACGGGCTTGGTGAGCACCAGGTGCAGCGTCATGCTGCGGAATTCGGTGGTGAGCGTGGAGCACGACAAAAACACGCCCGCCAGGCCCAGCAGCAGCCCCGTTGCGCCCAGCGAGTATGACAAGAAGGTCTGCAACTGGCCGGTGACGGTTTGGTCGCCGCGCACCGTAAACGGCAGCCAGAGCATCAAGAACCCCAGCACGACCACGAACACCAGGACGATGCGCATGCGAACGCCCTCGCGAAACGTCAGGCGGGCGATCGCCAGCACGTTCTTCATGCCTGGTCTCCTGGCTCCGTATCCTGGGTCAGCTCGCCTAGCAACCCGCGGTCGACGTCCGGCATGGGCGGGCGGGGCGCGGCAGGGCGGGCCGCCTCCGGGGCGGCCTGCGGCGCCGTCTGGCCGGAAGCGGTGAGCGTGCGCAGTACCCCGTCATCCACCGTTACCGTTTCCTCGGGCGGGGCCGGCGCAGGCGCGGCCGGCTCCTCGTCGACACGCACCAACGAATCCAGCACGGCGCGGGCCTGTTCTTTCTCGCCCAAGAATGCAGCGATCTGGCCGGTCGTGGCGGAGCCGGCCGTTTCCACGCGGCGCGCGGTTGCTTCGTGCACGATTCGCAGGAACAGGGTTTCCAGCCGATCGCGCGCCGGGCTGATGCTCAACTGTTTGCCCTCGCGCGCGGCGACCAGTTCCTGGATGGCTTGCAGCGTGGCGGGTTCGAGCCGTTCGCAGCTTATCTGCAGCCGGTCGCGCTGGCTCAGGACCTCGTCCAGCGGTCCGGTTACTTGGACCTTTCCGCCGTACAGGATGGTCATGCGGTCGCAGACCTCCTCGACGTCGGCCAACAGGTGACTGGAGAGCAAGATGGTCTTCCCCAGCACGCGCCCGATGCGGACGATGATGTCTTTGACCAGCTTGGCGCCAATCGGGTCGAGTCCGCTGGTCGGCTCGTCCAGAATCAGCAGATCCGGGTCATTGATGAGCGCCTGGGCCAAGCCGATCCGGCGGGCCATGCCCTTGGAATACTCGCCGACCGGGCGGCGGGCGGCGGATCTGAGGCCGACCATTTCGAGCAACTCTTCGGTGCGTTGGCGACGCTGCCGGCGCGGCAGGTGAAAGAGCGTGCCGTAGTAGTCCAGCGTCTCGCGCGCGTTGAGAAAGCGGTACAGGTACGATTCTTCCGGCAAATAGCCGATGCGGGCCTTGATGCGCACGTCGGTGGGCGGACGGTTGAAGACCGAGATTCGCCCGCGGGTGGGGTTCAAAAGCCCGAGGATCATCTTGATGGTGGTGCTTTTGCCGGAACCATTAGGTCCCAACAGGCCGAAGATTTCGCCGGGCTGAATCTCCAGATCCAAATCGCTGACGGCCTTGACGCGGGCCCGGCGCCAGAAGTCCTTAAAGACCTTGGTCAGTCCGACGGTGGCGATGACGGCGGTGGTATTCACATTCGTCCTTCAAGCCGGCGGCAGGCCGCTTATGGAGCGCTTTCTAGAACCTCGCGGCGCAGTCGCTCGCGCTCGGCCTCCATGGCACGGTTCGGGTCGCGGTTGACGATGACGTCGACAAAGTCGGTCTCGGGCACCCAGAAGATTTCATTCTGCTTGCTGGCCAGCACCTCTCGGCGCATCTCCGTCCAGAGATTGATCAACGTCTGGCGCGGGTAGGCCCGGTATTGCTCGAGCCGCTGGACAAACTCGTGGTATTTGGCCTCGAGTTGCTCACGTTCGGTGTTGGCCTTGGCCTGCGCGTCGCGCAGCCGGACGGCCACCAGCCCCTGACAGCGGGTCAGCGTGTCGTCAATGTCGTGGCGCAGCTCGGCCAGCCGCTCCGCATCGGCGCCGGCCAACTGTGCGGCGCCGTAGGCGCGAATCTGCTCCAGCAGTTCGGCGTACTGCGGGCCGGCGGTCTGGTTGAGGACTTCGGTGGCCCTCTGCCGGGCCGCGTCCTCCTGGGCCTTTTTCTCGTTTTCGGCCTTGGCGACGTCGTCAAAGGCGGCGGCGACCTGCGGGGGCACGATGGTGTTGGCGGTCACCTTTACGATGGTCACCCCCAAGTCCAGTTCGTCCAGCTCGCGCTGCAGCCGGTTGCGGACCGCTTCGGCCACGATGTCGCGCTTGGTGCGTGTGACTTCTTCGACCTTGCGATACGAAACCTCGCGCAGCACCGAGCTATCGAGCAAGCGGCGCAGCATGGGCGCGAAATCCTCGACCCGTTCGCCGACCTGCGTCACGAATTTGGCGGCGTCGCTGATGCGGTACTCGGCCGTCCACAGTCCGTGCGAGAGGTTCTTGTCTCCTGTGAGCATGGCCCCATCCTGGCCGGGTTTGAGCGCGGTGCTGCGGCGGATGGTGGCGATGTCGGTGCGGTCCTTGATGTCCTTGTCGCTGCGTTTGAATAGGAAGGTGTCGCTCTCTTCCTCCTGAGTTCTGCCGGAGATGCAGATGCGTTCGGAGAAAGGATCGGGCCAGGCCCAGTGCCAGCCCGGACCAAACACCGGGCGGCCGCTGAACTCGCTGTCTTTCTCCTCGTTGATGACCAACTGGCCCAGCCAGACCTTGACGCCCTGTTCGCCCGGTTCGATGCGGAAGACGCCCGACACGGCGTACAAAATGACCAGCACGTACATGACCAGCCGCAAGACGGCGAAGCTGGAGCGCAGCGCCCCGACCAGAGAAGCCTGCGCCAAATCGGGCGCGGCGGCCGGCAGGGAGCTGAATTCGCCGCGTGGCGCGGATGGATTGTGGTTATGGGTTTCCACGCGCGGCTCCTTCGCTGGACTCGGGTTGCTCGGCGGTACGCGACGCCAGCGGGTCGAAATCCGGCCCGGGCACCGGCAACTTCAGCAGCGGCGCATCCCGCCCGGAAGCCGTCCCGGATTCAGGGTGCGGCGCGACCGGGGCCTTGAAATAGTCAAACATCGTTGAGCGGCTATCCAGGAAGATGGTGCTCTTCTGCCTGAGCGAATCGCGCAGCGCGTCCAGCCAGCAGAGCCATTCGAAGAATTCGGCGTCTTCGGCGTTTATCTGCTTGAGAATTCCGGTGGCGGCCTGGATGCCGGTGGACTGAATCTCCTGTGCTTTGCGCTCGGCGAAAGCGATGATCTGGTCGCGGTCGGCCTCGGCCTGGGCCCTGATGGTCTCGGCGCGTGACTTACCTTCCTCGCGGAAGCGGGCGGCTTCCTTCTGGCGTTCGGCGCTCATCTGCTGGAAGACGGTCTGCGTGGTCTCCTCCGGCAGCGAGATGCGGCGCAGATCGACCTTGACCACGTCGATGCCGAAGTCCGCCAGCACGGCGTCGCGCAGCGACAGCCCGGCGCTCTCACCTTCCGTCTGGATGCCGTTCAGCAACTCGTTTTCAATGCGATCGTAGTTGGCGTCCACGGCCGCCTGGTTGAGATTGACGAACGCCGAAAGGTTCTCGTTGCCGATGACCGCCGCGCGCCGCTGATTGATGCGCACACGCAGTTTGTCTTCCGCGTCACGCTCATTGCCGACCCGGATGTAAAACGTGTTCGGGTTGGCGATGCGCCACAGCGCGTAGTTGCCCACGATCACGTTCTTCCCGTCACGCGTCTTGATCTCGCTTTCCAGCGTATCCAGCGTGCGCAGCCGCGTGTCGTAGGTCTTGATCGATTCGAACGGGTACGGCCAGCGCGGGTACAGCCCCGGCTTATCGACGATGGCCGCCACCTGGCCCATGCGGACCTTCACGGCCACCTCCGAGAAGCGCACCATGAAGGTCGTCAGTTTCACCAGCAGCACCACCACTACCAGAATGGCGGTTACCAGTGTGCCTAATGAGATGCGTCTCATATTTGCTCCTTGCCGGCCGCTTGCAGCCGGCGCTTTTGTGCGCTGCGTATCAAGGTCATCTCATGCGCGTCTCGATTTCGGCTCCCGCGGGCGCCGCCTGCTCTTCGGCCAGGTAGCGCACGCGCACCTGTCGCCCGGCCGGGTCGAAGGCCAGGAAGAACTTGCGCGTGTTCTGAATGCCTTCCACGAGCACCGCCAGGTACTTCCGCACCTGGTACAGCCGCGGCGCTGCGCGATAGGCTACGCTTTCGGCCAGGCGGGCTACCTGCTGAGCGGCGCGCATTTCCTGCATCCAGCGCTCGGCCTGCGCCGCCGCCAGAATGGCGGCCGCCTCGCCTTGCAGCCCCGGCAGCAGCCGCTCCAGGCGGCGGTTCCAGAACTCCAGGGCATAGCCGGCTTCGGCGTTTTTCAGCAGGGCGTCGGCCAGTTGTTCGCCCAGCTTGGCGGCGGCCTCCTTCGAAACCGGTTCCATGGCCTCCCGCAATTCCGCTTCCAGCGCCAAGAGCTGCTCGCGCGACTCATATACGGCTCCGGCCGCCGCGCCGCGTTCCGCCTCGTTGCGCCCCAGCCCCAATTCGAACTCGAGTTCGATCTCCCGCTGCCTGGCGCTGTCCTCCTCCAGTTGCCAACGGGCGCTGATCACTTTCAAAAACTGCGGCTGCAGTTCGTCGAAGCGGGCCCGCAGGCTGGCCAGCAACGCGGGATCGACTTGCGATAAGCTTTCCGCCGTCTGGTACTGCACGATTGTGGGCTGCGTGATGTTCTCGATCGCCTGGGCCAGTTCCCGGGCCCGCCGGCGGTCGCCGGCCACAGCCGACAGTATTTCGTTTTCTTTCACCAGCGCTTCGCGAATGGCCGCGATCTTCTCTTGCTCCGCGTTCACCACTTTGCGGAATTCGGTCGCCACCACCTTGTCGGGATGCACGTTTTGCATGCCGACGTAGACCACTTCCAGGCCCAGGCCCAACTCGTCCACTCGCTCTTGCAGACGCCCCTTCAAAATCTGCCCCGCCGTGCCGTACTTGTCCCCCAGCAGCGAGAAAATGTCCCAAGCGGCCGCAAAACGAACGGTTTCCTCCCAGGCCACGTCCAGCATTGCCTGGTGCGGCTTCTCACAATTACGGCTGTAGTTGGCGAGCTGCTTCTCGTCGATCCGGTATTGCGCCACCATGTCCAGCCGGACCGTGTTCACGGGCCAGGACTGTTCGAGCCCGGCGGTCTCGTCGTCCAGTTCCGATCCCGTTTCCACGGTCTGCGGGCCGGGCGGTACCGGGATCAGGAAGTTGAAGTGCTGTTGGCCGAAGTGTCGTTCATCGGTCCACAGTGCCGCGCCCGTCTTGTGCTGCGAATCCTCGCTGGGCCGGGCGTCAAACTGCTTGAAGCCGATGTTGATCTGGTGCAGGTTGCCGGTGTCGTATTTGCACGCGATGTCGACCGGCCAGGGCAGCTTCCAATAGAAGCCGGGCGGATAGGGCGCGTCGGCGTTGAGTTGCCGCCCAAAGCGCTCGATCAACGCGTGCTGCCCGGGTTGAACCACAACCACGGAGGTCAACAGCCAGAGAATCAGCAGCCCCGCCCCCAGCAACGGCACCAGCCACTTCTGCAAGAGCTGGTAGAACCAAGTCTGCGAAACCTCGAAGCCGAACTGGTAATTCATGGCTTCGGCGATGGTCGAGGCTATGCCGCCGGGTTCGGAGATCAACCCCAGCAACCGGCTGTCGAAGCTGGCGCGCGGCTCGGCGCCGCGCATGCGCGGGCGGTAGATCTCCAGCACGAACGAGAAGAGCGTTTCGGCGGCCAGTACGATCATCAGGGCGCAAAGCGCGAAGCCGACCGCGCGCTCGACCGCCGACACCTCGGCGTACTTGTAAACTCCTAACGAGACCAGCACCGCCAGCGCGCCAAGAGTGTTGCCGAGGGCGTATGACCCACAGGCCCGCAGAAGCTGCCGCTGAGGCTCGCGTCCCATGCCCGAGGCGTAACGCGAGAACACGAAGAACAGCAGCATGATGACCGTGAGGACGACCATCGAGATCGGCAGATGGACCGCATTCAACGGCGGTAGGTCGCTCCCCACCCGGAACCACAGGAACAGCCCCATCCCCGCCAGGAAAGCGGTGTGCAACAAGCTGATGGCCGGCACCAGCCAGCGCTGCATCCACTGTAGGCGAGCCTCCGCGACGCGGTATGCCAGCCCGCCCCCGCCTTCCTCGTCGAACATGCCTTCGGCCGCGCCGATGGCCTTCTTTTCGCGCCGCAGTTCCTCGAGGTCCATAGCCTCCAGCGCCGCCAGTTCGCGCTGCCGGAATACCAGCAGTGTTACGAACCACAGCGGGATGCCGCCCGCGACGAACCACGTGAGCACGAACATCGCTGACGACTGAGCTGCTTCCGACAGGGCAAATATGCCGGCCGCAGCCAGAATTTGCAGCACCAGACCCCACAGGCTGGCCCGGCGACTGCGGGTAAACGGCGTTTCAGTCACGATTCACCTCTTCTGTATGCGGCACCGGTCCTGTATGCAGGACCGGTTTGCAGCCGGTCAATCGGCTATTCCAGCGGACCCTTTTCGAACCGTAGCGGTCCGCCCGCGTACCCCAGCTTGTCCGAGTGATGGCTCGCGGCAATAATGCGCCCCCGAAATTGGCCGCTGCGGGGCTGCGAGCCCGCCCGGCGGCACGATTTTCACGGCAGGACGGTACAAGGCTCACATGCAAAAGCTTCTGGCGATCACGCGTAACACCTTCGTTGAAACCACTCGGCAGCCCATTTACAGCGTTCTGTTGTGGGCGGCCGCCTTCTGGGTCGGATTCGTTAGCCCGGCTCTGGCCGGATTCACGCTCGAAGTCGGCAACGACAAGAAGGTCATGATCGACGTGAGCCTGGCCACGCTGCTGCTCTACGGCCTGTTGGCCAGCGTCTTCAGCGCCAGCAGCGTGATCACTCGCGAAATCGAAAGCCACACAGTATTGACCGTTGTCTCCAAGCCGGTCAGCCGCCCACTGTTTTTGCTCGGAAAGTACCTGGGCGTGACCGGCGCCGTACTGCTGGGCTATTACTTCCTCTGCCTCGTGCTGCTGATGGCCGCCCGCCACGGCACCATGGAAACGGCCGCTGAGAAGTTCGACCAACCGGTGCTGGTGTTCGGTCTCTCGGCGCTGGCGATCGCCCTGATCGTGTCGGCCTTCGGCAATTACGTCTATGGCTGGCACTTCACTAGCACGTTGATGGCGTGGGCGGTGCCGCTGGTCAGCCTGGCGCTGTTGCTGGTACTGTTCATTGATCCGGAGTGGAAGCCGCAGTCGCCGGCCAAGGACTTTGGCGATTTTCAACTCATCTACGCCGAGATTAGCGTCTTCTGCGGAGTGCTGATTCTGACGGCCTTCGCCGTTGCGCTCGCTACGCGCTTCAGCTTGGTTGTAACGCTGATGCTTTGTGCGGCGATTTTCCTGCTTGGTCTGCTGTCGGACTATTATTTTGGCGGGCCCGCTATGGAGGGACGCGGTCCGCTTTACAGCCTGCTGTATGGGGCGGTTCCAAACTTCCAGTACTTCTGGCTGGGCGATCCGATTACGCAACAGCTCACGATTCCCGGCCGGCAGGTGGCGGCGGTGGCCGGATATGCCAGCCTCTACGCACTGGCGGTGCTGGCGCTGGGCGTAAGCCTGTTCCAGACCCGCGAGGTCGGCTGACGAGCGCTGACACCGTGATGTAGGCCGTCTCTCAACCACCCGACTGTCATCCAACCGGCTGTAGACCCACGCGGCCCGCTGCTTCCGTCTCCATCGCGGCGCGCCGGGGCACCGCCGGTTTGTGCGCTTCCAAATGCTCGCCAAAGCGGACCATGCGGGCACTGTTGAATACCACGATCGCTGACGAGAGCGTGTGCAGGAACGCGGCCATCATCGGCCCCACGAACTTGTAAACGATGGCCACTTCCGCCACGAGGATGAACGTGACCCCGAAGATCAGGTTCTGCCAGATCACATTGGTGGTCTCGCGCGAGAGATTCACCAGGAATGGCAGCCGCCGCAGGTCGTTGCTCATCAGGGCCACGCCGGCGCTGTTCATCGCGATATCGCTGCCCGCCGCGCCCATGGCGATTCCCAGGTTTCCGGCCGCCAGTGCCGGAGCGTCGTTTACGCCGTCGCCCACCACCGCCACGGTGTGCCCGCGCGCCTGAAGCGCGCTGACCAGTTCCAGCTTGTCCTGCGGCAGGACCTCGGCCTGCACGTCCGAGCAGCCCATTTCCTTGGCTACGCGCCGCGCTACCGACCAGCGGTCGCCGGTGACCATGATCAACTGGCGGATGCCCAGGTGCCGCAATTCGTCCAGCGATTCGTGGGCCTCGGGCCGCGTGCGGTCCTCCAGTCCGATCCATCCCAGGCATTGCGTGCCGCGCACTACGTACAGCGTGCTCAGGCCTTCCGGTTCGCGGTACTTTTCATCGTCCATGGGGCCCAGATCAACGCCTTGCTCGGCAACCCACGTGCGGCGGCCCACCGAGACAATGTCGCCATTGAGCCGCCCCGATACACCTTTGCCCGGGGCTTCCGCGAAATCAGTAGCCTCTTCGAGAGGTACCCGGGCACGCTGTGCGACCGTTGCAATGGCCCGCGCCACCGGATGCCGGCTGTACTGCTCGACCGAAGCCGCGGTGCGCAACAAATCGGCCGCATCCACGCCGGGCGCGGGCATCAGCCGCGTCACCGCCAATTCGCCGGTGGTGAGCGTGCCGGTCTTGTCGAAAACCACAGCGGTGAGCTTGCGGGCCCACTCCAGGTTGCTCACATCTTTGATGTAAATGCCCAGCCGGGCGGCGGCCGAGAGGGCCGCTACGACGGCGGTCGGCGTCGCCAGAATCAGAGCGCAGGGGCAGGCGATCACGAGCAGCGAGATGGTCACGGTCATGTCGCGCGTGAAGAACCACACCACACCCGCGATCATCAATGTGACCGGCGTGTACCAGGCCGCGTATTGATCGATCATCCGCATCAGCGGGATCTTGGTTCGTTCCGCGTCAAGAATCAGTTCTTGGACGCGGCCCAGCGTCGTGTCGTGACCGACCTTGGTGACCTTGACCTGCAGCGCGCCCGTCAGATTGGTGGTGCCGCCGAAGACATCATCCCCGGCGCTCTTTTCCACCGGTAGAGACTCGCCGGTGATGTTCGCTTCGTTGATGGTCGACCCGCCGGAGAGAATCACGCCGTCGGCCGGGATGTTGTCGCCGGGCCGGATGTGAACCACGTCGCCGGCTCGCAGGGCGTGTGCATCGACGCGTTCCTCGGAACCATCGGGCAGGATGCGATGGGCCTTGGTAGGCGTCAGTCGCATCAGTCCCTCGATGGCCGCGCGTGCTCCCAGAGCGGTGCGCGTCTCAATCAGGTTGCTCAGCAGCAGAAAGAAGGCGACGACGCCGGCCGTCTGATACTCGCCGATCGCCATCGCCGCGAGGATCGCCAGCGCCACCAGTTCGTCCATGTGCATGTGGCCGCCAAACAGGCATTTGGCGGCGTGCACCCAGAGCGGCACCGCCAGCAGCAGCGCCCCCATGGCGGCCAGCAGGCCGGCGTAGATATTTCGGCCGCTGTCGTCGCCGGGCGCGACTTCCCCCTTGAACGCCCACTGGGCCACAAAGGACATCAGGACCAGCATGCCGCCCAGCAATGTTGCAATCAGCTTGAGCGTCGCACGTCCGGTTTCCGATTTCACGGACAAGTGATCATGCACCATGCGCCACCCTGGAAGTCAGCCCAGCGTTTCTCCCTTGGCGTAGTGCCAGGGACGACACGGTTCGGCAACCCGCGACGCTGGCAAGATCAGGCACTGTAAGCACTAACGACTCTTTGTCAATTCGAGCGGAGCCGAGGCGCCTTGCCCCGGGCAGCGCCGCGTGTCCAAGCCGAGAGCAAGCGCAGGGCTTGTCACCCCGGACAACGCGCTTGGTCCTCGCGGGCATTTCGCGCTCGTTCTCCCTCGCTCGCGCTTCGGGTCGGATCGCTGACCCTCGTCGCCACCTGGGCGAGTCGTCGTGGCGAGCTGGCGCATCGCCTCCGACGGTTGGCGCGGAGCCGGCCGGGTTCTTCACTTGATTACCCTTACGAGCGGCAGCGCGTCCGGTTCGCGACCCCAGCTTGAATTCTTGGCTGGCTCGACGCTGCAATCGGTGAAGCTCACAACCTTTTGTGGTAACCGCTTTGGGTCAACATGCTCGGGTACAGCCGCGCACGACGGCCCATGCATTGATGTCGACCGTCCCCGCCGCAGCCACCGTGCGGATCGCCGCAGGGTTTCTGTCCGGCACGGCCGTCAACTTGATGACTGGGGCGACCTCGTTGGCGTCACCGGGCCGCGCGGCGCAAGGGCGCCGCGGACCGGGTACTAGCCATAAGAGCATCGCGGGCTGCTGGGGCACACTAGGCCGACGGCGCCGCGCCTTCAGCGGTGCCCTCTTCCTTCTTGACCTTCTTCTTGCCTGCGTGGGCCTTACGGTGCGCAACTTTCGGCAGCCCCAGCGGGCTGCTGTCTTCCGCAAAGCGCTCTTCAGTTATGAGGCGCGCGACTCGCTCGGCTCGGCTGAGCACGTTACGGTGCCGCTCCAGCGAACTCTTCCTGCGCAGCGATCGATCAACGGACATCAATGGACTCCGAGATTTCAGCCCGGCAATGCTACCGCGCAGCGGCCGGAAGGACAAGTCCGCCGATTTTCCGTCAGGGCATCCGCGGCCCGGTAGCAGCCGGGGCGTGTCGGCCCGGAACCCGCCACCCGCTTGATCCGCGCGACGATGCGAGCGTTACGACAGCCCATCAAGTTCGGACGCCCAAGCCGGCCCTATTCGTCCCAGGGCGTGTGCCTGGTGACCAGTGCTCACAGCGGTAATACCGACGCGGCAAGGATCAAGCACCTCCTGAAAAACAGGTCAGAAGAGTCCTGAACCACCTCGCAGGGGCGACGAACGCATATGATCGCGCCGGTTGTCGCGAACGCCTTTCAGCGAGCCATGGCCCTTGGTTCCGAAAGCCAGACAAAATCATGAACCAGCGTATTCAGTTTCAGAATGTCGCCCCTGAGGCGCTACAGGCGATTTACGGACTGGAGAAGTACCTGCGAAAATCCGGCCTCGAGCGGGCGCTGCTCGACCTGGTCAAGCTGCGGGCCTCCCAGCTCAACGGCTGCGCATATTGCGTGGACATGCACAGCAAGGACCTGCGTGCCGCCGGAGAGAGCGAGGAGCGCCTCTTCGCTCTGCCGGTTTGGCGGGAGTCGCCCTACTACACCGAGCGCGAGCGGGCCGCACTGGCCTGGGCCGAAGCGCTTACCAACATCCAGGACGGCCACGCCCCGGATGACCTCTACGCCTTGGTCCGGCAGCAGTTCAGCGAGAAGGAACTCGTCGATTTAACAATGGCCATTGTCGCGATCAACGGGTGGAATCGCCTGGCGATCGCATTCCGCGTGCCGGCCGGAACGTATCAGCCGGCGCATCACGCAGTAAAGACGTGAAAATGTCCCGCCGCGTCAGCTACTTTCGAGCAGGTGCGCGGCGCGCAATTGATTAAGTAACAAAAAGAAGTAAATCAACCCGCGGTATGGCTTGCAGGACGCCAGGATTTGTTGGACTCCGTCGTAGTTGGGACGTTTTTCCAAGTGCAACCAACTTTGCAGTTTGCTCTGGCTGCCGACATCGTCAGCCGGGAAGGTGTCCCAGCGTCCCAGGCCGCGCAGCAGCACGTACTCCGCCGTCCAACGCCCGATACCTGTAAGGTTGAGCAACGCCTTGAACGCTACGGCATCCTCTTTCGTTGCCAATTCCTCGAGGTTCAACTCCCCGCGCACGACGGCCCGAGCGAGCCAGCGTATGGTTTCGACCTTGCGCCCGCTGAAACCAAGCTGCCGGATCCGCGCGCGTCGCTGGCCCGCCAAATCCTCCGGCCGCGGGAACGCATGCTGGTCACCCGCTGCAAGGCCGAATGTGGCAGACAGCCGATTCAATAGATGAATGCCCACGATCAGCGAGAGCTGTTGACAGGCGATCCCATTGAGCACGGCTTCGAAAACGGAGGGAAAACGCGGCGGCTTGAGGCCGATAAAGGGCGCCACGAAGGCCGCAAAATCCTTGTGCTCTCCAACGCGCCGGTGAAACTCGCGCAAATCCGCCCGCAGCCCCAACACGCGCTCCAGCAGCGGCACCAGCACTTCACGGTC
>Ga0116189_1001022_pt1 | contig 22816 bp, 22 predicted proteins | sample AD_JPNTR3_MetaG_FD_89895 | JGI IMG/M metagenome (GOLD analysis project Ga0116189, IMG submission 89895) | Active sludge microbial communities of municipal wastewater-treating anaerobic digesters from Japan - AD_JPNTR3_MetaG | ecosystem: Engineered > Bioreactor > Anaerobic > Digestate | place... | reverse complement strand
GAACACCAACACACCTGCGAGTTCATTCAACATACTCGCGCAGAATTCCTTCCGAGGCTAGTATGGGAGAAGCGATTTGGACGACCCTCGAATTCCTGCCGCTTACTAGGTATTCTAGAAGCCGGCGCGAAATCCTCCTGCCATCTCCAGTGATCATCTCGCCCAAGTGGGCGGTTTCACCCTGTCCAAGAAACCGCGGATGGCTCCTCCGACGGAGGCTGAAACAAGTGCCAGAGGGACTGCGACGACGATCGCGCCTGCAACCGACTGCCTGAGCGCAGTGAATACCACTCTGGATGCCTCTGATGGGCTGGAGGGGAGAAACACCAGGCCTGCTGCGAGCAGAGGAGAGAGGGCAACTGACAGTGCAAGTGAACCAAGTAATGATCGCATGCTTGGGCCGGCTAGGCCTATGGATGCCCAGGCTAGGACAGCAGGGATGAATGCAATCCAGAGCGGGCATGGCATATGATCGCGAAGCACCAAACATGCCAGCGCCACGGCTGCCGGGGGCAGCGCTGCTGCTCCCCTTGCAGTCGATTCCAACACTTCTGCTCTTGCATTGCCGCTCATCTCTTGACCCCCCAGGCTGTAGCCAGGCTGCCTTCCAGCGCGACCCGAACAATCTGCCGACGGCGAGGAAGGATCACGCGTACAACAACGTCTCCTGCAATCCTTGCGGGCGAACCCACAAGCAGACCGGCTCTGTTCTCGCTTGCAATCGGAGCGTAAAGAGAGAGAGTAGTGTGGGCCCCCGCTCCGCGCGGTGCGACTACGAAGCGGGATGGCGCTGGTATGTTGTAGAACCCGTAGTGGGCGTTCGCGCGCCATACGTTGAACTGAACTGATTCGATCTCCACACTGAATCGTACAGGCGGCGCAGTGAACAGCACTTCCACGGATATCTCCGCCCCATCCGGCATCCATAGCGCGGAGGCCGCGACTACCTCCGCCCGGACGCCATGCATCCACTCGACATAGTCGGAGTATGACGCCTGAACCGTCGCCATCAGGGCAATGGAAGCTACAAGAGCCAAGGTCAACACCCAATGTGATACGGCGCGAATGCGCACGTCCAGTCGCGACATGGGCATGAACCTCACCTCATCACAAAAGGTGACACGCCGCGAGGTGGTTGCCTTCCACCTCCCGGAGCTCAGGATGGTCGCTTTCCCGGCACACCTTCTGAGCTACAGGGCACCTCTCGTAGAACCTGCACATTGGAGCGGGATTGATCGGCTTGCTCACCCCGCCGCGTACGTTGGGAACAGGCCTCGCTACTGCCGGGTCGGGTACCGGCACTGCAGAGATGAGCGCCCTGGTGTACGGGTGGAGCGGGTTCTTGATCACCTCTTCAGATCCGGCAATCTCCACGATCTTTCCCAGGTACATAACGGCGATCCGGTCACACAGATAGCGCGCCACTGCCAGGTCGTGCGTAATGTACAGATAGCTGATTCCGAAATCCTCACGAAGCTCCATGAGGAGTTTCATGACCCCTGTACGTATCGATACATCCAACATGGACGTGGGTTCATCGGCCACCACAAACGATGGGTTCACCACCAGCGCCCGGGCAATCGCTACACGCTGGCGCTGCCCCCCTGAAAGCTCATGAGGAAACCGAAACATGAAGGTGGCGGGCGGCGTCAGTCCCACGCGTGTCAGCATTTCGGCGACGCGCTCTTCGCGCTGCTCCAGATTGCCGATATGGTTGACGTTTAGGGGTTCCGATACTATGTCGAAGATCGTCATCCTCGGATCCAGCGACTCATATGGGTCCTGGAATATCATCTGGACTCTCTGCCTGAATGGACCCATATCTGCGCTCGATATGGATGATACGTCTGTCCGGTCAACGATTATGCTTCCGGAAGTCGGATTAGTAAGGCGAACCAGCATCCTACCGGTAGTGGTCTTGCCGCAGCCGGACTCGCCCACTAGGCCCAGCACCTCTCCACGGGCGACATCAAAGCTTATGTCGTCCACTGCATGCAACAGAGCATGCTGCCTGCGGAAAAAGCCCCGGCCCACAGGATAGTACTTCTTCAGGTTCTTGACGCTAACAATCGTATCGCCTAAATCGTTGTTCAATCTGCTATCTGGCAGCGCCAACTTGCTCACCTCCACGCGACGGCGCCCAAACCGGGTTGTGGCACGCGATACGGTGTTCCGGCCCTACCTTTGTCAGCGGCGGTTCCACCGCCCTACATTCGTCGGTAGCCCTATCGCACCTGGGGTTGAAACGGCAACCCGGAGGAGGCGACATCAGGTTCGGAGGTTCGCCCGGGATAGTTGCCAGATCACGCTTTGAGCCAAGGATGCTTGGATAGGCGTGCATCAGCCCGTAGGTGTACGGGTGGCGAGGGCGCTTGAACACGTCGTCGGCCTCGCCGATCTCCATTAGCTTGCCGGCGTACATCACGCCGACTATGTCACTGACCTCCGCGATAACGGATATATCGTGCGAGATGTATATCATGCTCATGTTGATCCTGCGCCGTATCTCCTCCATTTCACGGAGGATTTTGTCCTGCACGATCACATCCAGAGCCGTAGTGGGCTCGTCAGCTATTATGAGACTGGGGTTACACGCCAAAGCCATGGCAATCACCGCGCGTTGTTTCATCCCGCCGCTGTATTCGTGTGGGTAATGATCGGCCCGCTCTGCCGGAATTCCCACCAGGTCGAACAGCTCGGCGACGCGACGGCGCGCCTCCTCTTCGGTGGTTTCGGGTTCGTGCTCGACTATGGCTTCGACTATCTGGCTTCCCACGGTGTACACAGGATTCAGAGCGTTCATCGCAGCCTGGAAGATCATCGAGATCTCCTTCCACCTGACCTGCCTGAACTCCTCCGAGGTCATGGCGTACACATCGCGACCGCCCAAGGTGATTCTACCCTGCTTGATCTCTGAGTTGTACGGCAGCAACCTCATGATCGACATTGCCACTGATGTTTTGCCACAGCCCGATTCGCCCACCAGGCCAAGGGACTGGCCGCGCTTGAGAGCGAAACTGACGCCGTCAACCGCCTGCACCCATCCGGCCTTGGTGCGATAGTGCATTGTGAAATCCTCGACACTTAAGAGGGCATCCATAACGCGCTCACCTCTTTCTCAGGCGCGGGTTCACGACTTCGTCGAGCCCTCTGCCGACCATGTAGAATGCAGCGCAGAACAAGGTTATGAAGAAGCCCGAAGGCGCCCAGAGCCACCAGAATTTGCCGAAATCAAACAGGTACCCTGCGGTTTCGGCCGTGTGTATCATCATGCCCCAGCTCATATCGATATTGAGAATACCGAAGAATGAGAGCGTGGCCTCACTCACGATAGCTCCCGTCACGTTGAACATCATGTATAGGAACGAAAGAGGCAGCACGTTAGGTATGATGTGAGCGCGGATGATATGCAGGTCGCTTCCGCCCGCGACCCTGGCCGCATCGATGTAGGGTCGTACCTTCACCTGCAGCGCCTGGGCCTTAAGTATCACCGTAATTCCTCCGAAGGCCTCAAGGAACCCCAGGATAATGGCGAAGGGTAATATGCCCAACCTTATCATGGACCCGATGACCACCAGAAGCGGCACGAACGGGAAAAGCATCACGATGTCGGCTAATCGCATGAAGAGAGTGTCCGTGAATCCGCCGTAGTACGCCGCCATCGCCCCAATGAACGTGCCCACCACCACGCTGATCACCGCCGATAGCACACCCAGCAGGAACTCACGTCCGGTACTGAACATGAGCTGCGCCAAGATGTCGCGCCCGATGGGATCAGTGCCCAGCAAATGGCCTGCCGCGGGCGGCGACGGGTGCATAAGGAATGGGTCGAATCCCACAACCGGGTGGTAGATGAGCGGATCCCACACGAAGCTGATCATGATGGGCCACAGGAGCCCGAAGATTCCGAACGCAATGATGATGATCAGCCCGGACATGCCCACTCGGCTCTCCTTGAATATCTCCCAGTTCTGAGCGAGCGAGCGCATGTTCATCTTCCATCGTATCTTCCAGATAGGCTCCGTTATCCCCGGGTCAAACCGGGGCAGATGCTCCTCGGGCCCTCTCCCAACGTTGGGGCTGGTAGCTAGGTCTGTCATGCGCATTCACCTACCCTTCCGCCGCCGGTTGCCCGGTGTAGGATATTCTGGGATCGAGGAAGGCGTAGAGCACGTCGGCAACGAAGTGTGCTACCAGCAAAAACACGCCGGTAAAGACGAGCGCCCCGGTAGCCAGCGGATAGTCATTGCCCAGCGCCGCACGGAAAAGCACCTGCCCGATCCCGGGCCAGGAGAACATCGTCTCTGTCACCAGGCCGCCGCTCATCGACGATGCCAAGCTCAGCACTAAGCTTGTCACTGTGGGAAGAAGAGCGTTGCGCGCGGCGTAGCGATCGCGCACCACATTGTCGGGCAGGCCCTTGGCTCTGGCCGCCATCACGTAGTCTTCCTGAACCGTCTCGAGCATAGAATCGCGCATCAGGAGCATCGTTCCCGCGAAGTTGATCAGCGTCAGCGTACATACAGGCAGTATCATGTGTCGGATGATGTCCCATATGTAGATTAGCGTCCCGGTAGCGTGCGCAATCCAGATCGCCAGGCCGATCACCCCGGCTGTCGACGCCCATGCCAGCGCAGCGCTCTTGCGCGTTCTGCGCAGCCCGCGCCTGAAAACCCAGAATATGAGGAACACAGCGAGAGCGATTACCGAGGCGCCTAGTACCATGTAGCCGAAGACCGTATTGGAGCTAAACGGCGCCTTGACCCACAAGGCAGGCTCAATGAACTGGTTCAAGGGTAGCCAGTGCAGAGTGAAGGCGAACAACCAGATCAAGATCAGCGACAGCAGCGGGTAGAAGGCTGTCCAGAATGTTATGCCGACTACCGTGGCGATGTGGTCCACAGTCGCTCCACGCTGCCAGGCTATGATTCGGCCGAGAACAAACCCAACGTAAAACGACAGGCAGTTCGCGGTGACGAAGAGCACGATAGTGCGCGGAAGTCGTTCAATGAGGATGTCCCATACAGGCCTGGGGTAGTGGCTGAAGGACACGCCCAGGTTCCCCGTGAAGAAGTTCTTGATGTAGCTGAGGTATTGGAGGACTGGCGGTCGATCCAGACCCAGTTGCTTCTTGAGCTCCTGCCGCGCGGCCTGCGGAATCCTTGGGTTTGCCAGGTACACCTGAGATATGTCGCCCGGCATGGCCTGCATGAGGAAGTACACCATGGTCATGTATATGAGCAACGTGAGAACCAACTGGCCTACACGGCCCAGCATGTATCTTCGCATTGTTATCACCCGAGCTTTCAGCTGTTCTCTTCCAAATCGGAGCGCGGGCCGACAGGCCCCGATGGGCCGCCGGCCCGCGCGTGGCCAGGAATCACCCAGCGAACGCTCTTAGTTCTTCAGCTTGACTGTGCTGGTCATGCCGCCAAAGTACTGGATGCCGCTCAGGACCTTTGTGAATGGGTACTCCAGACGATCACTTCTATAGGCTTCGATCAGAGGAGTATCGAACAGCACTATGTACGGCAGATCCTCCGCCAGCATCTGCTGCATCCGGAAGGCCTTATCCCGAGCCTTGACCAAGTCCGGCTCGGCAAGGAACGACTCCGACAGCTTGTCGAACTCCGGATTGACGTACTGGGTGGCATTGAATCCACCGGCAGGCGCCTGGCTGCTGTGGAAGAACCAGTGCATATGGTCGGGATACAGGCTCAAGCTCCACCCCAGCAGGAAGGCATCGTAGTCGCGGTCGTCAGTCCTGGTGAGGACCACGTTGAACTCAGTCGGAACCACCTCGCAGGGTATCCCGATCTCCTGCATCCAGGTACCGATGTTCAGGCCGAATGTGTAGCGAAGCGGGTCATAGCCGGCCGTCATGACCATGAACTCGAACGACGGCATCTTCTTGCCGTCCGGCATGATCAGGCCCTTGCCGCGCTTCAGAACTTTGTCTTTCTCCACGTCTACCTGAGGCTCAACCTCCCATGAGAACCCAGCGCTCTTGAGCAACTTGACTGCTTCTACAATCCGCTGGCTGCGGGTCAGCCCCTTGCCCCACATCTTGACATCGGTGTTGAACCAGTAGGCGTTGCCCGGAGGAACTACCGAGTACTGGGCAAACGCCACACCCTGTAACACCCTCTGAGTGATGTACTCGCGGTCAATCAGCGTAGCTACTGCCTGACGGAACTCCTTGATCCCGAATGGGTAACGTGCGAGGTTGAACCCCATGTATCTGAAACCGTTTACACTGTTCTCGATGGTGGTGATGTTAGGCGTCTTCTTGAGCTGTTCCTGGAATCCGCGCTGCAGACCCAGGGAGTTCAGCACGAAGTCGACCTCGCCCTTCATGAGTGAAAGCACTGCCGCGTTCTGGTTCTGCAGAATGCGGAACCTCAGCTGGTCGACGTATGGGCCTTCCACGACCTGAAGCTTAATGTCGCCCTTGGCGTCTCCTGTAGTCCACTTCACGCCGGTCTTTTTGTTCTCGATCATGAAACCGCCGCTCGTGTAGAAGGTGTTCGTGTCGCCCTTGAAGGTGTAGTACTTGTTAGGCGTATGCGTGACGAACGCGCCCTTCTCCCAGCGCTCGACCACCCACGGACCCGCAACCGGCTCGCCCACCGGATCATGGGCAAGCAGTTCCTTCACAGGGTCAGCTGCCTTAAGGGCTTTGTCAACTATCGGGCCCCAGTATGCCTTGGGCAAGATGTACGCCTGCAGCATGCCATACTGCCACTGCGCGAGCCCAGGCAGTTCGGTGAGGAAGAACTTCACGGAATAGTCGTCGACCTTCTCAACGCGGGCAAGGATGTCCGGGTCAATGTTGCCGGGCCAGTTGCCGCCGAGCTTGTTAGGGTCGAGCGCCAGCGGCGCCATGTAGCTGAACGCAACATCGTCAGCGGTAATGGGCTTGCCGTCGCTCCACTTGAGGTCCCTGCGGATGCGCACTGTGGAGGTGTAGAACGTCTTGCCGTCTATCTTCTCTTCCTAGAAGGGCGTCGGCATGCCCAGCGCTGCGGACGGACTGAACACAAAGTCCGGTGCAGCATTGCCGTAAAGGCCGATGTACGATTGCTGGTAACCAACGAATGCATTCCAGACCGAGGCATCGGGCCCGAGCTGCGCCCAGATGTTCAGCGTGGTGGGGTCCTCGAAAATCGCCATCTCATAGACCTTCGCCGCCGCCTGGCCCATCACGCTCATGCCCGCTATCACGGCCACGAACAGAAGAACAGCCAGACCAAACCTTAGGTTTTTCATAGCCCCCATGTACCTCCTTTGTACTTAAGTGGAGTCACAGGGTTATGATTCTGCCTAAAGAATCAAAGTCCTGCCTTTAAGCATGGCCGAATATACTTGCGTACCCATATACGTCATAGCGCTTCCACCAATTTCTTCGTCACCTCATCCTCCGCGCGCTTGTCCCAGCCCTCTTTCACGTACGAAACCGCTCCTGACCTGTCGATTACATACACCACAGGCACGCCGCGCACACGGTATGACGCGGCAGCCGACGGGCCCGCAGGCCCACCTACCACCGGGAATGTTGCTCCAAGCCCGGACACGAACTGGCTGATGACTCGCGCATCCTCGCCGAGATCGTTTATGCCCACACAGAGCAGCCCGCGAGCGCGGTGCCGATCATGCAGACGCTGAATGGCGCCCAGAGCGTCGGCCGACAGCCGATACTTCGTGTTCCAGAACACAACCAACATCACCTTGCCTCGCACCGGTATGACGACTTCACCGCCATCGAGCGAGGTCGCTCTTACCTGAGGCGCAGATCCTCCAAGCAGACTCGCCGGCTGCGCCAGAACTTCGCCTCCACCAAACGCCAGCCCTACCGCAATGGCGGCCAGCGTAAGCAGGGTAGTGGCCAGAACTCGCCTGTGTCTGATCATTCGCACTCACCTTCCCGAGATCGCGGAGCGATTTCGCACATCTAGCGCGCTCCTCGTACGTACATTTGACGCCTGCCCACCGCTGAGGTTTCATGCTCGACTCATTCGCCAGGCGCCTGATCGAAAAAGCTCCCCCTTCCGGGGGAGCGCTTCATCATCGCTCTCTACTTTTGGGACTCAGGCCTCAATGGCATCCACACCGTCCTGCCCACGAGTTCGGAGTATCTATACTCCCCTTCACCCGACGCAAACGACTCCCGAATCGTCCTCTCAAACTTGTTGACCTGCGCATCCATGTTGTCGGCATGGTGAAGAATGCACGCCTCAATTGTCGCAGGCTGAACAGGAGATCCCCATTCGAGAGTGCCGTGGTGACTCGCCACAAGGTGGGCGATTTCGAGCGTGAGCCCAGGTGTCCAGCATGGCGAAGCGCACGAGCCCTTGTTGGCACAGTCAGACACCAGCTCAGCGATGCGCCTCGAGACCAACTCCATCCCGAGCACGATGTGGTCGACCGCCACGCCGTTCGGAGACATCGCCGCTTGAGCCCGCGCCCGATCGTAATCATAGCTTTGGACCTTGCCGATGTCGTGGAGGAGCGCGCCGGCGCAGAGGACATCCCAGTTCACCGAAGCGTACTGCTCGGCCGCCTGGCGACAAATCCGCAAGACGTTGACGGTGTGCTCCAGAAGGCCGCCACAGTATGCATGATGATGCCTGATCGCGGCGGGCCACTCCCGGAACCTGGCCATGAATTCGGAATCGCCAAAGAACGATTGAAGAAGACAACGGATCGGCCTATTCGACACGCCGGACACGGCGGCCGTAACCTCCCGGATCATCTCGTCAACATCTCGTGGAGTCGCAGGGACATAGTCAGCCAGGTTGCACTGTGACACATCACACAGTGTGATGGAACGACCGAAACTGGATGTGTCTTGCGACAGCTGCAGGCTCCCGCCGTACTCCTCCACCTGAACGTTGCTAACGCGCACACAGGCGCCTGGCTCAAGCCCCAGAGTGGCGTCAGGCGAATACCGCCAAAGTTTTAGGCTAATCTCGCCGGTCCTGTCAACCAGCCTCACATCGGCGAAATACGAACCGTTCCTGGTCATCCTGGATTTGAGGTCCGCACAAAGAAAGACTGTGTCCGCCATCATCCCAGGTCTCAGATCAGCTACGAACTGTGTTTTGACTATCCGGTGCTCCATTAGATAACCTCATTTCGCTGTCACTCCACTCTCGGGCCGAAGAACCGCTCTATCTCCCGAAAAGCTGCCTCCCGGCTGTCGGCCGCGTGTGCCAGATTGTACGTCACAGAAGTAGCAAGGCTGCCGCGCACCGTTCCCGGCGCCGCTTTCATCGGGTCGGTAGCGCCCAGTATCTGCCGAGCGGCCTCCACCGCATTCGGAGCTTCCATGACCATGGCAAGCACGGGTCCGGACATCATGTACGCTTTGATCTCGTCGAAGAACGGTTCGTCGGCTAGGTGGAGGTAGTGCTCGCGCACTAGCGCTTCCGACATCACCAGAGTACGCGCCCTCACCACACTAAACCCGCGGGTTTCGAACATCGATATGATCTTCCCCGCAAGTCCACGCATCAGCCCGTCGGGCTTAATCATGACAAACGTGCGCTCCATGGCGCGCCTCCCACCTCTATGGAATCAGACCCTGGTCACCGTCAATGGCCCTTGCCAGATTGACCAGGTCCTTCAGAGCCGAACTAGCTGCTGCCGACGGCCCTCCGGCGCCGCCCACAATTGTGAGTTCGCCGAACATGTCTGTCGTGAATCTCACGCCCTTGCTATCGCCTGTGACCTGGGCCAGAAAATCCTTGTATGGAACGGGCGTGGGCTTCACCTCGATGCTGACATCATCGCCGTTACGGACTGCCCTTCCTATCAGCCGCAACGTACGACCCTGCACCGCCCAGTACGCTATCTGCCTGGGGGTAACTTCGGTTATCCCCGTAATCTTCACGTCGCTGAGTCGCTTACGGGCTCCCATTGCCGCGTTGGCCAAAACTAGTATTTTACAGGCCGTGTCGATGCCGCTGACATCGCGCTCGGGATCGGTTTCCGCAAGGCCCAAAGCCTGGCTTCTACGTAAGGCCTCCTCATAAGAGAGTGCATTGTCGGACATCGCTGTGAGAATGTAGTTCGTAGTCGAGTTGAGTACACCCTCTATCGAATGGACTTCAGCCCCTGCAAGGCTCACCCTCACAGTATCAATAGTAGGAAGGCCGGCTGCGGTGGCGCCGCTGAACTTGAGTCGCACACGCGCGTCCCGGGCAGCCTGCACCATGCCGTCGAAGTCCGCTACAAGAGGGGCCTTGTTGAGGGTCACCAGATGGCAACCACGCCGCGCAGCTCCCTTCAGCCTGGAAAGCGCGGGTTCGCCGGTCGCCAGATCGGACCAGGTTGCGTCGACCAGCACCCGTATATGCCCCGATTCCTCCGACGGAAGCCACAGGTCGAGATCATCGGGGTTTCCGCCTACAAAACCCTCCTGCTCAGATAGTGTGCCCGCATTAGCCAGATTCACCAGAACCGGCCATTCGATGCCGGATTCCGCCCGGATTCCGCCTTTTCGGGTGACTATCGACACCACTCGCGGCTCAATGCCGTGGCGTGATTTCAGGTACGACCTCTTCCTGTTGACCAGCCTCACAAACTCTCGCCCGACATTGCCGAAACCATAGAGAATTATCGCGATCTGCAAGATGATACCCCCTAGACCTGCGGTTCTCCCTTTTTTACTCCGGCCATGAACATTAGAGCGATGAGCGCACACAGTACCGCGAACGGAAAAAGCGCCCTCATGCCGAAAAGATCGCGTAGAAAGCCAAAGACGGGCGGCCCGGTGATAGCCGCGAGAGACGAGAACAGGTAATATAGGCCTGTATAGGCGCCGGTCTTGGACTTAGCGGCCATATCTACAACCATCGGATATGAGTTGATGTTTATCGCTGCCCAGAACATACCTGCCAGCGCCAGAACGGCCGGGACTATCACAGATGCTCGTGCAAGTATCGCGCCTACAATAGCGAGCTGACCATCGCCCTCAACCGAGCCCGCGTAGAATAGCTTGTTGAGCAGAACCAACACAGGCCGGCCAAGCGCGTCGCTGCCCACCAGGCCTATGATAGACAGGCAGACTGCCAACCCCACGATGCCGATCTTGATGGTACGCGCCCGACCGATGGATGTAGCCAAGAACCCTGCGGGTATGGCGAACGCCACCAGAGCAAGCGAGAAGAATCCAAGGTACAACGCCCCGCTGGCCTCGGATATGCCCCATACGTCCTTGCCGTACAGCGTGAAGAAAGCCTCGATTCCGTTCCATGCAATGAACCAGAAGAAGATGGCGAGAAGCATGCACCTGGCACTGCGGTCGGGATCACGCCTCACTTCGCCGAGGGCTTCCAGGATCCCTACTGTCTCACTGCCCTCACCGGCGCCTTCGACGACCTCCGGTTCGCGAATTCGCCACTTGAGCACCAGAGTAATGATGATCATCAAGAGGCCGGCGAATACGAAGGGAAGTGCCGGATTCACATTGTACAGCCGCGAACCCACGAAAAAGGCGAGGAGTGCCCCGAGCCCTCCCATCAGGTTGATCACGCCATTTGCCTTGCTTCTGAGCGCCGGCGGCGTGATATCAGGCATCAAAGCCACTGTGGGAGCTCGGAAAATGGCCATGGCCAGGTTCATTGCTATCAAAGCCGTCATCATTGAAGCCAGAGAAGATCGAAACAGAGGAATGACAGCGAAGAAGAGCGCTCCTAGGGGCATGCCCGCGAGTATGTACGGCATACGCCGTCCATACCTGTTCCACGTTCTATCGCTGGCGGCGCCGAAGTAGGGCTGCAGCGTGACCGCGGCGATGTTATCGAACGTCATGATGAAACCGATGAGCGTGCCTTTAAGCACCGTATCTGCCAAGACATTGTCGAGGAAGACCGGCACAAACGCATTGTACAACGCCCAGCTCAGGCTGATTGCGAAGAACCCGAGCCCCAGAGTGAACGTGCGGGGGTAGTCGAGCTTCCGAGTCATGGCTGCTCCGATTCCTCCTCTCGCATCTTCACGGCCAACGGTACATCGTTAGTAATGATCGCATCGACGCCGGATGCCAGCATGCGGCTTATATCGGCGGGGCTATCGCAGGTCCACGCGTTCACCTGTACTCCCGCTGCATGGGCGCCTGCCACGAACTCCGGGAACACAGTGAAATGGATGGGATGCAAAGCCTCGGCGCCTAATCGCGCCGCATAATGCCATGGTTCCACAAGTGCGCCCATGTACAGAAGCCCTATGGCCATCTCGGGTGCCAACCGCTTCAGCTCAACCAGGCCATAATGGTTGAAAGACGAAAAGATCACTCGCTTGGCCGCGCCGCGCCTGCGCACAAGATCCACCAACTTCTCCTCGATCCCGGGGTACAGTACAACGCCGCTCTTGATCTCGATGTTGATCAGGCGACATGCATCTCCCACGGCGTCAAGCACCTGATCTAGAGTGGGGATCCTCTGAACCTCGGCTCCATGTACGAACTTGGCCGCCGCATTCAACTCACATAGTTCGGCGAAGCTCTTCTCCCCAACAAACCCGCTTCCATCGGTCGTGCGTTCCAGGCGCTCATCGTGGATGACCACAAGCTGGCCGTCGCGCGATAGATGCACGTCCAGCTCGATGCCATCCGATCCCATCTCAATCGCCTTGCGGAATCCGGCTAATGTGTTCTCTGGGGAAATAACAGGCACACCCCGGTGCCCCAGAATCAGGGGCATCCTGTTCAATATGGATCACACCTTCCCACATGATTCAGGCGAATGCCGCACTACTGACGCGGTATTTGACATCGGCCTCGGAAATCCTCTGTGAGAAGGTGAGCTTCTATTGGGACTTCCAGATGAACACTCCCAGCCCGGCGAGGAAAGCGATGCCGGCTACCTCAGCTATCCTACGCGCATCGATCTGCGCTTCTCCCGGGTTGCCCGACTCCGGCTCCGACAGCCTGAGAAACTCAGCCCAAACTGACTGCAGATGACCCAGGGCGCCGACGAAACGGGCGGTGCTGCGGGCCCTCAAGGCATCGATGCGTCGCTGAAGCCCAGCCCCGTGCTCATGAGTAGCGGGCCGCCTCGACTCACCCACCACGCCTGCTCCGATCGCAACAGCCGCCCCTACCTGCCAGCGAGGACCATCCGATAACTGGTCCCATTCGAACCCAGCGGATAGGGTGATTGCATCAAGCAGGCTACAGGCGGTGCTAGCCTCGGCCAGGCGGGCCTCGGCTTCGATCAAGTCAGGATCATGGGTCAGCCACTCATACATCACGACTGCCGGATCAGCATCAAGCACTCGCTCAATCAGCTGGGCGAGATGCGTCGGACCATCGTCGCTCATCACCACGGGCCTGATCTCATCGGAAGGCAGTCCAATCAGCAGAGAGAGTTCACCGTACGCCTGCATGGCGCCGACCGCATCGCACCGCGCCGCCAGCACTTCAGCCTTCCGCAGCATGTCGACTGCCCGAGCCGCGGCCCCGGCCTCGACCATTGCGACTCTGAGCTCGGCCGCCCTCAGCAGGGCTTCCTCCAGACTCACGGCTTCAGCCCGGATAATCCGCGGGATGCACGAGAGCGGCGCCTCAACCACCCCTCTCCACGTCGCCATCCCGCGGTTCTCACTCGAGCCCGGTCTGCCCGATTCGTACGTGAGGCGGCAGGATACCCCGGGCGGCCCCTCTGCCGTTGCCCATGCTTCAAGTGCTGATGATGATGCACGAAAACCCAACACGGGACGCCACGACGGAGCTCCGCTCGCGGTTCCGAATTCCGCAGCAAAGCGATCACTCGCCTCTGCACAGTACGGATCGAGGCGAATCGCAGCATCGAGGAACTCACACATGCTCATATGAATTGGTTCTGCCTGTGAAAACATCTGAGATGTCGCCGCCAGGAGAAGGGTAAAAAGGCAGACGAGCGTGGCGCGCCGGCGAACGATGCGCCCTATGAACACAGATATCACAAGATCACTTCCTCCAAGCCACTGTCCTGATAACATACTAGAACGGCTAGAGCGGCTTGCCCATCGCCCGACCGGGTGATTTTCAGCTCTGCTTGCGCACAGTATAGCGGTCTTCGAGAGCCAACCAGTTCTGCGGATAGTCGTACATGACATTCCAGTAACTGGCGCCACGTAATCTGAACGCCCCAATGAGCGCATGGGCTGCCACTGATGAACGTACGTCCTCGAACCACACCTCGTGCTGCGCGCCTGCCTCGTCTACATACCGAAACCAAGGCGCCTGGGCAGTCTGGTCGAAGCTGATGTTCACGCCGTATCGCGAAGCCAGGTCGACGGCTTGCGAGGGAGTCACGGTTCTGGCGAACGTGCCCGGCGGCGCCGGCACGGTCCAATCGTAGCCGTAAAGGGGTATGCCCATGAGGATCTTGCCCGGAGGTATCTGAGTAACGGCGTACTCCAGCACTCGCCTGACCAAGTTCACGGGGGCTATGGCCATCGGCGGGCCTCCCGACCATCCCCATTCATACGTCATCAGCATAGTGAAATCGAGGTGTGGGGCCAGCGCTGCGTAGTCAAACGTGCCGACCCAGGGTAGACTGGGCCAGTCAGCCCATTTCGGAGCCATGGCATTTGAGAGGCTGAGCCCCCGCGCGTGGGCAGCTCGCGACAGCGCCGCCATAAACGATGTGTACAGCTGCCTGTCTTCTGGATGCATGTTCTCAAAGTCGATGTTTATGCCCTGGAAGCCTTCGGCCAGAGCAAACTCGACGATGCTCTCAATGGTCGCGTCGCCCGTCGGCCCCGACATAGCATTGTGCGCCAGTTCAGGGGTGAAATTCGACCCGTCGAAGTTGGATATCACGGCAAGCGGAGCGACTCCTAGCGAGCGCGCCACCCTCACCGCCGGTCCGGACGCACCCGCCGTATACACTACTCCGCCCCGTCCGTCCACGGGAAAGCTGAAAACGCTCGCGTATGTCAGATCGTGTGAGATTCCTGAGAGTATGCGCCTCGTGGAGCCCTCGGAGAGGGGGAACAGATAGCCGTTCGTCTCTATCGGCGTTTTCGGCGCGACCGGAGCTGATTTCACGGGAATGACCAGTGATTGTCCTACGCTAATCAGATTCGGGTCGGCCAAGCGGTTGACGGTCGCTAAGAGCGCGACCGTCGTGGCAAATCTTGAGGCCAGCCGCGACAGGGTGTCACCGGCAGCCACTGTGTACAGCTGATGAGTCCATCCGGGCATAACCAGTCGCTGCCCCACATGGATCAGATTGACGTTGACGATGGCGTTCGCCGCGGCGATGGCCTGCACTGTAGTAGAGAATAGGCTGGCTATGACATATAGCGTATCCCCAGGCCTCACAGTATAGACAAGAGGTTCCACAGGAACGCGCGTGACGGGGATGGCCAGGGCCTGCCCCACAACAAGCACGTTAGGATCGGAAATGGCATTGGCCGCGACGATCGACTCAATAGACACTCCGTACCTGCGGGCGATTGCATACAGAGTATCGCCGGGTACAACAACATGGGTAACCACGCTCATCACTCCTGCAGGAAACTGCCTATGTCATCATATTGGCCCTCCCGCAGAAGGTGTCCCTCCGGCTTCTACATCATGGCTCCATGTTCGTACGCCGCCAGTAACTGATCACAGGTGCTCCCATCGGCCGGGTACGATACCACGCACCATTCCAGGTCCGGCCCCTGCATTCTGGCGCCGTCGCTCGTGACCGGAATACCTGCCGCGATCCTCTTGATCCTGTTGGCCACGATTTGGCCCCTCGGCTTGTCTGCGCCGGGGAGCAGCACGGCGAATGTTTGGTCGCCAAACCTTGCCGCTACGTCGCTGCCGCGGAAGCTGCCTTTAACGGCGCCGGCCACGGCCTCGATGGCTGCATCGCCCATGCCGTGACCGAACGCGGCGTTGATCTCGCGCATGCCCACGATGTCCAAGAACACTAGCGCGAATTGTCCTCCATAGCGCTCAGCCCGCGAAGTCTCCTCGCGAATCCGTCTTACCAAATGTTTCCGGTTGTAGAGGCCGGTAACCGGGTCCCGATCCAGCGCCTGCACCAGGTTGGCCACAGCCATCTGGGCTTCGATGACCACAGCCAGGCAGTCACACAGCTTGGCGTGTATCATGAGATCATCGGCGGCAAACGCGCCCGTGCCATGCCCATAGCCGATCAGGATGCCGACGGAACGACCTATACCCGTAAGCGGAGCCGATATCCAGGACCCGTCTGGCGCGCAGGCAGGGGTCTGGCGGCACGCCCCTTCGTCATGGCGATCCGGCACGTCGCCGTAGAATGTGAACTGAAGCACGCCATCACTATCAATTATGCCGAGAGCAGCGGCACGGTAGCCCATGCACTCCGTCGTCTGGCGCGCAACTGCCCGCCATATGCTGACAGCATCTTGCTCTACTCGCGCTTCTCGAACTATCAGTGAAACCACATCTAGAGCACGAGCAGCGTCAACCCCCGGGCTGACCATGCCCATCCCCCCAACCACATCGAGCAGGGGGGCGGATCCCCGCCCTCCCTCTCTCGCAATCAGCGCTTACATCAGAACCAGGGTCGGCCAAATCCCCACGGCCCGAATCCGAATCCCCACGGCCGTCCAAACCCCCACGGCCCGAATCCGAATCCCCACGGCCGGCCAAACCCCCACGGGCCGAATCCCCAGCCTGGAAAGCCAAAGCCGGGAAAACCAAAGCCCGGAAAGCCCCAGAACGGCCTAACCCAGGGGAAGAACTGCGCCGCGTCCAGCCCTGACTGGGCGTCAGGAGCAGTCACAGCGCCCGCCGCGTACCCGGGGTCGTCCATCATTGCCTGCGGATAAAGCACGTGCGCCACCTCCGTATGAAGTCTTGGACCACGCACGACAGCATATTCGCCGGCGTGCGTAGGCGGACTGCTCGGATTGGCACATGCGAACCGGACCTGCCCTACCTATCTCGGCTATCTGACGATTGTGAACCGGCCGGTGCTGTAGATGCCTATCTGGTATCCCTTGACAGTGAATATCACCCGCATGCTCCCAGGAGCCACTCCAGGGAAGAACCGTGTAAGCCACTCTGTCGCCACGGCCCCGGCCTCACCGTACGCCGCCGCCACCTCTGCGTCGCTCACGCTGAAACGGGCCGCCCCCAGGTGCGTGTCCCATTCAGGCTGAGTGCGGGTATCGACGAACAGATCGATTGACGTGGGGCCAAGGAAGCATCGCGCACTCTGCCTCACTAGCCTCGTAGTTAGGGCGCCCGGGCAGTTGTAGTAGGCCGTGACACGTATGGCGGCCAGCTCTGCCACGGACATCTTCGCCTCCTGGTTGAGAGCCTCTGAAAGGTACGGTAACGACGCAGCCTGCGCCGAGCCGGCTCCTCCCCCGAAGCCGGGTACGACTACGCTAACGATGAGCGCAGCTGCAAGTAGGGTTGCCAGCGAAAAGACCAACGGCATGAGACTAGCTTTCTGCCTCAACATGCTTCGCCTCCTCGCGGGCCGGTCACGTGAAGCGCCTCATGCTCCGATCGGCGCGAGAGAGCCGCAAACGCAAGGCTTCCCGCCGCGCGGAACGCACCGGCCATGACCAGCGCCCAGCGGATATTGAGTGAATCCACCAATGCCCTGCCTATCAAGGGCCCTATGAAAGACGTCAGGTTTACGGCAGCATTGTGGTACGCGATGAAGTCCGTCCTGTTCTCGGCGGGCGACACTTCCAACAGAGTGTTCAGCATCAGCAAGGTAGTGCCTGAGGTAAAGAACCCCATCGACACATTGAAAGCGGCAACCATCCAAGGCCGGGGCGATATAGCAACCATGACAGGCGTAAGGGCCATGCCCGCTGTGGCAGCGGCCAGAGCGGCCGTATTCCCTTTTCTGGCTGCATACCGACTCCACACGGGAAACGACAGGTACTGCGCCATACTGCTCACGATTGAAAAGACAGCCACCCAAAGGTTGCCGCAGTCAAGGACTCTCACGTAATAGATAGTGAATAGGGGTTGTGCCATCATCCAGCCAAAATAGAACAGCATGGCCCTGGGTGTGAAACCCGCTCTCGCAATCTGTCCGAGCAGCGCCCGGCGATCGAAGGTTCTCGAACCGCCCGAATTCGAGGCAATCGGCACACACTCTACGTCGCAACGCGGCTCGTATGTCTTCGAAAGTGCCCGAACTTCCATGACCGAGGCAGCAAACGCGACCACGAACACCACCTGGTACCCTATGGGAAACGACAAAGCGTCCAGCAGATACCCGCCGACAAGGGTAGGAAGAAAGCCCACCGCCGTTACTATTCTGCTGCGCATGGCAAACGCTTCTCCGCGGCGCTCAGACGGTATCGCGTCTGCCATCAGAGCCTGCCACGCAATGTTGCCGATGGCGCCGGGCACGTTCATCAGGGCGATTAGGAGCACAAGAGCGCCTGCGCGCGAGTCCTCCGAGAACAATGGAAGTGCTGCGATGCCCAGGAGAAAGAGCCTGTTGGCGAAGGCGAACGCGCACGCTGCTCCCTTCTTCCGCTCGAACGGGCGGAGTACCTGTGCCCCCAGAACACTGGCGATGCATGATACCGCTGCCGGCAATGCTGATATGAGCGCTACCTGCAGATTGCTTGCGCCCAGTTTGATCGCCAGGACGCCCAAGAACGGACTGTACAAGTTAGCCGCGAGGCTCTGCCACGCTCCGTGTTCAGCATTGACCCGGATATTATGTCGGACCGATGAACTCTTCTCGTGCTCGCATGCTCTGCCCCGTGCCACAAACAAGCTCAACTGGCCGACTCCCCCAGACGCTCCATGAGCGCTGCCCGCTGTTCGTCACTGGCAAAGGCATGCCTGGCGGCGCGAACGTTCATGAGGGCAAGATCTGCACGGGATAGCTCGAACGCCTCCTCCACGAGTACATACTCGCCTGTGAGCGTTATGTTGGATATGCCTGGATCGTCGGTGTTGAGGCAGACCGACACGCCGCGCTCAATCAGCCTGGGCAGAGGATGCTCCCGAACAGACGGCGCCGCCTGGGTATGAACGTTGCTGGTGGGGCAGACCTCAAGCAACGTACCCCGATCCACAAGCATCTTAACAACACGATCATCTTCTATGGCCCGCACTCCATGGCCTATCCTGGTGGCACCCAGTTGTTCCACAGCGACCTTCACGGAAGACGGGCCCTCGGCCTCGCCGGCATGAATCGTGACGCCGAGCCCGTTCGCGCGCGCCCAGGCCATTGGGCGCGCATACTCCTCAAGGCCTAGCGCTCGGGTGTCGTCGGCGATGTCCACTCCGGTTACTCCGTTCGACAAGTAATCGGCGGCGAGCCTAACCGTGTCCCAGGCCACGCGCTCTCCCTCGGGTTGCGGCGCAATTAGGATGAAGTTCACGGCGATGTCATGCGCGGCAGCGACCCGCGCCCCCTGGAGTACTGCTTCCACCGCCTCAGAATACGACAAGCCAGTCAGGCGCCTAATGAAAGCCGGCGAGAACCTGAGCTCTACGTACACAATCCCGTCGGCCGCGCAATCCTCGATGGCTTCAGAGGTGATCCGCGATATGTCGGATGCCGTCTGTATGCATGGCATGAAGAACTCGAACTTAGTCAGAAAGTCCGCGAGCGACCTATCAGACCCTGTTATCTGAACACGAGGCAGGATCTCACACAGTGGAGTGTCCAGGTATTCCCGACGGTTCTTCTGGAATAGATCCAGAATGGTCGCGGGCCTTATGGCGCCTTCCAGATGCCTGTGTAGTTCAACTTTAGGAAGGCTCCGCATGCCTGCGTCTGTACACTCGCCCACTGTCATCCCCCCAAACGTGCACCGAGCGGCGGTGCGACAGGCCTGCCGCCGCCCGTGCAGCAGTCTTGCTAGCGATAGCGCCCTATACCAAGGTACTTCCCGATGTTGGCAGTATCGTCCAACACAGGCTCTATGACGGGCGACGCGCATGTCATGATAGTGGCTACGCCGGGCCCGTGGCCTGCCAGAAGGCAGTCGGAATGCACAACAACGCCGATGCTCATGGCTCCACGCCTGTAGCTCCTTCCGTAGAGGTTATCGCAATCAGCGAGAGCCACGATGTCGCCGAACCGCAGCTTATCCAGGCCCAAGCGCGCTATCTCCGCCCGGTCGGTAGTTGTGATATCGTAGTCGCCTGAAGCCACATCCGCTGAGCCTATTCCCGACCCCATGAGCACCGCCGGGACCACGGCAGTCACCCTAACGCGAAGCCTGCCGCCGGCCTCTTCAGGGTTCATCAGTTCGAGGAGAGCCGGGTCTAGGTTAAAGAGCTTCACGTCTGGGTAGTCCAGCAACCGAAGGCCCTGACCGTATGAGCGGATGAGGATCTTGTCTTCGATGCAGAGCTTCTCCAAAGTGTCATCGTCGAAATCGACAAGAACGTGTTCGATCCCACCATGGTGCCCGGTCACGACGCCTCGAGCTCCTTTGGCGTCTCCGCTCACCACGCGGGCCTCATTTCCGATGCACGACAGGATGTTATAGGCCCGATTCAGCTCGTCGGCGCGCTTCTCGAATTTCGCCGCCGTGGACACTCCCGGCTCAATGTGGTCACCTGCCCAGCCAAACGCTGCGTCGCCCACGCGCACATTGTAGGTTATGCCGCCCACACCCGGCAGCGCGAACGGCACTCCGTCGGCATCGATGCGGAACGCCTGCTTCCTCACGTGAGGCGCCACGGCGCCCTGAACAGATATCATGACAAGCCTGTCCTTGTTCGTCCTCAAAACAACGGCCACCTTCCTTCTGCTCACTCTGTACAACCTTCGTTATTCACCTTATGGGCCGCGATTCCTGCCTCGGGCAGGCGCAAATGTGCTGACCGCCCGCCGCCGACTGGACGTGCCTGAATATGATGGACTGGATCAACACAGCGTCAAGGGAGGAAAGCATATGGACTATCATCATCCAACCGGACGTGGGTGCATGGAACTGGCCCGAGCATACGTATGCCCGCAGCCTGCATATTCACAGCGGTACAACCCGATTGAGGGGCTGATACACGGAACCATCTTCCCCGAGCTGGTGAGGGCGTACGTTCCCGAGCGGGAGCGCTCGGTATGCCCCCGGGAGGTGGGTAAGTGATGCGGGCTATGAACAAAGACGAGCTCATGCTGCGAATACAGGCCCTCGAGTTCACGGCCGTGGACCTCAACTTGTATCTCGACACTCATCCGTGCGACGCTCGTGCCCTTGCCGACTACAATCAGGTGGCCGCGGCACTTGCGCAGACAATCGCTGCGTACGAGCAGATGTACGGCCCGCTCACGAATTTCGGGCGGTCGCAGTCCTGCGGCAGGTGGGCATGGGTTGAGCAGCCCTGGCCGTGGGAAACGCAAGGGTAAACATGACTAGCGGAGAGGAGGCTACCAGAAGTGTGGGTGTATGAGAAAAAGCTTGAGTACCCGGTCAAGGTCTCCGGGCCCAACCCGAAGCTCGCGAAGGCCGTGATTACCCAGTACGGAGGTCCCGATGGGGAGTTGGGCGCTTCGTTGCGCTACCTTACGCAGCGATACTCCATGCCTACTTCCCAGGCCAAGGGCGTCCTAACCGACATTGGCACTGAGGAACTCGCACACATGGAGATAGTGGCGGCGATCGTCTACAACCTGCTCAAGAATGCCCCGCTTGAGCAGATTAAAGCGGCCGGAATGGAGGGCTACTACGCAGACCACGATAGATCGCTTTTCTTCGTCAACGGCGACGGCGTTCCGTGGGTCGCAGCCTACATCCAATCGAAGGGAGACCCTATCGCTGATCTGCACGAGGACATGGCAGCGGAAGAGAAGGCCCGGTCGACGTATGAACACCTGATAAACCTGTCGGACGACCCAGACGTCACCGACGTGTTGCGCTTCCTGCGTGAACGGGAAGTCGTCCACTTCCAGCGCTTCGGCGAGACTCTCAACATCGTTCAGGAGCATCTGTCTTCGCGCAAGATCTGGTAGTCGACCTTGATGGGCTACAGGCAAGCGACGCGCAGGGTGCGCCACGTCATGCTGCGCCGGGCACGCAGGACGACGTGGGACGACGAGCCGCGGCCGGAGGCATGATCCCCCGGCCGCGCGTTCACCTACTCCTCTTGCTCGCGCGTCGACCCCTGCGCAAAGAGACTGAAGTAGTTGGCAACATGCGTGGTTGAGAGGAACCTGCGCCTCACACTCTCTCTGGCTTCGCGCCCCAGAGCCTGGCCGAGGCCGGGGTCGGACAGAATCTGGATCATCCGTGCCGCGCACTCGTCGGTGGACCCTACCAGATAACCGCTATGCCCATCTTCGATCTGCAGGCGGCATCCGGTCGCCTGCCCGGCCACCACCGGACGCGCTTTCCACATACCCTCGGTTATCGTAAGCCCGAACCCCTCACGGACAGACTTTTGGATGACGACGTCCGCCTCCTGCTGGAAGGCCGCTACCTCTGCAGCATGCACCCCATCGTGGTTGGAAAGCACATGCGCGTCGGGGTCGCCTCCGGCGGCCTGCTTGAGATCGGCAAGCAGCCTCACTCCCTCAGGATCGTCAAGAGCTATCGACCCCACCAGGGCAAGCTGGGCATCTGGATACTCGGCTTTCACAATCCGGTACGCGTCTATCACTCCGAATGGGTCTTTCCACGGATCGAACCTGGATACCTGAACCAGCAGCGGTCGATAGGGATCTACGCCGAATCCTGAGAGAACCGCCCTGGCCTTCCCGCGGTCCAGCGGAAGGTTCTTGGGGCTAGTAGGGTCGATTGACGGTGTTATCTGGGCAACTGGAATAGTGATCTCCGCTCTCGCGTACTCGTGGCTAGTGACGATGGCGCCGTCGTACTGGTTCACCAAGGGGTGCAGGCGCTCCCATGT
>Ga0116189_1001013_pt1 | contig 22914 bp, 18 predicted proteins | sample AD_JPNTR3_MetaG_FD_89895 | JGI IMG/M metagenome (GOLD analysis project Ga0116189, IMG submission 89895) | Active sludge microbial communities of municipal wastewater-treating anaerobic digesters from Japan - AD_JPNTR3_MetaG | ecosystem: Engineered > Bioreactor > Anaerobic > Digestate | place... | reverse complement strand
GTTTTTGTCTGCGACTCGAAAACCGGCTCCTGAATACGAATGCTTACAGCAGCTTCAATACCTTCGCGCACATCACTTGGGTCGAACTCTTTTTTGTAAAACTCACGTACTGTCTTAACTACTGCTTCTCTAAATGCTGCAAGGTGAGTTCCGCCTTGTGTTGTGTGTTGTCCGTTTACAAATGAAAAATATTCTTCGCCATAACTTGGCGTATGGGTAAAGGCAATTTCTATGTCATTGTCTTTTAAATGCACAGCAGGATAGAGTACTTCTTCACTCAGGTTTGCTTTCAACAAGTCAAGCAATCCGTTTTGCGAAAAGAATTCTTTGCCGTTGAAGTTTAACCTTAAACCTACATTCAGAAAAGCGTAATTGTTCAACATTCTTTCAATAAACTCACTGTTGAATTTGTAGTCAATAAACACTTCGTTGTCAGGAATAAAACTAATCAGAGTGCCGTCAGCAAGATCGCATGATTTTTCTTTTTGCTGTTTTTTTAATTCACCTCTTTCAAATTCTGCAATAGTCGTTTTACCTTCTCTCACACTCTGCACTTTAAAATAAGTTGAAAGTGCATTCACTGCTTTAGTACCTACACCATTGAGTCCAACAGATTTCTGAAATGCCTGTGAGTCATATTTTCCACCGGTATTTATTTTGGAAACACAGTCCACAACTTTACCTAATGGTATGCCACGACCGTAATCACGAACAGTAACACTTCCGTTTTCTACTGTAACATCAATCTGCTTTCCATATCCCATCACATATTCATCAATGGAATTATCTATAACCTCTTTCAATAAAACATAAATACCATCATCGCGCGAAGACCCATCGCCTAATTTGCCAATATACATTCCGGGCCTGAGGCGGATATGCTCTTTCCAGTCTAAACTTTGAATGCTGTCTTCTGTGTAATTATGTGCAACTTTTTTTGACATGCTTCGATTATTTTCTTAGTTCTTTAAAATTAAATAAATTGGTTGCAATGCAATACATTGACCGATTGCTGAAATTATACTTTTAATACAGACCGTTTTGCTTTAACAAAATTCCTTTTAAACAAGTATCTGTTAAAAAATTCAGGGGGCAAAGATAAGTGGTGTGGATGCTTCATTTTTCATTTCTTCAATTGTTGTTAAAAAGTATTAATACTGAATTTTAGGCGGTTATCATTTTTAATAATTGTTTGTATGCATAGGCTTTTTTTGTTAAAGAACTGTTTATGTTGTCGCATTTTGACCTTAGGATCAATCTTTTCAGTATATTATCCAAAGGACATGAAAGTTTTATGGTAGAAAAGATTTTTATAACTCAATATAATAAACAAGCAGACGTTTTGTTTTAATTTGTAATTTAGAGCAATATAAAAAATGGAAAAGCAACGCATACTTTGGGCTGATGATGAAATAGATTTGTTAAAGCCACACATTTTATTTCTTAATGATAAAGGTTATGAAACGGTTACAGCAAACAGCGGAAACGATGCATTAGAGATTTTCAGGAAAGAGCCCTTCGATATCGTTTTCTTAGATGAGAATATGCCCGGACTCAGTGGCATTGAAACGATGATGCGCATTAAGAGCATCAATAGTAATATTCCTGTTGTTCTAATTACCAAGAGTGAAGAAGAGTCTATTATGGAAGATGCCATTGGTTCGCAGATTGCAGATTATCTGATAAAACCTGTAAACCCGAATCAGATTTTATTGTCACTGAAAAAGAATCTTGACAACAAGCGATTGGTCAGTGAAAAAACAAACACACAATATCAGCAGGAGTTCAGACAGATAGGTATGATGTTAGGCGACAGACTTGGGCATGCAGAGTGGGCTGAGTTATATAAAAAACTTGTTTACTGGGAATTGCAACTCGATAAAGTCCGAGATGAAAGCATGTTTGAAATTCTGATACAACAAAAAGAGGAAGCCAACAGGTTGTTTTCAAAATTTGTTGAGAGCAACTATCTCAACTGGATAAGAAATCCGGAAAACAATGCACCTCTCATGTCGCAGCATGTGCTTAAACGAAAAGTAATTCCTGTTGCAGAAACATCGGATGTGCCTGTTTTTTTTATTCTGATTGATAACCTGCGCTTTGATCAGTGGAAAGTTATTGAGCCTATCATCAGTGAACTTTTCAGAGTGACAGAAGAAGATACTTATTTCAGTATTTTGCCTACTGCAACACAGTATGCACGCAACAGTCTGTTTGCAGGACTTATGCCTGCCGACATTGAAAAAATGCATCCAAAATGGTGGGTCAATGATGATGATGAAGGCGGTAAAAATTTACATGAGGAAGATTTGCTGAAAGATCAGATCAGCCGTTTAAGAAAAAATATAAAATCATCCTATACAAAAATCACCAACCTTGATGCAGGGAAGGAGCTGGTTGACAATATTCCCAATTTGTTTGGCAACAAACTCAATGTTATTGTTTATAATTTTGTAGATATGCTTTCGCATGCGCGTACAGACATGCAGGTTATTCGCGAACTTGCAGATGATGAACCTGCATATCGTTCCATCACACTTTCCTGGATTGAACATTCGCCATTGCTTGAGGCATTGAAACGCATTGCACAAAAAAATGTAAAACTCATTATCACAACTGATCATGGTACCATCAGAGTTAAAGAACCATCAAAAATAATTGGTGACAGAAACACCAATACCAACTTGCGCTATAAGCAGGGGAAAAATCTGAATTATGAAAAGCGCGATGTGTTTGAAATAAAAAATCCTGCTGATGCACTGTTGCCACGTCTGAATGTGAGTACAGCTTTTGTTTTTGCTAAACAAGATAAGTTTTTTGCATATCCCAACAACTTCAATTATTACGTAAATCATTATCGAAATACATTTCAGCATGGAGGTATTTCACTTGAAGAAATGATTGTGCCATTTGTTTCATTGGTTAGCAAATAAAAGTAATGAGTGAGCATGTTTTTTTTTGTAACTCACCGGATGAGTTAAACAGTGTTGCAAAACAAATTCTTGCCGTGATTGGAGAAAGTAAAATAGTATTGTTTAAAGGTGAGATGGGGGCAGGCAAGACAACACTTATCAAAGCGCTGTGTAAGCAACTTAATGTGGCTGACAATGTCAGCAGTCCCACTTTCTCCATTGTCAACGAATATCATGCTGCCAATGAAGTGATTTATCATTTCGACTTTTACAGAATCAATAACCTGCGAGAAGTTTATGATATGGGTTATGAAGAATATTTTTTCGGTGGGCACCGTTGTTTTATTGAATGGCCTGAAAAGATAGAAGGAATTATAAATTTTGATTATACGCTTGTGCAAGTGGATGCGAAAGACGAAATTCGCACCATAATTGTTACGATATGACAACTGCGTCAAAGAGTGGTGGAATGTTTTCTTCAGAATCGGTTTTGCTTCCACGTGAAAGCATGCTCGAAGTACAGAAGACAAAAAGAGAAGTGCTGATTGGTATTCCAAAAGAAATTTCATTTCAGGAGCATCGTATTGCATTAACACCCGATTCGGTGGCCGTGCTAACAAGTAATGGACATCAGATAATGGTTGAAACCGGTGCCGGTGACTCTGCAAATTTTACTGATACAGATTATAGCGAAGCAGGTGCAAGAATTGTTTATAGCGCAAAAGAAGTTTATACTGCAGATATTATCATAAAAATCGCAGCACCTACCAATGATGAGCTAGACTTAATGCATGATAAACAGACTTTATTTTCTGTATTGCAGGTTAATATGCAGAGTAAAGATTTCTTTCTCAAAATGGCCAAGAAGAAAATTACAGCAATCGGTTATGAGTATATGAAAGACGACTCATCACTCATGCCGGTAATACAAGCCATGAGTGAAATTGTGGGTCGTACTTCCATACTGATTGCATCAGAATTATTGAGTAACACTACAGGAGGAAAGGGAGAGTTGCTTGGAGGCATTGCAGGTGTACCCCCTTCAGAAGTTGTTATACTTGGTGCCGGCACGGTAGGTGAAAATGCTGCACGCACAGCTATGGGACTCGGTGCTGATGTCAAAATTTTTGATGACAATATGTACAAACTCAGGCGTGTAATCAGAAATCTTGGTGAACATGTTTTTACCAGTACATTAACACAGTCCACCATGCTTAAAGCGCTGCGTACTTGTGATGTTGCCATTGGTGCTTTACATGCACGAACGGGACGTACACCAATTGTAGTTACAGAAGAGATGGTCAGCGAGATGAAATTTGGTTCTGTAATTATTGATGTCAGCATTGACCAGGGCGGATGTTTCGAAACATCTAAACCAACCAATCACACTCAGCCCACATTCAGAGAATATGGTGTGGTGCATTATTGTGTTCCTAATATTGCAAGCCGTGTAGCTAAAACAGCTTCGCATGCTTTGAGCAATATTTTTACGCCCATACTGTTGAATGTTGGTGAACATGGCGGATTAGAAGGATTGTTGTGGAAAGATGCTTCTTTTCGTTCCGGAGTTTATCTGTTCAGGGGTACGGTAACAAATAAATATGTCAGCGATTTGTATCGTTTGCCTTTTCGTGATTTGAATTTGCTCATGGCAAGTTTTACATTTTAGTTTCAGATAATAAAAAACCCGCACTATGGCGGGTAATTTTTTTTGAGTAAACAAACGTTTAGGGTATTTCACGATAGTATGTTACTCCGTTGATGGTTATTGCTGCAATAGCATCACAAGTGCCGTCACCGTAGTCAATGTATCGAATAGCCTGTTCACCCGGAGTTAGTTCCACTTTGCCTTTAGTGATAAAGCGACATTGTAAAGAAACTGTCAAAGGCTCGGTAATATTGGCGCTGAAAGACGTTCCGTTAAATGATTTTCCGCTGCCGCTGCCGGTAACAGCGTATATATCATCCTTTACACCATTAAGACTATCAGTATTGAAAGTGGTGTTTTCTCCGGCAATCCAAGTGCGGGTACGCTGACTTTGCCATGTCATGGTTTTACCATTGGGATTACTGATGCTGATATCTGCTGTGATGGCAAAAACAGATTGATTTTGATTGTTTTTTCCGGTATTGGTTATTTTTCTTGTTCCCTCAGTTTTGTAATCATTCACAAAATAATTTTCAAAGCTTATAGTATGCTCATGATTTGCATCGCGATAATTCCCTTCATATTGAACGAGAATTTTTCCACGTCTTCTTTTACCATCTATGCAGGTAACATCAGTTGCACCAAAGTCAAGAGTCATTTTTTTGATGGTTGCAGTTACATTTTCAATCGTCACTGCTGCGCATCCGATAACAGTAACCGTAGCTGGAGCACTATTTCTGTATGTCATCAGCTGTCCGTAATCCCCAGCCTGATCAGCCATTTTAGTGACTTCCTCCATGGTGTTTTCTGCTAAAGACATATCGGTTGCCATTGAGTAATCATAGTCAGCATCACTTTTATCTTTTTTGCAAGATGAAATACTTATTACGATTGCAAGTGCAACTATTCCGTAAATAAATGATTTGTTCATTTTGGATAATTTTTTAGAAGCCTATACGTTTATTCCGGTAAATAGTTTCAATGATTTTTTATTCAGATGATTTTAGGGTGATTATTCATCAGTTATCAGAAGTTTTATCACTGAAAAACAGGTTAGTTATCCTCAATTTTCTGTTCATAAAAAGATGAATAATCAGGTTTAAAAACATAAGTACCCTAAGCACATCAATAATTTTGCATTTTATCTCAAATCAGCAATTAAACATGGTAAGAATGGTCAGGCGAAGTATCTATTTAATGTTATTGTTTTTTCCACTGATGTCGTTGGCACAACAAACCGGCATTTACACCGATGTGGAATGGCGTTATAAATCCGCATTGGATTTGCTGCGCAAAGAAAAATTCAGTGCAGCGCGCGAGGAGTTTACAAAAGCATTGGAAGAACCAATTTCAGAAGCAGCACGTCAGGATGCAATGTATTATATTGGTTTATGTGCAGCAGAGTTGTACCATCCTGATGCAGAATTTTTACTGACAGATTTTATCAGTAAGTATCCACAGAGTATTAATGTTTCATTGGCACAATTTCAACTTGGACGCATTTATTACAAGCAACGGAAGTATCGCAATGCCATCACTCATTTTGAAGCAGTAGATGTTGCCTACCTGAAGAATGACGAAGTAATAGAATATTATTTTAAGAAGGGGTATAGCTATTTCACACGAAAGGACTATGATAAGGCAGGGAAAAGTTTATCGCAGATCATCAATGTTGAATCAAAATATCAGACAGCGGCACAATACTACAATGCACATGTTGAATATTCAAGAAATAACAATAAGGCAGCATTGGAACAATTCATGAAACTAAAAAATTCAGAATCATTCGGCCCTTTAGTGCCATTGTATATCACACAAATTTATTTTGATCAACAGAAGTATGATGAAGCACTTGATTATGCAATACCGGTATTGAAAGTAGAGAATACACAAAATAAGACAGAGATTATCAGGATTGTTGCTGAGTCATTTTATCGTAAAGGCAACTATGCAAAAGCTATCAGTTATTTTGAAGACTACTCTAAAAATACTCCACAGACAACAAGACAGGAGAAATATCAGGTTGGTTTTTGCTACTACATGCTTAATGATTATGCAAAGGCAATTGACTACCTCAAGCAGGTGCTTAACCCCAAGGACAAACTCGCACAGAATGCTTATTTTCATCTTGCAGATTGTTTTCTGAAAACTGACGATAAGCAAGGTGCATTAACGGCTTTTGAGTCTGCATCGAAGATGAGTTATGATCCGCAGATACAGGAAGAGGCCATGTTTAACTACGCAAAACTTTCTGTTGACCTTAACATGCAGTCATCAACAATCAGAGTGATGAATGATTTTATGACTAAATATCCAAAGTCCGAACATAAGGATGAGATAACGGAGTTGCTTGCAACGATCTATATGCAGACAAGAAACTATAAAGAAGCATTAGCTGCATTAGATAAAATCAAAAACAGAACTGCAACAGGAAACGCTGCCTACCAGAAAGTGGCATATTACCGTGCTGTTGAATTATTCAACGACCGCGACTATGAACAGTCAATCAGGTTGCTTAATAAAGCTATTACTACCAACATAGATCCACTCATTCAGGCACAGGCTATTTATTGGAAGTCGGAAGCATTGTACAATCAGGGTAAATATGATGATGCTATAAAAGAGTACCGTATTTTTATTTTCACACCCGCTGCATTGAAGCTCAGCTTTTATAATCGCTCAAATTACGACATGGGCTATTGTTATTACAAGAAAGGAAATTACAAAGAAGCAGCAACTTGGTTTCGCAAGTATGTAGCATCAAGAGGTGAGACAGACAACAATCGCTACAATGATGCATTGGTGCGTATCGGTGATGCTTATTTTATGCAACGTGATTTTGCAAATGCCGAAAATTTTTATTCACAGGCAGTAGGTTCAAAAGCTTCTTCCTCTGATTACTCACTGTTTCAGCGTGGAATCATTCTTGGTATAAATGGTAATAACAGAGCAAAAGCTGATGCTATGCAGCAGTTGATTACAACATATCCAAAATCAAATTATGCCGATGATGCTTATTTTGAAAGAGCCAAAGCGTTGATGGTACTCGATCAGGATGATGAAGCAGAGTTGGCTTACAATAAACTCATCAGTTCATATCCGACCAGTCCGTATATTAAAAAATCATTGCTCAATAAAGGTCTCATTTATTTTAATAATAAAAATGATGAAAAAGCAATCGAAACATTTAAGCAGGTTGTAACAAAGTATCCATCAACACCGGAATCGGTCGAGGCATTAAATCAAATTAAAAATATTTATGTAGCTCAGGGAAATCCCAATGCCTATTTCGATTATGTAAAGAAAATTCCTAATAATGCAGTCAGCAGTGGCGCACAGGATTCTATTACCTATGAAGCAGCAGAGCAACGCTATATGAAAGGTGATTATAAAAATGCTTCTAATGATTTTGCACAATATATGTCGCGATTCCCTAATGGTTCCTACATCTTGAATGCAACTTTTTATAAAGCAGAATGTGAATACATGGCAAAAGACTACACCAATGCACTTAAAGGTTATGAAATAGTAAATAATGCCACAAAGAATCTATTTACTGAACGCTCACTCATCAGATCATCGGCTATTTATTACACACAGAAAAATTATGATCAGGCGCTTACTGCCTATCAGCGATTGGAATCTAATGCCGACTATGCTGACAATTTATTGATAGCACAAACAGGCTCTATGCGGAGTTACGATAAATTGAAGAATTGCAGTCAGGCAATAGTATATGCCGATAAGCTACTGTCCAACGATAAGACAGATCCAACAGTTATTTCAGAAGCAAGATTGATAAAAGCACGTTGCTCAATGGAAGCAAAGGATTATGCTGCGGCAGCCAAAGAATTTAATTTGATTGCTAAGGGTAGTAACAGTGAAGTTGTGGCAGAGGCAAAATATACGCTTGCGTTTATTCAATACAAATGGGGCAATTACAAAGAGTCGCAGAAAAAATGTTTTGAAGTGATTAAACAAGTTCCTTCTTATGATTATTGGATTGGCAAAGCGTTTATTCTCTTAGGCGATAATTATGTTGCTCTGAAAGATAATTTTCAGGCTAAACAGACCTATCAAAGTATTATTGATAACTATGAAAAGAACCCTTCAGACCCCGAAGACCTGAAGCAAATTGCAACAGAAAAGTTAAATGTGCTGATAACAACAGAGGGTGTTCCTCAACCACAACAACCTAAGGAGGAGGAAAACAATGAAAACTAATTCAACAATCGAATCAGGAATGAATACAGCAATCATGTTAAAGAAAACAATATTCTTTGGTGCATTAGGCCTAGCTTTTTTACAGTCGAAGGCACAAACACGCGACACCATTAAAAATATTGGTGATGAGAATATTATTGTTGTTAAAGACTATCAACCGACATTGTCTGATGCAGTAAAGATTAGTGATATGCCGGGTGCCGATACATCATCAATCAAAGAAGTGAAATTTAAATATACCATAGAAGGTAAGCGTGCTGATTTACCTTTTAATACTTCACCAATAAAACCTGTTAAAATTAAAGATGATGAAATAAAACTGCTGCATAAAGGCTATGTGCGTGGAGGATATGGAACACACAACACTCCCTATGCTGAATTGTTTTTTAATGCACTACGGTCAAAGGAATTTGATGCAGGAATACATCTGAAACATCATTCATCAACAGGAAAAATTAAAAACTACGGCAAGACTGACAATAGTGAGAATGCGCTTGAGTTATTCGGTAAAAAATTTACTGATTACGGTACGCTCAGAACAAAATTAAATTTCGACAGAGATGTGTATCGTTTTTTTGGTTATGATGGAAAGTCAACTGTATATAGCAAAGCTGAAACACGTCAGTTGTTTAGTGGTATTGCAGGTGAAGTAGGATTTGATAATTTTTCAAAGCAAGAGTCAACATATAAGTTTGATGCAGGTTTGTCGTTTTATGGTTATAGCGGAAAACGCGATACAAGTAAGACAACAGAAAATAGTGTAATCTTAGCCGGGAAATTACAGCGTAAAATTGCTGACAGAGATGCATTTGCAGACATTAAAATTGATTATTCCCGCACAAAACTTCCTTTTGATACATTAGTTAAAAACACTATTGTGGGTGTTTATCCACGTTACACACTGGAGTTTCCGGAGTTTCGTTTAATTGGTGGTGTCAATACAGAATGGGAGGCAAACAGTGCAGCTAAGTTTCATTTGTATCCACACGTAGAAGCCCGATATAAACTGGCCAGTGATGTTTTGATGATACATGCGCAGGTTTCCGGAGCTATGCAAAAGAACACCTATAAGGCAATGACAGCGGAAAATCCATTTACAGGTGATTTTGTTATGCCAGGAAATACAAACAAAAAGTTTGATGTTTCAGGAGGACTGAATATAAAGTTAGATAAAGAAATTCTTTTTAGTGCAGGAGCATCTTTCAAGAGATTAAAAGATGCAGTTTACTTTGAAAACGATTCTACAGGTGCTTTAAACTATACAACCTTCTCTACTGTTTACAGCGATGCTGATGTGATTACTTTAAATGGTGAATTGGTATTTGAGCGCAATGAAAAATTCAATGCACATATTGGCGCAACTTACACCAATAATAAGCCCGATGGACTTGCAAAGGCATGGTTTGTTCCTGCTGTAGAAATTAACTTAGGCGGATATGTTTTACTGAGAGAGAAAATCCTCTTTAAAACCGATATGTTTTATCGTGGCGAACGATTTGCAGCTGCTTATAATGGTGACTCATTCCAGCGCTTAAAGCCCTATTTTGATGCTAATCTTTCTGTTGAATACCGCTACTCAAAAATGGTGTCTGTATTTCTTAATATCAACAACATTGGTGTGGTACAGTATTTTAAATGGTATAACTACCCATCTTACAGGTTACAATTGCTGGCTGGCGCTTCTTTGTCGTTTTAAACTGAAGCTATCTAATTACACGGCTGCCCGATTCAGGCAGCCGTGTTGTTTATGAGAAATCCATAGAGCATGCCAGATAACATCAAGCTTATGCAATACATTAAATTGTAAAAATTGATGTATTACAAATAAAACGATATTTGCAACAATGCATAAGTAATTATGAATTCAGGCAATTGAAAAATCTTTTCACCACAATAATTGTAGTCTGTTCTGTTTTAAGTTGTATGGCTCAAAGAAGTCGTAACACAAATCGTACACATGGACTTGATGTTACTATCAGCAGGTTAGTTCCTAATTTTTCTAAGGTGCCGGATCAAAATTTTTTGTTTCACGAAAGTTTGACTTATTCCATTGTTGCCGGACAACGTATCCGTGCATTAGCAGGAATCAACTTTTTGGCACCTGCAAAAGGAGGTGTAACACGTTATGGTTTTCATATTGGCTTTCTTGCCGGGTCAAAAAATCCAACTTCAGGGCTCATTTACGGGCCGGTTCTTTTTCATATAGTGAATAAAACTGCTTATGACAATGGTGCATTGCGAAACTATCATAATACCGGTCTTGCCTTGGCAGTAGGAATGTATTATGTTCCTGTAAGCCAGTTTGTTTTGTCAACAAAAATTGCTCCTGCAATCTATCATTATAGTGTGAGAAAAAAGAATGATATCAAGGTGATTGATAATAATTCAGACTCCCGCTCCGAGACTTTTTATATGGGTTTTTATAATCTTGTGAGCCTGAGTGTAGGATACCGTTTTTAGGAGAAAGTTGATGGTTTAAAAAATCATTTCAATACATACTTTCCTTAGCAAATAAACCATTACTTTTGTGTTCAGTAATTTTTATTAAAATGAGTAAGACAAACGAGGTATTAGACCAGGTAATCATAAAATTTGCCGGTGATTCCGGTGATGGAATGCAGTTGACCGGAACGCAATTTACAAACACAGCCGCATTGTTTGGAAATGATTTAAGTACATTTCCTGATTTTCCGGCAGAAATTCGTGCTCCGCAAGGAACTGTTGCAGGTGTTTCAGGCTATCAGTTGCATTTCGGAAGTGTAAACATTTTTACTCCTGGAGATAAATGTGATGTACTTGTGGCAATGAATGCAGCAGCATTAAAAGTAAATCTTAAAAATCTTAAAGACTCAGGAACAATCATTGCCAACAGCGATGGATTTGATCCGAAGAATTTGCGATTAGCAAAATATCCTGATGGTCAAAATCCTATTGAAGATGGTTCATTAGGTAAATATAATCTGGTAGTGATTGATGTCACAAAAATGACACGTGCTGCATTGGTTGATTCAGGCTTAGGTACCAAAGAAATAGACCGTGCCAAAAACATGTTTGTGCTTGGGTTTCTATATTGGATGTACAACCGCTCGCTCGACAACAGTATAAAATTTCTGGAAGAAAAATTTGGAAAAAAACAAGCTATACTTGATGCAAACATTAAGGTGTTGAAAGCCGGTTATCACTATGGTGATACAACAGAAACTTTCCGTACACGATTTACTGTTCAGCCTGCAAAAATGAAGCCCGGTGTTTATCGTAACATCATGGGAAATCAGGCAACGGCAATAGGTTTAATTGCTGCTGCACAAAAAGGAGGAATAGATTTGTTTTTTGGAACGTATCCAATTACTCCTGCATCAGACATTTTGCATGAACTCTCTAAGTATAAAAATTTTGGAATAAAAACATTTCAGGCCGAAGATGAAATCGCAGCCGTTTGTGCAACAATAGGTGCATCATTTGGTGGTTCATTGGGAGTTACATCGTCATCAGGACCCGGTATTGCACTAAAAGGTGAAGCTATGGGTTTAGCTACAATGCTTGAAATTCCACTGGTGATTATTAATGTTCAGCGTGGAGGTCCTTCAACAGGATTGCCAACCAAGACAGAACAAAGTGATTTGATGCAGGCACTTTATGGCAGAAATGGAGAAGCACCTATGCCTGTTGTTTCATCGTCATCTCCTGCAGATTGCTTTAATACAATTTATGAAGCCTGCCGTATAGCTATTGAATATATGACACCTGTTATTTTTCTTTCTGATGGTTATATTGCTAATGGTGCTGAGCCATGGCAATTTCCTTCTGCCGATCAGTTAAGAGAATTCAAAGTGAAATATGCAACTGAAACAAATGGAGAGCACTTCCTTCCTTATAAACGTGATGAAAAATTATCACGCCCATGGGCAATACCGGGCACAAAAGGACTTGAACATCGCATAGGTGGTCTTGAAAAGCAGCATGAAACAGGTAATATAAGCTACGACAACGACAACCATCAGTTTATGGTTAAAATGCGCGAAGCTAAAGTGGAAAAGGTAGCTGACAGCATTCCATTGCAGCAGTTAGATAGCGGACCTGAAAAAGGCAAATTACTTATTGTAGGTTGGGGTAGTACCTATGGTGCTATTAAAACAGCTTGTCAGATGGCACGTAGCGAAGGATATGATGTTGCTCATGCACATCTTACTTATCTGAAACCATTCCCAAAAAATTTCGGTGAAATGTTGTTTAAATATGACAAAGTGTTGATGCCTGAAATGAACATGGGTCAACTTTCAAGAGTTGTTAGGGATAAGTTTATGATACCTGCAATCAGCCTCAATAAAGTAATGGGAATACCGTTTTCCGCAACTGAAATCAAAGAGAAGATTGTTGAATTAATGAAATAGTAAAAAAGTAAAATTTAAATCAGTTTTTAATAGATAGTATTTTTATGGAAGCAACTGCAACAACACCCACACCGTTATATACTTCAAAAGATTTAGTAACCGATCAGGATATACGTTGGTGTCCGGGATGTGGCGATTATTCAATATTAAAGCAGGTACAGACCGTTATTCCTGAGTTGGGTCTGCCACGTGAACAGATTGTTTTTATTTCAGGCATTGGATGCTCGTCACGTTTTCCATATTATATGGAGACCTATGGCATGCACTCTATTCATGGAAGAGCAACTGCTATAGCGAGTGGACTAAAAGCTGCACGCAAAGATCTTAGTGTTTGGATTGTAACAGGTGATGGCGACTCAATGTCTATCGGTGGAAATCACTTCATACATCTGTTGCGCAGAAATTTTAATGTAAATGTTCTGTTGTTTAACAATCAGATATATGGGCTTACCAAAGGTCAGTATTCACCAACATCAGAATCAGGTAAAGTGACTAAGTCAACACCTTTTGGTTCTATTGATCATCCTTTTAATCCTGCTGCATTGGCAATGGGTGCCGATGGAACTTTTGTAGCACGAAGCATGGATCGTGATCCTGTACATTTGAAAGAAATGCTCCGTCAGGCAGCAATGCATAAGGGTACTTCTTTCCTCGAAATTTATCAGAACTGCAACGTATTTAATGATGGTGCATTTGAAGTGTTTACCGAAAAAGCATCTAAAAAACAAGAAGCACTTTTTGTTGAGCATGGAAAACCTTTGGTGTTTGGTCAGAATGGGGAATTAGGAATTAAACTTGATGGATTTAAACCTGTCATCGTTAATCATGCTGAAAAGGGAATCAGTACTAACGACCTTTGGATTCATGATATGTTCGACAGAGTGAAGTCCGGAATTTTAGCACGTTTCTTTGATAATCCTGCCAACGAAGGCCACTTCCCACGCCCATTTGGTGTGTTCTATAAAGAAGAAAGAAGTTGCTATGAAGATGATTTGATACAACAAGTTGAAGCAGTTATTTCATCAAAAGGAAAAGGTGATTTGAATAAACTTTTAAGAGGAAATGAAGTTTGGGAGATTCAATAAATCCTGAATAATATTTTATTACCATTATTTTAAACTGTTATTGTTTTCTTTCACGATAACAGTTGTAGTGGCTATTCTTTTACCGGTTTTTAAGCAACAATAGTTTTTTGATAACTTAAATTTGATTCTATGATTGTATTTATAGGATATCTTGCATCAGCATTTTTAGCTGTTTCATTATTGATGAGCAATGCTTTTAAATTCAGATGGTATAATCTGGCAGGGCAAATTGCATTTATTGTTTATGGATATTTCATCAATTCAATGCCAGTTGTTATTGCCAACGCAATTTTGATGGTCATTAATATCTATCAGATAATACAACTTTACAAAAGTAAAGAAGCATTTGATGTTATTCCCGTTAAAGAAAGTGAGCCACTGGCAGAACGATTTATTGAGCGAAACAAGGAGGAGATATTGGAATATTTTCCTCAGTTTGAAATCAATAGGACTTCCGGCTTTGCAATTATTGTATTTCGAGATATGACAGCAGCCAATATTTTTATTGCTGATGTTTCAGAAGATGGTAATGCAACTGTAAGGTTGAATTATACCATTCCAAAATACAGAGATTATAAAGTTGGAAAATTCTTATTTGAATTGGAGAAAGATTTCTTAATCAGAAACGGATTAAAAAAGATAACCTATAAGAACCTGACACATGCCGGACATATTCGCTTTATAAACTCATTAGGTTTCAGCAAAGGTGATGATTCAGGAAACTATTTTAAAATACTGAATTAAGACTGATTACTTACTTAGGATAAGTTTCTTTGTTGCCGAATGTACGCCATCACTGACTTGGAGTAAATATGCGCCAGCTGTTAAAGACGGTGTCTTTATAGCAATGAATTTTTCTTTTAACTCAGAAGTAGTATGGTAAACTATTTTTCCGGTAACATCAGATAGTTGAATTATTATTTTGTTTTTTGGTTGTTCAACAAAATGAATATTCAGTTCAGAAGTATTGAATATAATACCGGAAATAAATCCATCATTCTTTACTTCGTTAATCCCAGTTGCAGCACTCATTCTATCAAAGTAAACCCAACTGCCGTTACCACTGTTTTCAACCCATGCTACACCCACATCGTTGGTAGTTCCGCTAAAAGCCGAAATTACAGGTAAATGATAGGAAGGTGTGTCAACAATATTAAAATCACTATAGGCAACAGGTGTGCTGAATACTGAAGGATTATTAAGCGAGGCATTGGTAAACATCATCGGAAACGGAGTTGGTGGTAGTGTAGCATTGGAGTTATAGTAAGTTAAATAACAACCCCAGGCACCAAAAAATTCATAATGACAGGCATCAAAATTATAATTACTAAAACCATTATTGCCTGCAACTATTTGTTCGGCCCCGTAATTATCTCCATTATCGGTACTGATACGACATTTAATTACTTGAGAGGTGTCTCCTTCTGTAAAGAAAAACCAAACGGTATTATAATTGTAAACCGTCTTGAACTGTTTCTTTTTTACAGCGGTATTGGTAACAATATCAATAAAAGCAGTAGCACCTATTGTCCCCGGAACACTTTCATCATAAGTGGCTGTTCTTATTTTTGAAGTAGCAGGATCGGCATTTACAGGACCATAATAATTTAATATCAAACGTGTACCTGACATATATACTTTAGGTGTTTGCCCTGACGATGTTACAGTTGCAGTGCTGCCGCCCCAGGTTAAACCACCATCTAAAGTTGTATAGCGTTTTATGGTAAAGTTTATGGGTTCATTAACAAATAAATAAATAACATTGCCTGCCGGTGAACCTGCAGCATCAAAATCTGCAACAGAAGACGATGTAAATGAACCTATAATTCCTGTTTCAACATTTAATAAATATACACCAGCTGTTGTGCTGTACAGGCAATAAACACTGTCACTTCCTGTTCGCACCATTTTTGTTTTTGTAATGGCAGTTGCCATAGGCCCTGTTGCATTACTTACAGGAAGCCATGTGTTTCCATCGTTGGTTGATTTTAATAATTGGATGGAGTACATGCCCGCACTGCTGTCGGGTACAGCAATATACAGTGTGCCATTACTTTTTGCCGCCATACTATGTTGTGCAATCGGTTTGTTGTTATAAACTAAAATATCGTTCCACCATGCAAATACATTTGATGTGGAAATAATTAGTAGGATTGAAAGTAATGTATAACGTATTTTCATATTTATTTTGTTTATAACACTAAAGTAGTTTTTTTCTGAATAAGAATAATCTTTTTTAACTAATTCTTTTCTACATATTCATTGTTCAGTTAGTTATCTTCGCAGCCTAAATTTATATCCATGCGATTATTAGTCACTTTATTAACAGTTGCAATAGTTGTTGTTGCATGTAAGAATTCAAAAACACCTGTGCAGACTCATGATGAGTTGGTGCAACACATTGACAGCAGTGTTCGTCCCGGTGAAGATTTTTTTATGTTTGCTAACGGACGATGGTTTGCACAAAATCCGATTCCTGCAAGCGAACGCAGTAATGGTATTTTCAGAACTATTAACGATACGATCAACGCAACGATTTTGCAGATTTGTCAAACAGCAGCCAGCAGTACAAATGACAAAGGCAGCCTCAAGCAAAAAATTGGTGATTATTATTCAAGTGGTATGGATACTATCGGAATTGACAAAGCCGGTATTGCACCTCTACAAGAATATTTTTCTGAGATAGATCAGATGAAAACTTTTAATGATGTGATGAAAGTGGCAGCACATATACATTGTATTTCTGCTTCACCACTTTTTGCTTTTTATGTTAACTCCGATGATATGATCAGCTCAAAGAATGCTGTTTTCTTAGCACAAGGCGGATTGGGTTTGCCTGATCGGGATTATTATTTTAATACTGATGAAAGAACAAAGAAAGTAAGAGAGGCATATCCTGAACATTTGAAAAAGATGTTTGAGTTGAGTGGCTTCGATGAAAAGAAAGCAAAAGATGCTGCAGCTGACGTTTACGCTGTAGAATTTGCCTTGGCAAAAGTCAGTCGTAAGATGGAAGACCTGCGCGATCCATTTAAGAATTATAACAAGACATCAGTAAAAGAATTGCAGGAGAAAATGAATAATGTACCAATGAATGAATTCTTCCATGGACTGGGAATGAATTTACCTGACACCGTTATTGTTGGGCAACCGGAGTTTTTTACTTATCTCAACATAGCAACACGTCAGTTTGGGATTGAAGTTTGGAAGAATTATTTACGCTGGCATTTGTTACGTGGACTTGCACCTTACTTAAATACTGAGATTGAGAAACAGAATTTTAGTTTTTATGGAACATTGTTAAATGGTGTAAAGGAACAACGTCCAAGATGGAAAAGAGTGGTTGAAGATACTGATGGGCAGTTGGGTGAGTTGGTAGGACAGATTTATGTGGAGCAATATTTACCTAAAGGAACAAAAGAAAAGTTGATGGAAATTGGCAATGCAGTTAAAGAAGTTTATCGCAAACGCATAGCAGGACTTGACTGGATGAGTGATGTAACAAAAGCAAAGGCAATTGCAAAACTCGATGCCATGATTATGAAAGTTGGCTATCCGGATAAGTGGAAGGATATGAGTGCATTGGAAGTTGACAAAACATCTTATGCAGGCAATGTGATTCGCGCCAATGCATGGCATTTTGATTATATGAAAAACAAATATGGTAAACCTGTTGACCGTACTGAGTGGAGTATGACACCACAGACTTATAATGCCTACTACAACCCTTCCAATAATGAAATAGTTGTTCCTGCATGCAACATTACCGTTCCGGGATATGAGAAAACTTTAGCTGACGATGCAATTCTTTACAGCATTATTGGTGGAAGTACATTTGGTCATGAGTTCACCCATGGTTTTGACGATCAGGGAAGCAAATACGATCAGTTTGGTAATCTGAATAATTGGTGGACATCAGAAGACAGCATCCGCTTTTATGCAAAGACCGGTGCCGTTGTGAATCAGTACAGTCATTATCTTGTTGTTGACAGTTTGTATATTAATGGCGATATGACACAGGGTGAAAACATTGCCGACATCGGTGGAATTGCAATGGGTCTTGAAGCATTTAAGCAAACCAAACAGTTTAAAGAAAATCAAGTGATAGCAGGGCTTAATCCTATGCAGCGTTTTTTTCTAGGTTATGCTTATGCATGGATGGTAAACATGCGCCCGGAAGCATTAGCAACAAGAGTGCTCACTGATGTGCACTCACCTGCTAAGTTCAGAGTTATTGGACCCTTGGTGAATATGCCGGAATTTTATTCTACCTTTGGTATAAAGACAGGAGATAAAATTTTTCTTCCGGAGAGTGAACGTGTACATATCTGGTAAATTATTAGTTTTGAAAAAACTTGTGTAATGAGAGAAGAGTCAATAAAATATTATTCGCCAATAATAGGTCGTGATTTTGAAATGCTCATTTTCGGTGAGAGCGGTATTCCGGTAATTGCATTTCCAACAAGTATGGGCAGGCACTATCAAAACCGCGATTTTAAGTTGATAGAAAGTGTTGCCCCATTTGTGGAAAATGGATTTATAAAAATTTATTGCCCTGACAGTATTGATGAGCAGAGTTGGTACAATACACACATTCATCCTGCCGACCGGGTACGCAATCACATACTATACGATCAGATGATTTTAGAAGAAGTTGTAAGGCGTGCACAAAAAGAAACATCACACAGTAAAGTAATAACTGCCGGATGCAGTTTTGGTGGTTATCAGGCTATAAACTTTGCCTTTCGTCATCCTGAAGTTATTGCGCATACTTTCAGTATGGGTGGTGCTTTTGATATTAAGATGCATCTTGATGGTTATTATGATGACAATGTTTATTTCAATAACCCTCCGGATTATTTACCCGATCTGGATAACGAACATTTGTTTCAGATGGGAATTGTATTGGGCGTAGGCGAACATGATTTTTGTATAGCTCAAAACAAACGTCTTTCAGAAATTATGACTAAAAAAGGAATGGCACATTGGCTTGATGTACGCCCCGGTGCCAACCACGACTGGCCTGTGTGGCGCGAAATGTTTCCGGCATACATTGAAGCATTACAGACCGCTAAGGTTTAGGATTGTTTTTAATGTTGAGCGAAAGCTGACAGGGGTGAGGAGTTAATACGGTGAAGCCTAATGATAAAAAGTACCTGAGTTTTTTGGTGGAAACTCAAGTTCTGAGTGAGGATGAGGCGTTTATGCTTCAAACTAAAACCTGAGGTTAGGCATGGTCTTTTGTCTGTAACTTACGACTGAAAATCTCGAAGATAGAGATGCCCATCATTCTATCAAAACCAAAATTTATTTTAATTCATCATTCTGAATGTTACATTCTGAATGGATTTCCTTTACCGACTCAAACCTGCCGTTTACCGATTTGTTTTTCTGTTTACTTAGTTTATGGCTGCTAATAACCTATTGTGTCTATGAACTACCTATGAGGGCAACATATCTTTGTCCCATAATTATTAAAGATATAATAAAATGGAAAATCAAAAAGAAAAATCTGAAATTGAAGACGTGAGAGAAGACGTATGGCGTAGATTTGAAAAGGATAATCAGCGTGGTAAAATATTTGGCGGCTTAATAATAATTTGTGTTGGTGCATTATTGTTTGCCAGAGAAGCCGGTTTATATTTTCCGTCATGGATTTTTTCATGGCCAATGATTTTGATTGTTATAGGTATATTTCTGGGAGTAAAACATGCATTCCGAAATATGGCATGGATGGTCCTGGTGCTTATTGGTGGCTTGTTCTTGATACGAAACAGTTTCCCGATTTTTGAATATAGAAATTATATATGGCCTATTGTTATTATTCTATTGGGATTGCTTATCATTATTAAACCTTCTAATCGTTTTCGCAGAGCATGCAGACGAGGCAGGTTTGGTACAAGACATCAACAAAATCAATTTGGAAACTATTCCAATGCACCGGCATCAGGAGAAGATTTTTTGGAAGCAGTTGCAGTTTTCGGAAGCATAAAAAAAAATATCATAAGTAAGTATTTTAAAGGTGGCGAAGTGTCAGCTGTGTTTGGTGGTGCAGAAATTAATTTTATGCAAGCCGACATCCAAGGTAGGGTAGAGTTGGAGGTGAATCAGGTTTTTGGAGGAACAAAACTTATTGTTCCTGCACATTGGGAAATAAAATCGGAAATTGCTGCAGTGTTAGGAAGTGTTGAAGATAAACGTCCATTACGGGGTACAACAACCGATGAAAAAAAGGTGCTGATATTGCGAGGTACTACAGTATTTGGAGGAATAGACATTAATAGTTATTAATTTTTTAAATTCATTTTTTTTCTAAACTAAATTAAAATGTATTTTGTAGCTAAAGTAATTTATCAGATAATAATCAAGGGAAGCAAAAATAATCAATTCGATGAGCAACTTTTAATCATTAAGGCACAAAATGTAGCCGAAGCTTATTTAAAAGCACGTGCAATAGGAGCAGAAAAGCAGCATGAGTTTATTAATGATAGAAAGAACAATGTTAAATGGCAAATGATTGATGTTGCAGATATTATGCCTGTTGAATCTCCCGAGCATGGTTCTGTTGTATATTCGCAAGTTATAGAAGAAGATTCAGAATCGTTTATAGATTATATTAAACGAAAGGCAATGGTACTTCAAACGCAATCACTTTTGTTTGCTTGATAGAGAATGATTATTGAAAAAATAAAAAATTCAATTGACCAGATTATTTGGTGGCTATGTTGGTATTTTTTTGTCGCAGCAGTAGTTCACCAAAATGGATTTGACTGGTATCTGTCTTTTGCAGACACTACAGTAATGTTGCTATTATTGTTATTTACTTCGTGTAGTACCTATTTTGCATTCAATAAATTTCAAAAAACAGGGAATCGCTTTTTTGTGATTTTGTGGAATATTGCATTATCACTCATTTCTGTTTTTATATTGAGTTTGGTATTAAAAAATATTTATATTGATAATTTAAAATATTTAGCCTTTCTTGATGCATCAATTATAGTTCGGTTTACATGGTTTTTTATAATGAATCTTTTAGTGACTGTTATCTATGGTTTGCAAGCAAATATTTTGGAGCAAAAAAAATTAGAAGCACATAATAATGATAATATCAACCTGATGAAAGATGCTGAACTCTCAGGATTACGCTTGCAACTGCAACCTCATTTTTTGTTCAACAGCCTTAATTCTATCAATGCATTAATAGGTACAGAACCGGCAAAAGCAAGAAGTATGGTATTGCAGCTTTCAGAATTTTTGCGTGGCACTTTACAAAGAGACAATAAGAAATTGATAACCCTTCAGGAGGAAGTAAATCATCTGAAAATTTATCTTGAAATTGAGAAAGTACGGTTTGGTCATAGATTGATAACTCAAATTGAAATACCGGAGAACTGTTTGAATCTGTTGGTGCCACCACTTATTTTGCAACCTATTGTAGAGAATGCCATTAAGTTTGGACTCTATGACACCACTGGTCAAGTGACAATTTCATTGCAGGTTTCCTGTAATGATAGTCATTTAAAGATAGTTGTTACTAACCCTTTTGATCCTGATACTGCTGCATCACAAAAAGGCACCGGCTTTGGTCTTGACGCAGTGCAAAGGCGATTGTATCTGCTTTATGCGCGAAATGATTTACTTAGAACAGAAAAGGCAAATAATATTTTCCTTACACAAATAGACATTCCTCAAATATGATTAAAGCTATTGTGATTGATGATGAGCCTCTTGCAAGAAGCCTTGTACTGGAGTTCCTTAAAGCATTTCCAAACATTGAAGTTGTACAGGAATGTAATGATGGCTTTGAAGGACTGAAGGCTATTCAACAGTTTCAGCCGCAACTTATTTTTCTGGATATACAGATGCCTAAAATTAATGGCTTTGAAATGCTGGAGTTGATTGAAAACCCACCCGGTGTAATTTTTACAACTGCATTTGACAACTATGCAATAAAAGCTTTTGAAGCGCATGCCATTGATTACCTTCTGAAGCCATTTAGCCAAGAGCGATTTTACAAATCAGTTACTAAATTTCTTGAAACAAATAGTAATGCCGCTGTAATGGATTTAGTAAATGCGGAAAGCAATATTCTGCCCGATGAGAAGAATCGTATTGTTGTAAAAGATGGAAATCGGATTACGATTATTCCTGTTGATGATGTAATTTATATAGAAGCGTATGATGATTATGTAAAAGTACATATACAGAATGGCTTTAAGCTGAAAAAGAAAACTATGTCGTACTATGAAAATACACTTGATAAATCACGATTCCTCCGTGTTCATAGAAGCTATATTGTTAACCTGAGCCTTATTACCAGAATAGAACAGTATGAAAAAACATCTCACATTGCTTTACTTAAAAACGGACAGAAAATCCCTTTGAGCAAACAAGGTTATGCAAGATTGAAATCTGTTTTAGGTATATAGGTTAAAACGAAAATGCTTTTTTATCTTTATTAAAGTGAATAGTCATTCTTGTTTTACAGGCTGTTTCTTTTTGTGCTTTGGCATCAACAGGGTTTAATTTTTCCAGAAAGATATTAATGCTGTAGGAGTAATTTTTCTTGCTTAATTTAACCGGAAGATGGGTGTTGACTTCAAACTTGTAAGCTACAGCATCAGGTTTAATATATGTGACTTGATAGTGATTGT